>Ga0247817_10000597_pt1 | contig 19440 bp, 20 predicted proteins | sample UWRJL212509R1_FD_178010 | JGI IMG/M metagenome (GOLD analysis project Ga0247817, IMG submission 178010) | Plant litter microbial communities from Arlington Agricultural Research Station in Wisconsin, United States - UWRJ-L212-509R-1 | ecosystem: Environmental > Terrestrial > Plant litter >...
TAAGTATCGTGCACGTTGGCATGGGTCCTTAGCTCATTTGGCTAGAGCGCCTCATTGACGTTGAGGAGGTGAGAGGTTCGAATCCTCTAGGACCCACCAAATTTATGAATTGACCTCTCCGGAGGTCTTTTTATTGCCTAATCACCCCTTACAACAGGGGTGATTTTCTTTTCCCCACAGCCTAGGCAACTTATCCACCACCCTCCCCGACCCTCAACCATAAACGATATATCACAGGCGGTATTTCATGTGAATACGTGTTCCATTGACATTTCATTCCTATTATGCTAATATGTATACATGTCCAAGAAACAACAGATTGAATCACACCAGACTCCATCAGCACTTGATCGCTTCTCACTCGGTTTCGAGTACGATAAGACGCTCCAAGAGATCAAACGCGAAGTACGTATCCGTACGATCTAATCCACACCTCGTGAATAGCGAAAGAACCTCCCATTATGGGAGGTTCTTTGTTTTGCGACGTAGCCCCTTACCTACCAGGTTGAATCCTTCTTCATCTATCTGTAGTGGTGGAACAAATAAAAACGACGCCCTGATGAGCGTCGTCTAAGGTGATCAGTATTAACAGCCAGTAAGCCTGCTACTTTTTAGCATGTGCTAAGGCCTTCTTCTTGGCAGCAGTGGCGTACGTCTCTTTACTCGTAACATCGAACTTCGTAAGGTACTTTCCGAATAACAGACGAGTCTGCGAGTACAATGCCGCTGAGGCACTATAGCCGATTGCCGTTACTGGCATTAAGAACCATTGCAGCAACATACCAAGGGTACGGTGACGCTTGTAGCGTTCTGGACGAGGTGGCAACATCTTGAAGGCCAGGAAGACCGTAATAAACAGACCGATCAGGGCGACGCGTTGCACAAAACTAATCGTATCTGGCAACTGGTGCGCCACGACGTCGTGATACGCCTGGTTGTTAATCAATAACGGCACCCAACCACCGACAGCCACAAGGATTGCGACAGTCGCCAGTGTTAGGTGTCCATCAATCAGTACAATCAGCTGTGAGAGGCCGCTCAACAGTGGAACGTTACGCTTCTTGCTAAATACCCGTGTTGCCACATATGGCACGTCAGAGGCACCGTAGGCCCAGCGACGGAGCTGAATAAACTGCGCTTTCAATGTCTTGACGTAAGTACTGTCTAATACGGCATCCTGATAGATCGGCACGTACAGCGGGATCACGTCGTAGTTACCGTTAAAGTAAAAATAGCTGCGCCAGTACTGGTGCCCGTCTTCAACAATGGTGCGAGTACTCCAGAAATCCATCTCGACCAATGCTTCCATCGGTTGCGAGTGCGAAGCAAAGTTGCGCAAACTGTGTGGGCGCATCGAGCTAATAATGTTCCAGAAGGAGTTACCGGTCGCGATAACACGCATTGGTGCTGGGACATCCCAAATGTTATTAAGGAATAGTGAAATCGGTTGGAAGGCCAGGTGCTTGCGATCTTCGTGCACGATGAATTCGTACGTCACGTAGTCAAAGTACGTGGCGTGCGGACGGTTATCAGAGTCGAGTGTCGTAATGATGACGTTCTTATACTCAATCCCCTTCTCATCCATCCAGCGCTGCATGTGCTTGCCGGCAAAAGTAATATTTCCACCCTTACCAACGACCTCATTTGGCAGGTCACGAGGGTGTTTGACCAGGACGAAGTCAACAAACTTCGACGCGAATTTCTTTTGCAGACGGTTAGCCGTCTTTTCCATATCTGCCCCACCGCGCTCTTCGTAGGCCAGTGCGATCACCAGGCGAGATTTGTCGTAACTGGTCGCCAATAACGACTGGACGGTTGGCTCGAGGATCTCGTATGCCTCATTATAGGCAGCAATAATGACTAAGTTATAAAGTTCTGACGGTTTCGGGAAGGCAGCTGGGTCGGCGGCGGCTAAACGAAGGTTGTCGATATGCGTTGGCATCGCAAAGGCCTTCGAATGACTATTCGCACGCAGCTCATATGACTCGGTTGGGTTTTCGAGGTCTTCCAGACGCTCGCGCCAGTTGAGCTTTTGGGCTTTTTCAAGATTATTACGCCCACCAATGGTGTGATACGCGATTCCGACAGCCTTTACCAGCAGTGTCACGATGATCAACATCAAATACACAGCGGCAAATAGCGGCGAGACAAGAGACAGAACAATAAGAAGCACCAACGCCCCCCAACTAAGTAATGCTGGTACCATTTCAAAGAAACGGTACATTTTAGTTCGTTTACCAAGGGGAATTTCGAGATCAATCACTGAGTGTTGTTACCTTAAAACCGGACTAAACCGGTGACCATACGTTAATAATTGAAAATGCCGTCATCCAGGCGAAGATTAGCACGCCGATCCCCATCCAAGCGAACATAATCGCGAGGGGGTGACCCTTTGTAATGTAAATTTTAATCGCGACAGTAATGTGCAAGAATGCTACCAAGACAGCAAAGCCCCCGAAAGTTAACAGATAGAACCATTGGTCACGATACAGGTGTGTGACGCCGTAAGCTGTGTAGTGCGTGACAAGTTGCAACTCACTTGGTTGGACAAAAAGGAGGATGTAGGCGACGAATAAGGCAGCAATAACCAAGGTAACCACAGTAAGGATCGTTAAATAACGATTTGTAATAAGTTCTTTGAATGAGGTTTTGATAGTATCTAATCGCATATAAATGGAGCCGTTGTCCGGGATCGAACCGGAGACCTACGCTTTACGAAAGCGCCGCTCTACCAACTGAGCTACAACGGCACGTTTTGCTTCTCATCATTATAGCATTGGGGGCAATGAAAATAAATGATAGGACTACGGTTGCCATCAGAGACAAAAACTGGTAAAATCTGTAGAGTCTTTGGCCGGACAACCACAATTGTGGGCTCGTAGTGAAGCTGGCCTATCACGTCTCCCTGTCACGGAGAAGATCGCCGGTTCGAATCCGGTCGGGCCCGCCAAGAATTTATAGAAAAGACCTTCGGGTCTTTTTCTTATATACTGTAAATAGTTTTCGCAGATCCCACCCCCCCTTCTATCAGGAGCAGCCTATGCAACAAACTCGTTCTTCAAAGATCACCCTCATCGTCATAGCCAGTGTCGTCTGGGGTACAATCCTCACCCACATCGTCGCACGCTTGCTGTGGCACTTCCAGGCATTTGGCTGGAACCGCACAGACCCGACCGATTTTTGGCAGTACACCCGTGATCCGTATTTCGTCAAAGAAACACATCTGATGGCCTTCTGGGCAATCGTTGCGGTTGCCACGATCATCTGTTTTATCGCCTGTCTCGCCGCCGCACTACAAAAGCAGCCGCGCGATGAATAGGTCTCACTTCCCCGCTTCGGCGCGAAGAGCTCCCGGTGAGCCTCGCTGCCAGCGGGGTTTTCACTTTCTGAAACACTGTCGTCACTACGATGAAAATAACATTAACCTGACAATAAAATCCGCACAGGCATCCAATGATTTTTTATAATAAGAACTAGTGCGGGGCGTGTTCGACTATCATTACAAGCCTGTCGCACTTTGACAAGCAGAATGAGAAACATCAGGCGAGCAATGAGGCCCATAGCTTTACGGCTTTTTTGCTCATCTGGTGTGTTCAGAATACACACACTCCCATTACGGAGCAACACCCCTGTTAGGATGGGCGGAAAGTACTATCGTGAACAAGAACAAGGCAACGCTGAAGTACTCTTTCGGCGAGATCAGCGTCCGGGTTGGCGTCGACGGCAATGTCGACCAGCCCCAGCAGATCGCTGATCACATGCTGTCGACCGCAACGGCTGCCCTGGGCACCGAAGCGATTCACCTCGGCATCTCGCAGAGCCAGCAGGGCGCCGATGACGCGCTCGAGCAGACCTGCAAGTCCAATGTCGAGTTCGGCGAGATCACGGTCGAAGCCGAGGTCACGTTCAAGCTGAACCGGCGCATCTCCAAGCGCACGATCAACGACGTCGTATTCCGCAACGTCCTGCCGATCATCTGGCAGACGGCCGGGCTGTACTTCGGTGACCGTCGCAGCGACGCGACCTCGCAGACCCCGCTCACCCAGCAGGAGCGCAGCGAGAGCAACCGGCACCTCGAAGCACTCTTTGCGCTCGACGCCAGCGCCGACACCGGCCGACAGGAAGCCCGCCGCGAGCAGCAGCTCGCCGCCCGCTAACCTCGCCGGCTAAAGGCTGGTCGCGACAGGTAGGAATGCCGGGGTGGTGTATCTATACACCTCTTCTGCTTGTCGCGATCACCTTTATACATACCGCTTATAATTTGTTGAATCCTCGTCAGTTGCTACACTATAGCCAGATTTCGATACCGAAATCATTTATTTGCACCATCCGATCTTTATGAAGGGTGTCATGTTCATTCGCATCATAAAAAAGTGGAAGTGGATCGGCTTGGTGTATCTCATCATTTTGATGTTGATCATCATCAACGGTACCGCCAGAACCATCCGGGTATACACCGGCCTGTTCAGCACGTCGACACCGGCGCAGCTGTCGGACATGAGTATCCCCGCTTGGCTGAGCAAGATCCAGCAAGCATTCGTCGGATACGACTTTTCGTCACCCGACACACTACTTGAGCACGTCGTGGTGCTCATCACGCTCATGATCGTTGCCGCGCCGCTCGGCATCGGGTGGGTCAGCTGGTGCGTCATTCGTCGGTTCATTGCAGCCCGGTCACAAGATCAGGCAAGCACGGTCTAATCCGTCACCGTGCAATGAAAAAGCCCCGCTATCTTCGTGATAACGGGGCGCTTTTCTTATCTGTTAAACCGCAAAATCAAGCAGTTTTGAACACATTATTTATTCGCGTGAAATCGCTCAGCCACGTAGTCCCAGTTGACCACATTCCACCAAGCAGCGACGTAATCATCGCGCTTGTTCTTGTAGTCGAGGTAATACGCGTGCTCCCAGACATCAAGCCCTAGGATCGGTTCAGGTTCGCCGTTCATGAGTGGGACGTCTTGGTTTGAAGTTGTCACGATTGAAAGATCGGGCTGCAGCCATGCCCAGCCACTGCCGAATACGGCCAGCGCTTTGGCGGTGAATTCGTCTTTAAATGCTTGGTAGCTGCCGTACCTGGCGACCAAGGCTTCACCTAGTTCACCAGCTGGTTCCCCGCCGCCGTTTGGGGACATGACCTTCCAGAACAAGCTGTGGTTGTAGTGACCGCCGCCGTGATTACGAACCGCGCCGCGGATGTCTTCTGGAATAACGTCGAGATCACTAATCAATTCAACGATCGACTTACCCCCTAGTTCAGGATGCGTCGCAAGAGCCGCATTTAACTTATCAACGTAAGTCTGATGGTGTTTGTCGTGGTGCAACTGCATGATGTCTGCGCTAATATTTTCGCCAAGGGCGTCGTAGGCGTATCCGAGATCTGGAAGTGTGAACATAATAATAATCTCCTATAGGTATTAATTACTTGAGGCATCGGCGCTGTTGGCGACCGCAGGAATATCAATCAGCTCTTTGACCTTATCGGTCTCTTTAATCGCACTGAGTTGGCGCGCAAAGACAGTCAATGGAATGTGGACGTATTCGTAGTTGACTTGGGTATCGTTAATTTCGAGGAGTTTGACGTAGTAATAGCCCTCCCCTGTTGTTGACTTGACGACGGGTGAAATTTCACCAGGTTTGAGTTTGGTTGCTGCAATTGCCAGACCACCGTCTTGGTTGGTTTTTGGAACCCAGCCAAGGGCACCGTAGACAACCTGGACCTTTGAGGTGGCATTAGTTGTTTCGGTCACACTCTTGAGGTCGGTGTTGCCACTGGCGATCAGCGCACCAACTGCTGTCGAAATCTCTTCAGCCTGTTTGTCGACGACAAAGCCAACTTTTTGACGAAGTAATTTTGTCTGCATTGCGTGGCGGTATTCATCCGGTGACCAGCCGTAGTAATCAAGGATCACCGCGTCGTAGGTTGCTTCCGAGACTTCTCCATCAGCCGAACTGCGTTGTTGTTTCAGATACGTTTCCAGGTCGGCGTCACTAATCGTCACGTTGTTTTCTTTAGCGAGCTTCATTGCGTAGGCATCAGCCAGTGCATCAGACATCGCCTGTTGTTTCACGAAGTCAGATTGGCGCTTGCCGTCTTCGCTTGATAAGTTAACACGCTCTTTTGTCTCTAGGTAGTGAATCGAGCTGCGGTACTTCATCAAGTAGTCACTATAGCGAACTGGTTGTCCATCGATACTAGCGACGGGCAGTGGAATCACACGAGTCACGCGGTACATAAAGTCACTCGTGTTCTGAGCTGGATATAGTTGCCAGTAGCCAACTCCGACCAGGACGAGCAGTGTAGCAACGGAAATAATGATCGCGTTGAACACTAATTTGTGTCGGGCATATTGGACGGGGTACTTAAAGCGACGGCCGCCCGCAAGAATACGTTCACGGTGCTGCGCAATGGTTTCGGTGGTGATACGCGCCGAGTGTTCAACAGTCGGTTTGCGGCGTATCTTATTCAATAATTTCTTCATGTTCTCCTTGCTCGACTGCGTTCGCAACGGCGTTTTGTAACTTGTTGTATGTCTTCTCGGGATGTTCGACATTCCGGATGACCAGATCCCCTACGAACGTCTGGATGACGATCGTTCCATACCCTAGTATTTCGCCACTGAATCCAGGTATATTATAGCTTATGTTTTGGATCTTTGACAGTCGCAGCTCGACGACGTCCTTTCCAAAGATCCCCTTTTGGGTTACTTGGCGGATACGCTGGTTAGTGACCAGGTAAATCGTAAAGTACCACATGATGTAGTGATACATAAACAGGATCAGTCCCAGCAATAGTCCACCGATCGGCAATAAGAATAATTCTAGGTTAGTTTGCCAAATAAGCGGTGGGATCGATGAGAGGGCAAATGGGATAAGTAACAGCCAGAAGCCTTTTCGCATCGCAATAAGGTGGCGACGGAACACAAAAAGAACCTTTTCCCCTGGGCGCTGACCTTCGAAATCAAGCTGTTGCGTGTTTGTATCTTTTTTAGACATATATTTCCTTCTGTCAGTATACCAAATTAGGCCATTACTGCCATCATTTAAGGGGTAATCTTGTAGATGTGGTACGAATATTCGTTAGCAAACGTATCGACGAATGTCCCATTGGTAATTGGCAGGCTGCGATTTTCATACAACACCTCAACCGATGAAGCGCTCGCCAGATCAGCTGGTAATCGGATAGTCTGGCTGCCCGTTGGTGTCTTGAGGCTCGTCATGGCATATAGGTAGTACGAGTCGTTATACCTTTTGAGCATTGTATCAAGGACAGGACTAGCGGTGTACGCCAGCGACTGGGTGTTTAGCACAGGTGCTAAGTCTTTGATTTGCTGGTTAACGGCGATAATTTTAGCGTTTGTCTCTGGGTAGCAGTTGTCACGCATCGAGTGTTGGTTACCGTTACACGTCCCGCCAAAGTTATGGTTAAAGTAGATAATGCCGCGCGCTTCGTGAATTAACGAGCTATAAACGGCACCAGCTAGTTGATTCGCGGTAATTGTTGTCGCGGTCTGATCACTGAATGGGTGGCCATCTTCAATGAATGCCCAGATTGGCTGGCGAGCATTATCCATTGCATCGAGTCCACGCATCTTGTCGATCACCATGCCATAGTTAGCTGATCGCTGACAGAGGTTGGCCGGAACACCCAAGTACCTACCCGCTTCACCCGGGCAAAGATTTGGATCGGTGTAGAAGTACAGGTCGGCTGACGTCACGGTCGTATAGTTATTAACGAATCCCGATGCTTGAGCAGGGCCTTCCCACATCATCACCCCCTTACCGAAGTTTGCGTAGTCGAACCGCCCATCACCCGCAGGATGTAAAGCCTTTGATTCTGCCATCGCCGTGTAACCGCACCGGGTATCGACGACGACACATCTAAAGTTAGCCTTGTCCCAGGCAGCGTTACCTGGGCCGAAGTACATATCTGCCTCATCGAGACTGACAAAACCCTTCGTCTCGTTACCCGCTCCAGCGCGGTACGTGATAATTGCGTTTTGGCCATTAGCCTCAACCAATGGTAAATCGCTATTAGATGTCAGCTCGACGTAGGTATTAATGCCAAATGCTTTGTCGGCATCGATTTGCGACTGTTCCGTCACAGCCTCGAACCAGACACCAACCGGGAAGAAGTTAGAATCGGTCCAACTACCATTTGTTTTCGCAAACTGCTCGTAGTACGACGGGCCACCTTCCCAAGGAACTGTCGCAAGATTATCCGTCGTCGCATTATTTACTGTGTCGTATGGGACAAATGTTGGGTCAACCCAGTAACTTGTGCCATTCGCTCCGTCCTCTGGGTATTGCATGAACTCAGAATATTTATACACGCCGTTTTTAAAGGAGTCACTCGACTGCATAGCCTCGATATATGGACTACTTGGCTGCGCGCCACTAAAGACGCCTGGTGTGTAGGCGTAATGTCCGGTTGCGGTGTGGTACGAAACGGTGAATGTCTCGCCCGCAACAACCTGAAGCGGTGATGTAAATGTTCCCGTTTGCCATCCGGAGGCAGTCTCGTCAACGAACTCCGCAGTGCGCAGCATTGTCATGTCGGTCTTCCATATCGTAGCAGTATGATACCCGGTGTTACCTGGAAGTTTGTAGAATCGAACCCCTGTTAATACGCCGTCTGCTTTGACGGTAAACTTCATTCCGACGTTGATAGCCGAAGTTTCATTGGAATCTTGGGCAAGCGCAGGATCTGTCGTGATGATACTGGCGTACGGCATCGTCACGGCGACACGCAAACTTGTTAGCGATACATTATCTGCTTCATCCGCTGCGGTGACCGCATAGGTATAGTAGTTACCTGGCACAACCGCAGTGTCGTCGTACGTCAAGGTATCTTCATCAACTGTGGCAACCAAAATACCACTGCGGTAGACGTTATACTCAGTGACGGCAACGTTGTCGGTCGTGGCACTCCACGTCACATGCGTTGATGTGTTGGTTGGCGCCGCGACGTTAACGCCCGTCACTGTTGCTGGGCGCTGAGTATCACCCACAGGCTGGTCAGGTTCATCAATACCCGGTGTCGCGGGGTTGGTATTGGTGTTGCCAGTACTATTACCACTACCCGAGCTGGAAGTTGCCGGCGTGGTCGTAGCTTTTTTCGGAACAACACTCACACTACCTTGTTCGGTTGCTGGGGTAACACTGGTGTCGGTATCGCCCGTTGATACACCTTCGGTATCTGTTTCGTTTTTAACGGTAATAGTCAGTGTGCTACTTGTGACAGCCTTGTTATCGTTGTCGATAGCCCTGACGTATATGGCATGTGTGCCATTCTTTAACTGTGAAGTATCCAGACTCAACTTGAACGGTGATGAATAACTGACGTGCACCATGACGCCGTCAACAAATAGTTCTACTTTCTTTACGTTCGAGCTATGCTCCAGAATCGGCGCTATATAGACAGTGCCAGTCAGATTTCGACCCTTAATGTCCTGAGGGATAGAGATCGAGACGGCATCTGCACTGGTAGCAGTCTCTCGGGGATTGTTAAGCAACAAAACCCCAGCAACGATAGCTGCTGCAATAATAATGATTGATATGATCCAAACAAGCTTTTTATTCATGATTCTCAGGCCATTCTAATAAGTATACTTACCAGAATTATATCATATTGCTTACGTCTGTATTATTCGTTATTGTCGTCGAGATTGACCTTGATGGTCACTCGGGATGGTCCAGCGTTTGGATCAATCTTGAAGTAGTCGTCCGAAAGGTCACCCTTCATCAAGATATCGCTGCTGCCAGCGTCATCGCGCAGCTTGCTTGAAACAGTCAGTCGAACGAACTCACCCTTATCGGACTTGTAGTGATACTGCTTGAATGTGCTACCTGGGTACGGTTCTTCGAAGTAGGTATAGCCTGCGTTACGGATCAGTTGATCAAAGTTTGAAAATGTCTCGTCGACCGGTGCTGCAACGACAAAGCGTTTGTACGATGAGGTGCTGCGATTCTTGTCATAGTCGTATGGCCGCTTGTCGCCGAAGATGCTATCTTCTTGAAAATACGTTTGTTCGGGTATGTTGATACTATCGAAGATTTCGACGATGCGAGCTTCGCGAACCTTATCGGTGTGATTACTCAAAAATGCGCTGGCTTGATAGATAAGGACTGAAGTTGCGACAAGGGCCAAGAAGATGATTGATCCCCCAAGGATAAATCGGCGTTTACGCTGCTGTTTTTCCTGGATAGCCTGCTGTTTTTTCGAGAGTTTTTTAATCATGAATTCATCATAGCATAAGCAAAATGACTCCCCTAGCGGGAGTCATTTTTGGATCAATTCATGGTACCTCGGACAGGAGTCGAACCTACAACCTTATCCTTAGGACGGATCTGCTCTATCCAGTTGAGCTACCGAGGCATACTGCTAAGTTTAACAGATAAAGAGCTTGGCGGCTCACGGAGCGATTTCAACTACATCTGCAGCCCGAGTCTTTCCCGGTACTGAAACAGAGAAAGACCCGGAGCGAAGCGTAGTTGAAATTGTCTCCGTGAGACGTGGAGGCGACGTTACCTGGTGAACTTCTCGTTCAATACACTGTAGTCGTAAAGTTCAGCTTCGGTGAACCAGTGTGGAATTTCTTGGGCTGCGTCGCTGGCGTCACCAGAGGCGTGAATCAAGTTTGGAATTCCCTTATCTTGTTCGTCACCGTAGCCGTAGCTCATGTGCGAGAAGTCGCCGCGGATTGTACCGGGTGCAGATGACTTCGGTTCAGTTGAACCAACCAGCTTACGGACAAGTTCGACCGCTTCGATACCTTCGAGGACCATGGCGATAACTGGGCCATCGATCATGTTGTCGAGAACGTTATTGAATGTCTTCTCACCACGGCGAGTAATGACTTGGCCAATCTCTTCGTAGTGCTTGTAGTAGTGTTCACGGCTTGGGGCTAGCATCTTGGTGCCAACGATTTTTAGGCCGACACGTTCGAAGCGACTAAGGATTTCTCCAACTACTCCACGTTGGACTGCATCAGGTTTAAATAGAATCAATGTTCGTTCGATATGGCTCATACGGTCTCCTATGACTGCTTGTATTTATTCTATTGTACCAAAAGTATCACGGTCAGCACTGCGGCAAGTGCAACTCGGTACCACCCAAAGACGGCCAGTGAGTGTTTTGCGAGGTAGCGCAGCAAAAATCCGACAGCTAATAGTCCGGCGATAAAGGCGAAAATGTTTGAGACTAACAGTGTCCCAAAGTTGGCTGTTAAGTACGCGTGGTCACTGACCAGGATCTTGGCGGTGACACCGATCATGATCGGGAGTGAAGCCAAAAAGCTATATTCAGCCGCTTCAGCCGGCTTCAGTCCTGCCAGGCGCCCAGCAATAATCGTTGAACCAGATCGTGACACCCCGGGAATCAGGGCCAACATCTGGGCACCACCGATAGCGAGGGCGCGTAGCGGTGGCAACTTCTCGCCGTCGTCAACCGGTGAAGCGTGTGGTAACTTCTCAAGGATAATCATCACAAACCCAACGACCGCTAATGTGACCGCAACCGTCACAGCACTGCCAAAGAAAGACGGCGTGTTCTGGATGAAGTCAGCTAGCAGATACCCAACGATGCCGGCTGGAACTGAAGTAATAAGGATGTTGAGTGCTAACTTATACTTTTTATTAACAAAAATGTCTTTGATAATAGCAATGATACGGACGCGGAAGAATACCAACAGCGCAAGCAGTGTTCCGATATTAATAAACTCTAAAAATAAGTGGTCTGACGCGCCGGACATGAACGTCTGAGCAATCACGAGGTGCCCCGAACTACTGATCGGGATGAATTCGGTTAATCCTTGGATCAGCCCTAAAATTACTGCTTGTAGCCATTCCATTTGCTCTATTGTATCGTCACAAGGGGTTTTAGGCTATGCTTATTGTATGTACATGTCAGAACTGATCCTCGATTACATTGAACACCTCGAAGTCGAAGGTGGTCGGTCGTCGAAAACGGCCGAAAACTACCGCCTCTACCTGGAGCGGTTCGTTGAGTTTACCGAGGACACTAAAGTCGAAGCCATCACCTCCGAAATGATTCGTAAGTACCGTCTGTGGTTGAACCGCTACAAGAACAACGCCGATGACGATCTGGCAACCATTACGCAGTCCTATCACCTCATTGCCCTACGTGGCTTCCTAACCTACCTTGGGCGTCGTGACATCGAGACCCTTTCACCTGATAAAATCATTTTGCCAAAAGTCTCACGCAAACAAGTCACCTTCCTTCACTACGACGAAGTAGCCCGCATGATTGCCACTATCGACATCGGGTCAGAAGCCGGCCTGCGTGACCGCGCCATTGTTGAGCTACTGTTTTCAAGCGGCCTGCGTGTCTCAGAACTTATCAACCTCAACCGCGACCACGTTAATACCAAGCGCCGTGAATTCATGGTGCGCGGAAAAGGTCAAAAAGACCGCCCGGTATTTATTAGTGAAGCCGCCGCTGGCTGGGTCAATCGCTACCTCGATGCCCGCGAAGACAGCCTTCCCCCACTGTTCATTAGCTACAGTAAAAATGTCGAGCAGACCAACAGTGGTGACTATCGTCGCCTTACCGCCCGCAGTGTACAGCGTCTGGTTGCTACCTACACTCGATTAGCCGGGATTACGAAGCACGTTAGCCCGCACACTATGCGCCATAGCTTCGCAACTGACCTGTTGATGAACGGCGCTGACATTCGCAGCGTCCAAAGCATGCTGGGACACAGCAGCATTAGTACGACCCAGGTATATACCCACGTTACTGACCAACACCTCCGCGAGGTGTACGAAAAATTTCACTCTGAATCCGAATCGGACGACTAAAATCTTACAGTACTAAGGCGTACAGTTATTGACGAAGTCGCTAGCGACAGTACTAATGGCAAAGTCTTTACAGAAGTTACCGGTCAAATCGACAGCCGCCTCTGGGAATGGGAAGTTCGTATCCACTAGGTCAACCCGTGACTCGACGCGGCGATACAGGTCATTGGCGCGACCAGTCGAGTCGATACTCGGTTGGACATCGCTAAATTTAGCATTCTGCCCGAGGCTGACCCGGAAGTGCGTCGAGTTATATAGTGCTGTCAGGCGAAGATAGGCTGTTCGTTCGCTCCCACTCTGTCCAACTGCTTGTGGCAGCGTTAGTTGCACGCTACAGGCATAGCCACCACCGGTTAGGTTGCCAGAACACTTCGTTGCCTGCGGTGTCCCAATGGGTGTCTGGCGAATATCTTCGTCAGCGAAGCCCCATTGATCAGTCACGCTGCGTGCCACACCGGTTCGCCCGGATGGGTAGAGGAATAATGTATTGGCGTTACTATTTACCACACTCGAACTAGCGGCGTCGAAATCACTCAGCGAGAAGCTTGAGCCTACTTGCATCAACTGCGTACGTAGCAGTGATGGTCGGGTTGGTACCCAGTTTGCTTGCTTGAATAATGGCTGCGATGCTTCGGCATCAGTATCTGGCAGCAAGTTAACGATCTTCGTCCCTGCCCCGAGGTCTTCTTCGGAGTACCACTCAACCGTAATGGTATTAAAGTCACCCGTTGCCGTGAGTGGGATAAGTTTTGAAGTGTTAGCCGCAATTGTTCCCAAATAATCTGGGGTCTGTAGCTTGATTTTCACACAGGTGTAGGCCTGATTCAGCGCCGTGTCATTAGCAGATTGTTGCTGTTGCACCAGCACTTCTTTGTTAGCCGTCACGCTGACGACGTCACTCAGTCCGGCGTTACATGTATCCGAGTTCATACGGTTACGAACTGCTGTACAAGCTGCCGTGTCGCCACTTCCACAGACAGTACGCAGGTAGATAAGGGCGCGCTTGGCATCTTCGACACCCGCAAGTGATGAGTCATAAGCACTCTTTGATAGGTCGTTGCTCGACGCCTGTTGCTGGTCATTGAGCATAATGCGCAGGAATCCAAGTGTGACGATCGTAATAAGAAGCATCGCAAAGACAACGAGAAATAGCGAGACAGCTCCGGATTCTTTACGACGACTAAACATAACCACGACTAGTTAACCCCACTTACTACCCGGAGGACAAGCCCGAATTGCTGAACTGAACAATAATTTAGGTCAGACCCTGCTTGCCCTGGTGCTTTACAGCTCGTTTTCGTTGGATTAGCGGCATCGACATTTAATGCCCCCAAGTCACTCGTTCCGAGGACATACGAGAACTTATATAACTGCTGACTCGATAGCGAGTCCTTGGCTGTAGTGGTAGATACAACCGTGAAGTAATGAAGACCCAAGTTGTGATCGCCCGCCTTGAGGATCTCGGTAGCGTTGGCGGGATTAACGTTCGGGTATCGTCCAGTAGCATCCGGCGTGCAGTAAGCACCGCTACTGTCTGGCACCTTCACGAAGCCAACTTCAGAGCGAACAGTACCATTGGTATCTTTGACGATATTACCTGATCCATTCGCGGATGAATACTGATTGCGATTTGTGTTTACTTCGTTTAATGCTTTGACGTAGTTCCAGACATAACTATATTGCCCAACACACAATCGCCCACCCCAGGCGTTATTCACGTAACGATTTGCAGAAGCATCTAGTGAAAAGCTGCCGTTAGTACGCAGCGCCGATGTCAGCTCGTCGTCAATTGCCCTTGAGGTAATGTTCACCTCTTTCAAGATCATTCCTCTGTTATAAATATTAGCAATCTGCACGATCGTCATCGCGATCGCCAACAGCAACACAGAAATAAATGTCATCGCCAATAGCAGCTCGATAATAGTAAAGCCCTTGGTTGAGCCGCTAGTTGGCTGCGTATTAACTTCGTGGTTCATAAAGCCTCACAATCGTCCCTAATGTCATTGGTGCACCTCTACCCGGACTCTCCCAACAGGCACGGATATGAAAATCGATGTAACGAGTATTTTGTTTGTTTACATCACCGACCGCCACGGAGCGAATTGCTTCAACCCAGACACCTTGCGCGTTGGTCAACGCGTTTGACGTTGGATCATAGTTAACCTGCGCAACTGCTGTCGCTGTAATCATATTGGTCGTTGTTTTTGCAATATATTTGGCATTCGTAGCATCCAGGATAAAACTACCGTTCGGCGCGGCTGGACACACCGTTGGTGCGCTGAACGATGACGCAGCCGTTCCTGTGAGACCACTGGTCATTGCCACCCATTGTCCGGCTGGCGTATTAGCATCGTAAGTAATATCTGGCTGGAATTTGGCAACATAGGCATCGTGCAAAAAACGAATTGTCGTCGCCTGTGCGTCAATCTCTGAACGAACAAGTGTCGTCTCAAGAGCTCTCTGTGACGCAACAGTTCCCTGGTTCATAATCGACATAGCACCAACAACGACCATGCTAAAAATAGTAAAGGCGAATAACACTTCGATAAGCGTGTCCCCTCTTTGATGAGATCGATGAAGCCGACCTAGCATTTTGGAGCCTCTGTTCCGTCAGCAACTAGCGCCGCGGCAGTAGCGTTAGAGCGAGTCTCTATAGCACCTGGCGCACTCGCACCCGAACTAATGTTGACTGCAAGGATCTCAGGTACACCGACACCGCCCGGATCAACACAGATCGTACGAGCACCTTGTCCTGGATAAGAGGCGGTCGTCTGCACCATCATAGCCTTTAGCGTAGCTGAGGATATATCCGCAACGTCAACAACAGTATCGCTTGTAAATGTATACGTTGTCCCACTATTAGGTGAGCGCAGGATAAAAATAGCAAGTGAGCGCGGGGTAGTTGGGTTACGAAAGCCGCCACCACTCTTTGGCCAGGCAATTTGCGCACCCCATTCGAGTGTTGTCGTCTCAACACTACTAGTTGAGACTCCGAGAGTATAGTTATCTTTTAGTTCGGTGATGTCATTTGTTCCAGCAGCGGTTGAATTTTCGTACCCGACGATCGTCGCCATTGAGATATCTCCATTTACGACGCCGACGTAACGACCTAGTAGTACACAGTCACTTTGACCCGGGGCAATACCCCCACCTGCCTGTACGGGCGTCGCGTTAGCGGCGCATGTCCAGTCAGCGTCGCGATCGTTACTAACGTTACTGACACGAGAATACTGGTCTTGCAATAGTGCCTTGAACGAGGAGACGGCATCACCGTAGCGTTGGTTTGAAATCGACGAACCAATACCAACTAGCAATCCCGCGATTAATACACCGGTGATTGCCAGAACCAGCATGGTTTCGATGATCGTAAAACCTGGTTTAAAGTGTGTGCCCATTTACCGCCATTATAGCATAAGCAGGAAAGAGTTTACCTCTTTACATCAGACCATATGTGTAGAATTCGACAACCATCAAACCAATTAGTTTGGCGATGATTGCACCAACAATCAGCAGCGGTCCAAATGGCACGTGTGAGTCGCGTCTTAGCTTGCCCACTGCCATTAATGGGATGACGATTAGGCAACCTATAAAGTTCGCCAAGAAAAGAGCGATAAGGGCGTATTGCCAATCAGCCAACAACAACCCAAGAGCTAATCCAAGCTTAATATCCCCAAAGCCAATCCAGCGACCTTTTGACACCAGGTATAGGACAAAATAGATACCGCTCAGCACTGCGACAGATCCAATAATGTTAAGAATTGTACCGAAAACGTCGTTACTGGCGATAACAGTCAAAATAGCGCTGACAGCACCAAGACCGATGACAATAAACGTCACCCTGTTCGGCAGCAAGAACCACTTCGTGTCATAAGCAAACAAAATTGCGAGACCGACACCGGCAACCAGCCACGTTGCGAATGAAGCGATCGCCAGGCCAGTGTTGAGGTCAAACGGCCAGAAAGCGTACGACAAGACGAAGAACAAGGCCGTTCCAAGCTCGATGAGCGGCTCCATGTAGCCAATTGGCTTACGGCACTCGCGACAGCGGCCACGCAGCGTCAGCCAGCTAACAAGCGGGATAAGGTCATACCATTTAAGGGTATAGCCACAAGAAAGGCAGCGAGAACGATCGTTCGCTGCCTTAACATGGGTTAACTTCTTGAGTTTGGCGTATTCGGCACGATCAACGTGCTCACCGGCTGCTTTGTCCTCTTCGAGTTGCTTGGCACGAAGTCGCCAGACCGTTGCTCCCGCAAAGCTACCCAGCACAAGGCCGAACAGAATCAATGCGAGATACATAACAAGGTCATACATAGACTTATGATATCAGCTAACGAGCCGTTTCGGGCTAGTTATTGTTACAGTAGTAACCACCGCTTTCAAGTACCATACGGAAGGCTACCTTACGACTACCTCCAGCTTTGACGGCTGCACTCGAGGTGTCACAGACATACCCAGGGGTGAAGTAGATAGTGTTTTGAGAAGTCTTGAAGTCTGTCGTCAATTCACTAGAGTCTTTCAGAGCCATGACGTACTTTTCTGAGCCAGAGACTTGACCTTGTGCAGTTGTTGCACCGGCTGGGTCAACGAATGAGTCACCTCCAGCAACAAGGTACTGATCAACAAACGTGTTGTATCCTGCAGCTGTACCGGTCGGCAATGTACCACGGTTTGAGTTGGTGTAGTTAACAATTGATGTCTGCAGACGGCCCATGTCATTCTTGCGCTGTGTATCACGTTGGTTGCGTTGCAATGCAGGAAGCGCGATAAAGACCATCAAGAAGATAAGTCCGGCGATTGCCAGTACTAGTACGACCTCGATAATTGTAAAGCCGTTTTGTTTCTTTTGGGCCTGAGCCTTAGCTTGTTTGAGAACGTTCATAGGAACTTTTTCCACCTTTCGAATGAACTAAATTATTGCATATAATGCTTGTGTTTAATAGTAGCCGACGCGCGTATATTTGTCCAGATATATTAAACGTTGATACCGTTAACGAGTCCGTAGATCGGCAGCAAGATTGCTCCAACCATTCCCCCGGCAACAACTGCCAATACTACCATCAGGATCGGCTCGATGGCCGTAGAGATAGTTTTGATCTGTTCGTCGAGTTCGTCCTCGTACACTTGGGCCACTTTGCCGAGCATTTCGTCGATACGTCCCGACTGCTCGCCGATCTTAATCATCTGTGGAACAAGTGTCATAAATACAGCCTCTGGTTCGAGGGCGACAGAAAGAGCTTTACCGCCCTTTACTTTGTCAGCAGCACGTTCAATACTTTTTTGGACAATCGTATTGTTGACAGCTGTTCCGGTGATTTTGAGCATATCAAGCATACTCACACCCGTTGCAAGCAGTGTCTGTCCGGTACGGGCAAAACGGGCCATGTAGAGTTTTCGGATCATGCCACCAAAGACAGGCACTTTGATCTTGAACTGGTCTTTAAGGTGAATACCACTTTCAGTCTTCATGTACTGAAGGCCGAAGTATATTGCGATACCAACAGCGATAATCACAATCCACCAGAAACGTAGCAGCAGATCAGCCGCCGTCACCATGATGAGCGTCAGAATTGGCAGCTCCTTACCGAGGTCTTCGTATAATTTCTCCACTTGTGGAACAACGGTGAACAACATAAATGCCAGAACGGCACCAATCACAACCAAGACAATAATTGGGTACGTTAACGCGCCCTTGATCTTGCTCATCGTCGCCGCATCTTTCTCTTGTTGGTTGGCAACGCGCTGCAATGATTCGTCGAGCGTACCCGACAATTCACCGGCCGAGATGAGTGAAATAAAGACGCCGTCAAAGACGGTTGGGTGCTTACCGAAAGCGATCGAAAGCGATTTACCACCTTCGACGTCAGCAACGATTTCCTCAACAACTGATTGTAGCTGCTTGTTGTTGGTTTGTTCGAGGACAGTATGAAGGCTTTGACTCAGTGGCAGTCCGGCCCCAATCAGCGTTGCTAGCTGACGCGTAAAAACAACCTTGTCTTTAGTCGAAATACGACCAGTGATACGCGATAGGAATGAACCATCCCCTATTTGTTCGCGGATCGAAAGTGGTACAAAACCCTGTTTGACCAACAGCTGTGCGGCAGAACTTTCAGATTCGGCTTGTAGCGTCGACTTAACAAGCTTGTTGCTAGCGCGGTCGCGGGCTTCGTAAGTAAACTTTTTCACTAGAAACTAGCCCCTCATTAGCCTTTCAAATTCCGTCAGATCAACCGCGTATTCACGGGCTGCGTCGTAGGTCACCGTTCCGGCTTGGACGAGGCTGACAAGTGTGCGGTCCATGGTCTGCATCCCTTGGTCGGCACCGGTCTGGATAATGGCATCAAGTTGGTGCGCTTTACCTTCGCGGATGATGTTACGAACGGCTGGGTTGGCAACCAGAATTTCGGCTGCAACGACACGTCCGCCACCGATAGATGGGACAAGGCGTTGTGAGACGATCGCCATCAAGATGTTCGATAGCTGGGCACGGATCTGTGGCTGTTGGTGCGGTGGGAAGACGTCGATCATACGATCAATCGATTGTGCAGCGGAGTTAGTGTGTAGCGTTGCAAAGACAAGGTGTCCTGTTTCAGCGATCGTAATCGCCGCCGAGATGGTCTC
>Ga0247817_10000600_pt1 | contig 19404 bp, 14 predicted proteins | sample UWRJL212509R1_FD_178010 | JGI IMG/M metagenome (GOLD analysis project Ga0247817, IMG submission 178010) | Plant litter microbial communities from Arlington Agricultural Research Station in Wisconsin, United States - UWRJ-L212-509R-1 | ecosystem: Environmental > Terrestrial > Plant litter >...
TCTTATGGGCTTTTCGGATTGCTCTGAAATAGACAGAATCTGCATTCCGCAATATTTTTATGCGTTGGTGGATGAACATGTCATGAATGAAAAAATAAGCCATCCCATAAGATGTAATGCCAACAGCAATCCAGAATGCTATAGATAGTTCTTTAATACCTATAATAAATAATATAATAGCAGGCGTTGCAAAAATAAGAAAAAAGAAATCGTTGTGTTCAACCGGCGTTTCAGGATCCGGTTGATGGTGGTCTTTATGCAGATTCCACAGAAAGCCGTGCATGATGTATTTATGAGCAAACCATGCAACAAATTCCATGGTGGCAAATGTTGCAATGATTACAGCGGAAATAGCGATCCAATTATCCATGCTTGTATATTTATCTAATATTGATTCGTTGTAATAGTGTTGGTTACTATTGATTGTGCCAGGCTTCTTTTTTTATAAAATTAATTAAACGATTTTTTTTCCTGTTCCGTGCAAATACCTGATTGAATCATGAATTCTTTAATGCGTTTTTTTAAATCAACATCTGTTTGTACAGCATATGTTGAAATAATAAATGCTTTATCTGTTTCAATATGCTTATTATATCCCAGAAAAGAAGGGGCATTTGTTTGAATACAGATTCTTATAAACTTAAGTTCAATATTACCAGGTTCTTTTTTGATTGCGTTGTCAAGCAAATTTTTTCCGTTATTGAAGTAACTCAGTTTCGTAGATGGATTATATACATGTTTCGCTTCGACCATATAGGTAGCGCCGATATATCCTTTAATACATTCATTCGGAGCAGGTATGGATTCGAGTGCAGCTTTCAATTTTTCAGCATCTTCTTTTGATGAAGATGCTTTATAATATAAGTTCCTGATCGTAACCATGTCCCATTCTTCAGCCTTCGCCAATAAGGGTAATAGCAGGAAAAGTATATAATGAATCAAACGCATTATAGTATATTGAATTGATTCCTGAAATAGCTTTGAAACAGGAGGCCAAATTTATTCAGATTGGGTATACGGATACGTTCTTTTAAAATGCGTTCAGGAGGAATTGCTTTTATTTTATGAAACAGATTTTTATAATAAATATACGCAAGATATACACCCAGCCTTGATTCTGTTGGTAATTGCTTAATTCCTATAAGTGCGTGCTGAAAATCTTTTTCAATATCCGATTCAATATTTTCTTTGATGTGCTGGTCAAACTTTTCCATACTTACATCCGGAAAATATGTTCTGCCTAAAGAATCAAAATCCTCTTTTGCATCCCGAAGAAAATTTACTTTTTGAAAAGCCGCACCTAAGCTCATGGCATAAGGTTTTTGTTTTTCATACATATCAACATCTCCTTTTACAAACACACGCAGACACATAAGTCCAACTACTTCTGCAGAACCTATAATATATTCCTTATACGATTGTTCATTGTGTGCAGACTGATCCAGATCCATTTCCATGCTTTTTAAAAACGTATCGATCAGCTCCCATTCTATATTATACCTATGCACTACATTTTGGAAAGAATTCAGAATAGGGTTGAGGCTGATTTTGTCTTCCAATGCAATAACCGTGTCGCGTCGGAACTGTTCCATTAAACGTTTCTTATCATAATCGTGAAACGAATCAACAATTTCATCTGCAAAACGCACGAATCCATAAATAGCGTAAATAGGGTCATGCAGTTTTTTATTCAGGAAATGTATTCCCAAAGAAAAGCTGGTACTGTATTTTTTTGTTGTTAATTTGCTGCACATGGCAGAAACGTTATCAAACAGTTGTTTCATAAATTAACAGATAAGTTTTTTAATAATTCATTTGCCGCTACTTGTCCGGATACGATTGACGGCGGTACACCCGGCCCTGGAACTGTTAGTTGTCCACAGTAATAAAAGTTTGGTATGCTGTTATTTTTAATTTTAGGTTTAAGATTCGCTGTCTGCATGAGCGTATTTGCTAATCCATACGCATTACCTTTATACGAATTATAATCTTCTATAAAATCCTTCACACAATAACTTTTCACGTAATCAATTTTTTCTCGGATCGCTACGCCTGTATATGTTTCAAGTCGTCTTAATATAAGATCATAGTATTTTTCACGTATAGCTTCTTCATCTTCAATGCCAGGTGCAATGGGCATCAGGATAAAAAGGTTTTCTTTGCCATCCGGTGCTACAGATGGATCTGTTTTCGAAGGACAGCACACATAGAAGAGCGGATTGCTGGGCCATTGCGGCTGTTCATATATTTCTATCGCATGTTTCGGAAAATCCGCATCGAAGAACAGATTATGATGTTCCAGTTTATCCAGCTTTGTATTCACGCCGATATAAAAGATGAGGGAAGAGGGAGCAAATGTTTTTTTATCCCAGTATTTTTCTGTGTAATTGCGATCCTTTGTTTGTAATAAGTTGCTTTCTACATGATGGTAATCTGCAGATGCGATCAATCCATCCACTTGTATTTTTCTACTGTGCGTGGTTAATGAAATTTTAGAAGGACTGTCTTTTTGTATTGAATCAACACCTTCAGATGTATTAAATTCCACACCATGCTCACGTGAAATGGAAACCATCGCATCAATTACTTTTTTAAATCCTCCCATTGGATAATAGGTACCTTGCTTTAAGCCTGCATAGTTCATCAGACTATAAAGAGCAGGTGTATTTTTCGGCATCGCGCCTAAAAACAACACCGGAAATTCCATTAAAGCAATGAGCTTTTCATTTTTAAAGTAGCTACGAACATGTTTGCTGAAGGAAGAAAAAATCTGCAGGCGGAATACACCGCTTATGGTATCGGCATTGATCAATTCCAGTACTGATAAACCAGGCTGGTAGATGAGTTTTTTTACACCTACATCATATTTATATTGGGCTTCACGCATGAATGCTTTGAGCTTATCAGCTGCGCCTGTTTCTATCTGTTCAAAGAGCTGCAGAAGCTCATCCCATCCGGCTGGAATTTTTATTGTTTCGCCATCAGAGGTAATCATCTGGAAACCCGGATCCAGTTTTTTTAACTCATAAAAGTCGCTGCTGGAATAGCCGAATTGCTCATAGAAGCGTTCGAATACATCCGGCATCCAATACCAGCTCGGGCCCATGTCAAAGGTAAAGCCGTTTGCTTCAAACTGTCGCATACGTCCGCCAAGCTGATCGTTCTTTTCAAACACCATAACTTTTTGTCCTTTCAGCGCCAATACTGAAGCCGCACTTAATCCACTTATTCCGGATCCTATAATTCCAATTGTTTTCAATTGCCTGGTTGAATTAAAATTTATTTGTTTAGTAGTTGTATAAATGCATCAATATCTGAAATCCATACATGATCTTTTGGGAGTTTGACATCCTCAAATAAATATGCAGCGCCGCAGATGTATTTTTGTATTCCCGGGAAATCCTTTTGCATCGTATTCATCAATGTCTGCAGCCATTCTGCTGAGTGATAGCGAACGACAAAGTATTGCAGACATTCCGGTTCAACGTCATTAATTACAGCCTGCAGGTTATAATAGGGTACACGCTGACCCAGGTAAACAACCCGTTTGTTTGCCGCACGTATCAAAAAAGAAGACAGGAGTAAACCCAACTCATGATCTTCCTCTTCGGGTAAAAAGAGCAGCCAGGTTTCAGCCGTTGGCGGTGGAACAGGAAGCTGTTCAATCGCATGATTTAGTTTTTGTTTAAGCAGGTTTGAAATAAAGTGTTCCTGTGCAGGAATAATTTCGCTCTTGCCCCACAGCAGTCCGATTTTAACAAGCATTGGATAAATAACCTTCTGATAACACACGACCAGCCCGTATTTCTTTACTGCCTGTTTAAATGTTTTGTCAAACTCATATTCGTTATAGTCGATCCCGGCAGCGATCAGTTTGTGTATGTAGACAGAAACTTTCGAATCTTCATCTGCTGCCTGCTGAATGGAATTTTCCAGCAGTTCATTCATTTCAACATCTGTAAGCTGGCTTATGCGGGATATCTTAATGCCCAGTTTAATGAGCGTGGACACATTCAATAACCTACGTACCTGATCGTCGTCATAGCTCCGTATGTTACCGTCAGATCTTAAAGGAGTCAGCAGGTTATAACGTTGTTCCCAGATACGGATCGTATGGGCTTTTATTCCGCTTAATTTTTCTAAATCTGAAATCGAATACTGTGACATGATTTGTTTAACTTTTGATAAAAATAGTTAAACAAAATGGGTAAAGCAAATTATTCTAAAAGAAGGGGGCATGCCCAATAGGTCATTGGGTGGTGAATTCAGATTAATGTATTTGGGGTATTTTCTCTGGCGCCAGTCTTAGCGTAGCGGTGACTGGTGCCTATTATTTCGTAGTCTTTGACTACATTTCTACGCCATGATTGGTGTTTAGCCCGGAACAATTTTAATAGGAGCATACATATATCACGGGCGTCACCGACCATTTGTGGTTGGCATCGGTGGTTGGCAGTTTATGCCGATACATTACTTCTTATTATGAAATTCATCTGGCATAAACGTGCCGAACCACGGCATGTATCGCCCTCCGTGGTTCGATACGTTTGCGTATAATGTTGGGATCTAGGGCTGAGAAGTAACTACGAAAACTGCCAGGTACTAACTACTGACTCCTGTCAATGCCAACCGTGGTTCGGCACGTTTACGTGCTAGATTCTTACTTTAGTGATTTGATGTTACCCACGTAAACTGCCAACCACTGACTTCTGCTTATTAACCTTGTCTGACCACTCGTTTGATACATATATGCCGGGCGTCACCGACCATTTGTGTTTGGAATAGGTGGTTGGCAGTTTATCTCTCTGGCGCCAGTCTTAGCGTAGCGGTGACTGGTGCCTATTATTTCGTAGTCTTTGACTACATTTCTACGCCATGATTGGTGTTTAGCCCGGAACAATTTTAATAAGAGCATACATATATCCCGGGCGTCACCGACCATTTGTGTTTGGCATTTGTGGTTGGCAGTTTATGCCGATACATCACTTCTTATTATGGAATTCATCTGGCATAAACGTGCCGAACCACGGCATGTATCGCCCTCCGTTGTTCGGCACGTTTGCGTATAATGTTGGGATCTAGGGCTGAGAAGTAACTACGAAAACTGCCAAGTACTAACTACTGACTCCTGTCAATGCCCGCCGTGGTTCGGCACGTTTACGTGCTAGATTCTTACTTTAGTGATTTGATGTTACCCACGTAAACTGCCAACCACTGACTTCTGCTTATTAACCCTGTCTGACCACTCGTTTGATACATATATGCCGGGCGTCACCGACCATTTGTGTTTGGCATTTGTGGTTGGCAGTTTATGCCGATACATCACTTCTTATTATGAAATTCATCTGGCATAAACGTGCCGAACCGCGGCATGTATCGCCCTCCGTGGTTCGATACGTTTGCGTATAATGTTGGGATCTAGGGCTGAGAAGTAACTACAAACGGCCCACCACTGCCTACTGTCTACTGGCCACTGTCTCGGCCCGCCGTGGTTCGGCACGTTTACGTGCTATAAATCTTACTTTAGTGATTTGATGTTACCCACGTAAACTGCCAACCACTGACTTCTGCTTATTAACCCTGTCTACTGACCACTCGTTTGATACATATATCCCGGGCGTCACCGACCATTTGTGTTTGGCATTTGTGGTTGGCATCGGTGGTTGGCAGTTTATGCCGATACATCACCTCTTATTATGAAATTCATCTGGCATAAACGTGCCGAACCACGGCATTTATCGCCCTCCGTGGTTCGATACGTTTGCATATAATGTTGGGATTTAGGGCTGAGAAGTAACTACGAAAACTGCCAAGTACTAACTACTTACTCCTGTCAATGCCAGCCGTGGTTCGATACGTTTGCGTATAATGTTGGGATCTAGGTCTGAGAAGTAATTACAAACGGCCCACCACTGTCAACTGTCTACTGTCTACTGCCCACTGTCTCGGCCCGCCGTGGTTCGGCACGTTTACGTGATATAAATCTTACTTTAGTGATTTGATGTTACCCACGTAAACTGCCAACCACTGACTTCTGCTTATTAACCCTGTCTGACCACTCGTTTGATACATATATCCCGGGCGTCACCGACCATTTGTTTTTGGCATCCGCAACGACGGATCAACTTACGCCAACAAACCCCATTACTTTACCAGTTTCCAGTGGAAAAGTTTTAAAACCGACCTGCTGATGAAAGCGAATACCTAAGACGGATACCAACGCAGCGTCCGGATGCAGTTGCGGTATTTCTATGGGCTGTGGCCATAGGGAAATATCCGTAGTCTCATTTACGTGTACCGGGATCAATGCGGAAGAAGTATGCTGCATATAGTGCTGATCCAGTCCATCGGTGCGTTTGTATGCGTTGAGGTGTGCATCGTATTCAACTGCGGGTTGTAGTGCAATTGCATAGATCAGTTCTGCATGTGTGGCACCTGCAGGTATGAACAGATCGGTTGATGGTTTTAATGCAAGCGACAGGGTAGCGGCGGTGCGTTCGTTGTTTGTTGTGATGACAGCCTTAACACGCAGCACGGAATCGAGGTGCAAGTCTTTGTTGTACGGTATTGCCAGGATGCTATCCACGTGCTGTAGGGGCTGGAATACACGTTGTCCGCGTTTGCCAGATGCGACAGAGATCATGTCTCTGTATTTGCCCTGCAGTCTGCCTGTATACCCAGGATCTGAAAACCAGCGTGCAACAGGCATGAGCGATTGCCGCAGAACTTTGGCTGCAAGCACTGCACCGCTGAATTCCATGTTGTTCTCACGCGTACGCTCGTAGCGATCGCTTGTTTTTATTTTCTCTTTTTCTGAATCTCTGCATTTCCGCAGTACCTGTTTGCCGTTTAGTGTGTAGGAGGTAATGCCCCCAAGTGTTCCTTCAAATTCAATTAATCCTTTTGGTGTTGCCATAGCTGTTGTTATTTTTTTACAAAACTAGAGCGGATGTCAATGAATAAAAAGTCACATGGACAAAAAAGGCGCAAAAGGACGAAAAGGAACAAAAAGACATAAAAGGCGGTAAAAGAAAGAAAAGGCTTCAACCGACAAAAAAAAACGGAAAAGGCGGTGGCTTTCCTGCCTATTGCTATGGGCTAACTATGGGATAGAGGTGGGACAAGGGTAGTTGTGGTGGGAGATTAGTTTGGCGAATTATGGGTGTATTCGAGGGGTGTACTTTCCGATACAGAAAGTAAGGTATATTGATTAATAGATAGTTGTGTGTAAAAGGTACAATAAAGGGTACAGAATTGATTGTTTTTTATAAACACTTAACTGTAAAAGTCGAAATTCTTCAAATTGCTTTTTAAATGTTTAATAAGCTTTTTCCTTTCCTTAATTCTATTCACAAGTTCACTTTTGTCCAAACTATATATAGCTGCAAAATCAAAAGTATTGTCAATCGTTAATACATGTAATACTCTTGAGTAATTTCTTAAATACTCGTCAGGATTTTCTAATATAGCAGAAAAACAATTTTGAGGATTTAATGCAGTGTTAGAATATTTATCATACAATGGTAAATATTCTATTATTCCATCTAACCATTCTAAACAAATGTCTTCTGGTAAATATCCCCGTTGCATATAAAATAACTCTTCATTCACAATCTCAATGTATGCTTTAATCTTGCTTGGATGTGCCGCATTTAAATCTAACTTTCCAAGTTCCCTAAAGTCCTTGAAGCATTTTTCAATAACTGAAATATTTAATTGTTTTCTGTTTATTTTTATCTGAATTGCAGCAAAAATAATAGCTATTGCTGTAATTCCTTGAAATAAAATTTCTAAAAAATCTTCTATTTGCATAAATAATTTTGAGTTATAAGTTAAATTAGGTGTTCTGGTCAATAAATATCAATTTGTCGGATGAATCAGTAAAATATTTCTAATATCTTTATTTCAACTTTTATTTTTCTTGTAATTCTCAGCCTGTTCAAAGATCTCCACATACACTTCATCGCGTTCAACAGGAGGGTACCCAAACTCATCAAGTAATAGAATTAATCCGACTTTCAATGCAGATTTAATATCATCGCGTTTGTTCCAGTCCGGGAATTTGGCCTGACTTTCAACCAGTTCTTTTACTGCTTTTGCTAACTCTATTAATTTCTTTTCAGGATAGTTGAAGTCATACTTTACACACAGTTCCTGAAGAATATCGTAAAAAGCTTTCACTTCAAAATCAATTCCCAAAACGTCGCCTGCGTTGAATTCTTTATGTACTTCCCAAATCAAATTTGTTAGCTGCTCAGCCATTTCTTCAAATACTTCACTGCGGAGTACATCGTTTTCGTCACGTTGGTTGTAGCGCTCTACAAGCACCTGCATCTTTTTAGTAAAGTCAACACCTTTTACCTTGTTGACCTTTTTAATTTCTCCAATAACTTTTGCTAATAACTGTTGAAGCAGTTTGATTTTTGTATTAGGTAATTTTATCTTGTCAATTTTTGCAAGATAATCTTCATCAAAAATATCCTGTTCGGTTTCGTCTTCATTGCCAAGCTTGAAAATTTCTTCTACGCCGTCACTTTGCAAAGCTTCTTTTATCATTTCCCGAACTCTCGCATTCATCTGTGCTGTGTCGGGGGCATCGCCTTTGGTCAGTTTGAAAACGATTGAACGTACAGCCAGGTAGAAGTGCGTATAATCCCGATCTAAAGAAGTTAAATGCTCACTACCCGAGCAAATATCGTAAGCTGCTTTCAGGCGCTTCACCAAACCCATAAACCGGGTTTCAAATTCTTTGGTTTGCTGGGCATATTCAGCTGCCAGATTTAGCGTATTAAGCTTTTCAAGAGGTGTACCATTGAAATATTTTGTATTGTCAAAGGTATGAAACAGCTTGGCTAAAAGGTCTAACTGATTCCGTACAATAATTAAGGATTCAGCAATGTCTTCAAAATTGTCTTCGTCGCCTTTATTGTATTTGGCCAATGCCAGATTCATTTGTTTTTTGATGCCAATGTAATCGACCACCAGACCTTTATTTTTGCCCTCAAACTTGCGGTTTACGCGCGAAATGGTTTGTATTAGATTGTGTTGCTTAATGGGCTTGTCAATGTAAATGCTGTCTAAGAACGGTACGTCAAATCCTGTAAGCCACATATCAACTACAATAGCAATCTTAAAATTAGATGCTTCGTTTTTAAATTCTTTATCTAATTTTTTACGATCGTCTTTGGTACCTAACAATTTGTAAAGCGTTTCTTCATCGTCTTTGCCTCTGGTCATAATCATTTTGATCCGTTCCATCGGCTTAATTTCCTTTTGTTCTTCTTCTGTAAGAATTACATCATCTGCTGCTACTTTAATTTCGTTCCATTCCGGACGTAAGGCTATGACATTTTTATAAAAATCGTAGGCTATTTCCCTGCTGCTGCATACAAACATGGCTTTACCTTTTACAGTAGCACCTTCTGAAATTCTGTTTTCGTAATGCATAACAAAATCTTCTGCTAATGCTACTAAACGTTTCGGATCACCAAGTATCGCATTCATCTTAGCAGATTCTTCCTTGCTTTGCTCAATCTGGTATTCGTTTGCGCCGGCTTCTGCTACTTCCTGATAATACTTTTCTATCTTTTCTAATTCGGAATTATTAAGCGCTACTTTAGCAGCTCTTCCTTCATATACGATGCGAACGGTTATTTCATCTTTCACCGATTCTGTCATTGTGTAGGCATCTACCACCTTACCAAATACATCCAGTGTAGCATCTATAGGTGTTCCTGTGAAGCCTACGAAGGTGGCATTCGGTAAGGAATCGTGCAGGTATTTTGCAAAGCCAAATGTTTTGGTAACACCTTTGTCTGTTATTTTTATTTTTTGATCCAGGTTTATTTGACTGCGGTGTGCTTCGTCGGAAATGCAAATGACATTGGTTCTGTCGCTTAGTAATTTGGCGTCTTCTGTAAATTTGTGAATGGTTGTTAAAAATACACCCCCACTTTGTCTGCCCTGAATAAGCTCACGTAACTGTGCACGGCTTTCAACACTTACAATGGTATTGTCGCCAATGAACTTTTTGGCATTGGTAAATTCTCCTGCTAATTGGTCGTCCAGATCGGTGCGGTCTGTAATCAATATCAGGGTAGGGCTTTCAAAGTGCTCGCTTTTCATCAGCAAGCGCGCTAAGTAAAGCATAGTGAAACTTTTTCCACAACCCGTAGCACCAAAGTAGGTGCCGCCTTTACCGGTACCTTTAGGTTTTTGAACAACCTTTATGTTTTCAAATAAACGGTTTGCCGCATAATACTGCGGATAACGGCAAACTATTTTCTGGTTCTTTTTAGATGTGTCTGGTATGTAAATAAAATTTCGGATGATGTCACGCAAGCGATTTTGATTCAGCATGCCTTGTATTAAAGTAAACATGCTGTCAATGCCATCTACATCCTTTGCCAGGCCTGCCACTCTGCGCCAGGCGTAATAAAAATCATATGGGGCAAACAATGAACCTGCTTTGCTGTTTACACCATCACTGATTACACAAAAGGCATTGTATTTAAATAGTTCAGGTATATCTCTTTTGTAACGAATGGTTACTTGTTTGAACGCATCGTATATAGTGGCTTCTTCGCGTATCGCACTTTTAAATTCCAAAACAACCAACGGCAATCCGTTGATGTAAATGATGCCATCCGGAATACGCTTTTCAGATCCAACAATTTCCAGCTGATTTACAAATTTGTAAATGTTGTGATCGTTACCATAATGCTCTGTTGGTGCAGCTGAGAGGGGTAAGGTGTCTAAATCAGTACTTACCAACTGAGCTTCTAAGCCACTGTAATCAATTAATGTTATATGAATATCTTTTTGATTGCGGTCTTCCCGTTTCAAGATAAAACCATCGCTTAACCAACGCAAAATGGTTTTATTGCTTTCATACAGATCACTTGCTGGTAAGGTTTTTAACTGCAGCACTATAGATTTTGCTTCTGTAACAGTGAGTTGTTCGCGTTTGTATCTGCTGAATAAATAATTCTGCAGATCTTCTTCAATCAATACTTCGTCTAAGGAACGTACAATGGAATTTCCAAGCTGGTGCGGGTATCCCTCGTTGCCAAGTAATTCCGTAAATACTTTTTCTAACGATGCTTCGGTAAACTTAGCCATTCAGTTCTTTGTATAGGTATAACACTGCTTTCCCTTTTGTTGTAAGGTAGTATTTTTGGTGTTGACTTTGTGGCTTGTCTTTTATTGTCGGCTGCAACAATTGCCGTTCAATAAGTGGCTGTATATTGGAGTTGAAATTTTTTGTTTGGTTTGAAATTTTCAAACAGTCTTCCAGTATTTCTTTCCTTTTTTTAGGCGACTGACAATAGCCAAGTATGTTAAACTCATTTTCAGTCAGTACTTCGGCTTCTTTTCGGTATCGTTCAAGTGTCTTTTCGGAAGGAATGGTCTTCATTTCTTCTTTTGAAAGCACATTCATCATATGTTCAATAAGTGCTTTATAATCATTTGGATTAAACCTCACTTGGTTACCCACTTGGTTACCCACTTGGTTACCCACTTGGTTACCATTAAAAACAGTAACCTGTACACCACCGTCTTTTTCGATGATTTCCGGTTCGGGTAATCCGGCTTCTTTGCACGCGTTTATGATTTTTAACGTGCCTCGTCCCCAGGTATCAATATAACCCGATTTGAAGCACGCATCGGCAATTTTAGGATTGCGGGGTCTTGAATTATGTTCCCGTTTCAAACTTTCGGGATCCAGGCCTTGTGGTAACACGCCTTCGTTCCAAATCGTTAGTTTGTCATCAAAAACACGTATCTGCACAGCTGCTCCCATATAATTGCGGTGTACCAGGGCATTGAGTAACATCTCGCGTAATGCTGCCACAGGATATTCGCCTTTTTCTGCACGCTGCATGCCGGTAAAATCTATAGGCCGAGTGAGGAATTTATAGTTTAATTGTACCTGAACTTCATGCAGCAGGTATACCAGATTGCCTTCCAGTACTTCCTGAAATTTCAAGTCGGTACTATCTACGCCAAACCGACCGATTTTTACGGTAATATTCGGGTAGAATTTATTTGGGTCTTTTGCAAAAAGAATCAGAGCGGCTCTTTTTAGTTTCGTGCCTTCAAGCAATCGGAGTTTTTCCAACATGCTTGCAGTATCTAAGCCTTCCGTAACGGGCATACGGCCTTTATCTTTGCTTTCGGAAATAAAGGTTTCAAGACTTTGTTTATCAATATCACTTACGGAAGCTCCTTCTTCTAAAACATCATCCCAGGTTTTACCGGATTTTTTCAATAAAAAATCATTCAGTTCAATGCCGGTTAATTCCATTTTGGAACTGCCTGAACGGTAATAGTAACGCCCGCGTAACGAGACAGCAACCGAGTAGGGGTTTACCTTAATTTCAATGTACTTTTTACCAACCTCATCCAATAAGTTCACATCACAGATAATACCCATATTGTTTTTTATTTTAGAAGGAATCGTTTCCAATAAGGATTTATAATCTTCCAAATGAACAACTTTGCCATCATCATCTTTACCTATGTATATAACGCCACCCACAGCATTGGCAAAGCCACAGACCCATTTTAGGTAGTCGTCGTGCCAGCTTTGTTTGTACTCTATGTTTTGTTGTTCGGGCATTGTATGCGTATGTTGATTCGGTAAGTAATTATAAAAACAAGTTAAGGACAATAATTAATAAATTTTACGCTTCACCCGATTATGTATTCTTAATTAAGAATGTCTGTCTTTTAAGTTAAGAGGTAATCGCTATGTTGATTTTTTCGAAAACTCTTATGTTATATGAATAGCCAGATAAAAATATCAACAAGCCTCTTATAAATTTCAGTTCATATCTGGCCCAATACCTTGATCTTGACTTTTATTTTTTTTCATAGTTTGTTCTTTATTCTTTTCTACTTTCATATCCATATGTAACAGATTTTTTAATTCGAGCAGCGAATTAAAGACACAATTGCTTAGTTTATCGTCTTTATCTATACATACTACAATACCAGATATTTGCTCAATACTTGGTTTTAACGAACTACCGGACGATGATGTGCCGCTGCTTCCTTTTGTAGAAAAGGCAGCTAATTGCTGTACATATATTTTAAAGTTATGATAATTTACACCGAGTTGTCTGTTAAATATCTGTTCTATAAATGCTTCTAATGAATTTATAGCAAACGGCGGGATTGGAGGGGTGAGATAGGGGAAGAATTTAAAGTTGAAATGTTGATCATTTTCCTCACCATAAGAAAGCAAGTGGCATTTGTTAGAAACTTTTAGAAGTACAGGATTTTTTTGTGATGCTTCTTTTAAAGCTACGTATTTGCTTTTAGTGGATTCTGTCGCAATACCTTCTTTATCTCTTTTGAATTCCAATATGAAAAACTGTTCATTTAATGCGGCAACAACATCTCCGCCTTTGCTATCTAAGGGTGTTTGCTGCGTCAAGTTAATAGAGGCAAGCAAAGGCTTATCCATGCTTTTTAAATAAAAACCCAGGCTAATTAAAAAGTTTCCGATTTGGACGTTTTCGTAGGGACTCATATGGGAACTTTATTTATTTGCAATACTGAATTAGACTCTTCTATAATACCATCTAATGTTTTAGCAGAAGATAATTTTTCTCTTTCGATTTTTAGTTTATCTAACAAATATTTTAATCTTCTTTCAACTTCATTAATGATTTCACTCCATTTTTTTACATATAGGGAATGATTATCTTTTTTTCTTAATAAACCAGTTTCAAAATTCTGGATATCATCCTTAACAATATCTTCATAGTCTTGTCCAATAAGGTAAAATGACCAAAATTCATTATGGTCATTAAATTTATCTTGTTTTAAAATTACGTCAATATATTTTTTTATTTGTCCAACTTCTTTGTCAGTTAATTTTTTAATAGTTGTTGGATTTTTAATTTCAATAATCAAATTATGCGGTTTGCCATCTCTGAAATCCGTACCAGCAAGAAATAAATCCATTTCTTTATATTTGTGCTGATGGTTAATATATTCAGATTCTTCAATTCCACGAAGTATATATATATATCTTTTTAGTGCTTCTTCAAATTTGACTTCTTCTGAACAAACTAAACGAAATTCTTCACCCAAAATCCAATAGTGCTTTTCAATAAATTTTTGTAAGTGATCCCTTTCATTTGCTTTTAATTCATGATCAAAAACGATTTTTTTTAGATTATCAAGAATTAATATTCGATCTGAAATAAGTTTTATAGTAGTTATAACTTGATTAAGTCTTGTTGTTTTTAAAAGTTTAGCAAAATCGTCTCTTTCTTTTTTGTCTAATTCAACAACAGCACCAATTATTTTAAATAAACCATCTCTTTCAGAGCTATCCATAACAAGGTTTAGTAATTGAAGGAAAACCTTTTTTTGCTCGGTATTTAATTTTGTAAATACTGCTGGTTCAACTTCATACATACCTTTGATTAATTCCTTTAGAGAATATTCCCTAGCTTTATCCCATTCCTCTTCTCCAAATGAAGGGAATACTTTTTCATTTTCATATTTTTCAATTAAATGTTGGGCCTGAATATGTAAGAACGGTTTTCGCTTAGCTCTTAAAAAATCATTCAGATCAAAAATTAATTTTTTAAATATTTTTAAGTCATCTCTATTGTCAAATAATTTTAGAGTGCCTTCTTCTTCTTCATCTTCTATATCAGTATTTATCTTATCAAAAAAATCATTTGTCACGAGAATGCTATGCCAGAAATTATCGTTTTTTTTGTTTAATAGAGTTGTTTTTGAATTCTTAAAATCGAGATTTGTATTAAGAAAATAAAATCTGGAAAATTCATCATTTAATTTTGAATTCCATTGGATGTATTTACAATTAAATTTGATTTTATCTATTTCAATTGTGAATGGTTCTCGTTCCGCAATATTTGAAGAGTAATCTAATTCTTCATTATCTACAAATATTTTAAACTCCTCTTTTAATTCTAAAAACCATGCAAATTCTTTTCTTAAATAAGGTTTCAAAATATCTTCAATATATTTAGGAGAAATTTTATTTGAAACGCCTTCAAATGTTACTGACGTTCCTTTTTGATCATTAGTATTGTGTGTTTCTGAAGTTGAAAAATCAATTAAATCTTCACTAATAATGTTTATTTGATAATTAATGTTTTGTTCATCTTTTGCATAGGTAGTATTCCATTTGGCACTTTGCGCATATTTATAAAAAGTAAATCTGCCGTAACCATGTTTTCCGTGTATTAAATCATTTGAACTAGTTTTGTATTTTTTAGATTCATAAAATCGTCTAAAAACAATTTCAAGTTCTTCAAAATTGATGCCATTACCATTATCAGAAACTGATATAGATCTATATGTACCTAAGTCTTTTGATTCTATTTCAAAATTAATATTAACGGTGCTTGCTTTTGCATCAAAACCATTCCAAATGTATTCGGAAATAGCTTTTTCAATTGAGTATTTATTTAAGACTTTTTTTATTGCAGTACTAGTTATTTCTACTTTTTGGTTTTTCATAGTACAAACATTTTAGTTTTCTATTGTAGCTAGTTTGGAAAGAAGTAAATCTTTTAATTCATAGAGTTTTGAATTGAAAGATTTACGGAAAGAAATTTCATTGTTTATTGATAAAGTAATTGGATGATAATTTTTTAAAAAAAAGATATTAGGTATAATAATTCGATTTTCGCTCAAAGACTTTATTGTAATGGCACTTTGGCCAGATCCAATTTTAATTTCATCTAAGAATTCTCGAAATTTTTCACTTTGTAGGTATTCATATAAATAAAGATTAAAATAATCTAAATTGAATCTTCTAAACCAAATGACATTCCCATCTTTAAAATAGAATGTTTCATCTTTAACAAGATAACTATCACCAAGTAAAGAGCCTACAGCAGTTATTAATATGTCTCCAGCTGATGGGTGTCCAAATGTGTTAGATATTTTTAGAAATTTTTCTTCCGATATATATAGTAATTCCTTAATAGGTATACCTTCTTTTTTTTGTTTAATTTCTCCTGCACGATAGAATGGGACGCCATTTTTTTTTTATTCAGTTTCAAAATTCCTTTTGCTTGAAGTTATTTGGCATAATGAAGAAAGTGATTTTACTTCCCATCCTTTCGGAATCTCCCCCAATTCACTCTCTACCATCTCTCCACCAAAGCTCTTATAAGGGTTCCTATTTTCATCCGGAAATTCAAAATCAACAAACCACTGCTTGTAAATAGTCTGCGCCATTTCTTCTAGTTTTTGTATGAGTTGCTTGTTAAGGTCTATACGGTTTTGAATAACCTTGTATTCTTTTACTATTTCATTTTGTTTATCAAGAGATGGGATAGGTAACTGCATGTCGCAAAATGCTTTCCAATGCAATCCGCCACGTACGTCCGCATCTGTATAAAACCAAGCATTTCGGTCGAACTCTCTACGAGAAAACCACATCATTAAATATTCAGGATTTAATACCTTTATATCTTTTATTTCAAAAACATCATAAGCAGGAGAAACCATGAATTGTTCATCTGTTCTTGACATTGATATCGGTAGCCTGTAATCTCTACCAACATGCATTCTGTTGCAAGCAAATTGATTTTTATTTACAATTTTGTAAACACACATATCTGTACCAATAATATTAGCAACAGAAGGCATAAAAAATTTATCAATATTTATTCCTAAAAGCTTTTTAGCCTTTAGATCTGTATTCCGAACTTTTACTTCCTTTATATAATCGCCGAGCCGTTTATAATTTGATTTCATAACCCAACTCTTTAAATACAGCAAGTAATTCTTTTTTAGAAGCCGTTTCAGCTTTTAGTAAGTCAACAAATTCGCTTTGGAGACTTTGCATTTTTTCTTCGAAGTCAATATTTTCATCCCGGTTTACAAATTCTATGTATTTACTTGGTACAAGGGAAAAATCTTTTTTTGCTACTTCTTCAAAGGAAGCGGAGTAACAGAACTCAGGAACATCTTTATATTTTTTGTTTTTTTGCTGCCAATTATGATATGTCTTTGCAATATCTTTAATCTGTTTTTCACTAAACTGAATATACTTTTTTTCAAAAGGTTCGCCTATTTGTCGCAAATCCATAAAGAGAATTTCTTTCTCACGGTTGCGGTAATTGCGTTCTTCATCACCTATGCTTCTGGTATGTGCTTTTTTGTTTTTGTTCAGGATCCAAAGTGTTACACTGATATTGGTTGTATAAAACATGTCTTGAGGCAATACGACAATGGCTTCTACAATATTATTCTCAATAAGCTTACGTCGTATTTTATATTCATCGCCACCACCACTTAGTGCGCCGTTTGCAAGGATAAATCCTGCGATTCCGTTATCTGAAAGTTTCGATACCATGTTTAAAATCCAGCCGTAATTGGCATTGCTTTTCGGTGGTACGTCGTAGCCTTTCCAACGAGGATCTTTTACCAATTCATTTTCAGCGCGCCAATCCTTTTGGTTAAAAGGCGGGTTGGCCATGATGTAATCAGCTTTTAAATCTTTGTGCTGATCGTCTGCAAAGGTGTCGGCTGCTTTCTCTCCCAGGTTACCGGAAATGCCCCGTATGGCAAGATTCATCTTGGCCAGTTTATAGGTAGTGTTCGTGTATTCCTGTCCGTATATAGAAATTTCTTTTTTATTGCCGTGGTGGTTCTCAATAAACTTGATACTCTGTACAAACATACCACCGGAACCGCAAGCAGGATCATATATAATTCCTTTGTATGGTTCGATCATTTCAGCAATTAAGTTTACAATACTCTTTGGGGTATAAAATTCCCCTTTACCTTTCCCTTCAGCCAACGCAAATTTCGAAAGGAAATATTCATAGACTCTTCCTACAATATCCTGGGCTTTATCTTTAAGCGTATCGATGTCGTTAATGGTATCGAGCAGGGAAGAGAGCTTGGTACTATCTAAACCCAAACGTGAAAAGTAGTTATCGGGTAAGGCTCCTTTAAGTGCTTTATTCGCTTTTTCAATGTTGTGTAAAGCCGTATCAATCTTTAATGCAATATCGTTTTGCTTAGCATTTTTTATAATGTAACTCCAACGAGAAACTTCATCTAAAAAAAACACATTGCTTTGGTTATAAAACTCTGCTTTTTCGATGTATTTTTGCTGTCCTTTAGCAATAAGTTTTTCACGATGTTCCTCAAATTTATCGCTTGTAAATTTTAAAAAAATCAATCCCAAAACAACGTGTTTGTATTCTGCAGGCTCAACACTGCCTCTAAGTTTATTGGCCGATTCCCAAAGTGTTTCTTCAATCGATTTATCTTTTGATGCTTTTGCTTGTTTCGCCATTTGGGGTATTAAAATTTAATAAGTCATTCCAGATCTCCAATTTAACGTTTATTTACAATATTCGGGATGATGGTTGATAAGAAAAACTGGATGTATTATTCTGAATTTATATTCAAATGCAACTTAATGGGCTGATAAAAAATATTAATGGGTCTGTCTTGCCAAGAAGTGTGTATTAATCAAAAACTAATCAGCTTACTAACCGGAGTTTCCAGCGCTTTAGCAATTTCATATAAAGAAAATAGGGTAGGATTTACTTTTCCATTCTCGATTTTTTCGATTGCCTGACGATCTTTATTGCATGCTCGCGCAAGATCAGATTGTGTCCAGCCAATCTGTTCGCGGAGTTCTATAACCCTTAAACCAATCTTTCTTTGTAAATCTTCCTTTTTCACACTACTAAAGTGAAGACTTTGTCTTAAAATATTGTCATATTAAAAGTTGACAATCTGAATTAGTTGTCATATTATTGTATTACAACCCAAAACAGCTATGATAACTCAAATCCAAATCCCCAACCTTACCCAAAAAGAACTCATCCTAACCCTGATCAAGGCAGATATGCGTAATGTCAAACTCATACAAGGTCTGGGAAATGCCGGTGCATTGGTGGAGCATTTTTACTCGGATCTGAGTGTGGTTATTTTAAAGCTGATTGGTTTTGATGATGACCAGAGAACAGATGCGTTGTATGCTTTATACGATACAAAAATGCATGCACTTGTAGATGTGAGCGTGGAGGTGTTTCGGGAGAAGCTGCCGTATTTAGCTGTTGATTTTTATAATGAGCTGCTGTTATTGAAGATTAGTGGTTAGAAAGCTACCTGAGGGAGACGAAAGTATACAATTCTTAATTAAGAAAAGGTCTATTTGGATTACTGGCTTATTTTAAAGTTATTATTTAACTTTTCGGCTCCCACATAAACCACGCTATTATGAAAGAATTACTGATTGCCTTCCTTACAAAAATGATTGACATGCTTAATGCTGATAATGGAAATAATATTTCCATTAAGGCAAATCAAAAGAGTCACATTAAGAATACCAATGTGCGGGTTTATAGTCCCGACTATCACTTTCAAACACATGTACAT
>Ga0247817_10000601_pt1 | contig 19376 bp, 19 predicted proteins | sample UWRJL212509R1_FD_178010 | JGI IMG/M metagenome (GOLD analysis project Ga0247817, IMG submission 178010) | Plant litter microbial communities from Arlington Agricultural Research Station in Wisconsin, United States - UWRJ-L212-509R-1 | ecosystem: Environmental > Terrestrial > Plant litter >...
ATCCTTCGTGCGGTAAGCCGCGGCGGCAAGAAGTTCGGCGCCCTGTGCTTCTACATGGAGAACTGGCACATGGACTTCCCGGAGTTCCTCGAACTCCGCAACAACTCCGGTGACCCCTACCGCCGCACCCGCACCGCGAACACCGCTGTCTGGATCAGCGACGAGTTTATGAAGCGCGTGCAGAACGACGATGACTGGTACCTCTTCGACCCGCTCGAGGTTTCTGACCTCAACGAGCTCTACGGTGCGGCCTTCAGCGCCAAGTACAACGAGTACGTCGCAAAGGCCGAGGCCGGCGAGATGCACATGTTCAAGAAGATCGGTGCTCGCGAGCAGTTCAAGTCGATCCTCATCTCGCTCCAGACCACAAGCCACCCGTGGCTCACCTGGAAAGACACGATCAACAACCGTGCGCTCAACAACAACACGGGAACGATCCACCTCTCGAACCTCTGCACCGAGATCACGCTTCCGCAGGACGAAGACAACGTCTCGGTCTGCAACCTTGCGTCGATCAACCTGTCGCAGCACATGCTCGACCTCGAGAACGGTTCGCTCGCCGTCGACTTCGAGAAGATCGAAGCCAGCGCTCGCCTCGCCGTGCGCCAGCTCGACAACCTCATCGACATCACGCGTTCGTCGGTCAAGGAGGCAGACTTCTCCAACAGCGAGAACCGTGCAGTTGGCCTCGGAGTTATGGGCTTCACCGACATCATCGAGCGCCTCGGCATCTCGTACGAGAGCGAAGCATCGTACGACCTGATCGACGAGATCATGGAGCACGTTTCGTACGCGGCAATCGACGAGAGCGCAAACCTCGCTCAGCTGCGCGGCTCGTACCCGAACTTCGAAGGCAGCCGTTGGTCAGAGGGCCTTGTGCCGCTCGACTCGATCGCACTCACCGAAGCCGACCGTGGCATGGAGATCAAGGTCAACCGCAAGACGCGCCTCGACTGGGATGCCCTGCGTCTCAAGGTCAAGGGCGGAATGCGTAACGCAACCCTGATGGCAATCGCTCCGACGGCATCGATCGGTCTCGTTGCGGGAACGACTCCGGGTCTCGACCCGCAGTTCTCGCAGATCTTCAGCCGCGCGACATCCAACGGTAAGTTCCTTGAGGTCAACCGCAACCTCGTGCGCGACCTGCAGAAGCTCGGCATCTGGGACTCGACAAAGGAGACCATCCTGCGCAGCCAGGGTGACATCCAGAACATCGAGTCGATCCCGGACAACATCAAGGAGACGTACAAGACGAGCTTCCAGCTCTCGCCGTACGCGTTCCTCGAGGTGGCTGCGCGTGCGCAGAAGTGGATCGACCAGGCGATCAGCCGCAACATGTACCTCGAAACGCGCGACCTCGGCGACATGATGGACATCTACATGTCCGCATGGGAGCGCGGCGTCAAGACGACGTACTACCTGCACATGAAGCCGCGTCACACCGCCGAGCAGTCGACGGTCAAGGTCAACAAGAGCGAAGAAATCGGCACCGGCGTCAAGAAGGGCTTCGGCGCCACCGCCCCGACGACCGCTGAGCCAGTCGCCGCTTCGTCAGCGCCCGCCCGCCGTGGTTTCGGTGGACTCGCTCCGAAGGGTGATGCGTAATGGACCGGGTTTCGACAAGCTCAACCACCGTGGAATATTCAGTACCGGTCGATCCCATGGACGACCTCCAGTGTGAAAGTTGCCAATAATGGGAATACTCGGAACCGGCCTGCAAGACGGCCTTCTCCTCAAGCCGATCAAATACCAGTGGGCGATGGACCTGTACGACCAGGCCGTAGCCAACACCTGGTTCCCGAACGAGATCCAGCTCGGCGAAGACATCGCGGACTTCAAGAAGATGACCGACGAAGAGCGCCACGCGGTGACGTTCCTAATGTCGTACTTCAACCCGAACGAGCTGCTCGTCAACAAGGCTCTCGCGTTCGGCGTCTATCCCTACGTCTCTGCGGCAGAGTGCAGCATCTACCTCGCCAAGCAGATGTGGGAAGAAGCCAACCACTGCATGAGCTTCGAGTACGTGCTCGAGACGTTCCCGATCGACCGTGAGAAGGCGTACAACTCGCACGTTGACATTCCTTCGATGGCGAAGAAGGAAGAGTTCGAGATGAAGTACATCCGTCGTATGACGGAGCAGACTCTCGACATCACAACGACAGAGGGCAAAAAAGACTTCGTTCGCAACCTCGTTGCGTACAACGTCATCCTCGAGGGCGTCTGGTTCTACTCGGGCTTTATGGTCGCCCTGTCGTTCCGCCAGCGCAACCTGTTGCGCAACTTCGGATCGCTTATGGACTGGGTCGTTCGCGACGAGAGCCTGCACCTCAAGTTCGGCATCAACCTGATTCTGACGGTGCTCGAAGAGAACCCCGACTTACAGACGGAAGAGTTCGCTCAGGAGATCAAGCAGATGATCCTTGACGCCGTTGAGATGGAAGAGGAATACAACAACGACCTTCTTCCCGGCGGAATTCTCGGCCTCAACTCCACGTACATCAACCAGTACGTGAAGTACCTGGCCGACCGTCGTCTCGAGGAGCTCGGCTTCGAGTCGCACTACAACGTGTCGAACCCGGCCAAGTGGATGGCAGCTGCGAACGACACCCTGCAGCTCGTCAACTTCTTTGAGTCGACGAACACGTCGTACGAGTCGAACGCCTCGGCCACCGTCAAGGCCAAGGTCGACCAGTAAAGCGCTGATGAAGATCTCCAACGGGCTGCCTGACTATCTTTCGGGCCTGCCCGTTGGAGATCTTTCTCGTTTCGGCGAGCTGTCGTCGCTTGTCGACTCCGTGCCGACGCCGCCATCGATCGCCTCGTTTGTTTTTCTGCCCAACCAGGTCGGGCACCCCGAGTTCGACGATGCTGCCGAGGTGTTCTGGCAGGCGATCGTCGAGCTCTACCTGAACAACCCGCGCACCGACGGCGAGCTGCCGGTTGCCTACTGGGGCTTTCATTCCTTCGATCTGCTGCTGCGACGGTCGAGCAATGGTGTGCTCGTGACCGATCGCACCCTGTACCTCGTCGACGCGGGCCGTTCGTCTGCAGCAATTTCGCTCGTGGATGTCGCGGCAATCCGCCTTGAGGGCGACGAGTTGCGTGTCGACTCGAAGGGCGGCCCCGGCGCAGGCCTCGGGCTCGCTCAGGCGCAGCGGCTGCTCGAGCCCGACACGGCGTCGGATGCGGCCGGCTACCTCACCGCTGTTCTCGCAGCGCTGCCACGCACGGCCGAGGCGCCCGCCGCCGCACTCTCGCCCGCGGAGCGCATCGCCCGGTCGACGCTGTCGTCCGATTTCCAGCTCGCCGGGCGCGCGAGCGATGCCAAGAGTCTCGCGAAACTCGTCTCGAAGTGGAAACTGCCGGCTACCGAACCCGTGCTGTTCGCCCTGTCGAGCGCCACGTTCGCCGGCGTCTACGGGCTCGCGGTCACCGACACGATCCTGTATTCGCGCGATCTTATGGAGCCGCTCGAGAGCACGGCTCTCGCTGACATTGACCCCTCGGCGATTCACTGGGACGCCGAGGCCAAGAACTTTCGCGTCAACGCAACGCAGACGATTCCGGCGCTGCCGTCGATCACCGATGACAATCGCGAGTACTTTCTCGAGCTGCTACGCGAGCTGCTCGCCTAGCCTTCCTCTCCTCCTCAGGCGGTGCTACCGTGTAGCACATGGACCAAATCGGAGTTCGCGAGCTGCGGCAAAACGCAAGCGTGTACCTTGAGCGCGTGAAAAAGGGTGAGTCGATCGAAGTCACCGAGCGTGGGGTTCCCATTGCTGTGCTCGGACCGATTCCCGTTGAGAAGCGGTCGATTCTCGACCGGCTGATCGCGGAGGGGCGGGCTACACCGGCTAAGCGAGACCTGGCGGAGTGGCTCGAGAAGAATCCGCCGGTGAAGATCGAGGGAGTTTCACTCTCGGACGACATCATCGCTGCGCGTGAGAATGAGCGCTACTAGGTGTACTACTGTGACAGTTCTGCTGTGGCGAAGTTGGTACTCGAGGAGGACTTCAGCTCCGACGTCGAGCACTTTCTGGCAGAGGGCGTTTTGCGTGTGAGCAGCACTCTTATGCGCGTTGAGTTGGCGAGAACCGTAGCCCGTCGCGCGCCGCAACTCTCGTTAACCGCGGTAGCGGTTGGCGAAGGATTCGAACTTCTTGAGATCTCGCCTGAAGTTCTATCCATCGCCGCAACGTTGCCACCGGCCACGCTGCGCACCCTCGATGCGATTCATCTCGCGACGGCGTCGTTGTTGCGAAGCGAACTGACCGCCTTCGTCTCCTATGACGAGCGCCTACTCGAAGCCGCCGCCGCTTTCGGCCTGCCAGTTGCGAGCCCGGGGCTCGGGTAACGTAGACAGGTGAAATTTGAGACTGTCGAGTGGCTTGATCCACGTGCCGTAGCCCTGCGTGAAGCCATGGATGTCGAGACGACCGCGATGTATGCCGGCCGCGCGTCCAACCAGACCGACGCCGAAACTGCGGCGGTAATGGCGGCGCTCACGGTCGACCCGGCGTCGATCGTTGCGACGGTCATCGCTCTCGACGGGGAGCGCCCGGTAGCGCACGCGGCGCTGCGCCCGTTCGAGGGTGAACTCGAGGTCAAGAAGGTTTTCGTCGACGCGAGCGTTCGTGGCCGCGGTGTTTCACGGGCGATCATGGCAGAGCTCGAGCGCATAGCGGCCGAGCGCGACATCCATTCGCTCGTTTTGCAGACCGGCGACCTGCAGGTGCCGGCGATCGCGCTCTACCTGTCAATGGGGTACGAGCCGATTGCGGTGTACGGAAAGTACAGCGCCATTCCGTTCGCGGTCTGCTACCGCAAGCAGCTATAGCTCTTTGGCGAGCTGCGCGTAGTGCGCGGCGAATCGCGACTCGTAGCCGTCGAACTGGGGCAGGGGAGTGCCTGCACTCGCGGCGACGAGGTTGTCGAGGTAGTACTCCCAGCCGGGGCCGAACATCGCCGCGAGTGTTGGGTCGGCGAGGTGGTGCACAAGGGCTACCTCGGTCGCGTCGTCAACAACACTGAGGCGCAGCTCGAGGTGAAAGTCGTCGCTCGAGAGTTCGACGCGAGTCGGTTCTTCGCAGGCGTCGATGTGCATCGCGAAGACCGGTGCTCCGTCTTCGAAAGCCATCGTGACGTGCGCCGTGTCGCCCTCGCGCGTGTACGGGCCGTACCAGGCCGTCGTGCCCTGCGAGGTGGCGACGCTCTTCCATACCTCCTCGATCGGGGCGTCGAAGCGACGCGTCACAACAAGCTCGACGTCGTCGGGTGAGATGCGGGTGAGTGTCATTTGGGGGCCATCCTTATCGCTCCGTCGAGGCGAATCGTTTCGCCGTTGATCATGGGATTGTCGATGATGTGGGCGACGAGCGCCGCGAATTCCGAGGGTTTTCCCAAGCGCGATGGATGCGGCACCTGAGCGCCGAGCGAGGTGCGAGCCTCTTCGGGCAGGGCGGCAAGCATCGGTGTCTCGAAGATTCCGGGAGCGATGCTCACAACGCGGATGAGGTGCTGCGCGAACTCGCGCGCGAGCGGGAGAGTCATGCCCGCGACGCCGGCCTTGGACGCCGCGTAGGCGGCCTGACCGATCTGCCCGTCAAACGCGGCGACCGATGCGGTGTTGATGATGACGCCGCGCTCTTCGCCGATCGGGTCGAGGCCGGCCATGCGTGCGGCAGCGAGGCGCACAACGTTGAAGGTGCCGGTGAGGTTGATGCCGACGACGCGCTCGAACGCTTCGAGAGCGAGCGGTCCGTCACGCCCCACGGTGCGACCGGGGTCGGCAACGCCCGCGCAGTTCACAACGATGCGCACGTCGCCCGCCGCGTCGAGGGCGGCGAGCACGTCGGCCTCCGAGCGCACGTCGCCATCCACATCGGCACCGCGCAGGTCAAGAGTTGTCACTCGCGCACCTGCCGCCCGCAGCGCCGTTGCGGTGGCGACGCCGAGACCCGATGCGCCGCCCGTGACGAGGGCCGCGACATCCATCGCCCGCATCAGAGCCTCTCGATGATCGTCGCGTTGGCCATGCCGGCGCCCTCGCACATAACCTGCAGGCCGAGGCGCCCGCCGCTTGCTTCGAGCCCGGTGAGCAGGGTCGCAAGCAACCGGGTGCCGCTCGAGCCGAGCGCGTGGCCGAGCGCGATCGCGCCGCCGCGCGGGTTCAACCGGTCGGGGTCGGCGTCGAACTCGCGTAGCCAGGCGAGCGGCACACTCGCGAACGCCTCGTTGATCTCGTACTGGTCGATGTCGTCGAGCGAGAGCCCGCCACGGTCGAGAATGCGTCGCGTCGCGGGGACGATTCCGGTCAGCATCTCGATCGGGTCAGAGCCGGTGACCGCGAAGGAGTGGAAGCGTGCCCGGGGTGTGAGGCCCAGCTGCTCGGCCCGCTCTGAACTCATGATGAGCGCGGCCGAGGCGCCGTCGGTGAGCGGCGACGAGTTGCCGGCGGTGATGTTCCAGTTGATCTCTGGAAAGCGCGCGGCAAGCTCTTCGCTGAAAAAGGCGGGGTGCATTTGCCCAAGGGCCTCGACGTTTGTGGTCGGGCGGATCGTCTCGTCGGTGCCGCCGCCCAGAATTTCGGTCGAGAAATCGCTGGATGCCGCGAGCCGATGAGAGCGCTCCGCGAACTCGTCGAGCTCACCCCTCGACAGGTTCCAGCGGGCGGCGACGAGCTCGGCCGAGATGCCCTGCCCCACGAGTCCGTCGGGGTAGCGCGCGGCAACGAGAGGGCCGTACGGGTCGAGCCCATTTGTCGCGTAGTTGATCGGGTTGCTGCTCATCATCTCGACGCCGCCCGCGATCACAACGTCGTACGCGCCCGCGATCACGCCCTGCGCCGCGAATGTCGTCGCCTGCTGGCTCGAGCCGCACTGCCTGTCGATAGTCACCGCCGGAACCGACTCCGGAAAGCCCGCCGCGAGCACCGCGCTGCGCGTGATGTTGACGGCCTGGGTTCCGGCCTGCGACACGCAGCCGCCGATGACATCGTCGACCAGCGCAGGGTCGAGCCCGTTGCGCTCGACGAGCGCGGAGAGCACACTCGCGAAAAGATCAGCGGGGTGCTCGTGCGCGAGAGCGCCGCCCGCTTTGCCGCGCCCGCTCGGGGTGCGAAGAACATCGATGATGACTGCCGTTGTCATACCGGCACTCTAACCGCTCAGGCCGTTCGTTTAGAGGGTTGCGCTGAGTTCCAGCGTCGGAATGCCGGCGCGCACCTCTTCGAGAAACAGCACAATTGTCGCCGCGACGCTGCGGTGCGTCACGTCGTTGAGAATGTCGTGACGACCCTCGTGCACAATCGCAACCCGCGCGTTCGGCAGCTTGCCGTAGTACGCCTGCACTTCGCTTACGCCCGCGATGGCATCGGCCGCCCCGTGAATCGCCAGCACGGGAACGCGCAGGTTCGCGGGCACCGGCAGGGTCAGCTCGCGGGGCAGGTCACGCGAGAGCGCGAGCGGGTCAAGGGCGAGATCGTCGTGCAGCAGGCGGCGGTGAGCCGGGTCTGCGGTGCGCGCGTCGAGCTGGGTGAGCGCGTCGGCGAGAATGCCGAGTGAACTCGGAAGGCCAGCGGCGATGACCGCCGCAACACCAGAGCGCGCGCCGCTCGCGAGTTCGAGGGCGAGCACGGTGCCGGCGTCAGAACCAATAAGAACGACAGGCAGCACATCACTCTCTGCAATGAGGCTGCGCACAAGCGCCGCTGACGATCGTGGATCCTGCGAAACATCGTGCACAACGCGCACCCGGTAGGCGTCGGCCGATAGTCGTCGCGCGAATCGGGTGTACACGGTCGTCGCTTCGCCCCTCCCGGCGAGCACAATGAGGGTGCCCCGCGCCTGCGCGCCGAGGGGTTCGTCCCAGCGTTCTATGGTCGGTGGGGTGCTCATGCCTCGACATTAACCCGCAGCGCCAGCCGTTCTCCAGCCGCCCGTCGAATATGACGCAAAGCGCGTCATGTTGCGCGTTGTGACGCAACATATCGCAAAGAGAGTTGCCGTAATCAGCCCCACAACCGAGGCTTGGATGGCGCGGGTCTCAACCCGCGCCGAAGGGAAAGCCATGACCGCAACCGTGAAAATCGTAGGCGTCTCCGGAAGCCTCAAGGCGCCGTCACGAACCATCGAACTCGTCGAGCAGATCGTCGACTCACTCGGTCGTCACCTCGAGGTCGAATCGACGATCATCAGAGTCAACGAGCTTGGCCCGTACTTCGCCGGTGCGCTCAACCGCACAGAGCTTCCACCAGAGGTCGAGGCTGCTCTCGTCGAGATAGAGACAGCAGACGTACTTGTCGTCGCGAGCCCCGTCTACCGTGCATCGTTCACCGGACTCTTCAAACACCTCTTCGACTTTGTCGACCAGTACGCGCTCGTCGACACCCCCATTTTGCTCGCCGCCACCGGCGGAAGCGAACGTCACGCGCTCATCATCGAGCACCAGTTTCGTCCACTGTTTGGCTTCTTTCAGGCGCTCACGCTTCCGCTCGGCATCTACGCCCACGACTCTGACTTCACGGACTACAAGATCACGAGCGAGCGCTTGCGCGAGCGGCTTGAGAAGGCCGTCGCGAAGGCGGTGCCCCTCATTCGCGGAAACCTCGCCGAGCGCGAAGAGATCGAACGCGCTCTCGCGGGTGACATCGTGCGCGAGCCGGAAGACGTGCCGCGGGCGCCGGTGCGGCTGTTGTCGTGACGTTGTCGCTTATCGAGCTTGTCGAGATCAGATCGAGCGAAGCCGAGATTGTTGAGAGGCCTCGACTCCGCTCGGCGTAGTCTCGACTTCGCTCGACCAGCGGGTCTGGTGCGTCTACCGCTCGCCCAGCACCTTCGAAATGCGCTGCAGCGACACCGGCTCCGACGTGCCGAGGTGCTGCGCGAAGAGCGAGATGCGCAACTCTTCGAGCATCCAGCGGGCGCGCTTCAGGTACGGCGCTGCGGCTGGCGCGAGCGGCAGCGATCCACCGGCCGACTCGTAGCGAGCCGTCGCCTCTTCGACCTCGGTGAGCCACGAGCGGTCGCGACCCGGGTTCTCCTGCAGCTTCGCGACGCGATGCGTAATGCCCGCGAGGTAGATCGGCAGTCGGCGTAACTGGTTCAGGCCAGCGGTCGAGACGAAGCCCTTGTAGACGAGGTTCGCGAGTTGCTCGCGCGCGTCGGCGAGCGGCGCCATGAGCGCGAGGCTGCTCGCGGCGCTGATCGCCTTCTCTGCCTCACGACTCGCGCGCAGCACCGAGCTGACCTGTCCGACGGCCTGAAACATCGAGTCGAGAATCGTCGCAGAGACGCGGTCGCGGGCGTCTTCGAACTGCGCGCGGGTGTGAATCATCTCGTCGCCGAGCACGGCGTCGATGCACGCGGCCATGCAGTCGTCAAAGAGTTCCGCAGTCGTTCTGTAGGGGCTCGCCGCAAGATAAAGCTTCTCCTGGGTGGTGAAGTGATCCTGAACGTACGACGTTGGTGACGGGATCGCCAGCTGAAGCATCCGCCGAACGCCTGCCTTCATTGCGCGCGCCTGGTCGTCTGCTGTTGCCATCAACCGAATCGACACCGTGGATCCCATGTCGATGAGCGTCGGGTAACCGCGCACGGTTGTTGTGCCCTGCTTAGTGTCGAGGGTGAGGGGGAGTTCGTCGAAGTCCCACGTGGTGAGGCCGGCGCGCTCGATGGCGTTGGGCGTCGCGGCGGTCACGCGTGCAACCGAGTCGCGCGCGCGGCTCAGCAGTCGAACTCGCAGAGAGCCGAGGTTCTTGCTTCGAGCGACCTGCTTGCCGCGATCATCGAAGACGGCGAAGGTCATGCGCAGGTGGTCGGGCAGGCGGTCGGTCTCGAAGTCGTCGGCCTCGACGGGGGTGTAAGTGAGGCGCCTGATCTGCTGTGCGAGGTACTCGGTGATCGGCAACTCGGTGAGGTCGGCGTCTTCGGGAATCGCATCGATGAGCTTGTTCGCCCAGTCGGCCGCCGGCACAACGTTGCGGCGGATGGCCTTCGGCAGGCTCTTGATGAGCGCGATAACCAGATCGAGGCGCAGCCCGGGCACGAGCCAGTCGAAGCCGGCGGGCTTGAGGGTCGCGAGCAGCGAGAGGGGCACGCGCACCGTGACGCCGTCGTCTTCTGCACCCGGCTCGAAGCGGTAGCTCAGCTCGAGGCGCTGGTCGCCCTGGGTCCAGGTCGTCGGGTAGGCGTTCTCGTCGACGGTTGTGTTCGACTCCTCGTCAACAAGCGCTTCTGCCGTCATCGTCAGCAGGTCGGGGGTCTCCTGGCGGGCCTTCTTCCACCACGCCTCGAAGGTGCGCGTGGACGCTATGTCGTGCGGCAGCCGGCGGTTGTAGAACTCGAAGACGGCTTCGTCGTCGTTCAGGATGTCGCGGCGGCGCGTGCGCTCTTCGAGTTCGGCGAGTTCCGCGCGCAGAGCCCGGTTCGCACGGTCGAAGGCCGTGACGCTCTTCGAGACGCGATCGATGTCCCAGTCACCCTCGACGAGCGCCGAGCGAATGAAGATCTCGCGCGCGTACGCGGCATCGATGCGCGCGAACTGCACCCGGCGGCGCGCGATGATCGGCACGCCGTAGAGCGTGACCTTCTCGAACGCGACGGCCGCGCCCTGCTTCTTCTCCCAGTGCGGCTCGGAGTACGAGCGCTTCACGAGGTTCGTCGCGATCGGCTCTGCCCATGCGGGGTCGATTGCGGCATTGGTGCGTGCGAACAACCGGCTCGTCTCGACGAGCTCTGCGCTCATGATCGCGGCGGGCTGCTTCTTCGCGAGGGTCGAACCGGGGAAGATCACAAAGCGCGACTGGCGGGCTCCGACGAAGTCTTTCTTCGCGACATCCTTCAGGCCAATCTGGCTGAGCAACCCGGCGAGAATCGAGCGATGGATGCCGTCGGGGTTTGTGCTGGCATTGCCAACGTGAAGCCCCAGCTGTTTGGCCATGCGCGTGAGCTGACGGTAGACATCCTGCCACTCGCGCACCCGAACGAAGTTGAGGTATTCGCTGCGGCACAAGCGACGAAACTGGTTGCCGCTGAGCTCTTTCTGCTTGTCTTCGAGGTAGTTCCAGAGCGAGAGCAGCGATAGGAAATCGCTCGTCGGGTCGGCGAATCGAGCGTGCTGCTGGTCGGCCTGCGGGCGCTTTTCGAGCGGGCGCTCGCGCGGGTCTTGAATGCTCAGCCCCGCGACGATCGCCATCACCTCGCGCGTTGTGCCGTGCTTCTTCGACTCGATGATCATGCGCGCGAACCGGGGGTCGATGGGCAGCTGGGTGAGCTGCTTGCCGATCTGGGTGATGCGCGCTTCGCCCTCGACGGCGCCGAGCTCTTTGAGCAGGTCGAGGCCGTCTTTGATGCCGCGCGAGTCGGGCGGCTGCAAGAACGGGAAGGCCTGGATGTCGCCGAGGCCGAGCGAGATCATCTGCAGAATGACGGCGGCGAGGTTTGTGCGAAGAATTTCGGGCTCGGTGAACTCGGGGCGGGCCTGAAAGTCTTCTTCGCTGTAGAGACGAATCGCGATGCCGTCGCTGGTTCGGCCAGAGCGGCCGGATCGCTGGTTGGCGCTCGCCTGGCTGATCGCCTCGATCGGAAGGCGCTGGATCTTCGACCGCACGCTGTACCGGCTGATGCGCGCGGTGCCCGCGTCGATGACGTAGCGAATGCCCGGAACGGTGAGGCTCGTCTCCGCGACGTTTGTTGCGAGAACAATGCGTCGTCGGGTGCCGGCGGTTGAGGAGGGCTGAAAAACCTTGTGCTGGTCGGAGGAAGAAAGGCGGCCGTAGAGGGGGAGCACCTCTGTGAACGGCAGGTTTCTGCCGCGGATCGCCTCTTCGGCGTCGCGGATCTCGTTTTCGCCGCTCAGAAAGACGAGTACATCGCCCGAGCTTTCTCGTGCGAGTTCGTCGAGGGCGAGATTGATGCCCTCGATCGGGTCGAGACTGGGCGCGACCGAATCTGCGCCGTCTTCGGAATCGAGCGCCTCTGCGACCAGCGGCCGGTAGCGAATCTCGACGGGGAACGTGCGGCCGGAAACCTCGATGATCGGCGCGGGGGTTCCGTCGGCCGCAGCGAAGTGGCGTGCGAAGCTCTCGGGGTCGATCGTGGCGCTCGTGATGATGACCTTGAGATCGGGCCGACGGGGGAGGAGCTGCTTGAGGTAGCCGATGAGAAAGTCGACGGTGAGACTGCGCTCGTGCGCCTCGTCGATGATGATCGCGTCATACTTGCGCAGCTCGCGGTCGCGGTGGATCGCGTTGAGCAGAATGCCGTCGGTCATGAGTTTGATGCGCGTGTTTTTGCCCGACGTGTCGGTGAATCGCACCTGGTAGCCAACGGTCTGGCCGAGCTCTTCGCCGAGTTCCTCTGCGATGCGCTCTGCGACGGTGCGCGCGGCAATGCGTCGCGGCTGCGTGTGGCCGATGCTTGTGCGACCCAGCTCGAGAAGCATCTTCGGAATCTGAGTGGTCTTGCCCGAGCCCGTCGAACCGGCGACGATAACGACCTGGTTCTCAGAGATGGCGCGCATGATGTCGTCACGGCGCTGCGTGACGGGCAGGTCAGCCGGGTACTGAATCCCGATCCCTGCGCTTACCTCTGGGCTGCTCGACATAGCCTTCTATCGTAGGCCTCCGGCGGTACTGCCCGAGCAACACACCCGCGAGCACAAGTGCGACACCGATCGCCTGCTGCACCCCAAACACCTCGGCCGCGATCAGCACACCGAGCGCGACGCCGGTCACGGGGTTGAGAAGACCAATGAGCCCGACGGATGTCGCGGGCAGATTGCGCAGCGCCACGAACCAGGCCACGTTGGCGATGGCAGTCGCCACGACCGTGACGTAGGCGAAGCCGAGCATGGCGGGGCCGTCGAGCGCCGGCAAGGGCCCCTCGACGAGCGCTGCAACGGGTGCCACTAGCAGCGAACCCGCGATGAGCTGCCACGCGGTGATCGAGAGGGCGCTGGTTCCGGTGCCCCACCGCTTCGCGAGAATGAACCCGATCGACGACATCACCATCGCCGCCACTGAGGCGAGAGCTCCCCACGGGTTGAGCTCGCCCGCATCCGTGAACAGCATCAGGCTCACGCCGCCAAAGCCGATTGCCGCCCCGATGAGTGCGATGAGTCGCGGTCGCTCGGCGAGAAGCGGCCACGCGACGAGCGGGATCACAACTGCCGAAAGAGCCATAAGCGTCGACGCGACACTCGTGGGCAGCAGCTGGGCGGCCACGTAGACGAGGATGAAGAACGCGCCGACATTGAGGGTGCCGAGCACAATCGACTTCCACCACCACGAGCCGCGCGGACGTTCTCGAGCGATCGCGAGAAGGATGAGGCCCGCGGGCAGTGCGCGAATAACGGCACCCCAGAGTGGAAAGTCGGCGGGCAGAACCTGACGAGTCACGAAGTACGTGCTGCCCCACGCGATGGGTGCGATCGCGGCGACGAGCAACCACTTGATTGAAATACCTTCCACGGAAACTAATATAGCTTCCCCGGAAGATATATTGTCTGCATGACCGACGATCACGTCTCCCGCATCCAGGCCGATTGGAACCGCGAGCGCCCAGAACTCGACGTCTCACCGATCGGGGTGATCGGTCGCCTGCACCGCCTCGCCGGCGCGCTCACCGAGGAACTCGTCGCGGTCTACGCCCAGCACGGGCTGACCGAGGGCGAGTTCGACGTGCTGTCTGCGCTGCGGCGAGCCGGTGCTCCTTTCGAGCGCGCTCCCGGCGAACTTGCGCAGCACACGATGGTCACAACCGGTGCGATCACCAAGCGCATCGACCGACTCATCGAGGCCGGCTATGTCACGCGCAGGCACTCCGACTCGGATGCCCGCGGCCGCGTCGTCGGACTGACCACGAAGGGGGTCGCGGTGATCGACGAGGCTTTCGTCGCGCACCTCGAGAACGAGCGGCGCCTACTCGCGGCGCTCGAGCCGGCCGAGGCCGCGCAGCTCGAGTTGCTGCTGACGAAGTGGCTCGCCGCGCACAAGTAGAGCGCTCCGTGCCCGGGCACCGCACCGTGGCCCGGGTTGCAACCCCTGCCACGGTTCGCTGCCCGGGCACGGAACGGGTCTTGTGACGCAAAGTGGTTTGTGTTACAAAGTAGTCATGACTACTCCAGAGGTCGACGACCAGCCCCTAGACCCCGCGGCGATGCTCGCGCTCTCGCGAGAGCAGCAGTCGAAGGTCAACACGAGTTACGCGAGGCCGATGGTCTACATGCTCGGGTCATGGGCAATCGCGTGGGGCATCGGGTTTCTCGTGCTGTGGTCGGGGGTTCCCGCGACGAACTCGCCCGTGTTCGTTCCGCAGCCGGCCGCGACGATCATCTTTGCCGCGCTCATCATCGCCGCGAGCGTCACGTGCGCTGTGCTCGGCATCCGCATGAACCGCGGCATCCGCGGAAGTTCGAACTACGCCGGAGCCGTCTACGGCGCGACCTGGTCGATCGGCTCGACAGCCGCCGCGGCGATCGGTGTTGCACTGCTCAACGCGGGGCTCTCGTCCGATCTCGCGGGCCTGTTCTTTCCGGCGATCTACAGCCTCGTCGTCGGAATCATCTACCTCGCCGGAGCCGCGATCTGGCGCGACAAGAGCCAGCTGATTCTCGGCATCTGGATCATCGCGGTTGGCAGCATCGCGCCGTTCTTCGGCTATCCGGGCAACTTTCTCCTGATGTCGATTCTCGGCGGTGGCGGGTTCGCCGTTGGTGCCATCGCGATCGCCGTCAGCCTCGCATCCACCCGTAAGAAGGTATCTCGTGGCTGAGCTCGACCCGGTCATTCACGCCCAGGCGCGACTGCGGATCATGGCGACTCTCGCGACCCTCGACTCCGACGGCAGCATTGCGTTTCCGCGGTTGCAGGAGCTGCTCGACATGACAGCGGGCAATCTCTCTACGCACCTGCGCAAGCTCGAAGACGCCGAGTACGTCTCGCAAGAGAAGTCGTTTCGCGGCCGCACACCGGTGACCTTCGTCGCTACGACAAAGAGCGGGCGGCGCGCATTCGAGGACTACATGGAACAACTCAGAACCCTTTTAGGAGGAACAGCATGAGTACCCTCGCAACACTCGACGGCGTCTCGCGTCGCTTCGGCGACGTCACGGCGGTCGACAACGTTTCGCTCGACATCGACTCTGGCGAGATCCTCGGGCTTCTTGGCCCGAACGGGGCGGGCAAAACGACGCTCATCTCGATGCTGCTCGGGCTGCGGCGGCCGACATCCGGGAGCGTAAAAATCTTTGGAAATAACCCGGTGGATGCCGCGAGCCGACGCTATCTCGGAAGCGCACCGCAAGAGACAGCTCTTCCTGACACACTGCGCGTCGGTGAGGTCATCGACTTCGTGGGCTCACACTTTGCCGAGCGCACCTCGACCGCCGCGCTCGCCGACGAGTTTGGGCTCGGTGAACTTCTGCGCAAGCAGACCGGCGCGCTCTCGGGAGGGCAGAAGCGTCGGTTGAGCGTCGCCCTCGCGTTCGTCGGCAATCCCAAGCTTGTGCTTCTCGACGAGCCGACGACGGGACTCGACGTCGACGCGCGACGAATTCTCTGGGATGCGCTGCGGCGCCAGAATGAGGCGGGCGCGACGGTTGTTGTTACGAGCCACTATCTCGAAGAGATCGAGGCCCTCGCCGACCGGGTTGTGGTGATGGGCAAGGGGCGGGTTCTCGCCGACGACTCACTGCAGGGCATTCTCGATCGGGTCGGGGTGCGCATCGTGCGGCTCGACTCACCCGACCCCGTGGCTGTCGCCGCTTTGCCCGGCGTCGTGAGGCACGACGCTGGCACCTACTTTGTCAACGATTCCGACGCTTTCCTCGTCGAGCTCGTGCGGTCGGGAATCGTGTTCAACGACCTGACCGTGCGTGGCGCGAGCCTCGAAGAAGCGTTCCTCGCCCTTACGGAGGTAGCAGCATGAGCGTCGCAACTCTCTCATTTGTTCACGCCAAGTACACGTTGCTCGAGACGATGCGGGTTCCGATCTCGGTCATCGGCACCCTCGTTTTTCCGACCCTCTCGCTGCTGTTCTTCGTTGTGCCGCAGCCGGCGATCGCGCAAGACCCCGAGTACGCGACGCAGGCCGTCATCTCGATGAGCGTGTTCAGCGTGATGGTGGGCAACCTCTTCAGCTTCGGGCTCGGCATCGCCGAGAACCGGTCGAAGCCGTGGGATCCATATTTGCGCACCCTGCCCGCGCCGGGCATCGTGCGTGTGCTCGGACACATCTTCTCGACCGGGCTGATGTCGCTGCTCGCGCTTGTTCCGCTGCTACTCGTGGGCGGCCTGCTGACCGCGGCGACGGCGACGCCCGGGCAACTTGTGCTCGGCCTGCTCGCAATTGCCGTTGCATCACTGCCGTTTGCGCTGCTGGGTATCTGCGTCGGCTACTCGATGTCGATGAAGGCAGCGATCGCCGTCATCCAGGTGACGTTCTTCGCTCTCGCGTTCGGCGGCGGGCTGTTTCTGCCGCCCATTCTCTTTCCCGACTGGCTCAATGCAATCTCCCAGTTTCTGCCCTCGCGCATGGCTCGCGACTTCGTGATCTGGGCCGTTGAGGGCGGGGATCTCGCGCCGCTCACGTGGATCGGCCTGCTCGTGTGGGTGCTGGGGCTGCTCGCTCTCGCGCTGGTTTTGTTCCGGCGAGACGAAGGTCGCCGCTACCGGTAACTAGGCTTGAGGCATGACTGTTCCCACCATCACACTCAACGACGGCCACTCGATTCCCCAGCTCGGCTTCGGAGTCTTCAAGGTTGATCCCGCCGAGACCGAGCGCATTGTCACCGACGCACTCGAGGCCGGCTACCGCCACATCGACACCGCCGCGATCTACGGCAACGAAGAGGGTGTGGGCCGCGCAATCGCGAAGTCGGGCATCGCGCGCGAAGAGCTTTTCGTCACCACAAAGCTGTGGAACTCGGCGCAGGGCAGCGCTTCGGCACACGCGGCGATCGACGAGAGCCTCACAAAGCTTGGCCTCGAGAGCGTCAACCTGTACCTGATTCACTGGCCCGTCGCGAGCAAGAACCTCTACCTCGAGAGCTGGCTGGCCCTCGAAGAAATCAAGGCAGCGGGCAAGGCGACCTCGATCGGTGTCTCGAACTTTCAGATCCCGCAGCTCGAGGCGGTCATCGCCGGCAGCGGCACGGTTCCGGCAGTGAACCAGATCGAGCTGCACCCCGAGTTTCAGCAGCGGGACATTCGTGAGTTCACGAGCGCGAACGACATCCACGTCGAAGCGTGGGGCCCCCTCGGCCAGGGCAAGTACGACCTGCTCGGCAACCCCGCGATCACGGCGGCCGCTCAGGCCACGGGCAAGACTCCTGCCCAGGTCGTTATCCGCTGGCACCTGCAGCACGGCATCATCGTCTTCCCGAAGTCGAACAGCGCCGCGCGCATCGCCGAGAACTTCGACGTTCTCGACTTCGAGCTGAGCGCCGACCAGATTGCGGCCATCGACGCCCTCGACGCGGGTAACCGTGTCGGAGCGCACCCCGACGAAGTCAACTAGTCGAACACCACCGCGCGGCGCTTAGGCAACAAGCACAACTCGCTCGCCGCGCGGGGTGTCGACGAGCGCGCCTGACGCGGCGAAAGCCTCGTCGAACGACTCGCGCGATTCGCTGAAGTGCTGCCAGTCGTCGGTGTGCAGGCCGACCACGATGGGGGCGCGCAGTAGCGCGGCTGCAGCCGCGGCATCCACCCCGCTGAGTGTGAGGTTGCCGTCGATTCCGGGAACGCGAGCGGATCCCGCGAAGAGCACGGCGATGTCGACGCCATCGAAGCGGCCGGAGATCTGCTCGACGAGCGGAAGCGACGCGTTGTCACCGCTCACGTACAACCGTGGTTCTCCGGGAGCTTCGAGCACAAAGCCGACAACGGGGCCGACGTGCGGCTCGCTTCCGGGAGGGCCGTGCAACGCGGGAACGATCGTGACAGTCAGGTCGCCGAGTTCAAACGTCTCCCAGTCGTCAAAACCGAGAACGCGCGCTCCAAACAGATCGCTCGCGGCCTGCGGGGTGCTGATCGTTGTGACGCCCGTGGCGAGAAGCTCCATGCCCTCCCAGTCGAGGTTGTCTTTGTGGCCATGGTGGCTGAGAAGCACGAGGTCGACAGAACCAAGATCAGTGCGTTGGATGCCGGGACCGACCGTCTTCACGAGCGTTGTGCTCCCGGGCTCGACGTACGCCTGCGGCGGGTCAAAGGTCGGATCGGTGATGATGCGCAAACCCGCGTATTCGATGAGCGCGGTGGGCCCGCCTATCCAGGTAATCGTCGTCGACATACCCTGAGACTATGCCCAATCGCCTTGGCGTTGCAGTGAGTCCGTACCTGCGCTCGCACGCAGATAATCCCGTCGACTGGTTCGAGTGGGGTGACGAGGCTTTTGCAGAGGCGCGGCGCCGCGACGTGCCCGTGCTTGTGTCGATCGGATACTCGACCTGCCACTGGTGCCACGTGATGGCGCGCGAGAGTTTCAGCGACCCGATTCTCGCGGGCTGGCTCAACGAGCACTTCGTCGCGATCAAGGTCGACCGCGAAGAGCATCCCGATGTCGACGCGAGCTACATCGCGGCGGCCAGCGCCTTTACCTCGAACCTCGGCTGGCCGCTCAATGTGTTTACGACTCCGACCGGGCAGGCGTTTTACGCGGGCACGTACTTTCCGCCCGCGCCCGTCGGCTCGCACCCCGCGTTTAGCACGGTGCTCGAGGCGGTCGTCGACGCGTGGACCAACCGCCGCACCGAAGCCGAGGGCAACGCCGCGCATATCGCGTCGGCGCTCGGAGCTCTCGGCAACCGCGAGCCGAGCGCGCTGCCCACCGACTTCGCGCCCGTCATCGCGGCTCTCTCGTCGTACGAAGACACCACGCACGGCGGTTTCGGGGCGGCACCCAAGTTTCCGGTGGCGACCGTCGTCTCGCTTTTGCTCGACCTCGGCGCCGACGACCTGGCCGAGCGCACCCTTACGGCGATGGCGGCGTCTGACCTGCGCGACCCGGTCGAGGGCGGATTTTTCAGGTACTCAACCCGCGCCGACTGGGGAGACCCGCACTACGAGCGCATGATCTACGACAACGCGCTGCTCATCGACTCGTACGCACGCATCGGCCGGGTCGACGTCGCGACGGGCATCGCCGATTTTCTCGTCAACGTGCTGCGGCAGCCGAGCGGCGCCTTCGGATCCGCGCAAGACAGCGAGAGCGTCATCGACGGGGCGCGCAACGAGGGCGGTTATTACCGATTGGATGCGACGGCTCGCGCCGCGCTCACACCACCGGCTGTCGACGCGAAGATTCTCACCGGCTGGAACGGCCTCGCGATTGGCGGTCTCGCCAGAGCCGCCGCGCGCCTCGGTCGCGCGGACTGGT
>Ga0247817_10000602_pt1 | contig 19362 bp, 24 predicted proteins | sample UWRJL212509R1_FD_178010 | JGI IMG/M metagenome (GOLD analysis project Ga0247817, IMG submission 178010) | Plant litter microbial communities from Arlington Agricultural Research Station in Wisconsin, United States - UWRJ-L212-509R-1 | ecosystem: Environmental > Terrestrial > Plant litter >...
GTTGGTGTGAGCGCTCGACGCTTTTTAAATACCAAACTAATACGCTCGCGGGCCGTAAAGATAGTTGCAACAAGGTTACCGATTAATATCGCCAGCGCTGGGGTCATTTCGACAATAATAAGGTTGAATGGAATTGCGAACAACACACCAACGATAGCCGCCTCGACATACATCTGCCATTTACGCGGAGGTAGCGTTAGCGGCTCGGTCAACATGATGCCGGCTACAAATAAGAGCGGCCATGATAGCAGCAACTGCAAACTGTCATCGAATGAAGTGCCGTAGGCTGCAAATACAATCAATAAAATTGGCACAGAAACAGCCAAGAACACGGCCGCTACTGAGACGCGGTGCATTTTATACAATGAGATACCTATAACAACTAAAACAATCGGCGTTAGCGCTGGCGTAGCTATCCACCAACTTGCGCCACCCAACCCAGCAATACCAATAACAAAAGCAGCTAAAGCAGCTGGGTTAAAAATGTGTCGACCTTTATGGACAACAATAAACTTTGATACACCGGCAATAATACCAGCGAATAACAGCACAACCAGGCCACCCACTTCGAGGGTTGGTGAAATAATAAGGGCTAAGATAAAACCGGTAATTAATGACGAATCACGATGAACGTGCACGCCGAATATTCTTCCACAGGCATAGCTCGCACCGTAAACACTGGCGACAGCCACTACAAGACTAACAACCATCGCAATTGGCGAGTAATCAATGAGACCAAAGAAGGCTAACACTAGGGCTACTACCCAAATACCAAGCAGGCCAATACCCATACCTTTATACATAGTAAAAATGTTCAGTGCTCTGTTTGCCAATTCTCGGATATTCATTTAATAAGTATAGCAACCAAACATAAAATAAGAGACACTTTCGTGCCTCTTATTGGTAAGGAAGATTTGCACCAACAGATGTAGCTTACGAACTAAATAACTGAGCTTGAACTGAACTATTGAACTTGATTCGCTACATATAATGATCTTGTGCTGTATCACTTGATCTTCCTTCCTAAATATATCAACTCACTTATTTAACGTCAAGCGTTTTAATACAATTTTTCTGCAAAATATTTTGAATATTCCACAGAGCCGTTAACGTACATTCGTATATACTCAAAATCGTATTGCTTGTTTAACTTTTTAGCATCCACAAAGAACAATGCAGTCGCTAAACCATCGGCAATCATAGCCTCGTCGGCTATCACCCACGTGGCAATAATATCCTTCGTTGGCATCATTTTATCAGGGTCAAATATATGGTGCATGCCCTCTCCCCAAGCACGGCGGTTACTTGCCGAGGCGCACAAGCTTCTGTTCTGCACGTCCACCGCTCCAATTATTTTTCCGGCATCCAGTGGATGCTCAAGACCAACTGTATTTGTACTCGTGCCCCTGTGTCGAATGTCTCCACTGGCATCAATAACATATTCGTCAAAATGTTCGTTAAGAATGGTCGCAATAATATCAACGGCATAGCCTTTCCCTGCTGCGCCAACGTCCAGTGTAACTGGTTGGGTTGTCGTTATAGTGGTACCATCCCAGCTCATCGCGTCGTCCCAAGTGAGCGTTGACTGCTGTGGTTTAGGTTGTAACGAATACTCTGCATCATATCCAGCGCGTGCAAGCATGTCGCCAATAAGAGGTGTTACTTTACCATCGGTCAAATCGTACAGGCTTCTGTAAAAATCAAACAACCTTAAGGCGTCTTCGGGAAATAGGTATTGGCCTGCTTGTTGTGAGATTTTTGTAATTAAAGAATCATTTCGAAACCTCGAATATACCTTATCGAATGCTTCAATTCTATCTTGAATTGTCGCTTTTAAAGATAAAGAGATCTCTGTGTCTGTTTCAATGGCCCACTGCGTACCCAGTGCCTCAAAACGGTAACTATGCCTTAGCATCAGCCTTGATAAGTTTAATGGCTGCGTTAAAACCATTTGATGTGAGTGAAGCACCGGCAGTTCGTGTTAACGAAACTTCATGAATATTCTTACCTACAACAGAACTTTTAAAGCCTGAAACAAAAGCATCTTGATAGTCTTTTGCATCACCTCTAGTTGCATTGCCACTCACCGAAGCGGTTGTAATTACTTCATTCGCGATAGTCACTGTTACATCAATAGACTCCGCCCCGCCAGGACTAATATAACGGCCGACTTGAGTATAGGTGCCGTCTTTGTACGTCACGGAAGAATCGTTTGTGACGGCGGTTGAATCGGGAGTTTGTGACTGTATTTGTTGAGTGACGTGGTTCTCGTTTGATTTTTTTGCAACAACGACTGCTGCGGTAGCAAGACCAACAAGGGCGATCACAATCAAGGCAACAATAAGTGGACTAAGTTTTTTTGGTTGTTCCATAGGTTCCTTTTTATTTACTATAATAATTATAGCTGAGTTTTGACTTAGCTTTTTTACCAAAATGCGTCTACGAGCTAAACGAATCTCTCAAAGCCAGAAAATCACGTTTTAGTGAGGTCGTATCGTTACTGACAGAACTAATAAACCCGTCCTGACTTGGCCTAACGACATCTTTCATAACTTGAAAAAATAAAATAAATTTTGGTGTCGAGGTTACTTCCGCCACTCGCAATAATTTGTCGACGAACGACTTCGTTTGCTTTTTTTGAGCCTTTGACTGTAGTGGCGATACCTTTGCAATAATAGCCAACATCAATACCAGCGCAGCGGTTGCAAAAATAGTAAGACCAAAAATGAATACAAGCAAAATCAGCCACCATTCATTAATCGTTACCAACCAAATCGAAAGCGCCAGCAGCACCACGGCCGTAATAGCTACTGTAATAACGACCGGTATATATAAGCGGTGTGCAAATTCTGCACCTATCGAGCGGATTGCTGAGAGCGAAGGTTTCATATCTATAGTATATATTATAAACAGATAGACTAAAGGCTCATCAAATATTCTTTGAATTCCTTTACCTTAAATGAATCTTCAGGGTTGGTAGCTATTCGCTTATACAGCACTACACCTGCCCTGTTAATTACAACTGTTCCGCTTTGTTGAATGATACCAAGGAACTTCTTATCAAGGCCAGCGAGCGCATGTGCATCGCCGTTACCTGTCATTACTTTTATGGTCAGATTATTCCGTTGCCTTACTTTTTCAGCAGCGGCTTCATCTTCCGGAACGACAACAATAACGTCTAGGTTGTGATTTTCAAGTTCAGGCAAAAGCTTCTCAAGGTCACGGGTATGCCTGTTACACTGCGCGCAGTTTGAAGCGCGCATAAAGTACAAAACCGTATCTCGCTTTAGTGAATTGGGAATACTAAATTCTTCTGTACCGTTTTGTAGTGATAATAATAATGTCGCAGCGTCCATATGACTCCTATCTAGTGAGTGAAGTTATGCATTTATTTGTCTGCACTGTTCTATACAAGTATACCACCGGACTAATTCGATAATCGTAAACCCAATGGTATAGTTAACATATGCCAAATTCATTTTCTCCACTCCACCCTAAAATAGTCTTGGGCGTCGCTGCGCACCCAGACGACCTTGACGTTGGCGCCGGTGGCACACTTGCCCACTTTGCTTCTATCGGCGCTGAAATACATTATCTTATCCTTACTGATGGCGGCAAAGGTTCAGACGACCCTTCGATGACTTCAGCGCAATTAGTAGAAATACGCCACGTCGAACAACAAACCGCACTCGAAATTGTTGGCGGAAGGTCGATCTCTTTCCTAGACTACCCGGATGGTGAGTTGGAAATTACGATGAAACTCAAAAGCCAAATTGTGCGAGCTATTCGTAGCATTAAACCGGACGTTGTTATAACTATGGACCCAACCGTTATTTATTCCGCGTCAAATGGTATTATCAACCATCCCGACCACCGAGCTGCGGGTCAAGCGACGCTCGATGCAGTGTTCCCTCTTGCACGCGACCGCCTGACATTTCCAGAGCTACTAGAAAGTGGATATGAGCCGCACAAAACTGGCACAATTTTGTTAGTTAACTTTAATGAAGGTAATTTCGCGGTTAACATTACTGACAGCTTCGAAACAAAAATCCAAGCACTCAAAGCACACCCTAGTCAGTTTGGCGATTTAGAAGGTTCAACTTGGGTACGCGATATGGCCAGAGCCCAAGGTGAAAAGTCTGGTTATGAACTAGCGGAGAGTTTTGTTCGCATTGATATTAGGTAAGTAGCGCAAACTTACGCTGCATCTATTCCAATAATATCTTTTACTGTACGAAATCCATCCTTCTTAAGTAGCTCGACAATACCCTTATTAATCGTCCCTACTACTTGTGGACCCTCATAAATAAGGCCAGTCACCATCTCAACAAGGCTTGCGCCCAGCCGCATTTTTTTATATGCATCCGCGGCAGTGCTCACACCGCCAACCCCAATAATAACGAACTGAGAACCGTAGCTTTTGTATGTTTGGGCGATCAGCTTGTTGCTTTGCTCAAATATAAGCTTTCCACTCAACCCGCCACTTTCAAAAGCAGGCAGCGTGTCCAAGGGTGAGACATCTTTTCGGCTTTTCGTTAAGTTACATATCGTCACACCGGCAACGTGATGCTTAGCAGCGACCGCAAGCAATGCATCAAAATCATCCCATATGAGGTCACATGGCATCTTCAAAAAAATAGGCTGCTTAAGGCTAAGCGCATCAACACGGGTGAGCAAATGTTCAAGCTGGACTGGTTTCGTGAACACCTCACCGTGGTACGTATTTGGACAGGATATGTTTAAAGTAATAATCTGCGCAACGTCGGCCCTTTTCACCTTTCTCAACGTTTCAGAAATGTCGCTTATCATTTCATCTTCGGATTGAGGCTGTTGAGTATTAGTATGCGCAACCGATATATTTAATGGGAAATCAACAAACGCGTTCTTCTTTGACACACGAAGCCTATGCAGTACCTTATCAATGCCCTCATTAGCTAAACCTGCATGGACAATCAATGAACCAGAATGCGGCAAGCGATAAAACCACGGGCGAGGGTTGCCTCCATACGGCTTATTTGTTACTGTTCCACCCTCCATAAATCCAAACCCAACTGCGCGCATAACAGCAGGCACTTCAATATTCTTATCAAAGCCAGCCGATAGGCCAATTGGGTTCTTTATATAAACGCCCTGTATATGTTGACTGAGTCGCTGCGGATTACTATAGGACCAGACAGACTTCAGCGTAGCAAGCACCAGGCTACTATGTTGAATAAATACACCCGTTCGGATAGCAAACGAGTGGACCGTATCTGGGCTAATGCGAAACAGTATGGGTTTTACAACAGAGCCATAGACTGTAGCGCCCAAAGTAACAAGAACTTGATTCATATGGTACGTATACTACACCTACAGGTATGACACGTCTGTGATAGACGTCACAGACGACACTCGTCACAATCGCGAGTTAGCAAGAGCCAATTCCTCTGCAACCTCAATAAAGGTCTCGGCAGCGTCAAGGTTCACATTGCGTAATTCGAAATTGCCCACACCTGTTAAAAGGTGCACTTTGGCATCAAACTGCCCAATGTCGATAGTCACCCCCTCAACAACACCGTGTCCTATTTCCTCGAGCGTCGTAAACAATGGAATTTGGTTCAGGTACATTACCCTCATGTTCGTAATAACAAGCAGCGCAGAAGCTCCATTGTCAATATGGCCACAAATGGCGGCCATAATAATTTCATTCGGATGTAAGATCTTTGCAATATAAAATGTTTCAGGCTTCATAAGGTCAAAATTATTAAGGCCCACGTCCTGCAGCTGCTCCCTCGCCTTGTTTTCTTTATATAAACGCTGCGCCCTGTGCTGAGTAAAAAGTTTGTAGCGCGCAGCCACAAACTCTCTTGGTCGCCTAAACACATGCCTGATGCCCGGCTCCTGATGAGTTATATGATCCATATAGCACCTCCTCCTACTCCTATTTAACTTCTTGTTTAGTAAATATTCTTTGACGAATATCACTAGGCGTCTGTGATTCGGGTCACATAATAATTTATCGATATAGCGCAGAATAAAAGTATGATAATTTCAGAAGTACAAGAAACTCCATCCAAGTTCGCCAAAGAACTCATCACTTCTACAATTGAGAACAATGCAGAAGGCGTACTTACTACTATCAACAGTGACGGAACACCTTCAAGCTCGGTGATAACGCTTCACAAACTTGAAGATTATACGTACTTTTTCATGACCAAAGACACAACCAAGAAGTATGATAACCTGGAATTTAACCCAAATATTTCTTACCTGGTTTTCGACCCCTTCAGCCGTACAGAGTTAGAGATCAAAGGCCTTACCGAATTCGTCTGGGACGAACACACTCGAAAACATGCTTTAAAAATAATTGAAAAAGACACACACAAAGGAAGAGGGCATATATCGCCTTTCGTGACTACCGAAGATTCGTACGCACTCTTTACGATTCACCCGCAAAGCATCCACTTTACAACCTACTGGGATAAAGGTGATGGGCCAGAAATATACCGTGAGACAATTGAATTTAACGTCAAAGATACAGATTACCCGTCTTGACCAAGCAGCTTTTCTAACTGACCAAGGTCCTTAATAACAATATAACCGCGAGAAAACTCAATCACGCCGCGTTCCCTCAGATGCTTCACTTCCCTACTTACGGTTTCTCTTGCCAGCCCAGAATAGGCGGCTAAATCTGATTCATGGACATGTAATTTGTAAGAGTTGTTTGAAATTTTCTTCCCAAACCGTTTGCACTCAATAAGTAGCTCGTACATTAGGCGACTTCTAGCCGAACCTGCCATTAAATAGACGACGCGGGTTAATAAGCCCTCTACACCCATATATACTCGGGACAACAAATCAAATGCAACCTCAGGGTTCAGTTTTAAAAATGTCACCACTTCCCCAGGCGGCGCCAGGCGCACGACAGACTCTTCCTGAGTTTTAAAGAAATATCGATTGCGTACGCCGTTTATAGCCCAAGCCATTGGGAAAAATGCCGGCGCTTTATAAATATTTATAACGACGTTGTCACCGCGATACGAAATGTCATATTGGATTACTTTTCCCGAACTTAAATAGAACACTTTTTCGGGGGATTCGCCGCCAAATATAATAATCTGGTTTTTAGGGTAAGTTCGTTTAGGATATTGGCTGAAGAACTCTTCTATCGTAAGTAAGATATCCGCGTCCATACCATCACTATATACCCAGGCTGGCTGCGCGTACGTGAGCAAACACTCTTATAGACTGTTGTGCTGGTGATGGCGTGTCGTTGAGTTACCAGTGGTGGGATTAGCGACATTTGGAGTAAGTGTCGCAACGAAATAAATAATCATACCGAATGCCATTGCAAACATGACAGCATTCTCAACAAGTGTTACCCAACCCACAGAAACTTTCATCGTATCTCCAAGGCAGCCGCATCGTACTTTATCCTTGCTTTCGATGACATTTATAATCCCTATTAAGGTAAAGAATAGTACCGAAGCGGCAATAGTGTTAACAATAATTGGTGAGATCCATAATAAATAAGCGACACCAAGAGCGATTTGAAGCGGCGGATAAACGTAGCCGTACACTGGAATATGTTTCGCAATCGTATCGTACTGCTGAAGCATTTTGGCTGACTTTTTCAGAGAAATTGTTTGCATAATTCCAAAGACAAGAAAATACCCCGCCATCAGGTATTGCATAAGCACATGGAGATCAGTGTAGCCGGTAGTCAGCGTTGCGATGATAGCAAACATAATAACAACAGCAATCGCAACTATTAACAATGTGTACGGCTTTATTCGTTGTTTGAGTGTCTTTTTTGTAGCGTTATCATCGTGACAATGACAGACTCCGTCTTTATGGTCGCACTGGCAAACACCAGCGTGCGCATGTGGATGATCCATAGAAATTCCCCTTCTCAATTATTAAATCATTTCTAAGAATAAAAGCATAGGCGCAAAGGTTTTTCCATGCCCAAAAGTATCTTTAGCGCTAAATACTTATTTTACGAATAAGGTTATTAATTGTATCGGCAACATAGACATTACCACTAGCATCAATTGTAATTCCAGCAGGAGTATTGAACGTTGCCGTCGCACTCGAACCATTCGCGGCACCTATCACACCAGTACCGGCGAGTGTTGTCACGACCCCAGCAGAGGTAACTTTGCGAATCAGACTATTGCTCGTATCGGCAACGTAGACGTTGTCATCGCCATCAACAGCGGTCGCCGCAGGGGTTGAAAACGTGGCCGCCGAGCCAGTGCCGTTCGTAGCGCCTGCCGTACCTGAACCGGCTAGTGTTGTTACAACTCCGGCTGAGCTCACTCGACGAATCTTATGATTGTTTGTGTCAGCAATAAAAAGATTTCCACTGGCATCAATACTGATTCCGCGGGGATAATTAAAGGTGGCTGCGGTACCCGTACCATCCGCCGCGCCTATCGCACCAGAACCAGCGAGCGTCGTCACGACTCCAGCCGATGTGACCTTACGGATACGCATGTTATATGTATCAGCAACATAGACAGTTCCGCTGGCATCAACAGCAATTTGATAAGGTTTATTAAACGAGGCGGCCGTACCCGTGCCATTTGCAGCACCAGCAGAACCGGTGCCAGCAACTGTCGTCACAACTCCGGTTGAGGTGACTTTACGGATAAGATGGTTGTCCAAATCGGCAACGTAGAGATTCCCATTAGCATCAACACCTACACCGGTAGGTTTGTTGAAAGAGGCAGCCGTGCCCGTGCCATTTGCAGCACCAGCAACACCAGAGCCGGCAAAGGTCGTTACAACTCCGGCTGGAGTCATTTTGCGAATACGATTATTAAATGTATCGGCGATGTAGAAATTTCCACTACTATCAATAACAACTTGGTAGGGATAGTAAAAAGAAGCCGCTGCTCCCGTGCCATTTGCAAAGCTTTGTGCACCAGAACCAGCCATGGTCGTAACGAGGCCCTGGGTTGTAGTACATGGGCCCAAAATTACATCTTTATTACCCGAATCAACATGATACACAAGCGACCCAGTTGTACCGCTCAAGCAATATCTATTAGTCGTTGCATCTTTGGTGTACTGCAACACTACTCCACTCGTTGCTTTCAGTCCCTGCCCGCCATTAGCAGCGGTAGCCGACGCCGGATACCCGCCATTGTTCAGGTTATCCGCCGCCAATTGTGTATAGGCTCCAGTGAGATCGGAGGCGATAGCGCTAATTTTAGCCCTAGTGGTAATAATGTTATACGAAACAGCGGTAATAGTGGCCAAGATAGCAATAATCACGATAACGATAAGCAGTTCGACAATTGTAAAACCGCGATCGCCGCGGTGGTGCTGAGGGGATTGCTTCATTACTTTTAGTATAGCATGAGCTTTATGGCACTTATCGCGGTGAACGTATCGTCAAGCTCGACGCCAGTAGGACATACGCCACTCACACTGAGATAGCCGTCACCCAAACCAAGCCAACCATAGCTCATTCCCTTCATGGAGTTTTCGGAATCTGGGCCAATTAACTCGTATTTCGTTAATACGAAGCTGCTATCCTTACCGAGTGCGTTAATTAAAAGACTATCTTCGCCAATCTTTTTCATGGAAGTACTCGCCAGAGACTCACTGTCTTTATCCTTTTTAAGCTGCGTAACGTGCGCCTTGTAATTGTAATAAGAAAACATAACAAAGCATGCTGTCGCATTATCACCTTTTTTACCCTTAAATAAGTTCATGCTAGCAACGGGCAATGTGTCGATAGGCTCACTACCTTGATCATCTTCCATAGATGATGCCTGACTGTTATAATTTTCAGTCGCCCACCAACCTGGCGCTTTCGATTCGTTAAACGTAAATACGGGCGCTGGTTTTGAGACTCCAATTGCGCGAAGGATTTGATTCGAATTCAAGACAAACACTAGACTCAAGGTAACAAGAACGCCAAAGGACGCGGCAACGATAAACTTTTTCTTATGTTTTGCCATATTATTTATTATTATAAGGAAAGTGTAAGCAATAGCAAATTAGCTGATATAATTCGCTTATGGATTACGGCCTCATTTTAATTATCGCTGCCTACCTCGGAGCTTTGCAACTCGCTACGCGAACAAATGCCAGCCCACTACTATGCTCTTTTGTAGCCGTCGGACTACCGTATGTCGTTACTATGATTACTCTATGGATTCTTGTAAACGCTCAAAGCGCGGCAGTTCTTGCGGACCTCTTTAGCGTTACTGGAGTTGTGACTGTCGTTTTGCAGTTCGTCATAGGATTTATAGTATTTAGAAAGATTCAAAACGAAGACAGTATATCTTCAACGGTAGGCTGGTCGATAGGTGGCTTTGTCGTAATACTCTTTTTAATTCCTTTTGTTGTTGGGAAGATAATTTAAAGAGCCTTCGGGACTGAAGGCTCTAGAATATAGCAAATTTGGTACCCCGGACTGGATTTGAACCAGTGACCTTAGGCTTAGAAGACCTTTTTCATCATCCGCATCAAATACAATCACCAGTGTGTATGTGTATGCACGAGTTAGATATAGACGGCTTATGATTGGTTCTGTGGCCGTCTTTTTAAGCCGCCATTAGCTTATTCAATTAGTTTTACTTATCGTATTTTTTTAATTCGGCCTTTAGCTCTTTAATGCGGTCATCGCTGTACTTTTTCATTTTATCCCTGAGGTCATTCCAACCTTTAATGTAAAGAAGTAGAGACGGTGGCACTTCGTCACCGGAAAGCCGTTTCAGTAAGGGCAGCATAACTTCTTTAATATTGAAGTCAGCAGATATTTTTGCAAGACGCTCTATCTCCGGTATTGACCCCGCTCCGTATGCCTTGTGCACTAGCTTATTCCGAAGTCCGCGCGCCTTTTCGAATAAACTATACAGCTCTTCATCATAACTGATAAAATAATAGACTTTGATTAAATTGGCTGCATTCATTCCGTCAACCATAGACTTCGTATATTTAATCTTTTGCTTCTCGGCTATGTATTTAATAACTGTCGGTAAGAAAAACTCTTCGATATAGCTCCATGACGTCATAGCTGCTTTAAGATAATCTTCATCTTTATACGCTTTAAGTGCATATTCGTAATATTCTTCTTCAAAATATTTTGCTTTATCTTGCAAAGTCCTTGAAGGCACCGGTGCTTGTTTTTTCCTAGGGGTAGGATCATTATTCATGTAGCTATAATACCAAGCTCACATGAATATACCATCTGTTCACATCGACTATATGAAAAAGCCATTGCACAAAACAATGACTTTTACAGTGGTGCCCCGAGGTTGATTTGAACAACCGACCTTAGTATTAGAAGACTTTTTTCGTCATCTATTCCATATAACTTAGCCGAAGTGTGCACGTTTGTGCATGTACGATATTGACGGCTTATGATTGGCTCTATAGCCGTCTTTTTAAGCCGTTTAGCAATCTAATTAATTTGCACTATCACCACGAGCGACCGGCTAAAACATAAAGCGGTATACCCTACGCTACCGATTTATAAATATATAGCGTCGGAAGTAGTGCCTGGTAACAAAAGGATTCGTAGCATAGACGGCCAGCTTGCACTACTGAAGCTATATGATGAATGTATTTCACTTTCATTACTTTAGTAGAAATTAGGCAAGATATTAAAAATCTGAAAGAGAAGCCATTACAACGTAATAGTCGTCATGTAATCGGGAATTGATTTCATTTCTTTCTGGGCTTATTCCCCCCGTGGCCATCTCCAACCACTCCCTCATGGTTATATATTCACCACGATGCTGTATATTTTCAGTGCTTAATGTCATGTTCGTCATTTCTCTAATTACTTCGATTGTTCTGTAGACAGTTATCGCATGAAATACACACATCTTATAAGGAGAAGTTTCTATTTTAAGAAGCTTAGTTCGCCCGTCTTCTCCAATTTTCGACCTATCCCTTCCCGTAACATTACTACCGGTAAGACTGGTGATTGCCCATTCGTCATCAAATAGCATGTTTCCTTCATAAATGTATCCATGAGCTATAATATTTCTTACAAGAAGCAACTCGAACATATAGTTTCCGTAAGTATTTAGAAGAGTAGTATCGATGTTCGAATTAAGAGACGTGGCTGTATTTTTCATTAACTCCACTGGATTTATAATCGAATCAGCATCAGACCTCTCGGATATTGCGTCATATCTCGACCGCAAATCAGCTTCTAGCTTTATAATCATAATAAGAATTGCAAGTGCAGTATTTCCAGATTCGCTGTGCGATTTCTTTCCAGAGTCTGCTCCGTCCTCTCCTAGATTAGATTCATGTACGATCCACGATTCATCCATAAGGGCCAACGCATTACGGTAAAAATTGCTAACGTGCGTATATCGAAGTTCTTGATTTGGCATCTCATGGCTCCATTCTGAACTATTTATTTAACTACTACTATGTTTTCAATTTGTTCTAAACTTGCTTTGTATATATCAGCGGACAATAACTTCTCCCCCAGATCAATACGGTTATATTTTTCGGAATGCTGCATAAAGTTATCGACGCTTTCTTGAATCGCAGAGAATATGCTTTGACCCTTTAAATTCATTAAATACTTCTCCATTGCCTCGAACATGCCTTCGGATTTAATCTGTGCAGTTTCGTTCTTAATTATCGAGTCTATACAGAACGGAAGTGTGTAGCGACCATATTCCGAAACAAGCTTCATGTACGCCAGGTAGGCACCTAAGTAAGCCTGATTTACATGCACACCACTAGATTCCGGCACTTTGAATGTTTTGAAGTCAAAATTACTTACGTTTGATCCTACCATGATTGTTGAAAGATCGTTAACATAGTCTGAAAATGAATGTGCTATATCACCTACTCTAGCTCGAATCTCTTTATAAGACTCTCGTAACTCTCTATCCAATTCCTTAATATCTGCATCATACTCGCCGATGTTTTGGTCTAGCTTTTGGATTATAGAAGCAAACTCCTCCTGTGTTCTCTTTTTAGAACCTTCTTCGATATAGTCAGCAATTGACTTCAGTTCCTTGTTTTCCGTCACTTGAGTTGAGAGTTTTACATAAACTAAATTCGATTCTTTTTCGAGTAGCAAGGAGCTATTAAGATTATCCTCAATAGTCTTTATATCTTGCTCTACTGTGGCAATCAAAAAGCTAAGTTCAAAGATATCTGTATCTATTTTCATACGTGTACGAACTTGTTCTTCGGTTAGTTCGGATTTACAGTTTTTACAGATACACTTTATCGTATCGTAATCGCTTTTGTGCATTTTTTTAATTGTTTTGTATTCATCAAGAGTTTTACGACCTTGGTCGAGCTCTCGCTGCAACTTTATCCGTGTTGCTTTATGCTCTATGTATCTTTTGTTAGCTTCGTCCATCAGGGTGATGAAGGTTTCGATACTTTGTGAGTTAGCCTCTTGGGGATTGAATATACTCGACATCTCTTCAGCAGGCTCTACTTGGTCAACATAATCAATATATACGTCGTTTATGTTTTTCCTTTTTGTTCCCAGAGTTTTTTTGCGGCTAGATAAGATTGAGCGTTTTTCTTTCAGTTCTGATTCATCGTCATCCGTTATACCCAAAATGTATTCAAAAATACGTTCCGGAATATTAGAATACATATTCACTTCATTGGTTGAAGAGAAGAGCCTGCCCGACCAGGATTCATCCTGATCAACATAAAAAGGTAGAATTAAGGCCGAGGGATGTGTAACCGAAGAAACTACTTTAGTTAGTTTTATCGGGAGTTTCATATCTGCATCTAGTTGATTAGATAACCACTTGGTGTATTCTCCTGCAGTAATTGAACCTTCGACATCTGGAACATAAAACAAGTCACCACGTCTGACAACATATAATTTTTCATTTGTTTTTTCGTTGGTCAAATCTAGCTTTATGGTCATCTTCTTAGGCTCCCAATCTGCAGGGAGTACTTTGATGTCAAAACCTAGGCCATAGTAAAGTGTTTTCAATAGGCTAGACTTACCCTGGGTATTTTTCTGGCTGACTAATAAGTTTGGCCCTGGTGCGAAAGAATACTCTCCAGCTTCGCCATTATCATGGTCGATTATAATTATTTTATCAACTATCATCATTGTTCCCTTTCGAATAATATTTGACTGTAAGCGTTCACTGCAATCGTTTCTCTGTCTATAGCTGATACGTCCATCCCGAACGATACACTATCTAAGACTTCGTCTATTACTTTTCTATCGCTAAAAATTAAATATTCCATTCCACCAATCGCTTCTTTTGCGGCGTTTATGTAACTTTCGTATATAGCACCAATTGTCTTGTTTTTATTTCTCATCTCCACCTTCATCGCAGTCGAATAGTCTAGTGCCGAAATCAACTCATCGAATATTTCCAGTGTTCGAGAGTTATTGAAGATGTTTTGTAAATTCTTACGATTGAAAACTTTTTTCTTTAAATCATCCTCATTATTGACTACCAGCTCGCTTCTTTCATCAATCTGGCGACTAAGTTCGTTAAGACTTGCCATTCCAGCACCCCGGTCAACCGGTATTCCTTGATTAACCATAACTCCTTTAATATATGTCCATGATTTTGTCTGGTTAGCTCCGAAGTCAGTTATCGCAACTTTCGAATTTTTTATTTTCTGTTTTGAAAGGCGCGAATTGATTTCATTGATTTTGTCTATACCTTCTTCGCTGTAAGCATACAAAGTTGCACCGTCTGTTAAGAATGATGCTGATATAGATTCCAAGTGTTTGGATTCCTTTGCGAATGATGGTGTTACGATCTTAAACATACTATCAGTTTCATTGCCGTTTGCTGTATTTTTCTCAAGTATCGAACTTTTCGGTTTTCCGTCCTTACCTTTTTCTTCTCTTAAAATAGTTGCTATGCTTAGCGGTTTACTCTTAACTTGCATAAATGTCTTTGATTTGCCCACGGTTACTACGATGTCATCTTCGGATTCGACACTTATCTCAAATTCACTCTTATTCAAGTAGTTGAGGACAGCAATAAGTATAATTACCGATTTTTGGTAGTTAAATCCCTTTATGGCATTAGCGCCACCGTTGTCGAGAGGTGTCATATTTAACGAACTATATCATTTTATCCTCCTTTTGTCGATTAACCACTTTTAAGTAGCAATTCAAAATATTGAGTACCCCCAAACGGTATCTTCTGTTTAATTACCTTTTTGCCTTCAATCGTGGTTGCTGAGTAAACCGTGAACGCACCAAACTGCTCATTAATTTCATCAACCGCTTTTGCAATCCAGTCCTTCTCCGCTATGTCTTCAAACATACTTAGTTGACTTGCTTTAGATGGTTCTAGCCCGTAACAATATACACCCATAGTTTGTACATCAGCACCACTGGGACGTTGATTGAACAGCTCCATTGCTCTGCGATATATTTCCTGGTTAGTATAGAAACTCGATTTATGCATACGCTTTGCATACCACGACTCACCATTCCGTAGCCTCGCCCACACACATATTCCCCGTGCTTCGACATTACGGTAGCGAACCTTCATACCTGTCGTCTCGCACAAAAAGCTTAAATAAGAACGAAGTAAGTCGTCTTTGTTCGTAGGGTCGCGAAGCACCCATTGTCGTCCGATCATGCCTAGGTTCGTATCATTGTCGTCTATTTCGTGCCCTCTTAAACGTCTGTACCAGTATGTTCCAGTGATACTGTTGAACACGCGCTTTTTTAGCATATATTCATCAGCTGCAAAGAACTGTAAAGGTGTGAAAATTCCATAAGAGTTCAGTCGTGCTTCAAATTTCTCGGCAATGCCTGTCAGGTCGGTCAGCTTCATTTGAGAGTAATAGCTTTTGAGATTCTTGTAATCAATTACATCTAGCCCGTCCGGCTTGTGCCAACCAGCAGCTTGTTTGGCTAAGAATATGTTGGGTGCAATACCGATATTAATGCGCATCCAATCACCTATCTCATCCTTAACCCGCTGCTTGATTTCGCACCCAATTTCGACAAGTGTTCGACCGTTTAACACAGGTTCCATTCCATGAAAATCGATTACCCCTTCATCAATAGATTTCATGCGTGTTTTTGGTGAGTAGTCTTGCATAATTTTGACTAACTTTTGGTAAACACGATGGTATTTTGGGGCATCGGTTTCGAGCATTATAAACTCGGGGCATATGGCCTTTGCATCGCTTAAGCGCATGCCTACTTTTATACCCAGCGCCTTAGCTTCGTATGAAGCAGCGATAACGCAGCATTCTTTTGAAATACGGTTTGTGACACCCATTGGTTTACCTCGCAGTGTTGGATGTGCTTGTTGTTCGGCGGTTGCAAATGCACTGTTTAAGTCGATGAACATCATCATTGGTTTTTCTTTGTTGATATCGCTATACATAGCGCCTCCTAGAATTGACAAAATTGATATTAAATAGTATAATCTTATTTAGTACTTCTACCGTATGATTAGTTATGTGAGCATTGGAGAACGAATGTTTGACTTTCAAGTATGGAAGAACGTAAAAAGCGATGACCTGACCAAAAGGTTGTCGATGTATGGTGTTGATAACGAGCTTGTTGAAGCGATGGAGCGCATTGAGGGTCTCGACGAGCATTATATTGTGCTGCGAGAATATCTCATTGAATTGAGAGAGTCCCTTCCCCCGGTTACCGTTCGCGACCTGGAGGTTGAGCGACTCATCTCGGATGTCGACCACTTCGCAGTTGTATGCGAAGCCAACGACAGCTCGTTCGACGAGCGCTTGATGTAGGGTAGTGATTACGGACAACCATCCAGAATCGACCCCGTAACACAAGGCAGAGGCTGCTGGCCCGATAGTAGAATTGATTTCTACCATCGGGCCACGCCCTGCCTTATTTTTATACCTAAACATACTCGCCTCCTAGCATATACACTAGTGTCCACGTCAGCCGTTCGGCATCAAACTCGATACGATAATCATTCACACCGTCAGTCATGTTGAAAGCATGAATCATTCTCTTACCTTTTACAGTTTGGTGGCGCATACCAAGCTTAGTGAAGATGATTTCATGACCGCGATACTTCATCTTCCAAGGCAAACAAACGTGTTGCTCGTCTGCATCGCGGTAAAAGATGGGAACCATATCTACCCGCTCGTTGATTTCCTCTATAGGGTTCATCAATAACCTACTTGGCCGTTATCCAGCGATTGATACGTTTCGCCCGTAGAAAAGCTTTCATGCGTGCCTCAAGAATGGTATCAATTTTAATTGGTGCACTGCTGCGCCTAGGTGTTTCGATATAAGTGATTAGTTCAAATCCGTTTGTCGTCTTCATACAATCTCCAGGGTCTTTATAAATAAAAAACAACTAAAACAATAAGCTTAGCTGTACGGGTTTGATTTATAAGGCTATCTGGTGGAGTGCACTAACCGTTGATAGTATCCTCACGACAGGGAGCCGATGACTGTATAAAGACTTCCAGGGACGCTTTGCGGTAACTGCTAGTGTGTATGTCGTCTATTGGTATTATATACCCGTCCAGCAGTATAATGAAGCCATGAGATATTTAGTTCTAGTTATCGGTATGGTCATCCTGGGTTGGGGTGTATGGATATTTACAGAAGACAGAGCGGGGAAACAAGGAATTACTGCAGCGGAAATGTGTAGCAATGTTTTTGCAGATAATGACGTTTGGTTAGACTGCACTGCTCGAGCCTGGGAATCATCAGAACAGTTGAAAACGAAAGCTATGTGGGGAATTATCATTGGTGCGTTACTGACTGTTTTAGGTGGCGCTGCCATCTGGGTGCGCAATAATGAAAAAGAAGTAAATGAAGATGTGCGGTAGATAAACACAAAATAAAACCCCGAAGTATTCGGGGTCGTACTGTCATCAGGCACGTTAACGCAAGCTTATTATGGACTACAAAAATTAATTAGTTCTTAAATCTGAGTATAGTTATCAGAATTATTCATAACTATACCTGAACAAAAGCCGAGTATATCAGTATCAATCAGTATCTACAGACCGCAGGCGCTCTAGAAGCTTTTGAGTGACCCCACGTTCAAACATAGACCACCACAATCCTTCAACGATGCGATTACGATGATTCAAGCCGAATAATATACTAAGTACCTCGGCGTAAGTTAGTGTGTCGTAATTGTTCAGTTTAATAGTATTTAGTAGTAAATTATCCCAGTCTTTTATAGTCGGATAAATTAATTCGTCATTCGGGTCGTATCGCGCCCATAAAAAAATCTTTACGTCCTGAGCGATTTGTACGCTTGTCCACGACCCTTGCTGAGTATTGATATTAGCTAGAATACTTTCGAGGTTCGTAGGCATTATTATAGGTTTACTCGCACTCCTTGGCTTTGCGTGCTGCCGTGTAATTCAGCTAGAGAAGGCGTATCGCTTAATGGAATATCGAAAACAATGTCGGCTGTAACGCTATTGCCTGGATTGATGTCATCGTTGATTTCAGCGCCGATGTAATTACCTGCCGCAACGGAAGTTGCATGAGCATCGTATTCGAAGCGCTGCCCTTTTGCGTTGAACAGATATTGGTCGTACGCTCTAATTCTGTTGGTAGTATCGCCAGAATTCATAGCAGTTATATTAAGACGACAGAACTGTCCTTGTGCGGTTGCACGAGAAATCACTACGTCTCCGGTACTGATTTCTTTCTCGCCACACTTGAATGTATTAACAACAAAATTAAACCCTTCATCACTTACCGATGCCCCGAGCGCTGATGGTGAAGCAGCTTGTGGAGAGTTGTCACTTTTGTTAATTCCGCTAGCAATCATCGCACTGATTAGCCCTATACAGCAGAACACAAGAAAGATAATTCCTAGTACCCCAAGTGCTGAAACCTTACGTGGTGACTGTTTTCGGCTGATATGTGAACCGTTCTCTTGTTTGATATTCATCTGCCATGTACTCCTGGTTACGTAGATGTGAACCTGTGACAAACAAAAAAGCTCGCCACAAGAGGCAACCTTACGGCTACCCACTACCGTTTCCAGTAGCGACAACGCAAAGAAGTTCTCATGACGAGCTGTTTCTTTGCGTTGATTTGATGGCCATACCTGTCCTTGCGGCGGCTTTAGGTCGAGGTAGCCGAGACTACTTGAGGCTAATTATAAGGGTAAAGTATTAAAAACGAAATGGCGAAAAACAGGCACCTGTACGGAGCTAGGAAACTAAGATGGACACACTCTCGTCATTAGTAAATAGACGCTCCACAACGCCTCTAGACACGTCTCACGAACACAATACTACCCAATACGTACGAGTTGTAAGATAATAAGTTTATACATGGAAGAAAACACTCATCATTATCTCAACTTAGTCGCCTCTAAGCTATACAAACAGTTCATAACTGGCATGGATTTCGAGCGCGAAGAACATCGATGGGTGTTTGATTGGGACAAAAACATCAGCCTGGAA
>Ga0247817_10000603_pt1 | contig 19355 bp, 18 predicted proteins | sample UWRJL212509R1_FD_178010 | JGI IMG/M metagenome (GOLD analysis project Ga0247817, IMG submission 178010) | Plant litter microbial communities from Arlington Agricultural Research Station in Wisconsin, United States - UWRJ-L212-509R-1 | ecosystem: Environmental > Terrestrial > Plant litter >...
CGGCTCCTTGGCGGGCAAGCCAGCCTTCATGGGGAAATCGGTCTTCGGGAGGAAGACGGTGTCTCGGTAGTCGCGCTTCTCGGTCATAGGGCCGGGGCCTTAGCCGGGGCGGGGGCTTTCGGCAATTTGTCTTAGCCGAGCAGCACGCGTGCCTGCGCGCAATCTGCGTCCATTTGCGCCACCAACGCCTCGATACTGTCGAATTTCGCCTCGGGGCGGATGAAATGGCGGAAGGCGACTTCGATTTCCTGCCCGTACAGATCACCGCTGAAATCGAAGAAGTATGGCTCCAACACCTCGCGCGGGGGATCGAAGCTGGGGCGGATGCCGAGATTGGCCGCGCCTTGCAGCACTTGGCCGGTCGCCACTATGCGGCCCGTCACGGCGTAGATGCCGTAACGGGGGCGAAGATAGCTGCCCATGTCGATATTGGCGGTGGGGAAGCCGATGGTGCGCCCGCGCTTGTCGCCGTGGATCACCTCGCCGCGCACTGCGAAGGGGCGGGTGAGCAGGCGTTCGGTCAGCGCGCAGTCGCCCGCCTTCAGCGCATCGCGGATACGGCTGGAAGATACGGTGAGGCCGCTTTCCAGCACCGGGCCGATGGCGCGCGTTTCGATCCCGCAAGTGCCGCCGACCGCGCGCAAAACGCCCACATTGCCGCCACGCGCCTTGCCGAAAGTGAAATCCTCGCCCGTCACCACTCCGCTTGCGCCCAAGCGCTGCCCAAGCAGATCGGCCACGAATTGCTCCGCCGAAAGACTGGCGAGCGCTTCATCGAATTCGAACACCAGCATCGCATCGGCCCCGGCGGCGGCGAACAATTCTTCGCGCTGTTCCAGCGTGGTCAGGCGGAACGGCGGCACGTGCGGCGCGAAATGGCGCACGGGATGCGGATCGAAGGTGGCGACAATCGCCGGGCGGCCGTTCGCGCGCGCCCAGTCCACCGCTTCGGCTACCACTCGCTGATGGCCGAGGTGGAACCCATCGAAGTTGCCCAACGCAATCACCGCGCCGCGCAGCGCTGGCGGCATTGGATCGCGGTGGGATAAGCGCATCAACCGCGCTCTAACGTAACGAAGTCATACGCCGGATCGCCGTTCGCAGCGGGCCGCGATTCGCGCGCGACTTCTCGCCAACTGGCATCGGGCGCGGGCATGAACACATCGCCTGCCGTGTCTTCGAATACTTCGGTTAGCTCGAACCGCGTGGCGATGGGGTCGAACATGGCGAAAATCTCAGCCCCGCCGATTACCGCGATGTCGCCGTCTCCCGCCAGCGCGAGCGCTTCTTCCAGCGAATGCGCGGTTTCCGCACCCTCCGCCTGCCAGCCGAGTTGGCGCGTGATCACGATGTGGCGGCGACCGGGGAGCAGTCCGGGCAAACTATCGAAGGTCTTGCGCCCCATCACCATCGGCAGGCCCGCACCGTCTGCGCCCATCGTGTGCGCCTTGAACCGGCGCAAATCCTCGCGGATTTTCCATGGCACATCGCCGCCCGCAGCGATGCAGCCGTTGGTGGCGCGTGCGACGACGAAGATCACTTCCCGCGCCATCTTTCTAGTCATTTTTGGCAACACGCGTAATATGCCCCATCTTGCGCCCTGCGCGGGCCTCGCCCTTGCCGTAAAGATGCACATGCGCGGCAGGATCGGAGAGGTGATCGTCGATATCCAGCGCTTCCGCCCCAATCAGATTGTCCATCACGATACGCGAGGCAGTGCTGCTGGTATCGCCCAGCGGCAAGCCAGCGACCGCGCGGATATGGTTCTCGAACTGGCTCGTCACCGCGCCTTCGATCGTCCAGTGCCCCGAATTGTGCACCCGAGGGGCCATTTCGTTGAATACCGGGCCGGACTGCGTGGCGAAGAATTCGCACGTCATCACGCCCACGTAATGGAGCTCCTCGGCTACCCGTTTCGCCAGCGCGCGCGCGGCGGGCACTTGCTGGCCGACGATTTCGGGGGCGGGCAGCGCCGAACGGGCCAGAATGCCGTCCTCATGCGTGTTGTGCGCGCTATCCCAGAACCGCACCTCACCATTGCGCCCGCGCACGAGGATGACCGAGAACTCACACTCGAAATGCACGAAACCTTCGTACACACACGGCGCGCCCGGCAGATCGACGCCAGCCGCATCGGCGGGAGCCATCACGCGCCACTGGCCCTTGCCGTCATACCCGTCGCGGCAGGTCTTGAGGATGCCCGGCGTCCCGATATCGGCAATCGCCGCACCCAGATCCTGTTGTGTGGTCACTGGCGCAAAAGGTGCAGGCGAGCCGCCCAGACCGGCGACGAAATTCTTTTCCAGCATCCGATCCTGCGCCACTTCGAGCGCGCGCAGGTTGGGAGCGACCAAAGCTTGCGGCAGGACAGCGAGCGGGCCGACCTCGATATTCTCGAACTCGAACGTGATCGCATCGCAATCCGCCGCGAACGCCGTCAGCGCCGCCGCATCATCCCACGCCGCGCAAGTGAACCGCGCGGCCACTTCGGCAGCCACGCTGTCTGCGTCCGGCGCGTAGATATGTACGCGCAGGCCGAGCTGCGCTGCCGCGATGGCGAGCATTCGGCCAAGCTGTCCGCCGCCGAGAATGCCGATAGTGCTGCCAGATGTGAGCAATGCCGTGTTCCTGTCCCTCAAACCGGGCTAACGGAAAAACAGGAGGTTCGGCAAGTTCGCCGCTCGCCGATAATGGTCAATCGACTGGCTTTTCCGCCACCGATGCGGTTTGCGCGGCGCGGAACGCCTGCAATCGCACGCTGAGCGCCGGATCACCGAGGGCGAGGATCGCCGCCGCCATCAGCCCGGCATTGGCCGCGCCAGCCTCGCCAATTGCCAAAGTGCCCACCGGAATCCCCGCAGGCATCTGCACGATAGAGAGCAGGCTATCCTGTCCGCTGAGCGCCTTGGATTGCACCGGCACACCCAGCACTGGCAGATGTGTGAGGCTGGCGACCATCCCCGGCAAGTGTGCCGCGCCGCCTGCGCCTGCGATAATTACCTGAAAGCCGTCCTCCGCTGCGCTCTTGGCGAAAGCGAACAGGCGTTCGGGCGTGCGGTGTGCGGATACGATTCGCGCATCATATTCGACGCCCAGCTTGTCGAGCATGTCGGCGGCTTTGCGCATGGTCGGCCAATCGGACTGGCTGCCCATCACGATTGCGATTTTAGCGGCCATCGATTTACCGATCCTTCAGATAGTAGCGCTCGCCCGGCACCATTGCGCTGTCGAACTCGTATACGATCGGTTGGCCGGTGGGGATTTCCAGCTCGGTTATTTCGTCATCTGGAATAGCTGAAAGGTGCTTCACCAGCGCGCGCAGGCTGTTGCCGTGAGCGGAGATGATCACCGTTTCGCCCTTGGCCAATTCTGGCAGGATCGCGCTTTCCCAATAGGGAAGCACGCGCTCGATCGTCAGCTTGAGGCTTTCGGTGTCGGGGATCGGCAAGCCGGCATAGCGCGGATCGGCGCTGAGATCATATTCGCTGCCAGCCTCCAGCACGGGGGGCGGAATGTCGAAGCTGCGGCGCCATATCTTCACCTGAGCATCGCCGTGCAGCGCGGCGGTTTCCGCCTTGTCGAGCCCGGTCAGCCCGCCATAATGGCGTTCGTTCAGCCGCCAGTCCTTCACCTCGGGGATCCACAAGCGCCCGCATTCTTCCAGCGCGATATGCAGCGTCTTGATCGCGCGCAATTGCAAGCTGGTGAACGCGAGGGTCGGCAGCACGCCTTTGTTCTTGAGCAGGCGCCCAGCATCGCGGGCTTCCCCGGCACCCTTTTCGGTCACGTCGACATCCCACCAACCGGTGAAGCGGTTTTCCAGGTTCCATTGGCTCTGGCCGTGGCGGACTAGGATCAATGTGGGCACGCGGGCAGGCTCCTTTACGCCGGGCGGGAAACGCGCGCGTTAGCTGTCTGACGGCGGGTTGGGAAGAGGCGGTTCATCCGAATCATCCGGCTTGGCAGACAGCGCCCGCGCTTGCACTTTGCGGCGGCGCAGGTTGGCGCGGAGCTGCTCCGCCAGTCGTTCTTCGCGGGTTGATTGGGTGTTCATCGGCCAGGCTCATGCCGCTAATATGCGCAACGCTCAAGCTTGCCTTGACTTTGCCGCCCCTCGCAGACAATAGCGCGCCCCTGCAAACCCGCTTGCCAGCGGGCGTTGCTGCTGTAGCTCAGTGGTAGAGCGCACCCTTGGTAAGGGTGAGGTCGGGAGTTCAATCCTCCCCAGCAGCACCATTCCGTTTTGGTGCGCTCATCCGGGGCAGCGTCCTCGGTGCTATTCCCTACACTTCGCTTTGGACCCCCTGCGGGTCCGATTGGTTGTTCTCCTCCCTTTGCCCGTTCTGATGTCTTGCGCCGCTGCTACTCAGCCTCGCGCCGCCGATGCACGAGGCGGTACAACGCCGGGAGCAGCAGCAGGGTCAGGATCGTGGACGAGATGATCCCGCCGATTACTACCGTGGCCAAGGGGCGCTGCACTTCGGACCCTGCCCCGACATTGAACGCCATCGGCACAAACCCCAGCGATGCCACCAGCGCGGTCATCATCACCGGCCGCAAGCGGGTGAGCGCGCCTTCGCGCACCGCGTCTGCCAGCGCCATTCCCCGGCTGCGCAAATCCTTGATAAACGACAACATCACCACGCCATTGAGCACTGCCACTCCGGACAAGGCGATGAACCCGATACCCGCCGAGATCGACAGCGGAATATCCCTCAACGCGAGCGCCGCGACCCCGCCGGTCAGCGCCAGCGGCACGCCGGAGAACACGATGGCGGCATCTCTCGCCGAACCGAACAAGGTGAACAGCAGGCCGAAGATCAGCAGCAGAGCGAGCGGCACGACGATCTGCAACCGGGTGGCGGCGGACTGGAGTTGTTCGAATGTGCCGCCATATTCGACGTAATAGCCGTCGGGCAATTCGACCTCTGCCGCCACCTTCTCCCGCAATTCGGCCACGAATGAGCCGAGATCGCGCCCGCGCACATTGGCGGTGATTACCGCCCTGCGCTGACCATTCTCGCGGCTCACCTGATTCGGACCGGCAGCCAGGGTAATCTCCGCCACCTCCGCCAACGGCACCGATCCGCCACCCGGCAACGCCAATGGCAGGCGCCCCAATGCAGCAAGATCGGTCCGCAGTACCTCGGGCAGACGCACCACCACGTCGAATCGGCGGTCGCCTTCGAACACCTCGCCCGCCTGCATCCCGCCGGTGGCGGTGGCGACGGTATCCTGCACATCGGTGATGTTGAGGCCGTAGCGCGCCAACATATCGCGGCGCGGCACGACCGATAGCATCGGCAAGCCGGTAACTTGTTCGAGCTTCACATCCTCCCCGCCGGGAATAGTCTCCGCTACTTCGGTGATCGCCTGCCCGCTTTCGAGCAATTGATCGAGGTCGTCGCCGAACAGCTTGATGGCCACATCGGCGCGCACTCCGGCAATGAGCTCGTTCATTCGCATCTGCACCGGCTGGGTAAATTCGTAATTGTTACCGGGGATCAGGCTGACGGCGGCATTGAGTTCGGCCACCAGTTCGTCACGAGATTTGCGCGGATCGGGCCACTCGGACCGGTCTTTCAGCATGATGAAATTGTCGGCCACCGATGGCGGCATCGGGTCGGTGGCGACATCGGATGTGCCGATCTTGGCGAACACCCGTTCGACTTCAGGAAACTGGCGGATGCGCCGTTCGAGCACTTCCTGCATTTCGACCGCCTGCGTCAGGCTGGTGCCCGGAATGCGCAGCGCGTGCATCGCAATATCGCCCTCATCGAGGTTAGGGATGAACTCCGACCCCAGCCGGGTCGCCCCATACGCGCTGAGTGCGACCAGCACCACCGCACCGCCAAGCGCCAAGCGCGAATGGCGCAACGTCCAGTCGAGCAACGGGGCGTAGCCTTTGCCTAGCGCGCGCATCACCCGGTTTTCCTTCTCCTCCACCTTGCCGGTCACGAACAAGGCGATGGCGGCGGGAACCAGCGTGAGCGACAGGATCAGCGCGGCGGTAAGCGCCAGCATCACCGTGATTGCCATCGGGTGGAAGGTCTTGCCCTCGATCCCGGTCAGCGCGAAGATCGGCAGATAGACCACCGTGATTATGATGATGCCGAAGATGCTCGGCCGCATCACCTCCGCACTCGCACTCGCGACGAGGCTGAACCGTTCCTCGCGGTCTAGCAATCGGCCCGTTCGGTGTTGCGCCTCGCCCAAGCGGCGCAGGCAGTTTTCGACGATAATCACTGCGCCATCGACTATCAGCCCGAAATCGAGCGCGCCCAGGCTCATCAGATTGGCCGAGACCCCGCCGCGTACCATGCCGGTCAGGGTCATAAGCATGGCGACCGGAATCACCGCCGCCGTAATCAATGCCGCGCGGAAATTGCCAAGCAGCAGGAACAGGATCACCACCACCAGCAGCGCGCCTTCAGCGAGGTTCTTTTCCACCGTGGCGATGGTCCGGTCGACCAACTGCGTCCGGTCGTAAAGCGGATGCGCGATCACTCCTGCGGGGAGCGCGGCGCTGGCCTGTTCGAGCCGCTCGCGCGACGCCTGCGCCACATCGCGCGGGTTCTCGCCGATCAGCATGGACACGGTGCCGAGCACGATCTCCTTGCCGTCTTCAGTCGCCGCGCCGGTGCGCAATTCCGAACCGATCACCACCTCGGCCACATCGCCGATACGGATCGGCACGCCGCCGCGCGTGGCCAGAATGATCTGCGCAAGGTCGGTCTCTCCCGCCGCTTGCCCGGGCACCCGGATCAGGATCTGTTCGCCCGCGCGCTCGACATAGCCTGCGCCGCGATTGGCATTGTTGCGTTCGAGCGCCTCGACCACATCGGTCAGCGACAATTGCAGCGCCGCCAGTTGCGCGGGGTTTGGCGTGACATGGAACTGGCGTGTGTAGCCGCCGACCGTGTTGACCTCGGCCACGCCGGGCACGGTACGCATTTGCGGGCGAACCACCCAGTCACTCAGTGTCCGCAAATCGGTGGGCGTCCATGCGCTGCCGTCAGGCTTGCGCGCGCCTTCTTCCGCCTCAATCGCGTACATGAAAATCTCGCCCAGCCCGGTTGAAATAGGCCCCATCTGCGGCTCGATTCCCGGCGGTAATTGCGATTTGGCCGACTGAATCCGTTCGTTCACCATTTGCCGGGCGAAATAGATGTCGGTGCCGTCTGCGAACACTACCGTCACCTGGCTCAGCCCGTAACGTGAAACCGAGCGGGTGTAGGACAAGGCGGGCAGGCCGGCGATGGCCGTTTCGATCGGGAAGGTGATGCGCTGTTCGGATTCGAGCGGCGAGAATCCCTCCGCCTCGGTGTTGATCTGCACCTGGACATTGGTGATGTCGGGCACTGCATCGATGGGCAGCTTGGCGGCGCTATACACGCCGAGCGCGCAGAGCAGGGCGACGGCGGCCAGTACGAACCAGCGCTGGTGGATGGAAAAACCGATGATGCGGGCGAGCATGGCGCTATCTCTCCCGATCAATGGTCGTGGCTCGCGCCGGACTTTTCGATGTCGGCGCGAATGAGGAAGGAACCGGCGGCGGCGTAGGGGGTGCCGGGCGCGATGCCGGAAATCACCTCGGTCCACTCGGGCGAACTGCGGCCAAGCTGGAGCATCCGCACCTCGTAATCCTCGCCGTAATTGGCGAATACCACGCGACTATCGCGGAATGGCTGGATCGCTTCGGTACGGACGGCGAGTGGCACTTGCACCGCGTTGATCGTCAACATTCCGCGCAACGCCATACCCGCGCGCAGCCTCCCGCCGCGATTGGGCACGGCGGCACGCATCAAGGCGGTGCCGGCTTCGGCATTGCCTTCGGGCAGGTAATTGCCGAGCTGTGCCTGCGCGATCACCGTACCGTCGAGCGACTGGATCGACACCGTCTGGCCGGGCTGGATCGCGCCCAGATCACGCGGGAAGATGTTGAACACCACCGTGGTCTGCGCCGGGTCGGTGATGACATACAGCGCGCGGTCGAAGGTCACATCGCCGGGGTTGCCATTACGCTCGGCAATCACCCCGGTGGCGGTGGAATAGACGGGATAGGTTTGCAGGCTCTCGGTCGATTCGATCCGGGCGAGCAAATCACCGCGCCGAACATAGTCGCCGACATTCTTGGTTACGCTCACGATCCGGCCCGGAAATTGCCCGCGAATTTCGGAGCGGGCGGAGGGGGCGAGTTCAACCGTGCCGAACAACTCACGTTCCTCGCCGATCATGGCGGGACCGGCGCGGGCGATTTCGATGCCGCCAGTGCGCGCTGCCTCAGCCGTGATGCGGGTGCGGCCTTCGGGGCTGGACCAGCGGATGGTGTGGCTCTCGCCGCCGACTACTGCGACCAGTTCCACATCGAAGCTGTGCGGCTCTTCGACTACGCCTTGGCCAGCGAGATAATCACCCTCCGGCTTGAAGGTGAAGTTGTTCACTTCACCGCCCAACCGGGTGACTTTCATCGTGAGGCGCACGGTTTCCGGGGCCACCGGCTCGCCGTCTACCATAGGATACACGCGGAACTGCGGTTCATGCCCATCCTCCAAGATCATCACTTCGGCGGAGAAACTGCCGTCCGCCATGATCCGCCCGCCATGCGCGCCTTCCTCCGGCTCGCCTTCGCTGTGTTCATCGCCGTGTTCTTCGGTTTCCGGCTCGGCGGTGCCGCAAGCGACCAGCGGGGCGAGGGCAAACAGCGCGGCAATTGCGCGCAAGGTGTAAAAGCGGGTCATAGGTTCGTCTCCATCGGCGCGGCAGCGTCAAAACGCCCCGTCAGCCGGTCAATTTCGGTTTGTGCATCGCGGTGGCGGATGATGGCTTCGAGCCACTGGTCCTGCACTTCGAGGATCGCATCGGCGGCATCCTGCACATCGCGGAAGGTGAAGCCGCCGCGATTATAGCCCTCGCGTACCTGCGCGAGCGTCTCGGTCGCGCGCGGATAGACCTGCGCCATGATCGCCTCGGCCCGGCCCCGTGCAGCATCCGCATCGGCGCGCAGCGAAGCCAGCGTGCGCAGCCGTTCGAGCCGGTCTGCTTCTGCCGCCCATTCGAGCTGCTGGCGCTGCGCCTGCGCCCGCTCGACATTGCCCTGATTGCGGGCATTGCCGCCGAGCGGGATCGTGACCCCCGCCAGCAGCGCAACATCGTCAGGCCCGCGCAAATATCTCGCCCCGCCCGACAGCGTATAGTCCTGCACCCCGAGGCTTTGTTCCACCACCACGGCGGCCCGTGCCCGCGCGATTTCAGCGTCACGCAACGCAAGGTCTGCCGCCGCAATCTCCGATGGATCGGCAACTTCAAGGATGCCAACCGAAAGGATCAGGCCTTCGCTCACCTCGATCACATCCCCTTGCCCGCCCCAATAGGACGCCAGCAAAGTGCGCGCGCTGGCTTGCCGGGCGAGCGCTTCGTCCAGCCCCAAGCGCGCCTGCGCCACGCGCGCCTCGGCCCGTGTTTCGACGAATAGCGGATCGCGGTAAGCCCGCACCCGCCGCACCGCCTCGGTCTGCATTTCGGTTTCGGTGCTAAGCCGGTCGCGGCTGATCCGCACGTTGGCCTCGGCAATCTGCACGTCGATATAGGCGCGCTGTACGGCGGCAGCGAGTTCCAGCCGCGCCACCCGTGTCCCGGCTTGCGCCACGCCGATGTCGGCCTCAGCGAAGCCGACCCGCGCTTCGCGCTTGCCGCCGCGCTCATATGGCTGGCTGTAGGTCACGCTGATTTCGGACTCGGCGAGCACGCCGAACGGCCCGGTGCCGATCAGGTTTTCCCCTTCGACCGAAAGCGACGGGGAGGGGCGAATATCGGCTTGCCGTGCGCCCGCGCGTGCCGCCGCCACCGCAGCATCGCCTGCCAGCAGCATCGGCGCGGCTTCGCTGGCGCGGCGGATAGCCTGTTCGAGCGTGACCGGCTCAGCCACAACGGGCTGGCTGGCAAACGCCAGTGCTGCTGCCAAGGTGGCAGCACGCAATATGAAATGCATGGGAAGTGTCTCCTGAACTGATCACGCAAGCTGGCGGGCGGTCAAACCGCCGGGCAGCTTCGGTTCAGTTCAGGCTAGGGGAGGTTCCAGCGCCGGTTCCGGCGCAAGCGAACCGAGTGTGGCTGCCTGAGCTAGGCCAAAAGCCAGAATGTCTCGCGAGACGGAAACCGTCACTTCGTCGGGAAGCCCCGCAAAGCAGAGCGGACAATGGTGATGGTGGACCGCTTCATGGCTAGCTGGCGCACTATCCTGTTCGCCAGCTGCACCATCGGGCAAAGCGTGGACGTGGTGGTGGCTATCAGCCGCTAAACCAACCGCTTCCTGAGCGAGCACAGGTTCGAGCGCTCCGGCAAACAAGACCGAAAGCACGACTGTAAATCTGAGCAGCGCATTCCACACGCCGCGCCGATACCAGACCCCGGCATCAGCAGCAACTTGCTTGCGCTTGCCCGCTAGGGTGTATTGTGCGAGCAACGCACTATGGACGATGCACCGCTTACCCCACTTGATCCTGCATATATTAAAGTAGCGCGGGTGCACGGCCTGCTGGCGATGCTGCCCTTGCTCGTCGGCGCTGTTGCCATTGAACTGGCTGATCTGCTGCCGCCGGGGCTGATTTTTGCACCCTTGGCCCTGATCGCCGTGCTGTTGGCGGGGTTGATGCCGGTGCGCAAGTGGCGCTCGCGGGGGTTTGATATGGGGGCGGACCGGCTGCGGGTGGTCAAGGGCGTGCTGTTTCATGCCGATACCGTCGTGCCGTTCAGCCGGGTGCAGCATATCGATGTCGAGCAGGGGCCGCTTGAGCGTACGTTCGGGATCGCCCGGTTGATTCTGCACACGGCCGGCACCCACAATTCGTCGGTCGTTCTGCCGGGGCTGGCCCACGCGGATGCGGTTGCAATGCGCGAGGCGATTCGGGCGCATCTGCAACGCGAAGCCCCGTGAGCGAACCCGATATCGTGAGCGGACCGGAACCGGTCAAAGCGGATGAGGATGGCTGGCAGCGGCTCCACCCACTGACGATCATCGCCTCGCTCGCCCGCGCTGTGATCAACGCAGCGCTCCCGCTGGCGGCGGTGATGCTGGGCGGCGATGGCGGTAGCAGGGGCGCGGGCATGGTCGGAGCGGTGCTGCTAACCATCCTTACGCTATCGGTTTTGGTCAGTTGGCTGAGCTGGAGCCGGGTCCGCTACCGCATCGGCGAGGCGGATGTGCGGCTGGAGCGCGGCCTGTTCAGCCGCAGCGCGCGGGCGGTGCCGTTCGAACGGATTCAGGACATCAGCCTCGAACAGAAGCTGATCCCGCGCCTGCTCGGGCTGGTGGCGGTGAAGTTCGAAACCGGCGCGGGCGGCAAGGATGAGCTGGCGCTGTCCTATGTGTCGAAGGCGGAGGGAGAGCGTTTGCGCACCACCCTGCGCGCACTGGCTGAAGACAGCCCCGCCAGCGCCGCGCTGCCCGAAGCGGAGCGCGAAGAACCCGCCCGTCTGCTGTTTGCGATGGGGCCGGGGCTGTTGCTGCTATTCGGGATGTTCGAGTTTTCGTTGGTTGCCTTAGCCGCATTGGCGGGCGCAGCGCAGCAGTTTGATTTTTTGCTACAATTTGAGATTTGGGACTTGAATAGTTGGGAAGAACGGCTTTCCGGGCAGGGCGCATGGCTCGCCGGGCTGGGTGTGGTGGCGCGGATTGTCGGGGTGATACTGGCCGCCGGGGCGTTCCTCGCGCTCGGCTTTGCGACTGGGATCGTGCGTACTTTGCTGCGCGACTGGGGCTTCCGGCTGGAACGGACAGCGCGCGGTTTTCGTCGTCGGCGGGGGCTGATTACGCGCTCGGATGTGGTGATGCCGGTCCACCGGGTGCAGGCGCTGGTGGTGGGCACCGGGTTGCTGCGGCGGGTATGGGGGTGGCATTCCTTGGCCTTCGTCAGCCTCGCGCAGGATGCCGGATCGGCCCATCACGTTGTCGCCCCGTTCGCGCAGTCGGATGTGCTCGTAAAAATCGCGGCTGAGGCGGGCTTTACGCTGCCCACGCGCGATCAGGCATGGCAGCGGGCGAGCGAAAAATACCGCTATGACCGGGGGCTGTTCGCGGCCGGTCTGTTCGTGCTGTCGGCGGCGGTGGGAATGGCGACGGGATACGTCGTCGCCGCACTGGCGTTAATCATACTCGGAGTGCTGCTGGCATTCCGCGAGTATTGTCTTTGGCTCAGCGAGCGCCATGCGCTCGACCCGCTGCAAGTGCTGTCCCGCCGCGGCTGGCTCTCGCCCAAGCTGATGGTCGCAGCGCGGGTGAAGCTGCATTCGGTCGAGATTTCGCAAGGTCCGCTGGCGCGGCTGCGCGGCTACGCCGACTTGAGGTTTGGGTTGGCAGGCGGGCAGCTATCGATGCGCGGCGTGCCGCTGGCGGAAGCTCAGGCGATTCGCGCGCAAGTGCTGGAGAGTATTGTCGCAGTCGATTTTGCCCGCCTGCCCCGGTGAATGCTGGCGACGTTAGCTCGGAGTGGGCGCCAGCAGTTCGGCCCATTCGGGATGCCTTCGGAACTGCGCTGCCACATAGGAACATGACGGGACGATCGTGAAACCCTCGGCGCGCGCATCTTCCACCAACGCCTCGACCAAAGCTTGCGCAATCCCCTTACCGCGGGCTTCGGGCGGAGTGAAAGTATGGTCGGCGATCCGCGCCCCGCCGCGCGCCTGCCATGTCAACTCGGCTGGCGTTTCGGTGCCTTCAACCGCCGCGCGGTAAGCGCCGTGGGTAATTTCATCGGTGCGGATGATTTCGATCATATTGGACATGCGGGAATGCTCCTTCTTGCGCCAAACGCATCGGGCTTGCATGGCGTTCCGATGCAGTTCCTGTCCGACAACGCCGCGCGCGTCCACCCTTCGGTATGGGCAGCGATGCAGGCGGCTGACGCGCCCGATACGCCGTACGACACCGATGCGCTGAGCAAACGGATGGACGCTGCATTTTCGGCGTTGTTCGGGCGCGAGTGTGCGGCGATCTGGGTCGGCACCGGCACGGCGGCCAATTGCCTCGCGCTGGCGACGATGGTGGAGCCGCATGGCGGAGTGATCTGCCACCGCGAGGCGCATATCGAGAGCGACGAATGCGGCGCGCCGGGCTTTTACCTGCACGGCGCGAAGCTGCTGCTGGCGGACGGTGAGGGCGCGAAGCTGACCGTTTCAGGGGTCGAAGCAGTGCTATCGGGGATCACGCGCGGCATTCACCAGGTGCAAGCGCACGCGATTTCGGTGACGCAGGTGAGCGAATATGGACTGGCCTATCAGCCTGCCGAACTGGCCGCGATTGGCGTGCTGGCGGGCGAGCGCAGCCTGGGTCTGCATATCGACGGTGCGCGTTTCGCCAATGCGGTGGCGCATCTCGGCTGCACTCCGGCTGAAGCGGCCGGGCCGTGCGATGCGCTCAGTTTCGGCTGCACCAAGAACGGGGCGATGGATGCGGACGCTATCGTGTTTTTCGATCCCGCCAAGGCCGATCTGGCGCGCTGGCGGCGTAAGCGAGCTGGGCACCTGCATTCCAAGGGCCGCTTCCTCGCCGCGCAAATTCTTGCACTGATCGAGGGAGATTTGTGGCTGGACCTCGCCCGCGATGCCAACGCGGCGGCGGCGGAAGTGGCGAGCGGCGCGGGCGAGCGTTTGCTGTTCGCAGCCCAATCCAACGAATTGTTCGTGCGGCTGGATCTCGCCGAGCGCGCCGCCCTGCGCGCGCAAGGCTTCGCGTTTTACGACTGGGATGGCGCGCTGGTTCGCCTCGTCACCTCATGGGATACGCGCCCCGAACATGCCGCCGCCCTTAGCAAAGCGATTGCCGCGCTATGAGCGAGGCCGCTCCGAGCCACGCGCTGCTCCGCCCGCGCGTATTGGTGCCGCTGGTGCTGGTCGCGCTGATCTGGGGTTCGACCTGGCTGGTGATCAAGGATCAGGTGGGGCCGCAAACAGGAGAAGTGCCGCCGAGTTGGTCGGTCGCCTGGCGGTTTATGCTGGCGGCGGTGTGCATGGGGATACTGGCGAAATTTCGCGGCGAGCGGCTCAGGCTTGATCGGGCCGGGCATATCGCGGCCATCTATATTGGCGTCACCCAGTTCTGCCTCAATTTCAATCTGGTGTACCGGGCGGAGCTGTATGTCACGTCGGGCATTGTCGCGGTGCTGTTCGCGCTGCTGATGCTGCCCAATGCGCTGCTGGGGAAGATATTTCTCGGTTCGCCCGTCACGCGGCGGTTCATCGCCGGCACCGGCATTGCGCTCGCGGGCATCGCGCTGATGCTGCTGCACGAGGCGCGCATTGCCGAACTGGGCAGCGGGGTGTGGTGGGGCGTCGCGCTGGTGATTCTCGCGATCCTGTCTGCCAGCGTCGCCAATGTGCTGCAAGCCGCGCCGACTGCCCGGCGCCAGCCGATGCTGGCACTGTTGACTTACGCGATGGCGTGGGGGGCGGCGTTCGATATCGTGTTCGCGTGGGCGGTATCCGGCCCGCCGGTGCTGCCGCTTGATGGGCGGTACTTGGCGGGGGTCGCCTATCTGGCGATCATCGGTTCGGTGGTGACATTTCCGCTTTATTTCCAGCTGATCCGCGAAATCGGGCCCGGCCGCGCGGCGTATAACGGGGTCATGGTGCCCGTGGTGGCAATGGCGCTATCGACCATGTTCGAGGGTTATCGCTGGACCTGGCTGGCAGCAGGCGGCGGCGCGCTGGCGATGTTGGGGCTGGTAGTGGCGCTGCGGGGGCGAAGTGTCGCATCGGCGCCTAGCGCCGAACAGGAAGTAGGAACGGCGGAGAAACGCTGACCAAAAATGCCGACTGAAACAACCTTCGACCCAGCCGGAGGATTTGCGCGGATGCATCTGACTACTATCCTCTGGGGCTGCGCGGAACGGACCATAAAGCAGGTCGCTGGAGCATCACAGCAATCACAGAAAAGCCGCCAACCCTTCGCGAAAGCTCGGGTAGCGTGGCGTCCAGCCGAGCACTCGCTTGGCCTTGCCATTCGCGACCCGGCGGTTCTCTGCATAAAAACCGCGCGCCATTGGCGAGAGGCCCGCTTCTTCGAGCGATTGCAGCGGCGGCGGTTCGATACCGAGCAAACGGCACGCGTGCTCGATCACCAGATTTTGGCTGGCGGGCAGATCGTCGGCCAAGTTATACGCCCCCGGCGGACCTTTGAGGCTGGCGAGCACGCCGCTGGCAATGTCGTCCACATGCACCCGGCTGAACACCTGATCGGGTAGGTCGATCCGGTGTGCCCTCCCGCTGCGAACCCGTTCAAGCGCACTGCGCCCCGGCCCGTAAATCCCCGGCAGGCGGAACACATGCGCGCCTATTGCCAGCCACCGCGCATCCGCTTCGGCCCGCGCGCTGCGTCTGCCGGTGCCAGTCGGTGCCGACTCGTCGACCCATGCGCCGCCTGTGTCACCGTAAACCCCACTGGAGGAGAGGTAGCCGCGCCATCCGGCGGGCGCGGCGGCGATCGCTGCGCCATAAGTCATGAGCACATCGTCGCCGGTCACATTATCGGGCGGAACGGACGACAGGATATGCGTGGATTGACCAAGCGCCGCCCGCACACCTTCGAAGTCGCCGAACTCCAAATTGCCCGCGCTACCGGTGGCATCGACGTGCCAGCCTTGCGCCCGCAACGCCGCTGCGATCCGCTGCGCGGTATATCCGAGCCCGAAAATGAACATTCTCGCCATGCCAGCGTTGTACCCTCTCGACGCTCCGATGGAAGGCTCCTAACTCCCGATCATGGATATCGCCCGCACCCCCGCTACGCCTGACGGCAACCCTGAAATGGCCGATGCCGCCACAGCTCCGGCGCATCCCGCCGACATAAAGCGCAGCGACTACCGCCCGTTTGCCTGGGCGGTGCCGCGGGTAGAACTCGATTTCTCGCTTGGCCTGAACCGCACCGAAGTGCGCGCCACTTTGCATGTCGCGCGCAATCCGGCGGCTGATCCCGACCGGGTTCTGCGTCTCAATGGCGACGACATTGCCCCGCTGTCCGTAAAGTTGGACGGCCAACCCTTCACCGGCTGGACGATGGACGGTGCTGACCTCGTTATCAGCCTGCCGGGCGAGGCGCATGTGGTCGAAGTCACCAGCGCCTTTGATCCTTCCGCCAACTCCAAGCTGATGGGCCTGTTCGCCTCGAACGGAATGCTGTGCAGCCAATGCGAGGCCGAAGGCTTCCGCCGCATCGCCTTCTTCCCAGACCGGCCCGATGTGCTGAGTATCTATTCGGTACGGATGAGCGGCCCGAAGGCGCAGTTCCCGGTGTTACTGTCGAACGGCAACCTCGTGGCCGAGGGCGAGGACGGCGGAACGCATTGGGCCGAGTGGCACGATCCTTGGCCTAAGCCTTGCTATCTGTTCGCGCTGGTGGCGGGCGATCTGGTCGCGAATTCGGATAGCTTCACAACCATGAACGGCCGCGAAGTCGCGCTCAACATCTGGGTGCGTGACGGCGATCAGGGCCGCACCGGGCACGCGATGGAATCGCTCAAGCGGTCGATGCGCTGGGACGAAGAGGTGTTCGGGCGCGAATATGATCTCGACCTGTTCAACATCGTCGCGGTCAGCGATTTCAACATGGGGGCGATGGAGAACAAAGGCCTCAATGTTTTCAACACCAAATACGTGTTGGCCGATCCTGATACCGCCACCGATGGCGATTTCGACGGCGTGGAAGGGGTGATCGCGCACGAATATTTCCACAACTGGTCGGGTAACCGGGTAACCTGTCAGGACTGGTTTCAGCTTTCCTTGAAAGAAGGCTTTACCGTGCTGCGCGACCAACTGTTCAGCCAGGACATGGGCAGCGCGCCGGTCAAGCGGATCGAAGATGTGCGGGTGCTCCGCTCGGTGCAGTTCCCCGAGGATAGCGGACCCTTGGCGCACCCGATCCGGCCCGATTCCTATCGCGAGATCAGCAACTTCTACACTAGTACCATCTATAACAAGGGTGCCGAAGTGATCCGCATGATCCGCGTGATGGCGGGTGAGGAACGGTTCCGCGCCGGATGCGACCTGTATTTTGCGCGCCACGATGGTCAGGCGGCGACTTGCGAAGATTTCGTGCGCGCGATGGAGGACGGGGCGGGGCTCGACCTCACCCAATTCCGCCTGTGGTATTCACAAGCAGGCACGCCAAAAGTAACCGCGCGACTGGAGCATACGGGCGACACCGCCACGCTCCACCTCACGCAGGAAGTGCCGCCTACACCCGGTCAGCCGACCAAACTGCCCGTCCCGATCCCGCTATCCATCGCGCTGTTCGGCCGCAACGGTGCGAATGGCGGCGAGCAGGTTCTGGTGCTCGACCAAGCCGAACAAAGCTTCACTTTCCCCGGTCATGCTGCACCCCCAGTGCTTTCGATCAATCGCGGCTTTACAGCCCCCGTGACAATCGAACGCGTGGTTTCGCGCGAAGACCTGGTGTTCCTCGCCGCGCATGATGACGATCCTTTCGCCCGCTACGAAGCGATGCAGGAACTCGTGGTCGGCCACCTGAAGGACGCGATCGACGGCAAGCTGGATGCTGGCGCGCTGGATGCCGGGCGCGCAGAAATCACCGGCGCGCTCGGTGCAATTCTAGCCGATGAGCGGCTGGACGATCTGATGCGCGGCGAATTGCTGGTGCTGCCGGGCGAAACCTACCTCGCCGAACAGATGCTGGTGGCCGATCCGGGCGCGATCCATGCGCAGCGACAGGCGCTGCGCCAGTTCATTGGCACCAGGCTTGAGAAAGGCCTCACCACGCTTCACAACCGGGCCAGCACGGTTCCGTACAGCCTAGACGCAGCAGCACGCGGCGCGCGCAAGGTGAAGACGCAGGCGCTCGCCTATCTTGCGGCAGGAAATCCCGCCGCTGCCGAAGCGCTTGCCGCCGCGCAATATGACGCAGCCGACAACATGACCGATCGGCAAGGCGCGCTGATGGTGCTGACCGGGCTTCCCGGCCCGCAGCGTACGCATAAGCTGCTCGATTTCTACAACCGTTATCGCGGCAATGATCTGGTGATCGACAAGTGGTTCGCGCTGCAAGCCAGCTCTATGCACCCGAGCGCGCTGGCGCATGTGCTAGCGCTGGCCGAGCATCCGGATTTCACGCTGAAGAACCCGAACAGGGTGCGCTCCCTCTATATGGCGTTTGCCTACAACCCGGCGGCGTTTCATGCGGAGGACGGTGGGGGATACCGGCTGATCGCCGACCTGATCCTCGCGCTCGATCCGATCAACCCGCAAACCGCCGCGCGCTTCGTGCCCCCACTGGGCCGTTGGCGGCGGACCGAACCTGTTCGCGCCGCGCTGATGCGCGCTGAGCTGGAGCGGATCGCGTCTGCACCGGCGCTGTCGCGCGATACCCATGAACAGGTCAGCCGCAGTCTTGGCTGAGCTAATTTGTTCGACCCTGCTTGAGGGTGTGCCGCACGCCTTCCTCGACGCGGTGCAAAGCGATGCACGGCAGTTCGATCTGGTCGCGCACACTGCAGGCCCGGTATTCGCGCGGCAAGTGCATTCCGCCGATGTGCTGGCGGTGAGTGCCCCCTTCAAAGGCGATCCGCCCGAGGTGGATGCGCTCGTCACCGTCACCCCCGGCCTGGCTCTCGGCATCGTTACCGCCGATTGCGCGCCGGTGCTGCTGGCGGACATGCAAGCTGGCGTCATCGGCGCGGCTCATGCCGGATGGCGCGGGGCGCATGGCGGTGTGATCGCGGCCACGGTGGACGCGATGGTAAAGCTGGGAGCAGAGCCTGCGCGAATCGCCGCAGCCATTGGCCCATGTGTGGCGCAAGCCAGCTATGAGGTGGACGAACCCTTCCGGTCGCGGTTCGGCGAAAACGACGATCGCTTCTTCCTTGCTGGCCGCCCCGGTCACTGGCAGTTCGATCTACCAGGCTATGTCGCCGCGCAATTGGCGCAATCAGGTCTCGAACGAATCGATCCGCTTGGCCTCGATACCTACGCCGATCCCGCCCGCTTTCATTCGTTTCGCCGCTCGACGCATAACGGCGTTTCCACGCTCGGCAGGCAATTCTCGCTGGTTGCTCTTCCTCTATTGCGAGAGACTCGCAGAAACTGACGGTTTTCTGCGGGTTTTCTGGCCAAAAGGCGGCTTGGCAGCGGCGTTAGGCTCGTCTATCAGCCGCCCCAAGGCGCCGCCGGGGCACGCTTCACCGCGCGCCAAACGGATTTCGTTTCGACCAGATTTTCGGACGCTTTGTTCGATGCTGGATAGATAAACATCACGGGTTTATAAGGCAGGGTAATGGCGAGCACTGGCACCGCTGAATTGCATGAAGCCGAACCGGCGAACGGCGTTCGTCGCCGCGATTTCATTGAGA
>Ga0247817_10000604_pt1 | contig 19353 bp, 35 predicted proteins | sample UWRJL212509R1_FD_178010 | JGI IMG/M metagenome (GOLD analysis project Ga0247817, IMG submission 178010) | Plant litter microbial communities from Arlington Agricultural Research Station in Wisconsin, United States - UWRJ-L212-509R-1 | ecosystem: Environmental > Terrestrial > Plant litter >...
CCCAACGTATCGAATCCTGTCGCTAGGTGCCGGGGTGCAGTCAACTGCACTGGCATTGATGTCTGCGCGGGGCGAATTGCCGATGCTCGATTTTGCCGTATTCGCTGACACAGGCGGCGAACCGAAAAAGGTATATGAGCATCTCGACTGGATCGAAAGCCAGGTTCCGTTCCCGATCATCCGTGCATCTCGTGCTGGTGATATGCTCGGCGAGGCGGCATTGAAAATTGCCAGAGGTGAAGTTGATCGCGTGGGTTCGCCGATGATCCCTTGGCACGTCGCCGAACCTGATGGGATGATGCCGCGCCAGTGCAGCAAGGAATATAAAACGCGCGTCGTGCAGCAAGTCTTGCGCGACAAGCTCGGGCTTACCAAGGGCGAACGCGCGTCATCTGGTGTCAAGGTCGAGCAGTGGATCGGCATCTCGTGGGACGAAATGCAGCGCATGAAGGAAAGCGAACTGGCGTTCATTCAGAACCGCTGGCCGCTTATGGAATTGGGCATGGATCGCGCCGATTGCCATCAATGGTCGGATGATCGGCAAATCCGTCGCGCACCGAAATCTTCATGCGTTTATTGCCCGTTCCGAGATGATGCGGCATGGGAGGATATGCGGGTTAATGAGCCGCAGGATTTCGCAGCGGCGATCCGAATTGACGATGGTATCCGGCCCGGATTTCCCGGAATGACAGGTCAGGCATATGTCCACCGTTCGCGTGTACCACTGCGGGATGCGGTTTTCGTCGGTCGCGATGATGGGCAGGAAAACATGTTTGCCGATGAATGCGAAGGGATTTGCGGCATATGACCGTCGACCCAAAAATCACCGCCGCCCTAGATAAACTCGCACCAGGCGGATGGTCTCTGACCGTCGCAGGCTTCGCTGCCCGAGCCATGAAAATCACATCACCGACCGCCCGCGAGAAATCCATGTTGCGCGACATGATGATGGAAACAGGTCTGGAGCATCGACGCGTGAAATACGGGGATGACATGATCGACTGCTGGGATCTGCAGAAATGACCGAAATATTCCGCAGCCTGTCAGTATGCTCGGGCATCGAAGCATTCTCGGTCGCAACCGAACCGTTGGATTTCGAGGTCGTCGGGGTATCAGAGATCGAGGATTTTCCATCCAAGGTATTGGCGTACCGATACCCCGATGTCCCCAACCTTGGCGACATGACGCTGATAAATCCCCAGACGCTTGGCCGGATTGACTGGCTGGTCGGCGGAACCCCATGCCAGTCGTTTTCGGTCGCCGGCCTGCGTCGTGGCCTCGATGACGATCGCGGTAATTTGAGTTTGGAATATGTGAGGTTGGCGCATGAGCTTGCGGAAGGAAATGGACTGCGAGGATTTCTTTGGGAAAACGTTCCCGGCGTCCTCTCCGACAAATCAAACGCCTTCGGATGTTTCCTGGGCGCGGTTATCGGCCACGATGATCCCCTATTACCCGGCGAACAACCCGCCCATGGCCGAAGCGGAAAATTCTGGCGATGGATCGAAGCCAAGGAACGCGAACCCATCTACGACGACGAAGGGCAGGAAACGGGCGAATTCACCGTTGCCGCCGAAGGATACCACCGGCCAGTCTGGCCAAGTTTCGGTATGGCTTCCGGGCCAAGGGCACGGGTTGCATGGCGGGTTCTCGATAGCCGTCACTTCGGAGTCGCCCAACGACGCCGCCGCGTGTTCGTTGTCGCAGATTTTGGAAACGGGTTCGATCCCGCAACGGTTCTTTTTGAGCCGCGAGGCCAAGGATGGAGTGCTGCGACGAGCGGAGAAACGGGGCAAGAAGTTGCCGGAACGCTTGCAATCCGCGCTACAGGCGGGGGCGGACTAGGGACTGATATGGATTTGGGTGGCGGGTTGCAGCCTGTATATGAGGGCAACGCCGAAGGTGGCAACGCCGACCTGCCTAGCATAAACGCATCGAACGGGAAAAAGGGCGTGAATAATCAGACGCCTCTGGTATCGGTTTTCGATCCGAACCAGATCACCAGCAAGGCGAACGGGTCGATCCCAGAACCGGAGATTTGCCACACGTTGCCAGCCGCATCTAATGCACCTGTCGCATTCGGTTCCAAAGACTACGGCGCCGACGCAGGAGATATATCCCCGACGCTGAAAGCATCCGGCCATGTGGGATCGCATGCCAATGGTGGTGCGCCGCCTGCCGTGGCAATCGCCATGCGAGGTCGCGCGGATGGCGTCGATCTGGAAATCGGCGATGACCAGGCCAATGCCTTGCGCACTGGAAACGGCGGATCGTCCAAGCCGATGGTTTTCAATCCAAAGGCTGGCGGAAACGAAACCATCGGGAAATCCTACCTCGACGATGGATCGACCTACACTATGGACACGAACGGAAATTCATCCGCCGTTCAATCCGGCCCCCAAGTCCGCCGCCTAACCCCCGAGGAATGCGAAAAACTCCAAGGCTATCCAGTCGGATGGACCCGCATCCCCGGACTATCGGGCTGGCGCGTTCTGGGTGATGATGAGGATGCCGAGGAATTCCGTGCCGCTGGAATGGAAGTCAAGACGAACAAGAAAACCGGCAAGTCGCGCGTCAATGATCCCGATGGGCCGCGATACAAGGCGCTGGGCAACAGTTTCACCACAGAGCCGGTCAACTGGATCATGTCCCGCGTTCAAGCCTCACTGAGAGGAGAACCCATGCCGCGTTGGCAACCCATGCAACTATGGAACAAAACCCGCCCATGACGATCTAAAATAATCCGACTAGTCGTGTTGACAGTCGGATTATTTTATGCGCATATGGTGTCAACGAAACGACGAACCCGAGGGCATCGAAATGAACGAATATAATCAGGACGAATGGGACGCCAAGATTGAGGCCGCAGCGCAAGCCGTGATTGATGGAAACGGCACCGAGGAAGAATTGGAAGCCGTCATCATCGCCGCATCCGATGATTTTGCTGCGTCGTTTCCGGTTCTGGTTTCGGAGTAATGGCAATGAACTTCTCCACCCCAATCAACACCATCGAAGAAGCCAAGACATTCATCGAAAATCTGCATGCCGCCGATATGATGTTTCATTTTGAGGATAGCCCCGAAAATATCATCAGCGGTGCCACCGGGGGCGACCTTTTTACAGCCGAGGAATGCCCGATGGTTCGGGCTCGCGTTGGCGAACTGTACGAACTTGATTGGTCTGTCGCTGGCCACGAATGCCCGATTGGCTACGCGCTTGAGGTTATGGACCGCGCCTAACCAATAATCCTAACCGCATCCTCAACCGTCCGCGCCACCCCAGCGCGGACGTTTTGCCGGTCACACAGAGCGCCCCATTTATCCTGTTCGTCCGACATCCGATCCTTGCCGAACTTGATCTCTATCTCGACATGCTGCGCGATGACCGTGCCCACCATCTCAGGCGTGATCGTGACTTGCTTCCAGCCCCACGTATCGAACTGCCCAGCCTCGCCGTTGTGAAACGGGCGGGCGTTGCGGATCACCACATCACCCGGCGCCAGCATCACGGTTTCGCGTTTCTTGATAACGACCGACTGGCCGATCCATCCCATCCCGATGTTGCGGCGCCAGAGCCGCGCGCCCATCTTGCTCGCCATCAGCAGGATTTGCTTGGTCAGTTCATTCGAGTTTTCGATCATGGGTAAATCCACATATGAGTTGGGTATTCCGGCCTCTGGTCCGGCACGAAACCGCACCTGCCATAAAACGCGCGCAGCTCGTTTTCATCCATCCACTTGTCGCCATATGGGCCGACCGTGAGGCTGATCCACTTGCCGGGGAACATGGCCACTACGGAACGCAGTAGCTCGCCAGCGTGGCCGTTTCCGGGGCGGCGTGATGCCAGGCGGTAAATCTCGATCTGGTCAGGTTTATCGACCGTGACCATCAGCGATGCCGACTTGTGCCGGAACCTCATCGGTCGATCTCGATGATGCGGATCTGCGGAAACTCGCGCGCCTGCAAAATCATGTTACCCGCTCCCTTGCCTCCACCAAACGCGATAACGGCCTTGTCGCCATCGTGACCCATCAGGATATCGCTCATCAGCTTATTCCGCCGTGGTCCCGCAGATGGCCAGTTGTCATCCGAGAATACCGATATCAGTGATATCCCCGGCTTACTCTCCGCCCACTCCTGCGCGAGCCTGTCAGCGCCGCCTGTAGGGCATCGTCCCTCTATGACGCACCACAGGCCCAACTTGTCTATTGCGGCGTCCAGCACCTGCGCCACGCGATCTGCGCGGGTGTAATCGCGGCCACCGCAGACGATGGCCATCATGGCACTATGGTCCAGTGATAATCGTGTCCAAAATACCAGTTCTTCGCCCGGATGACCTTTCCAGCCTTTTCCAGTTTCTTGAGCCGATACAGAACATGCGACGTGTTCAGATTATCGAACCTGCCGAACTCCTTATCGGCAAGCCAGTTCTTGACCACATACGTTGGCGTTCCATGTCCCGCACGTTTCAATGCGGCCAGGATTTGATCGTCGGTCGGTCGCGCTCCGATTTTCATCAGCTACACCCAGTCGTCGTGCCACATGCCGAACAGACCTCGCAATGGCCGGCGATCTGCATCTCCATCGATCCGCAAGTCGCACACGAATTCCCCGTGAACCCCTTGCCGCGCGCTTCATCCCGTTGCATTTTCGGCGGCGCGATGTCGGTCGGCTTCACGGGGTCGATGATGATCGGTTCGTGCACGGCATCCGGTCTATGCCTACCGAGCGATCCATCATTTGACGCTGCAGACAATGCGCCCGCGATATGGTCATTCCCGCGCGCATCGAGCCATGCCATCACGGTCTGCAATGTGATGGTCGAGCCCTTTTCAAACCCGGTATCATGGGCGCGTTTCGTTATTTCTGCGATATCATGCATTCTGTTTTTCCACTTCCAATTTCGCCTTAGCCATCGCCCGCACGACCTCGCCATACGGGATATCCTTGCGACCATCCGGCCTGTTCTTATACGTCTGGAATACCCATCCAGCCGAACGGTCCAACTCGACTGCCAGGCGCGCCAGATCGGGTAATCCGCGAGTTTGCTGCACCCTGCGATTCAGCGCACGTTGCTCCTCGGCGCGGGCCTGGCGTACCAGGTCGGGATCGACTTCCTCCAGATGCCCATCCACAACCTCGATCTCGCGGCCATGGATATCGCGCTTGCACCCGCAATATGGGCAGGCATTTGATGACGCATGGAACGTCGCGAAACAATCGCCGCATGTCGTGGTCGGCGTGACATGACCGCCACCAGATTTTTTTCCCGATGTCTCGCCGCGCCAGTTCCATTCATGCGGATCCGATGGCAGTCCATGGGTCTTGAACAGGTTCACATGGTCGAGCAGGACGGCATAACCATCCTGCGCGCGCATTGGGCGCATCAACATCTGGGTTGCCAGCGGTCGCGATTCGGTCGGTCGCAGGTATTGCCCGCACTGGATGGGTACATCCATATCGACCTGACTGGATAAATCGAACCCTGTTGTCAGCAGATCGCACGATGATATGCCATCGATCCTGCCCGTGGCGAATTCCAGGATGATGCGTTTTTTCTCGTTCGGATGGGTCTCGCCGTCCATATGCTCGATGCGAATTCCTGCACCCTGATAGGTCGCAGCGGTATGCTTGGAATGATCGACCGAGACGCAATAAATCACCGTCCGCAACCCGCGCGCGAACTTACCCCACGATGCCGCGCCGTCGCCGATGATCGATGGCTTGTCGAATTTTTCTTCCAGCGAGGCGGTCGTGTAATCGCCCTTTGATTTTCGCAATCCAGACAGGTCGGCGACGACTGGCGCATATGCTTTGAACTTTGCCAGTCTGCCTGCGTCGATCAGGAACTGCGGATCAGGACCGCGCACCAACTCATCAAAATTCATCGACAGCGGCTTATTATCGGCGCGCTCGGGCGAACCTGACAGGCCAATGATCTTGGCGCCGCTGTCACGGCAATGCTTGATAAGTTTCACCCACATCGGGGCGCCGGATATGTGCGCCTCATCGCAGATCACCAGATCGAATTCGAGTTTATCGAGTTTATTGATAATGCTGCCGATGGTTGCAACCTGGATATTCGCCAGCGGGTTGCGCGGATATCCATCGGCAATGAACCCATAGTTAATACCGAATTTCGATAGCGTCTTGGCGGTCTGTTCGAGCAACAGTTTGCGATGGCAGACGAACACGGCGCGTCGACCCTTGCGATATGATCCGTTGATGATGTGCGCGGCAAGGATGGTCTTGCCGAAACCGGGTGGCGCATAAACCAGCACGGACTGGTGTTGCCTGATGGCAGACCGAAGCCTGCCATCAAGTTCGATTTGGTCGGGGAACAGGGTTATCATTCGATTTCTGACCAGTGAGTAGGGCCACCATCATCTGGCGATCCATTCCATGTCATCGATCCATCGGGCGACACCCACATGCCAGTATTTTCTGGGAACAATCCGTTGCGTTGGATATGACCCCATTGCATCAAAAACCACTCCTGCAAAACGCCAGCGTCAAACCACGCCAACCGAATTACCCGACCATCCTTGGGCGCGCTATCTATCGCCTGCCATTCACTCACTTCTGCCTCCCCAGCTTTCGCAACGAATACAGCACAGTCGTATGATGGAACCCGAACCGCAAAGCGATGCGGTACGGGATCACGCCCAATTCAGTGTGCAGCCGAACCCAAATTCTGCGCCTGACCTGATGCACTTTTCCGCGCAGGTTGCGATCCATCATCACGGCCATGGGCATTTTTTCAGCCCGTATTTCCTGCTCGATGATGGCGCGCCATTCCTTGGGGAAACCGCGCGCCGTCATCTGATTTTCACGGGTCGTGGTCATTGGTAAATTTTGCCCTCGGTTATCCATCATCAGAACGGGATATCGTCGTCCATGCCACCAGGCTCGAACGCGGCGGCACTATTGGACTGCTGACGGTTCTGACCCGGACGACCCGATGATGACGATTGCTGATCGCCACCCGAATCGCGATGCTGACCACCATCACCAGCAGGCTTGCCATCGAGCATCTTGAGCTGGCAGTTGAACCCCTGCAAAACGACCTCGGTGGAATACTTGTCGGCTCCAGACTGGTCCTGCCACTTGCGGGTCTGCAATGCCCCTTGCAGGTAAACCTTGCTGCCTTTTTTCAGATAGCTTTCGGCTACCCTGCCGATCGGTTCGCTGAAAATCACGACGCGATGCCACTCGGTTTTCTCGCGCTGTTCCCCGGTGTTTTTATCCTTCCACCGTTCGGATGTGGCGATCGACAGGTTGACGACCTTGCCGCCTGATGGAAGGTTGCGGACCTCGGGATCGGCGCCGAGGTTGCCGATCAACTGGACTTGGTTCAGGCTAGACATTGCAGCTCCTAAATATTGAAGAAATCGTCAGGGTCTTTTTCAGTGATTATTTTTGCTCGGGCGATCTTGCGCGCGGCAGAGTGCTGGTTTGCGATACCCATGCGCTTACGGATGTCGCCTTGGTACTCGACCTCGCGTTCCATCAGGATCGCGGTAAATCCCTCTCGCCATGCAGCCTCGCCGGTTGTTCCGGTACCGGCGAAACAGTCCAGAATGACGCCACCAGGCGGCGTTATCAGGCGGCAAAGCCATTGCATCAGGTCGACGGGCTTGACGGTTGGATGCTTGGAGCCGAGTCGATCGTCACCGTCAGCTTTGGCAGTGTAGAAAAAGCGGGCGGCGGAACCTCCCGAATTCTCCATGACGATACGATCACCGAGCTGCTGACGTTCGCCGCCATGCATTCCGAACTTGGCACCTTGCGCCGGATATCCGCCTGTCGAATTTGTATCTGGAAATGCCGCCACAACCTCATCCGACCCATCGTGGATCAGGTTGGCTGGGAATCGGCCCAACGGGTTATACGTTGCCTGTTCATGACCTGGAATATTCAGAGTTACGGTATTGCCGCTCTGCTTTTTCTGGCTTCTTTGTATGGCGCTTGGGTTATACTCAGCATTTTCAACCCGACACCCATCCACATTTATCGCGCCCGTACCCCACCGCAGCACATTCGCCGCAACGGTTTTCTCGGACAGCGGCTTGCGCGCGAGGCAGATGGGTTCCCATGATGGTTTCAGCGCGGTTCCCCAGCCTTGCCATTGGCGGGCAGCTTCGGTGACTGGACCGTCATCAATTTTCATGGTCGCGCCGTCAGAATGCCCGCCAAGAACCCCGTTACCGCCAATGCCGAACGCAGGAACCACAGAAATTATATTACGCTCTGCCCCCGCCGCCTTATCAATCCCCTTGCTGACATCATGCGACTTCGGAAATCCCGACCCGTATGTCCAAGCCAACTGATCCCGAATTTCAAACCCGGCATCCTCGATCGCACAGGCCATCCGGTGATACGTGCGCGTCCCCGAAAACGCAGCCAAATGCGCGCCAGGTTTCAGCACGCGCAGAACCTCGGCCCAGAATTCGATGGCGAACGCAGTCTCGCCGGTATCCCATTTCTTGCCCATGAACCCGCCAGCAGCTAGACGAGAAAACCCATCAACCCTGCCGCGAACTCTTTCGCTTGTTTTGGTCTGGTCAGATTCTTTGGTGTTTCCAAACCTTTTTACAATACTGACGAGCGCGTACGGCGGATCCATCACGCCGGCATCGACCGAATTATCAGGCAGCAGCTTGAGTTGTTCCCGGCAGTCCCCGGAAAACAACTGTACCTTACCATCGAGAAACAATTCCATCACAGACGCCTCGGCATCAGGACACGAATATTCTGCATCTTCTCAGCGGGATAACTTTCGACTGTGATCGCACCGCCGACCTGCGTATTCATCCAGATTTTCAGGCGTTCCGATGTGAACGACCCGATCACATCGAGCAGGAACCCAGCCGTCACCATGCATGACCCAGTATCGCCCTCGGCAGGGCAATAATCCACGCCCTCCTCGCCGTTGCGGTTTTTCGCCGTGGCGCAGCATTCCCCATCGGCAAACGTCAACCGAACCGCGACCGATGTGCCGTCCTTGGATTTATCCTCGGCGATGGCCGTGGCGCGCTTGATGGCCGCGATCAGATCAGCCGCATCGAGAATGACCGATCCCGATATGTCCTTGGTCTGGGCGACCAAAGCGCGGCGCCAGTCGGCATATCCCTGTTCGACCAGCTTGGTTCGATACATGACGCCATCTGCGCTGATGGTCATGCCTGCATCGGTCGCGACAACATCGAGAACATCGGCGCTGCGGAAAATGCCGAACATGGCCGATATAGAATTGGTCGGCACCAGAACAGAAACCGGCAATGGTTCATTGTCGATCTGGACGACTGCCAGACCCCGCGAGTCGGCACCGATTGCCCGGAAGCCGTCGCGAGTGTCGAGATACACGCCCATGTTGATCGGCTGGCCACCAAGTTCGCGAACCATGGCCCGCGCCGATGTCATGGCGTTGATAAAGGCACCGCATCCGATCTGGACCGCATCGCCTGGAATTGGCTGGGTCATCTCGAATGGAAATGCCGCGCCGTCGATGACTGGTAGTTTCCACCGGGTCTTGCCCTGAACCACCGTGACGGCCTTGTCGTCGCCGGAAATCGTGACCGGCGAATTCGGACGCAGCGCCCCGGATTTCTGGGCAAGCGCGGCAGTGTCGATGAAAACACGCCCCTCGCCATCAGCCGCGAACGATACGCGGACCGAATGATCCATGTCGGTCGCAGCGATAACAGCCGTGCCGCCACCGACCTCGATCATGCTGGATTTCAGGATGGCGAGTTGTTTGGAATTGCCCGACACGAATGTGACTAGATTCACGGCGCGCGCAAGTTCTGCGGCCATGCAGGTAAGGGTGAACATGGTAATTAAAATTCCACGCGGTTGGGGAAAAGATCGTTCTGGACATGCGCAGGTCGCAGTCCGGCTTCGGGCAGGATGGCATTCAGGATGTCGATGGCATCCTGTTTGCGGCCTTCGCAAATTGCTTCGTGAAGGCGATCGGCTTCGGTGATGAATTCTGATGTTATTTCATCTCGGACATCGCTACCCTCGACATCATCTGAGATGTATTCCGCAATGGCAGCGCCGCTTTCGGTCCAGTCGCCATCTGCATCTTCCAGTGCCTCAACGAACTGCTGCGTTGTGATTGCGTCGGCCAGCATGGAAATTATCTCCTGCTGGATTTCTACAGGCTGCGCAAGCATAGCCTTTTTGGTTTCTGGCTTCATATCGCCCTCCAATTTCTCCCGCCACATGCGCACAAACCGCGATATGGTGTCAATAATATAATCCACATAAAACCTGTTGACGCATGATTATGTTTCTGCGCATGGTTCGGCATCGAATTTTAGAGGGCATGAAATGAAATTGGAAACCACCAGGGTTCAAACTGTGACGCTTACGGATACCGATATCCGGATTGCACTTTGCCAATACGCAAACCTTCCGGTCGGATCGCAGGTGAAACTTACCGCCAGAACCGATGGCGAGGTTATCAATGCATCCGTATCGCGGACTGTCGCCCTTGCCGATAATCAGGATTTCAGCAAGGTTATTGACGACGCCATGAGCGCGATGAATGACCTCAGTGCAGAGGCGGATGTTGATTTCCCTGCGGGTCGCGAAGCTGGCGCGCGTGTCACTCTTGATGAGGATGGCATGCGAAAGATTTTCGCCAACCTGATCGCTCAATCCAAGGATATCAGCGAATGACCACCGAAATCGCAACCGTCACCGCCGAAACCGCATTGGCCGTCCTGACCAGCCCGGAGAAATTCGATGAGCTGATCGGCAAAATCCGCGCCGAGGTCAATGCACACGTTCCCGACCTGACCACGAAGAAAGGTCGCGATGCCATCAAGTCGCTGGCCTATAAGGTCACGCGCACCAAGACCGCACTGGACGATGCTGGCAAGGAACTGAACGCAGGCAAGCGCGCCGAAATCAACGCCGTCGATGAAGTCCGGCGCAAGGTTCGCGAGGATCTCGATGCACTGGCGGGTGAGGCGCGGAAGCCGTTGGATGAGTGGGAACAGGCAGAGCTCGCGCGAAATATGAAGATCAGCGACGTTCTGGCATCCATCAACGCGGCTACATATTTCGGCGCGTCGAACGAGGAAATGAACAGCGGCGAAATTCAGACCCGCATCGACTCGCTTACGGCGATGGAATTCGACGCAGATCTGTTCCAGGAAAGTCTGGAGATCGCTATAGGCGCGAAATCGTCAGCGCTGGATAGCTTGAACGCATCTCTGGTGCGCGTCACACAGGCAGAAGCCGACGCCGCCGAACTGGCCGAACTGCGCCGCAAGGATGCCGAGCGTGTCGAGAATGACCGCATCGCCGCCGAGCAAGCCGCCCAGATCGAGGCCGAACGCATCGCCGAAGAAAACCGCGCCCGAGAAGCTGCCGCAGCCGAAGCGAAACGTCTGGCCGATGCCGAAGCCGCAGAAGCCAAGCGCATCGCCGACATCAAAGCGGCAGAACAAGCCGCCGCCGCGAATGCCAAGGCTGAAGCTGATCGAGTTGCCAAACAGGCAATCGATAAGGCCAACGCCGAGGCAGAGGCATTGCGCCAGATGGAAGCTGCCCGGATCGCCGAGGCGGAACACGTTCAACGCGAAACCGCCGCCCGTGAAGCAGACAAGGCGCATCGCGGATCGGTCATGAAAGCCGCCAAGGAAGCCATGATGGAACATGGCGGTATCACCGAGGATCAGGCGCGCAAGATCGTGCTGGCGATCGTCGATGGTGAAGTGCCGAATGTGAAGGTGAATTTCTGATGACGATCACCTACCACCCCGAACTGATCCAAGGCAGCGAAGAATGGCTTGCCGCCCGTTGCGGCATGATAACTGCCGGCAGCATGGATCTGATCCTGACGCCATCGCTCAAGGTCGCCAGCAACGAAAAGGAACGCCAGCACCTTTACGAACTTGCCGCCCAGCGCATCAACAACTACGTCGAGCCATCATACATCGGCGACGACATGCTGCGCGGTCTGGAAGATGAGGTCTATGCCCGCGCCCTCTACAGCGAAAAATATGCGCCAATCGAGGAAGTCGGAATGGTCACGAATGACCGTTTCGGTTTCGTCATCGGGTTCTCGCCAGACGGTCTGGTCGGCGATGATGGCCTGATCGAGTGCAAGTCCCGCCGCCAGAAATATCAGGCGCAGACGATCATCCTGGACGAAGTGCCGACCGAATACATGCTGCAAATCCAGTCGGCGATGCTGATTTCGGAGCGCAAGTGGTGCGACTTCATTTCGTACTCGGGCGGCATGCCGATGTATGTCAAGCGCGTGTTTCCTGATCCGGTCATGCAGACCGCGATCCGTGAAGCTGCGACGGCATTCGAGATGCGTATTCGCGCGGCAATTAAGGTTTACGAGGAACATGCTGCCGGGTTCCATATGACCGAGCGGCGGGTGATGGAGGATATTATCGCATGATGAATTTGAAAGAATACATGCTGATTTGCATGGCAGAGGAATGCGATGAAGTCGGACAACGGTGCATGAAAGCATTGCGTTTCAGTACGACTGAAATCGAGCCAGGCCACGTTATGACCAATGCCGAACGCATCATCGGTGAATTGCACGACCTTATCGCCGTCGCCACCTTGCTGGCGCGCGAGGGTATATTGCCTGACGAAATCATGCCATCCGAGGCGACCATTCAGGCCAAGGCTGCGCGGATCGAAAAATTCATGGCCATCAGCCGAGATCAAGGAATTATCGCATGACCGACCTATCCAGCACCATCATCCCCAAGTCCGACCAGATGAACAGTGACGACCTGATTTCCGGGCCACTCACCGTGACCATCACCAAGGTCGCAGCGAACGAGGGAACCGCCGAACAGCCTATCTCGATCTTCTATGAGGGCGATGGCGGCAAGCCATACAAGCCCTGCAAGTCGATGCGGCGCGTCATGGTCCAGATTTGGGGTTCTGATGGATCCAAGTACCCCGGACGGTCGATGACGCTCTATCGCGACCCCACGGTGAAATGGGGCGGTCTGGAAGTCGGCGGCATACGCATCAGCCATATGACCGACATTGACAGCCAGGTCACCATGGCCCTGACCGCCACCAAGTCGCAGCGCAAGCCGTATATCGTCAAGCCGCTGGTGATGGAGCGCAAGCCCGAGCCAACCCCGATCGACATCTACGCCAAGGAATTCGGCGCCGCGCTGAAAACCCCGGATGCCGTGAAGTGGTGGGATGAAACTACCGAGCGCCGCGATGCACTGAATATTCCGCAGGACCGGCTAGACAAGATGAAGGCGGCTCTTGATGCCAAGTCGAAACCGGAAGGGGGCGAATGATGACCGAAGAAACGGAATTCCCCAAGTCGCGCGGCAATGGCAACTCCACCCGATATGGATGGTCCGTTGAGGCCCGAGTGAGCCGCGATCCGGTCGCGTTGGGCGATCAAATATTCGATACCAAGTGGCGAACCGTCAGTTTCGTCCAGTGCGATTTTGGCGTTCCTACGCCCAGGTTTGATGGCGGTCACGGTCTATTTGGGTATGCGCAAGCCCAAGCCCTTCTATGGTGGGTTCACGCCAATGACGAAGCTGCGCGCAGTTTTTCCAGCATCGAAACTCGCATCGTCAAACACGAGATCAAGGAAAATTATTCAGTTACCGCAATCTCCGGCCACGTGGAAATCGGGCCAGAAGATCGCTCAAACATTTTGCCCGACTGGGGCAAAAAATCGCCTACCCCGAAACCTGAACCTGAAACGGAAAACGACAAATGACCAAACGCACCGGATTTCTCATCACCGCCACCTATTTCCTGCCCATCGACAAGAAAAACTTTGCCGCGCAGGCTGCAACGTTTTCGGCCATCGCCGACATCGAAGCGACCGGCAAGCTGCCTGACGACTTCATCGGCGAGCTTATCAGCGTGAAGGCCAAGCAGGGCAGCACAGATGCCGCACCAGTCGCCGAAACCACGACGACCGAACCCGACATGACCGATCCTGCCAAATGGCCGCTGACGACCGAACCCATGCCGGCTGATGCAGTTATCCTGGAAGCGACCACCGACCTCGCCGGCCACATCTTCCAGACCATTCGCCTGGTGGATGGCACCGAGACATTCCGGCGCCTCACTGCCGAGCAGGATCAGGCCGAGCAGGATCAGGCTGCGCGTCTGGCCGAAGCGACTGGCGGCAAGAAAAAGTAATCCGGCCATCGTCGGATAAGGGAGCGCGTCCGGGATAACCGGGCGCGTTTTTATTTGACTAGTCGGTGTTGACGGCGTGGGATTTTTATGTGCATATGGGGTTATCGGAATTAGCCGATAGGGAGTTTCTGGAATGGGCGTTTCAATCGAAATTGGCAACCTTGGCACCGTTGTTATGATTGAGCCAGAAGTTCGCAAAGGGCTTGATCGGCGCGTGTTTAAGCAGGTTGGCAAGGTCTATGAATGGGCGCACCTGTCCGACTGGCGCCAGAACAACGAACGCGCTCGATGGTATGGCTATGCGCCATCCGAACTCCCGGAAAGCATGAGGGCAATATAATGCGCACACTTGAAGAAATCCGCCGCACTCCCGTTGGTCTTTTGACCGAGGATGAAATCCTGATGCTCCCGCCAGACAGTCAGGAATTTGCCCGAAAGTTTCAGGATCGCCGTGCACGAGAAAACGCATGCCCCGGACATGAGCGCACCGAAACTGCAACTCGCGAGGAAACCAATCGCGGCTGGCACCGTGGCGAGTGCAAACACTGCGGCGCGGATATGACATACGACAGCGGCGATTAATAAAACTAGTCAAATACTCACAGAGGGCACCAGAATGGCAATCAAGACCTGCATGGAATGTGGATGCCAGATAACACCTAAACCCGTCAGGAAAGGCCCTGCACCGAAATTCTGCAATCACACATGCGCCAAGGCATTCAACAACCGCCGCATGACCCGTGGCGCCGAACTATATGATCTGCTGATGGCTGGCCGGTTCGAGCGCGACACCCATGCCGGGATGTGGCGTCCGACCATGACGCTATTGGCCACCCACTACCGCGACAAGGATAAGCGCGACCGTGACGGCAGGCAGTCGTGGCATACGCCTGATTTGCTCGGCGACCCAAGGGCGTTGACACGATAAATAATTTATGCGCATATCAGCGCATCAAGAGGGCCAGAAAATGCAGACCGCGAATTATCCGATCACCGACGCAGGCACGATTGACATGGGCGATGAATTTCCATCGGCATTCATGACGCCAGCACGATACTCCATAACCGATGAGGATATCGTGAAATACCTCACTCAAGGCCCATCACGCCCGCGTCCGACCGTCACGGCATGGGAGGGCGCAAACATGGATGCGTACTATCTGGACGATAGCGTGAAGTGGGTATGGCTGCACTGCCAGACCGGCGCGGTATGGACGCCATGAAATACACAATCGGCCCGCGCCCATTCGCCGACCTTAAATCCTTCACCGCGTATGCCTGCGGGATGGAAAAAATCAGATTGAAACCGGAGGATAAGAAATGAGAAAAAATGATGGCGGTCCGGCGTTTCCGAGCGGACAGGGTGATTTCTACAAGGGGATATCCCTGCGAGATTATTTCGCTGCGAGTTCCCTGAACGGGTTTCTGTCTGATGCCAGCCCAAATGGCCTTCTTTCGATCATAGTAAGTGGGCCAGCCGGGGCATCTGCAGAAGCAATTTCATCCATGGCATACGAACTCGCCGACGCCATGATCGAGGCCCGCAACAAATGACCCTATGGATCATCGCCGGGCTGCTGATTGCCGCCGCCCTTATCTGCATCGCAGTCGCCCGATCCGGCGATCGCCCCGACGACCACGACCCATACAATGGAGATGGATTTTAATGACCCGCCGCCCAAACCTGAAAATCGCCGACCTGTCTGACGCGCCATTGCCAGCAAACCGGCCCGTACTGTTGGAATCCGCAGGCCATGCCGTTGTATGGCAGCGGGAACGACTGAACGCCATTGATGAACGAGAACTGATCGACGCCCAGATCGCATCCGCCACTCGAACGCGGGACAATACGATCGCCGAGGCAACATCAGTGCGCGATGCCCGCATTGCAACCGCAGATCGCGCAATGGAGCGTGAAGTCGATGACGCTACTGAAATTTTTACTGCGACTGTCGGCGCCCTTCAATCGCGCCAGTCCGATCTCGACCGGGTTATCGCCGGCCTATCTGCGGCGATTGATGCCAGCGGTTCAGAAAAATCTGACGGTGTTCAGGCCGAATAATCGTCGCGCCGTCCAGATAACCCAAAGCCCGGTTTAACCACCGGGCTTTTCTTATGGATAAATCTCTGTTCTGCTGACCCAGAAGGCATGGCAGCGATTAAATATCTCGGCCCGCATTCCATCCTTGATATGCCGAAGATCGACATCCATCAGGTATGGGGTGGTCACATGTGCGCCAACCCCGCGCGGACCATTCACCGGATTAACAGGCTCGACAACGATCTGCCTCGATGCCGCTCCCAACTCCCCGACATACCATGCAAAACCCTGCGCCGGGCATTCGCGCAATTTCTCATAGCGAAACTGCGCCACCGTCCCGCCTTCCGTCTCATCCGCGCTCACAAGCTCGAATTTGCTATAGACCGGGAAAAACCGCGTCTCAATAGCTGGGCCGAATGTGCCGATGACCATCACAGTCACCATAACGAACAGGACGCCAAGGATCGCATCTCGAACCCGGTTATCCAATCTTCAACCCTCCAGCCAGGAGGAACGTCACAAACGCTCCTATCACAGCGGTGCCGACGATCCAGAGCAATTTCGTAAATGCGCCTTTGATGGATTTAATATCCTCGCGCACATCCGAAATATCTTTCTGCATGGACTTTTCGCGTTCCTCGCGGCGGGCGTCGTCAACGCGCCTGTCGCTATATATTTCTTCCAGCACCCCAAGGCGCTTCTGCGAATCCAAAGCCAGATCAACTTGCCTGGTATGGCTGGCGGCAAGGTCGGATTGGTTGCGCTCGATACCATCCAGACGGCGCAGTATTGCGGCGATGTCGATTTCAGTTGTCATGGCGCGGCAATCTCGGCGGCAACGGCGGACCACTCTGCCGCGCCTCGAACAATTATTCGATTAGCCTGCAACCGTCCAGCGCGCTCACGGGCGGCGATCTCATATGGATCTTCACCCAGTTTGGGCGGCGGAACCTGGACCGGCACAAGGTATGCAGGCGGTCCGGGGATCATGCGCGGGATCACCGACTGCCTACTTGATGCCGAGCAGCCCATCAAGCTCAGACTGGCTAAGACCGCGATCAGCGCGAGTGCGGATGATTTCTTGGAGGGCATTAATCTGTTCCTCGTTTTCACGCGCGGATGTCGCCAGTTCGGCGGCATCGTCCGCAACCCGTATAAGCGATCTGCGCGCTATGTCTCGATCAATTATTGCTGTTTCGAGTTGAACTCGCAACGTCGCTGCCTCACCCCGGCTCCGCTCGGCATTGACGCCAGACTGATATGCCCCGGCGATGACCACCAGAACCGCCAATGCGGGCCAGAACCGAGCGATTAACGCGATCATCTGCGTTCGCCCGACTGGTATGCGGTCTGGATGGCAACCTCGGCCTTGCGCGACTTCTGCCAGAGGAAAATTGCCCCAGCACCAAGGATGGCAAACCAGACCCAAACCGGAACATCGCCAATGGTGTTTTTCAACGGCTCAAGCCATCCGCGCGCGCCGTCCAGGTTATCGAGAACGCCATCGAATACCGCGCCGATACCCGCAACGCCGCCAGCGACCCACGCGCTGACTTTCGTCCACCATGCCGCGCGGGCTTCTGGAACCTGCTCACGAACGACGGCAGGAGGCGCATCAACCCGCGACGGCGCCAATGCGCGAGGCTTTGCAACCCATAGTGCAGCCAGCATGTCGGCGTCGATATAGTCCACGACCGGCATATCGTTTTCGTTTCGGAATGCCAGGATTGCCGTGCGCGTCATCTTGCCGATCTTGCCGTCGACATCGCCGACCTCGGTATAGCCAAGCCGTTTCAGTTCGGTCTGAACCTTGGTCACGGTTGCAGCGTCGGTGATCGAACCTGAATTATCCTGCGCAGGAACCGGCATCGGCTTCTTCGCGCCCGTAATATCAGCCGCCTGGAAGTGCATGGCATCAGGGTTTGACCACAACCCGCCCCACGTCCATCCCTCATCCTCGAATATCTCGACAACGCGCGCCGGCATCATGTTGGGCTGCGATCCGTAAACCACGCTGAACCCATTCAGCGCGACAGCCAGATCAATGGCAATCGCCCATGAATGCGTTGACAGTCCAGTGCCGCCACGCTTGCGCCGGAAATTGAACACGCCGCCGAACTGGTCCAGCCCATATTGCTTGCGCTGTGCCGCCGTAAATTCCTGACCGATGCGCGTCAGCACCCGCATCAGGGAATCGGCGACCAACTTATGAACCGTGATCTTGCTGACCTTCCTGCCGCCGTATTGCATGGCATATGGCGGGATGATCGTCGTCAGGTTTTCGCGCTGCCAGTCAAGGTCGGCAGAACCCGAGCCATTGTCCGGGTCGCCATAGAACTTGTTGAGCGATGCAGTTGACTGGTTCGGCCAATCAGATGTCATAGTAATCCCCAAGTTTCACCCATGCGGATGCCGTGCTGACGGCCAGTGTCAGGACGGAGAACCCATTTACGCCGCTATCAAATGCGATCGGCCCGCTTCCTGCATAACTCTGCGGAATGGTGTCGACGGCCCGGACGCGAGGCCCGGAATCATCGAGCTTGAAATAAAACCGTGGCGTGTAGAACCTGCCAGCCGAAGTTACCGTGCTAAGTGCAGTCAACGCCCGGATAACGATGTTGCGGATGAAGAAATTCATCGAGGCTGTATCGGCGCCGACGTCAACCTTGAACGGATCATCTGTCGTGCCGCGAATACTCACGCCGTCGATGCCGCCCGAGATATAAGATCCCTTGCCGGTTGGACCTCCCATGATCCACATCACATTCTGGCAACCCCGGACCGTGATATCGTTGATCCACAATCCATTAACCTGAACGTTGGTCCTGATCCAGAATGCTGTTGTCTGGCCTGCGGCACCCGATGGGACGGAATTTTTCACCGTAACGCCATCGTAGGTATGGTTTTCGCAGCGGAATTCCGCGTCAGTATTCACATACCCCGGATCATCGTAATCCGCCTGTTCCAGACCGTCCATGTATGTCACGGCGTTCTGGTTGACGGCGGAACCTTCATTCAGTAGCCCGACAGCAGTGGTCCCGATATTGGTAAACTCGATATTCGAGCTGGACCATTTGTGTTGGATGATGTGGTAGGCAAGACCATGGATGTTGGTGATGCTGCCATAACCGATGCTGGTTG
>Ga0247817_10000606_pt1 | contig 19309 bp, 12 predicted proteins | sample UWRJL212509R1_FD_178010 | JGI IMG/M metagenome (GOLD analysis project Ga0247817, IMG submission 178010) | Plant litter microbial communities from Arlington Agricultural Research Station in Wisconsin, United States - UWRJ-L212-509R-1 | ecosystem: Environmental > Terrestrial > Plant litter >...
TCCAGTTATTAAAATAAACCAATGCCGATTTGATGGCACTACGTAATTGCGCCTCAGTAACGGCATTATCTGCAAGCGGGCGAACATAATGTAAACCACCTTTGTATAGCACCAATTGTTGTACGCCATAATCTTTGGTTTGACCAAAGCTAAGGCTTAGCTGTATACGGCCATCAACCCCGCCGTTTGGCAAAATAGCTTCAATAAGTTTAAGTTCTTTTATGCTGATGTTAATTGCTCTTTCGGTGATGTCTTTTTTAAGATTCCGGCTAATAAAGCCGCCTAAATTATTGGCTGCACCACCTTGCAGGTCGGCATCCTGAATTTCGGGTTTGCCTGTCTTAGGAGCTATAACTAATGTGGCCACAGCTCCTAGCTCCGCGCGTTCATCGCTTACCTTATCAATATAAAAACCTAGGGGTGTAATTGGGAGCGGATCATCTTTTAAGACAATTTCATTTATAAGCACAAAAGAGGTAAATACCGTAGCTACTAATAACAGTACGGATACTAACCCATAAAAACTCCCTTTCTGCATAGCGCTATAAACGACGACTTTATAACAAAAGTATGAATATTCAAGCTTAACGGTTTTTTAAATTGGGGCCAACAATTTAGCTTGCTTTGAGTTTATTGTATAAGACTTCGTGAGAGTCGCGTTAAAATTATATATCATGAAAAATCCATTTAAGAAAAAAGATAACACAGCCATTATAGCAACAATTGCAGTGGCAAGTATAGCTGCCGGTGCCGTTGCTTACCTGTTTTTAACCGAAAGCGGCGGCAATGTACGCTCAGGCCTTAAAAAGAAGATCAAATCTATCGCCAAAGATGCCGCGGTTGATGCCATTGCCAAACATACCCGCATCCCTAAAAAAGTAGCTCACGCTGCAGCTGCACATGTAGCTAATTAATAGGTTTTAAACATTACAGGTGAGGCTTTGCCTATTGTTTACCTGTTTATTTTACCGAAATTTATCCGCGATGGATTAACCATCGCGGATATAATATGTATACAGAAATTGACCTGCAAAACTGGGACCGCTTAAATACTTATAATCATTTCTCGGCCTTTGAACTTCCTTTCTTTAACATCTGCAGTAACATTGATATAACCCAGGTTTATCAAAAATGCAAGACCAATCGCCATTCTGTTAGTCTGGCATTGCATCACTGCTGCCTGCAAGCCGCCAACGCTATTGATGCGTTTAAACTGCGCATAATAGACACCAAACTGGTGCAATACGATGTGATACATGCCGGCGCTATAGTGTTGCTGCCTGACAACAACATTCGCTTTTGCCTGTATGAGCACACCGGCGACTTTGCCAAATTTGAAGCCGAAGCTAACATTACCCGGCAAGAGGTTTTAGCCACCCGCCAAACTCAGCCTCGCAGCCAGGGATTGGATGTGATCCATTTTTCGGTGCTTCCATGGGTGTCTTTTACTTCTATTTCGCATCCACGCGGGTTAAATAGTAAGATGGAGAGCATTCCTAAAATAACCTTAGGCAAGTTTTTTAAAAGCGGTGAGCGGATATTGCTTCCGATATCTATTGAGGTAAACCATTGCCTGATGGATGGCTACCACCTGGGGCTGTTTAATGAAAAGCTGACACAGGCTATAGAGAGTTTTTAATAAATAAAATCACAGAAAGATCGGTTGTCATCCTATGTTTGTATAGGATGACAAGAAGGTTTTTTAGAATGCACTTAAATCAAGATCTTACAACCCCATCGACTTCAGGAATGCCTTTGAATTTGGTTTGCGGCCCAAAAAGTTTTGCAACATAGTAAATTCATCTTGGCTGGCTCCTTTTTCTAAAATCAACTTGCGATATTTTAAACCCGTAGCCGGGCTAAGCACCCCGTTTTCCTCAAATACCGAGAACATATCCTGCGCGTACACTTTTGACCACAAGTAGCCATAGTAATTAGCGCCGTAGCTGCTTAGGTGATTGAACCCATAAATAAAATGCGAGCCTTCAACAAATGGCAGTTGCATCATGCTGTATAGGTCTTTTGATATTTGCCAGGCACCTTTTTGTTTGGTTTCCGCATAGCGATCCTCGTAGGTAAAATCTACCATGCTGTAGTACACCTGTGCCATTTCTGAATTGCTGATGCCAACCAAGCGTGATTTATCTAACTTATCAAATAACTCCCTTGGCATTACCGCTCCGGTTTTGTAGTGTTTGGCAAATAGCTTAAGACAATCATAGTTCCAGGTAAAGTTTTCCAAAAACTGCGATGGGGCCTCAACAAAATCGCCCTTAACAGAAAACGCATTTTGCGATGAAATAGCTGGATGTGCTAAAAGGAAATGGATCAAGTGCCCAAATTCATGAAACAGCGTTTCTACATCGCCATGTGTAAGCAGCGAAGGTTCGCCTGCTGATCCTTCCGGAAAGTTGCACACCAGCGCTGCGGTTGGTAAAACCTCATAACCGGCCTTAGCCTGATACATTGAAATAGGGAAAGCGGCAAAATGGTTGTATTTGTTAGCCCTTGGATAAAGGTCAAGAAAAAACGTACCCATCTTCCTGCCATTGAGCAACAACTCGTAGCTTTTTACTTTACTGTACCAAACGGGTACACCCTTAACCTCTTGTATATCAAAACCAAATAACTTTTGATATAGCGCAAACATACCGTTAATGGTGTTGTTCATTTCAAAGTATTGCTTCAACTCGTCGGTATTCAACTGAAACTTGTCATCAAGCAGCTTCTTGTTGTAGTAAGACAAATCCCAAACGTTAATTCCATCCTTTAATTCCGGATGCAGGCGATGTTTAAGCGCGGTAAACTCGGCAATGGTTTCGGGCAGGTGCGGACTTAGTTTGCTTCGCAGATCGTCAAGAAAACTCCAAACATTAGTCGGCGTGCCGGCCATTTTTTGCACCAATGCGTATGATGCATAACTTTTATACCCCAACTTAACCGCAAGCTGTTGGCGATACAGCAACAAACTATCCAATATCTTCGCGTTAGCCGGATAAGCGCGGTTCAGGTTTTTAACCAGCATGGTTTTGCGGGTGTTTTCATCATCGGCATATTTAGCAATGTTATTTGCATTGGGTCCGTTCAGCATTACTGCATAGCTGCCATCGCGGCGCTTCCATACTTTGCTTATCGCGTCGGGAACACCTTTAATTTGTGCTGCGGTAAATATGGCGCTGTCTTTGTATTCGGCAATGTTTTTATCGAACGTGCTGCCAAGTCTTATCAATTTATCGTTGATCTTCTTAAGCGCGGCACGGCCGGCATCACTTAAGTTGGTACCATTTACTTCAAATGAGGTTAAGGTCTCTTTCAAAAACTTCTTTTGATCTGCACGAAGCGTTTTAGCAGCAGGGCTGATTGAGAAGCGTTTTAAAGCTTTGTAAAGCTTTACATTTAAAGTAAGCTCAGACGAATAGGCAGACAACCTGTCCCCTTGTGCTGTGGCAGTGTTACGGGTTCTATCGTTCTCATACGTAGCCCCAACAATGCTTAGTTTTCCGCTCAGGTCAGACAGGCGGTAGTACAAATCATCTAATTTATTTAGCGTGTTTGCTACAGTTTGTTTCCCTGAGGGGATGCCTGCAATGCCTTTAACCAGCCCGTTACTCTCTACAATTACTTCTGTTACCGCTTTATAAATAACGGCGCTGTCCACTTTTTCAAAATGGATGGCATCATTTGAGCGGGTAATTAATGGATTTGCAGCAGTATTGCTTTGAGCAAATACAGCCAAAGGCGATAGCATGGCTATCAGGAGCACCTTTTTGAGCATAATAAAATCAGTTTAAACAAATATAGTTTTTTGAAGCTTAAAGCAGAAAGACTAAAGCTAAAAGCTTATTAAGCTGAAAGATAAAAGCATCGGCTATCAAATTATAATAACAAAAAAGAGAGAGACGTTGTGTTTGTCTCTCTCTCTTCATATTATTAAAAGCTTTCTGCTTTAATCTTTTCGCTTTCAGCTAAACTAAGCCATTTGCTTGCGGATGATGTTTAACGCGCCACCTGCTTTAAACCACTCAATTTGCTGAGCGTTGTAGGTGTGGTTAACAGTAAACTGCTCGCTTGTGCCATCCTGGTGGTGTAGTACCACGGTTAGTTGTTTATCCGGCGCAAATTCTGTTAAGCCTAAAACATCAATTTTGTCATCCTCGCGAATCTTTTCATAATCGGCAGTATCAGCAAAAGTAACACCTAACATACCTTGTTTTTTGAGGTTGGTTTCGTGGATACGGGCAAATGATTTTACCAATATAACACGTACACCCAGGTGGCGTGGCTCCATAGCCGCGTGCTCGCGTGATGAACCTTCACCATAGTTTTCGTCACCAACTACAATTGAGCCAATGTTATGTGCTTTATAGTCGCGCTGCGTAGCCGGAACCGGACCGTATTCGCCAGTTACCTGGTTTTTAACGCTATCAGCCGTGTTATTGAAATAGTTAATGGCACCTATCAGCATGTTATTGCTGATGTTGTCTAAGTGACCACGGAACTTTAACCAAGGACCGGCCATAGAAATATGGTCAGTGGTACATTTACCTTTTGCTTTGATCAGCAGGCGTAAACCTATCAGATCAGTGCCTTCCCATGCTTTAAATGGCTCCAACAATTGCAAACGTGCAGAAGCCGGATCAACCTTAACAGTTACCTGGCTGCCGTCCTCGGCAGGGGCCTGGTAGCCTGCATCTTCAACTGCATAGCCTTTTATCGGCATTTCAATACCTTGTGGCTCATCTAATTTTACCTGCTCGCCTTTATCGTTAGTAAGGTAATCAGTAAGCGGGTTAAAGGTAAGATCACCCGCGATAGCCATAGCGGTCACCATTTCTGGTGATGCCACAAAAGCGTGGGTATTAGGGTTACCGTCCTGGCGTTTTGCAAAGTTACGGTTGAATGAAGTAATGATAGAGTTTTTGCGTGTAGGGTCATCTGTATGACGTGCCCACTGACCAATACAAGGACCGCAAGCATTAGCCAATACAATACCACCCATCTGGGCAAAAGTATCCAGATAACCGTCGCGATCTACTGTATAACGAACCAATTCTGATCCCGGAGTAATTGTAAACTCTGCTTTTGCAACCAAACCTTTGTCAATTGCCTGTTTAGCTAATGATGCAGAACGGGTAATATCTTCGTATGATGAGTTGGTACAAGAGCCTATTAAACCAACCTCTAATTTTGCAGGCCAGTTGTTCTCTTTAACCGCGGTAGCAAATTTAGATATCGGCCATGCCAGATCTGGCGTAAACGGACCGTTAATGTGCGGTTCTAACTCGGTCAGGTTGATCTCAATTACCTGATCAAAGTAAGCAGCAGGGTTAGCATAAACTTCGGCATCGCCGGTTAAGTGTTCTGCAACCGCGTCTGCAGCATCAGCAATCTCGGCACGTTGGGTACCACGCAGGTAAGTAGCTATTTTCTCATCATAACCAAATACTGATGTAGTAGCGCCAATTTCGGCACCCATGTTACATATAGTACCTTTACCTGTAGCGCTTAATGATTCTGCACCTTCGCCAAAATATTCAACAATAGCACCGGTACCACCTTTTACGGTCAATATACCGGCAACTTTCAAAATAACGTCTTTTGCTGATGTCCAGCCTGATAATTTACCTGTTAACTTAACGCCTATAAGTTTAGGGAATTTAAGCTCCCATGGTAAGCCAGCCATAACATCGCAGGCATCAGCACCACCAACACCAATAGCAACCATACCCAAACCACCTGCATTAGGCGTGTGGCTATCAGTACCTATCATCATACCGCCAGGGAATGCATAGTTTTCAAGCACTACCTGGTGGATAATACCCGCTCCTGCTTTCCAGAAACCAATACCATATTTATCAGATACTGATGAAAGGAAATCATAAACTTCTTTATTAACGTCCTTAGCTGTGCTTAAGTCAACATCAGCGCCTACTTTAGCCTGTATAAGGTGATCGCAATGTACGGTTGAAGGTACAGCAACCTGCGGACGGCCCGCCTGCATAAATTGCAAAAGCGCCATTTGGGCTGTAGCATCCTGCATCGCAACGCGATCCGGTGCAAAATCAACGTAATCAACACCACGCGTGTATGCTTTTGAAGCATCACCCTCGCTTAGGTGAGCGTATAATATTTTTTCGGTTAATGTTAAAGGTTTACCGGTTGCAGTACGGGCCGCAGCTACGCGGGTGCTGTACCTGCTGTAAACCTGTTTTATCATGTCTAAATCAAAAGCCATGGTTTTATACAATTAAAATGAGAAGAAAATATGAGTAAATTGCATTTTGACTACCCGATTTTTGTTAGAAATTGGCAGGAAAATGAATAACTGCGAATCTACAAATTATAACAACAAACCCGAAACGGGGGCTTTGCTTAATATTATTTAGAAATGTTCTGAATTAGACAGAGTTAAAAAACAATTCCGCTAGGCTATATTCTATTGTCTTTATCATAAAAAAGTAATTTTCATGGTATTTCTACTTTCATTTAGCTTGGTTTTTAGGTAAATTGCCACCTCAATATTTAATAGGAAAAAGCCATGACTGAGACGTTGGATATTAAAATCACCAAAACAAACAATTCCCGTTTAGCACAAACGGACTTTGACAACCTGCCCTTCGGACAAATTTTTACCGACCACATGTTTGTGGCCGACTATGCCGATGGCGAATGGAAAGATCTGCAAATTGTCCCTTACGGTGATATCCTGGTCAGCCCTGCTATTTCTTCTTTACACTACGGTCAATCATTTTTTGAGGGATTAAAAGCCTATAAACATGCAGATGGAAAGGTTTCTATTTTCCGTCCGGATAAAAATGCTGCAAGGTTTAACAAATCTGCCGACCGCCTTTGCATGCCTGATCTACCAGAGGAAACTTTTATACAAAGTATAGCGGCATTAGTAGATATTGACCGCGACTGGATCCCAACAAAGGCTAATCAAGCTTTATACATAAGGCCGTACATGTTTGCTACTGATCGCTTTTTGGGGGTAACACCGTCTAAAACCTTTAAGTATATGGTTTTGGCATGCCCTGTAGGTGCCTATTTTTCAAAAACGTTACGTGTAAAAATCGAAACGCACTATACCCGCGCTGCCGAAGGTGGTATGGGCTATGCAAAATCATCAGGCAACTACGGTGTGTCTATGTACCCTGCACGCAAAGCTGCCGAAGAAGGTTTTGACCAGTTAATCTGGACAGACGCTAAAAACCATGAGTATGTAGAGGAAATGGGTGCCGCTAACGTAATGTTTGTGTTAGATGGCAAACTGATAACCCCTGTAGCCGGCGATACAATTTTAGATGGCGTAACCCGCAATACGGTTATTACACTGGCTAAAGAATGGGGCTACCCTGTTGAAGAACGCAAAATATCTGTTGCCGAAATTATGGAAGGTGCTAAAAACGGCAAGTTAACCGATGCCTTTGGCGCGGGTACTGCAGCAACTATTGCTTCAGTAGGTTCTATTAGCCATAATGGCGAGGAGTATACGCTTATCGATCCAAAAGAGCGTGAGTTTTCACAAAGAGTTTTGAAAACCATTGATGCTATCCGCTACGGAAACGTTGAGGATACACATGGTTGGAATTATATTGTTTAATAATTTAAACTGATTATTTTACAGCATAAGGGTGGCTAAGGTAATTGGCCACCCTTTTTATTTATACCGACAAGAGCCGTCCCAATGCCGCGTTTAAAAGCTATCTTAGCGACACCGTATCCTTATATGAAGAAAATTGCAAGTATAGTTGCCGTTGTTTTAATCTTAGGTTTTCAAACTGCCCAGGCACAGCGCATCATCCCGAAGTTTATCCGCAAAATGTATTTTGAAAAGGATACCAGCAAACGCCCAAGCTTTGTATTGATACCCGTGCTTTCTACCGCGCCCGAGACAGGTGTTGAGGTTGGCGGTGCAGGCTTATATTCTTTTTATACCGATACCTTACATCGCGAAACGCGGGTATCAAATGTGTACGGATACGCCACTATCACCACAAAAGGGCAAAACAGGCTGCAATTGAGTACAGATAGGTGGTCGTCTCAAAATAAATATCACTATAAGGTGGCGCTTAACTATTTAAATTTTCCGGCTAATTTTTACGGCATAGGAAATAACACGCGTAAGGCGGACGCAGACCTGCTGGATGAGAAACGATACCGCCTGGATATAAACGCCGAAAAACAGGTAAAACGTAACCTTTACATAGGCTTTTTAGGCGGGGCTTACCATTACCAATACAAAAACAAAACTCCAGGCGGGATCTTCGACAAAGCCAACAACATTGAAGACCGGGACGGTGGCCCCATAGTTTTTTTAGGTCCGAGTCTTACTTATGATTCGCGCGACAATAATACTTATACCACTAAAGGCGTAATTTTTCAGGCGCAGTTTAAGGGGATAAAAGGCATACTCAGCAACAACGGTTATACCGGTGGATTTCTGAATATAGAAGCGGCCACTTTCTTTAAACTAAGTAACAAATTTATTTTAGCGCTAGATGTCCAGGAGCAAAGCTTGGTAGGCGGTGCATCGCCATTTTATTTGTTGCCACAGATGGGTAACGATGAACTGATGCGCGGATACTACGGCGGCCGTTTCCGCGACCGGAACTTTTTAGCCGGTCAGGCTGAGTTACGCTACCGCCTGAGCGAGAGGTTTGGGTTAGTAGGTTTCGGCGGTGCAGGTCAGGTATCCCGTGATAAGTTTACCTTATCAGCCTTTAAACCCAATTTGGGTGGCGGCGTACGCTATTTCTTTGATGTGGAAAAAGGTCTCAGCATACGTATTGACTACGGCATTGGTCAAAGACCTGTTGCCGAGCAACGCCTAAGCGGACTTTATGTAGCGCTGGGGCAGGCGTTTTAGTTGGGTAATAGTTGATAGATCATAGTTCATGGTAAAATTCACGCTAAACCATCAACTATGATCTATCAACTATGAACCCTGATCTAATAACGAATCACAAAATCCTCTTTCACCTGTCCTTTTCTGAAGTAAACCAGGCCTATCCAAAACAGATCAACTGTAACAGTTACCTGCGGATGCGCTTTAATTTCCTGCCAGGCTTCTTTCATGCCCTCGCTCCAGTAGATGTCATCGAAAATCAGTAAGGTGCCTTCGTGTACTTTTGGCAGGCACCATTCAAAGTATTTCAGCGTGGCATCTTTACGGTGGTTGCCATCAACAAATACAAAATCCAATTTATCCAAACCCGCAATAACATCCGGCAGGGTATCATCAAAATTGCCTACCGTTAGTTGTATGTTATCGGTTTCAGCTTTCGCGAAACTTTCTTTAGCTACACCAGCCGTTTGCGGACAGCCTTCTAAGGTATAAACCTTAGCGTTGGGTGCTGCCTTTTGCAGGTAGATGGATGTAGTGCCTAAACACGTACCTAACTCTATTATATTATCAGGTTGGGCATCTGCCGCCAGGCGGTAAAGCAACTGCGCCAAACGCGGCGGTTTAAGGGCATTTTTAGCAATGTCACCTACCCGCTTTTGCGTGTTGTTGTTAACGTGCGATCCTGCGCCCAGATCGGTAACTGAGATCATCCTGTCGTCGGCCAATAATTGAGCACGGATAGCCTCTACCTCGTTGTATACTTTTTTGGCATTAAAATCGTATATAACATTATCAACAAGGCGGTAAACAAATGGCGAGTGCAGGCCATGCCTGGTTTTGGCTTTTAAGCGGTACAAAAGGTAGTCAAACCCAAACCTTATATTAAACATGTTGTAAAATTATGCAAACCTTAGTATTTTAGCGGTATAGATGATAAATCAAACAGAAGTAAAATCCTTAATACGCCTGCTTGACGACCCTGATCAGGAAATATATAACCACATTTATCAAAAATTGTTGTCGTATGGCCCGGAGGTGATAGAACCCCTTGAGCGTGCTTTTGAAGAAGCTTTTGATCCCCTTCAACAAGAACGTATTCCGAATTTAGTGCACGAGATCCAATTCGGCACACTTAAAAACGATCTGAAATTATGGAAACAAGGTGGTGCTTTTGATTTGCTGCAAGGCATACTTATAATCAATCGTTACCATTACCCTGATCTGGATGAGCAAAAGATCATCAACCATATAGAAACCATTAAGCGCGATATCTGGATCCAGATGATGAACGAGGCCAGCCCGGCGGAGCAGGTTAAACTCATCAATCATGTGTTTTACCATTTACATGGGTTTGGCGGCAATACCACTAACCACCAGGACCCGCAAAACAGCTACCTGAGCCAGGTGCTGGAAACCAAAAAAGGCAACCAGATACTGCTGGCCAGCATCTACTCCATCATAGCGCAAAAGTTGGATATCCCGGTGTATGGCGTTAACCTGCCGCAGCACTTTATACTAGCTTATATGGACGAAAGCAAGCAAAGCGAAATGGAGGGAGGGGTGCTATTCTACATTAATGCCTTTAACAAGGGTTTTATTTTTGGCCGCAGGGATGTAGACATGTTCTTAAAACAGCTTAACCTCACCTTTGATAAGCAGTTTTACGAGCCCTGCTCCAACACCGATATCATAAGGCGCATACTGCGCAACCTCATCAGCTCTTATGAGCATTTAGGATCGCCGGATAAGGTGAATGAGCTGAACGAGTTGCAGAATATTCTGGATTAAACTTACCGATTTCCTATCCGCTTGCTGTTGCAGATAAATAGGCAACAGTTTGCAACACTTGCAACAGTATTTTTTGCATCTAATTGATTACTAGATTTTTGTAAAACCTATATGTTTAAACATGCAACACTTTGCAACAGACTTATACGTCAGGAAAATTAGCTGTGAAACCTCCGCAATTATCTGACAATCAAATAATTATAAATGGTAAAAAATTTCACATTTTTAGTGATTGGTTGCAACAGCTATTCTCACTTAAATAACAAAGCCCGGCAAACACTAGGCTTTGTTATTTTTTCTTGTTTAAAGGCACGAGTAAAGCCATTTCACTACCAACCGCTTAGCCTCGCGCCAGCGTGGGTTCGATTGGTATATGTTGCTCGGAAATCGCAACCCCAGTGATCCCCCATCAATACAAATTCTTTTTTTAATTTTAGGATCGTGGCACCACCAAAATCAAAGCTTCCATATTATACCGATATCAACGAGTTTTTGGCTTCTATTCCCTGGCCAGACAGGACGGAAGACCCGGACTTTTATTGCCTGCGTTTGAAGTCGCTGAAAAACGTGGTGCAGGTGTATAGGTCGCCTTTTAAAAGGTCCTTTTACTTGCTCGCATTATTTTTTAATTCCGGGAAGATCGAAGTGAACTATGGCGAGCAGACAGTGCAAGATCCAGACTCGTATCTGGTTTTCCATTCGCCTAATTTGGTCTATAGTTTTGCGCACAATAACGCTTTAGAGGGTTACGTCATTTATTTCAAACCTGAGTGTTTTGCTTTCTTTAAGCCTGACTTTAATGGTGAGTTTCCGTTATTCGATATTCTGAATACTAATTTGTTCAAATTCGGAAGGGAGACCTTTGAAAGTTTAGCGCCCCATTTTGAAGAAGTATTTGTGGCCTACGAACGCTCGGATAAGGCAAAGCATATGGAGTCCCGGATAAAATTATTAGGGCTGCTGTATCATTTGCATAGTTCCTCCCTGGTGGCGCCGCCGGTTAACACGGTGAGCAGCCAGCAAACCCTGCTGCGTAGTTATCTGCGACTGATCGACCATCATTATATCGATAAACGAACGGTTGGGGAATATGCGGCCATGTTGTCTGTTTCCGCTAATTATCTTTCAGATGCAGTTAAACAAGCCTGTGGTAAGAACGCGCTCAGCTTCATCGTTGCACGGGTTGCCGCGGAGGCCCGGTCGCTGGTGCTCTATACACACCTCCATATTGCAGAAATTGCCTACCAACTTAATTTCTCTGATCCGGCCAACTTTAGCAAATTCTTTAAAAAACATATCGGTCAAACTCCGTCTCAGCTCCGCAAGCCATAAAATTCACAAGTATTTCCATGTTTTCGACCACTCTTTTTTGATAGCGATCCCTTTCCTTTGTGCTATGAACCAAGACCCAGCCATCGACGCCTATATATCTAATGCCGCCGAATTTGCACAGCCTATCCTAGCGCACTGGCGCCGGCTAATTCGCGAAAATTGCCCCGATGCGGAAGAAGCCATCAAATGGAGTTTCCCGCATTTTGACTACAAAGGAGACCATTTGTGCATGATGGCAGCTTACAGCAAGCATTGCTCATTCTCCTTTTTAAAAGCAGAGCTCATGAGTGACCCGCGCCTGCGCGCCGATAAGGACCTAAAACCTATTCAACGTTTTTTTGGAAAGATCAACAAATTGGAGCAATTACCGCCGGATGAAGAATTCATTGCAATGATTAAAGATGCAATGGCCCTGAATGAAAGCGGAGTAAAGATCAAACGCGAAAAACGGGTATCCGATAAACCCAAGGTACTGGAAACGCCGGATTACTTGCAAGCGGCGCTTGACGCTGCGCCTGCCGCAAAAGAGGTTTTTGAAAGTAAATCCAACTCTTTCCGCAAAGATTATATCATTTGGATCACGGATGCCAAAACCGAGGATACACGCCAAAAAAGGATCAGCGAAGCTCTGGAATGGATTGCCGAAGGTAAAGGCCGTTTCTGGAAGCACCAGAAGTAATAAGCCGATAGCCAATATTAGGTGTTCGATGTCGTTTGTGTCGCTGGTGCCTCTACCATCAGCGCACTAATATCTCGTTGTATTATGAGAGTCCCTAAACCTACTCTAAAAGTTCCAGAGGCTGGGGCTCAAACCACTGTTAAAAACTAGCTAGTTCTTTTAGCCGTTCCAAAAAAGTTTTTCGTCCCCTCAGATTCTCATGTAAAGGCCCCTGAGGAGCACAATGCCACTTGCACAGAAACCTCAGGGTCCTCTGCGAGAGAGAGGGGACAGAAGAAAGCGTGCGGACATACCTGCGGATCAGCTTAAAGAGATGGCCACGGTCGTACCTCCCTCGCCATGACGTGCTGGTTGTATTTCTCGCCCGCTCGTCATCGCGAGCGCAGCGTGGCGATCTCCATAGGACAAGCCTGCGGACCAGCGGTGCGTCCAGGCCTACGGATCAGCTTACAGAGATGGCCACGGTCGTACCTCCCTCGCCATGACGTGCTGGTTGTATTTCTCGCCCGCTCGTCATCGCGAGCGCAGCGTGGCGATCTCCATAGGACAAGCGTGCGGACCAGTATATAACCCGGTTAAGTTAAAATCATAAAACTTTAACCAAATTGGTATTAGTTAGCAAAATATCGCAGTGATCTAACGCGAGTTTGCCGAAACCTTTACGGTGCATACCGTAAAGACCAGACACAATAAAACCATGCGGACGCAGGTGATCTAACAACACACTGATATAGGTTTGGCAACTGTTGTTGATATCAAAGCTGGCTTCAATATAGATAAACTTAACCCCGGTACTAAGTATCGCTTTAAAGCCATCAAGCACATTTATTTCAAAACCTTCGGTATCTATTTTTAAAAGATCTATCTGCGCGATATGATATTCGTTACAAATGGCCTCGCCGGTGGTGATCTGTACGGTCTCTTTATTAGGAAGGTGATGATTACTTGCGCCTTTTATGGAAGAAACACCAGTGTAATCATCGGATTTATAGATCGTGGCTTCGCCTATTTCATTCCCCATACCCTGGTTAAAACATTTGATACGCGGATCGTTGGTATGCTTCACCATTTCCTGATACGCGCTTTTAACCGGCTCAAAAGTGAATATCGTAGCATTTTTAAAATGCCTGGCATAATAAATGGCTGTTTGACCTTCGTTTCCGCCAACATCAAAAATGATCCTGGGGTCTACCAGCGCACGCTTCAAATCCAGCGCCATGATGCGGCCATTAGGTATGAAAGGTACAGATCTGTAGTTGCGGGTGATCATGCTTTCCATCAGATCTTGAATAGCCGTGCCAACCAGGTGTTTAATACTCATTCGCTAAAAATAGCTCATCTGCTTTACATTTTAACGGAAAAATGATGATGGTACTATTCAAATACTTTCTACTGCAACAATAGCTTCAAATTAACCCCAAAGTTGGTGAACGAGGTATTGAACGACTGCGAAGTGTATGGCCTGGTTAAGTTAGAATCATAAAACAACGTCATGTTAAAGCGCTGGCTTATGGTGTAATCTATGGATGGGCGGTAGGTAATGTTCTGCGCTCCTGACGAGATCTGGGCAGTCTGCACGTCGGCGCGGTAGATAAGCGTTTTATTATCGCGCAGCGCGAAATCAACTTTAAAGTTCAGATCGTTTTTAAGAATGGTGTTGCTAAACAAACCGAACGGAAACCGGAAGTTGCGGGTTTTGTAACCCATTCCAAACACTACCACTTTCTCGTTTTGTTGGGTAAGCTGACTGTTGGCCATGCTCAGGCTTAATATTCGGCTTTGCCTGTACTCAAAGTTGGCGGTAACGTTATTTTTAAAGCGAACATCGGCACCCAGCAAAGGCACAAACTGTTCGTAAATAGTGATCTGCGAGAATTGGTAGCGTGGTAAAAAATCGCTGTTAACATCGCGAGAAAGCGCATGCCCGCCAGCTTCTTTATATTGCAACAGGCTGCTGTAGCTGCTCACCGTATAGGTTGATTGGTAGCCATGACGCAGATCAAACGAATCAAAAAGTTCCTGCATAAAAGGGATCCGGCTTAAACCACCGTAAGTTATTTGCCAGTTAGGCAGCGGGATAGATGGAAACTGACTTAAGTTAGCGCTTGATGGATCTTTACCGGTAACCGCCGCTAAAAACGCGGGTACCAAAACGTTCTGCGCGTTAGGGCCGTAGCCGTCCGCAAAACCTGCACTGTTGACACCCGTGGAGTTTGGATTTTCGGCACCCAGCCGTTTTGAAATTGCTGCCCTGTTGGCTAAAAACTTTAAAAATGGCTGATAGACATTGTCAATGCCGGATGGTGACGAGAACGCGGTACCCAGTGACAGGAACGACACACTATAATCGCCGGATGTTATGGCTGCCATGTTTTCAAACCCGCCGGTAACTTCAGAATATTTAAAGTTGGTTTGATAATTACGGTTTTGAAATTTGAAGGATGAGAGCTGGATTCGCAGATCAGGTATAGGTTCAACCATCGCCTTCAGGCGCAGATCTTCGTTAAAAGTGCGCGAGTAAAGTTGGTTTTGTAATGTGTTTTTTGACAGCCATCCGTTGGCTATGGCCTTATCGCGAATATCTGCCTGGCTGCCCAGCAAGAAGCCCAGGCCCGGTGCATCATAGGTAAAATCCTGCCCAAAAATATTAGACTGCGGTATGTATCCCGGCAAGAATGTACCTTCTGTGCGGGTGTAGGTACCGTTAATGTTTTTGATACTAAAGAGTGCGCCCATCAATATATTTCCTATTCCCTTACCATCAAAATCTGGTTTTTGCCTGTCCTGGTAAGCGCCAAACTTACTGTAAAGCCGCATAAAATCAAGAGTTGGAGTAACCTGAATGGTGCGCGCGTTCTGAATGCTGTTACCCACGTTAAGGTTAGGATCTTTAAGGCCAAACAAAGGTTGCGCCAGCCAGTCAAAATGAGTGGTGTAATGCACTATCATTGCAGTCCAATCCAGGCCGGGGATCTTGTTGATGGGCGTTATATAGTTAACGTTTAAGTTGTGGTTGTAGTTAGTGGTACGGCCCAGCTTTTTTATGTTCTCCCAAAGCGTATCGCGTTTTAAACCGGTTATTTTTCCGTAAGGCTCATCAACTACTGATAGGTTGGTGGCATCCAGATCCATGGTTAATGATTTGGTCAAATTCCAGCCAATACCATAAATGCGTATAATATTAAAGTTTTTGTTAAAGTTGGTAGGGATAGGCGTAGGGTTATCCTTGTCTATGTTGCGCAACGTGTTCTCGGCATAAAACCTGTTAAAGTTCATGCTGAAGTTAAGGCGCGATGGTGCCGGACTAAAATTAAGATCGCGTAGCAAAGCCAGTGGGGTAGCTTTTATAACCTTTGCCAGCGGACTTATATATTTAGGCTGATTGGCATAATTATAAGCAATGGCCCCCGTGTAGGTTCGTTCTACGTTATTCTCGGTTATAAAATCGCGGTGCAGGTATTCGGTAAAAGCATAGCTCACATTAAAATTTTCAATGTCCCACACATGTACCGCCGTGTTTGGATCGGTGCGCTCTTTATGTACATTGGTAAAATTAAAACTGCGCCGTTTGGTATAATCTTCGGATACAGTTTTTATCGAGTCGCGTTTTTGCTGGCTGCCCGCCGCATCTAATGATTGTTTGAGTAATATATCGGGCTGGCCCGGATCATACATCGGCGTACTTACCTGCGATGACAGGTTTACATAAGCAGGTATTTTTATGCCTGATTTTTCCGGAAAAAACCTGCCTATATCCATACTTGCAGAAATATCATAAGCCTGGTTATCATTCAATGATCGTTCCTGCAGTTTAGAATCCAAGGCACCAAAACCCGCTGTTGATTTACTACCCGAAAATGTAACATGGCCAACGTCTGCCAGTTTAATATCAGCACTGGCCAAAGCTGCCCAACCTTTTTTGGTTTTAAAATCAGTTAGCCTTAACTCATCAAACCAAACTATACCGGCTTTGGGTAAGCCATCATCAACACCGGGTGCTGCATTGCCTTTAAACGGGTTGCGTACACCCAGCATAATGGTGCGCAGCCGGCTCAGATCTGGCACACCCATAATGGTAATGCGGTTTTTACCGTTTGAAAACGTGAATGGGCGGTTAACGGGCCACGGCAGGCCCATGTATTTAGCGTTATTACGCGCGAGTTTAGCATCGGTTAATATACTCAGGTCAATATCCAGTTCATTATCTGTAGGCCAAATACTGCTGGCATTAGTAGTGCCCGGCTGCGTTACCGCAAGCGGGATCTCGTATTCGTAATAATTATTCTGATAATCTGTACCCAAACGTATAAAGGCGTTTAGGTCCCCATCGCGCAGAATGGTTTGCGGCATAGCCTCGGCATGGATAAACATTTGCAGGTGGTTATACCGGCGCAGATCGTTATAAAAAGTTTTGAATGATGCCCTTGCGTAACCATCGGTAAGGTTAGTTACCGTTTGCGATAGCGACTGCTCATTCAACTGCGTATTTATCTGCAGGTTATTATAATCGCGCTGGCGCTGTATACCCGGCGGCACCACGTAAGGGATAGGTACGCGCTTGCCATTCTCTTCAATGTTTACCGTTTGCACCGTATAGGTTGAATTATCCAGGGGCGGGTTGTTCAGGGCTACATCGGCTATAACATTGGCGGGATTATTTTCTGTGTTAAACGCGCGCCAATCGCCCCTTACCAGCTCCATAGTAGCAAAACGCAGCACAGCGGTATCGGCAAAGTTGGTCATGAACATGCGCATGTAGCGGATGGCTTTAAAATCTTGTATCCCCCCAACGGCAGATTGATAAGATGTAACCGGGATACGGAACTGGTACCAGGTAACCGGCTGGGTAGTGCCGTCGGCCAGTTTTACCTGCGACGTCAGTTTATCGTTAACATAATTTTGCCCTACTATCAGATCATTAGGTCGCATTGAAACCTTGTATTGAAAATACTGGTCGTCCTGGCTCATGTTGTTATCACGGTCAATATCTTCCCCATCAGGCAGCGATGTTGATGCTGATGTTGGCAGGCCCAGTTCTGCTTGCGATTGCTCAGCGGTTTTTGAGTTACCCTCGTTGCCGTTAAACCTGCTGTAGCGAGATAGTATCCCCGCACCCGCCTGATCTTGATTAGCGCCCAGGTAATACTGAAAATCATCCGACGATGGGTCGTTGGCAAAGGCGGCGGCAGCAGGCCCACTAAGTTGTCCCTGAATCTGCTGTACAACTGTGGCAAACTGGCCACGTTCGTCGGCGCTGTTCAAACCATCCAGGCCCACATCCTGCAAAGCCCTTGATGTTGGGTTGCTATCAAAAGCATTTATAACAGGTTGCGTACGGCTTACGCGGCCCCAAACAGTTTTATCAACTGTACTATAGTCGCCATTTACGGGCAGGCCGTTCTCTAAGCTTTTGCGGCCATCTTTCAACACATCTTCTGATGTGCTACCCAGGTTAAAATACAGGTCGCCACCTTGGGATGATGGTTTGTACATAAAGGGGTCCATTACCCAAAATTCAATGTACTGCACATTAAGCGACTGGAAATCTGTAATAGGAATACCACGGTAAATACCGCCCCAGCGCGACCGTGGATTTTGCAGACTGCCATCCGGATTAAGGCCGGTGGTGGTGTAGTTATAAGGGCCGCGCACGTTTGGATAAAAGGCCAGATCTAAAGTAGCAACGGCCAATGGTTGCCCGGTAACTGATTGCTTGTACGGAAACACCTCTGTCTGGAAGATCTGCCTTACGTAATGATTGGAGAGCTGCGAACGCGAAACAGGTATAGATCCCGAAGTATAAAATATGGGGTCGATATTATAGAATGCCAGCCTTGCACGATTGTAGCCATAAGCCAGATCATTAAACAAGCTTGATTCAGAAAACAAGCGCGGCGTGGCGGACAGTTGCCAGGCGTTGGCAGCCTTTACATCAATTATGGATTGGCTGTTCTCAAAATCATCCAGATACGACGTTCCGTTACGTGCGCCTGCATAGCTTAATACGCTTGGGCTGCCGGGTAAAAGTTGCGCAAACTCGCCGGTGAAGTTTATGGACGATGGTGCCTTGGTTCGCAGAAAGGGCAGCTTATCAACCATGCGCGTTAAAAACCGCGACTCGGAGCTGTAATTAACATCCAAACCCCATATGGTATTGGAAATAGATTCAGCGCCAATGGCTTCGTTTTGCGATATGGGCTGCTCGGTTAAATGCATTATGGTACCGCCCAGCGCCAGTTTATTGTTTACGCGATAATCAAACCGGCTACCGTAAAGCGATTTCTGCTGAACGCCAAAAAGCTCGTTATTCTCCAGGTTTACGGTGATTGGCTGACCGGATGAAAGCAAGGAGCCGTTGATGATATTGATACGGCCTGAGTTATAATCAATAGTATAATCCGTCCCTTCAACCAGCTTAGCGGCACCCGCCGAAACAACTACCGAGCCTTGCGGAATATTAGTAGCGTTAAGCTGATAAGACCCACCCCCGCCCTGCGAGGAATAAGTACCGTTAATAGTGTAGCGGTTTAACTGCGGGAAGAACTGTTGCGCCACCGTCTTGGTAGAATCATACAGTTGCTGGTAAACGTATCGTTTGAGCAGATCAGTTTCTGTGGGACTAAAGCGCGCGGCAAGGTCAGAGCCAAAAGGCTCCAGTACCG
>Ga0247817_10000607_pt1 | contig 19293 bp, 18 predicted proteins | sample UWRJL212509R1_FD_178010 | JGI IMG/M metagenome (GOLD analysis project Ga0247817, IMG submission 178010) | Plant litter microbial communities from Arlington Agricultural Research Station in Wisconsin, United States - UWRJ-L212-509R-1 | ecosystem: Environmental > Terrestrial > Plant litter >...
CGCACCTCTTCCTTTTGCATCAGTGTGGCCGCGACGAAGTCTTGCCAATCGGACGCCGAGGGTGAGTAAGCATTGATCGCGCTTTCCAGTTGGGCCGCTGTCGGGATGACGCCGCGGCTCTCAAGAATCTGGTTTTTCGCGATGACCTCAAGCAACCCCGGGTCACTCAACGCTATTTTTTTGCGATCTTTCGAATGCTGCTCTTGGGCGACCAGCTCATTGAGACCCGCATCCAGCGGATCAATTTCTCTGGTCTGAGCCGGAGGCTGTGCAGCGCTAATCGAAAACATGACGAACTCCTTCTATCTCTGATTTCAAACGTGACGCACCATTTGCAGATTGACCGAATGGCTACGCTGCATGTCCGCAAAGACCTGTTCGATCTGTCGGGTTCTATCCCGCATCGAAGTGCCATAGTCCTCGACCAGGCGAGTCAGGTAGGAGGTGATTTCTTCACTGATCGCCATGCGCACCCGCACATCTGCCAAGTGCTCAGCGGCCTTGGCCTGATGATTGCCGCTGGCCACCTGCAACCCTCCCTGTACAGCCACGCTGCCGAACTCTGTGACCGCCTGGGCGATTTCAAGATTGGCCGCGTAGCGAGCCAGGGCCACAGGGTCAGAACTGATGAAGCTGCGCAGCTGCGTCAGCAACTGGGTCAGTGTATTGCCCAACGACGATGCCACTTGCTTGAGCGCCTGCATCGCCGCAGGCGCGGCCTGAGCAACCACCGACGCCAGTTTCGAAGCGACTGCACCGACGATTGGTCCGATCACCGCAACTCCGACAATAGCCACCAGCACAACGGCCGCCAGGGTTGCGGCGATCCCCTGGATCATGCCGGCGATTTGCGCGATGTCCTTCGCCGTTTCAGGGTCAACGCCAAGGCCGATCAAGAGCCTGGTATAGATGTCCGTAAACAGCTTGATCGCTTCCTGCATCACCGTGGTCAGGGGTTTCATGGCCTCAGCCATGAACGATGTTCCAGTATTTTCCTTGACCACCGCATCGGCAATCATCACCGCAGCACCGACGACACCTATCGCGATAAGGGCCAGACCGCCCGTCAACACACCGGCGACGATGGTCGCAACGGTCAACAAGACGCCAACAATGGTACCGATGCAGCCCATGGTTTTTTGCAGGGCCTCGGCTTTGCGCACCTCTTCCAGGTACTTATCCGACTCCAGCTTCATGTGTTCCTGAAGCCTGGCTTGCAGCTCGAGGAACAGCTCCTGATTAAGTTCTTCCTTGTTCTGTGCCGACTCGCCCAACAGCTCAATGATCTTCAAGCGGTTGAGCAGTGCCTGCGCGCTGCTGCTCAGTGCCTTTTCCTGCGCCTCTTTGATCGCAGGACCACCGAGCCCGGCTTCTTGCACTTTTACCGTCACCCCTTGCAAGGTTTTGGCGGCCGCGTTAGCGCTTTCGATCAGCTTCACGTGCGCGCCGGTGGCTTTCTCAAAGGTCTGGACATGGTTGGCCAGATCGCCTTTAAGCAGGTCGCGAAGTGCCAGTTCTTTTGTGTACTCAGGCGATTCGGGATCCAGCCCGGCCAGACGTTCTTCACTGTCATTGAGCAAGCCCTGGAAGTGCTGCACGCGTTCGCGCAGTTTCTCGAGCTTTTCCTGACTGCCACCGACGGCATCTTCTGCAGCCACCAATGCATCGACAGCGGCCTGGTACTCAGCACCGAGCTTTTCATGGCCCTGCTGTTTCGCGCCGGCCATGGTTTGCAGCATCGCCAGGCGATTTTTCAGTTTGTTGACGTCAACCTCGCTGAACAACTCACTGATCATCGCCATCAACAGCGTGAACAGGTCACCGTTGGTTTCCTGCTTGTTGCCATCCGCTCTCGGAGGTGGCGCATGAAGCTGTGGGCGCCCCGATCCCGTGGCGGAGGAACCATGCTCCCCCGCGTAGTTCACCGACATCAACCCCGCCAGTGCCTCTTGACCGGCCTTCTGGTAATCAACCGTTCTAGCCGCCTGACTGGCAGCTTTCCCATAGATTTCAAACGCCTGCGCACGGCCGATTGCACCCGGTGCAAACGGCGTGGATGTGCTTCTGATTTCACTCATGCTCAGTCCTCCGAACAGTCTTTTTCTATTCGACTCAAGGCATCCAGATAGACCTGGGCCTGTTTTCGCAGATCGTCTTCAGTGGCTTGTTCGAGTACGTACTCAAAACACAACCGGGCCTTGCCGACCTTGCCCAAAGCGAGTTGACACTGGCCGGTGTAGAGCATTGGCCGGTACTCATTCTTGCCTTGAGCGAACGCAATGGCGTACAGGTCGATCGCTTTCTGATGGTTCTGTTTGAGCTGGTGTACGGCTGCCAGGCCCATCCAGTAATGGCTGTTGTAAAAGTCGTAGATGCACAGGAAGTGAAAGAACTTTTCCGCATCGTCCAGCCGCCCCTGTTCATAGAACTGGTAAGCAAAGGCATACAAACCATCCATGTGTTCGTCGCTGATGCCCTGCACGTCCTTCAACGGCGCGCCCGCGAGCACTGCATCGACGATCTGCAGCGCCACTTCTTCATCTTTTTGTTTGTCGCGACTCATCAGCCACACTCCTGAAAAAACGTCAGCGCCGCTGACGTCTGCATTGAGCCAAAGCGCCGGCCTGCACGCTGCCAAATAGCGCTCATGCCGGCGTTCGGATGAAAAAAAGAGAGGCGATCAGGCTTGCTCAACCTGCTCGAGCCAGATCAGCAGGCGCAGCACTTCTTCGACTTCCTGCACCTGGAGGAAGCTGTAGCGCTGGTGGGTTTTGAAGATCCGTCGCGCCAGGGCGACATCGTTGATGACGGGCACGCCGACCTTCTCGGCATACGCCCGCACAGCGAGCGCGCGCTGGTTGGTTTCCATCAGGGAGATGAAGGGCAACAGCGTGATTTCAGGCCGGAAATACACACCGATGGCGATGTGCGTCGGGTTGGCGATGATCATGCGCGAGTTGCGCACATCGGACTTGACCTGCTCCGACAGCAACTCCATGTGCAGGTCACGCCGGCGACTCTTGATCTGCGGATTGCCGTCCTGCTCCTTGTGTTCGCGCTTGACTGCGTCCTTGTCCATCATCTGGTCTTTCATGAACAACCAGTACTCGCTAAGCGCATCGAGTACCACGATCAACAGTGCGCACCCCAGAAATGCCAGCAGCAGTACCAGCAGCAAATGCCCCCAGATCGCGAACAGATCCGGCGCCTGGGCATACAACTGGGCGAACAGCAGTTGCCGTTGGGTGACCCAGACAATCCACAGCGCCATTGCGAAACTGCCCAGGTACAGCAGCGCTTTGACGGTGTCCTTGACGGTGCGCAGGCTGAACAGTTTTTTGAACCCGTTGATCGGGTTCAAGGCGCCGAGGTTGAGCTTCAACGCTTCACTGGCCAGGGCAAAACCGCTTTGCAGCAACGCGGGTAACGCGCTGGTCAGGACGCACACCAGCAGTAGGGGCAGTAACGCCTTCAGACCAACCAACACCAGCATCGCCGAGTACTTTTGCAGGTCGGCATCAAAGTCACTGGCGATGATGCGCCGATAGACCTCCATGACTTCAAGCAGTGAGCTGTTGAACACCATGTAGGTGATGCCACACATCGTCAGACACGTGACCACCAGGTCCTTGGCTTTGAAGGTCTGGCCTTTGCGCGAGGCATCGCGCAACTTTTTGTCGGTGGGCTTTTCAGTCTTGGAGGCGCTGGACGACATCACGGCCCTCCGCTTCGAGGTAGTGCTCCAACGAGTGGGATTTTGCCCCCATGCGCAGGATTTCATCCGGCAGGTGCGGGCCGAAATACAGCATCAGTACCACCAGCGCTACCAGGCTCTTGACCGTCAGCGACACGGAGAAGGCGTTCATTTGCGGCGCATAGCGCGAGAGCAAACCCAGCAGCGCCTCGCTGATCAGCAGCGTGGCCACCACCGGAGAGCTGATCACCAATGTCTTGCTGACCAGCGCATCGAGCAAACTGATGATCGAGGGTAAGTTCACAACACAGCCATTTACCGGCGCGCAAATCCGGTAACTGTGGCCCACGGTTTCCAGCATCAACAACATGCCCCCCCCTTCGAGGTAAACCGCCGCCGCAAACAGCTGCAGAAAGTTCGCCAGCTCCGAGGTGTCGACGCCGTTGGCCGGATCCACCGTGCTACTGAGCATCGCACCGCGCTGGTTGTCGATGAGGTTACCCATGGCGTGCAACACCCAGAACGGCCAGCACAACAGGCACCCCAGCAACACGCCGATACCGGCCTCGCGCAACACAAGGCCAAAGAACGCCAGCCCGTCGAGCGCGGGCAGCGGCACGCCGACGTACGTCCAGAACCCTAGCGCCACCAACACGATGACCGCCTGACGCGGAGCACCGGTCAGCACCCCGCTGTTCAAAAACGGCAGCATGAAAAATATCGGCGCCAGCCGTGCAACCCCGAGCACCGCAGCGGCCATCAACGCGTACAGATCGAAAAACAGCGTCACTGTCATGGGGCTAACTCAAGGCCAGGCGCATGACTTCGCGACTGAAATCCAGCAGGGTCTCGCCGTACCATCCCGACAACAGGAACAGGCACCCCGCGACCGCCATCAACTTGAAGCCGAATGGCAGCGTCTGCTCTTGCAGCTGAGTGACGGTTTGGATCAGTCCGACGACCAGCCCGACCACCGTCGCAACGATGATCGGCCAGGCCACCATCAGCAGAATCAGGTAAAGGGTTTTGTTGCCGGCATACACCAGATCATTCATCGCGCGTACCTATGTGAGCAAGGTCAGGTATTGCTTGACCAGCCCGGTAGAGAGCAGCGCCCAGCCATCCAGCGCGACAAACAACACCAGTTTGATCGGCACCGAAATGATCACCGGGCTCATCATCATCATGCCCAGCGCCAGCAGGATGCTGGAGATCACCAGGTCGACGATGACGAAGGGCAAATACAGATAGAAGCCGATCTTGAACGCGCTCTTGATTTCACTCAGCGCATAGGCCGGTAACAAGGCGAACAGCGACGGCTCCAGCTCCTCATCATCAGGCAGGCGCTCTTCGGTTTCACCCTGCGCCATTTGCGCTCGTTCGAAGAACAGCGCCAGTTCCGGGTCGGTGTATTTGCGCAGATAGTCCTTGTAACCACCCAGGCCGTTCTCGGCAAAATTCACCACGGACTCAATGTCGGTGAAGGCCACCTGCTCATCCTTGTAATAGCCGTAGCCCTGCTTCATGACCGGCGTCATCACGAAAATCGCGAGCATCAGTGCGATCGCATTGAGGGCCATGTTCGACGGCACCTGCTGCAAGCCCAGCGCGTTGCGCACAATGACAAATACGATGGAAAACTTGATGTAGCAGGTGCCCGCTGCTACCAGGAATGGCAGCAGCGAAGCAAAGGCCAACAACGCAATCAGTGAGACGTCATTCATCGGTGACGTTCCGATAGACCTCGATCAACTCGACACCCAGTTGACCGTCCAGCTGGACCAGCTCGCCCCGCGCAACCCGCTTGCCATGGGAGCGCACCTCGATGTGCATCTCGGTGCCAGCGGCCAGCGGGATCAGTTGGCCGGCGATGATGTTTTGCAGGGTACCCAGTTCGATGTCGTGGGTGGCCAGAACGAACTCCAGACGAACCGGTAGCTGCTCCAGCCCGTTCTCGCTGCCAACTAGTCGGCTTGGATCGTCAACCGTAAATTCCATGTGTAACCCCTCTTTCGTGAGCGAGAAAACGCCGATGCTGTGGTTCGCCAGCCGACACTGGTGAGTGAGTTGAGTGATCCGCAGCACGTCACCCTGCGCAAGGCGTGCATGGCTTGCGCGGCTGATGTCACTGCTCCCCAGAATCAGTTGCAGGCGTAGTGGCAAATCCCTCAGCCATGTACGTGATTGCGGTGATTTTTGTCGCAACGGTTCAGGTGGCAGAACCGCCACCCACAGCCGACCCGCGACGGTTTCGATCCAGGGCAACGCCTGCATAGGCAAGACCTGTGGTTCAATCAATTCGACGTCCCAAAGACTGGCGCAGTGCAGTTCGTCCAGCATCTGGGGCAGCGGTCGTGGGACCGCACGAAACAAAGAGGCGATGCTCGTCAGCGAGGGCTCGACTGACAGCAGTGACGCCAATTGCGGCAGCGAATGATGCAGCCAGTCACGTGCCAGAATCAGGCCCTGCCATCCGCCCCGCTCGCCTTTGACGTTAAACCGCAGATAACCGGACAGCGCCTGAGGCACGTCCAATCCGACGCGGTGGCCCGCGCTCAGCCAACGGGACACAGCCTGGGTTCGGGCATGCGTCAGTTCATCGACGCGGCGTAATGCGAGCGTTCTCACGGAAGGGTTTCCGGCGGTTCTTCCTGGTCGTCGTCAGGCGATGGGTGTGATCCTTGATGCTGTTGTTGATTCGGGTTGTCGTTCAGCTGCCAATGGGCGTTCCGAACATGTTCAAAAGGCTCGCGCAGGTGTTCGAAGACTTGAGAGCTGCTGGGGCTGAGGACCAGGTTTTGTACTGACTCACCCGGCAGCCGGGTGATCGTGACTTGACCGTTGATAGCGCCTTTTTGGAAGGGTACCTGGAGAAAACCACGGTTTGGCGGCGGGGCTTGTTCCAGGGCGATGTCGAGCAATGGAAGCGGTAGCGACGCAGGGCCTGGCGCTGGCGCCTCGACGTGGACCGGGACCTGCGCTGTCACGGGTAAAGCCACTGAAGGGATGTTGCTCAGCCCGTGGGCGACCGGCCGCTTTTTGGTATGGGATTCAATGGGATGGCCAGGGGTTTGCGGCTCCCTTGGCGGCATTGGTAGATCAGCCGGCACAGGTTCATTCGGCGTTGCCCTACCTTCGATCTGTGGCGGTGCAGGCAAAACCACCTCAGGTTTTGGCGCTGGCATCACTTGCCTGTCGACCTGAGAGGCGGCCTGATGCAGACGCTGCATTAGCGGCCGTTGATCGAGGGCAACCGGCTGAGTGCGTGGCGCTTGCAACGGACGCTCACCCGTACCCCGACTGAGCGCATGGAGTGTTTCCCCGTGCAACATTCCGGGCGACGGTCGCTGACGCCAGATCATTGTTGCAATCAGGTCCACCACGCCTTGTGGCAACTGCTCCTCCTCAACGGGAACGAGCTTGTCTTCCAACTCCTCCACGTCACCCCCGGCACCCGATTCAATGGAGCGGACCGGTAACCGAGGAACCACTGACACATCATTCATCGCTGCACTCCGACCATATCTTCCACTTCCCGTTCTTCCCGGCGCACACGCTCAAGCCTTTGCGCACGCGTCATCTGCTGGACAGCCCGTTCGTATTTGTCATGCTTTTGTCTGGCAAACCGCAGTTGTTCCTGTTGCGTGTTGATCGTTTCATCGATCTGCCTGCACTGTTGTTCGACACGATCACGCTCCAGATGCAGCACCTGAATCTGCCGGCGGATAATGGCTTGACGTCGCAGCAGGGCCAGCAGTTGCCCGTGGTCCAGAACGCAATCCTCAGCGCGATGGCTGTCCAGAAGGTTATGCAGCGCTGCCGTCTGATCGGCGAAATCCACCAGTTCCTGGCGCAGCGGTTGCAACTGCTGTTGCGTGCGCACCAACGCCTGTTCGCACCGGCGCTGGCGCATTTCGCTAAAACCCAGCAAGCGGCGCGTATCAGCCAATGAGTTCATTCAGGCTCCGCAAGGTGACTTCAGGTTCGCTGCATTCGCTCGTCGGCTGACGCAGCCACTGATTCAAGGCATCGCGACGTTGCATGGCGTGATCATTGCCGGCATTGGCGCCAGGGGTGTATTCCCCGAGGTCGAGAAAAATCTGCAGTTGCTCGAGACGCGCCAGGACGTCTCGTGTTGCAGACGCCAGTTGCTGGACCTGCGCATTGGTTACTTGGGACGCAACACGACTGACGCTGCGCAGCACATCGATGGCGGGATAGTGCCCCTTGGCGGCCAGATCACGGCTGAGGTACAGATGCCCATCGAGGATCGAGCGAATTTCCTCGGCCATCGGATCCGGCTCATCGTCGCTTTCCAGTAGTACCGTGTAGAAGGCAGTGATGCTGCCCTCAGCGGTCACACCGGGCCGCTCCAGCAAGCGCGGCAAGGCATCGAACACTGACGCCGGGTAGCCGCGTCGGGCCGGTGCTTCGCCAGCGGCCAGCGCCAGGTCACGACGGGCCCTGGCGTAGCGAGTCAACGAGTCCAGCAACAGGACGACGCGCTGTCCCTGATCACGGAAATACTCGGCGATGGTCGTCGCCTGCAGGGCCGCGTTGCAACGATCCACCGAGGAAAAATCCGAGGTCGCGAACACCACCACGCAGCGCGCGCGCTTGTCGGACTGGCGCAGATGCTCGACAAACTCGGTCACCTCGCGCCCCCGCTCGCCGATCAGGCCAATGACGAAGACATCTGCCTCGGTGTGGCTGATCAGCATGTTGATCAGCGACGTTTTACCCGATCCGGCCGCTGCAAAAATACCGATTCGCTGACCGACTCCGCAGGTCAGCAAACCATCGATGACGCGAATGCCTGTGGTCAGTGGCACGGCTACCGGCCGACGCTGGTGGTACGCCGGCGGCTCGGCGTCCACCGGGTAGTCCTGCACGTGAACAGCAGAAGTCGGCGCAAGACGCTCGACGATGTTGCCGTGAGGATCTACCACGCTACCGAGCAACGCATCACCGCAGGCCAGGCGCAGCACAGAGCCGGTCGGCACAATCATCGATTCCCGGGAAAGCCCTCGGGCATCCCCCAGCAGACTGAGCAATACCACGCCTGGCTTGAAGCCAATGACCTGCGCCCGTGCCGCGAGTTGCGGTGATCGCCAGTGTTGACGGACCTCGCACACTTCGCCGATGACCACGTCGACCAATGCCGCCTCGATCAACGGTCCGCTCAAGCGCAAAGGATGCGCGGCGCGGCGTTCCAGCGGGTCATTCATAGGCGCAGGATGCCGCACAGTTCTTCGAGCACCGCCACAAAGTGGTCCAGGGCCTGAGCGAAATGCTCTGCATCGCTCAGGGCTTTTTCATTGCTCAAAAGTCTCAGTTCAAGCTGTCCTTCCACCTCGCACAGATGTAATTGCCCACTGCGGGACCAGGGGCAACCCTGAAGTAGAATCTGCAGTAAATCAGCGGCCGAATGCCTCAGTAGTTGAGGCCCCACCTCCGCCACCCTGGCCCAGACCCACACCTCTTCATCCACGTAGCCGACGTTGATGGCGGGCAAATCCTGCATTTGCATTTCGATGGTGCTGTGACTGTCGAAGTGACCCAACTGCTTGTCGGTGCAGCCGCTGTGCCGCAGTGCTTCGCGCAACAGTTCGGCAATGTCCAGGTGTTTCATATCGATCGTTTCCTTACAGCGTCTTGATAACGTTGACCGAGATCGTTTCGGAAATTTCGCCGAACGACATCACGTCCAGTTCCCGAAACTTTCCTTCGATCAGCTTCTTGATGTAGCGCCGCACATCGATCGAACACAGCACCACCATGTCTTTTTGCGCAATGTGCAGGCTGTCCAGGCCGACGCTCAGGCGGTCCATCAACTCCTCCGCTTCGGCGGGTTCGAGATTGATGAAACTGCCGCCCGAGGTTTGCCGAATACCCTTGCGCACCACGTCTTCAAACTCCGGCGACAGCAGCAACACGCGCAGATCATTGCCGTGGGCGAATTTGTTACTGATGTAGCGCGCCATCGCGCCACGGACATGCTCGACCAGGGCCAGTACGTCTTTTTCCCGCGAAGCCCAATGGGCCAGTGACTCGAGAATCAGCTTCATGTTGCGCACTGAAATACGCTCGCCGATCAGCCGTTGAAGGACCTCTGCGATCTTCTGCACGGTGACGTGGCGGTAAACTTCCTTGAGCAGATCGGGGTAGCGGCTTTCCATTTCGTCGAGCAGTTGTTTGGTTTCCTGCACACCGAAAAACTCCTGGATGTTGCGCGCCAGCAACGTCACCAGGCAGCGGTAGCATTCGTCGTAGGCCGGGCGCAGCTGATAACCCAATTGCTGCACCCGGTCCTTGTCATCGACCGTGATCCAGATGCCGCCCCGCTGATGACCGTCGGCGCCACGCACCAGTGCGAACCCCATGGATTCCAGTTCCGGGGAATAGTCGAGCAAACGCCAGTGATCGAAATGGATGTCGAACTGGTCGGCACGAACTTCGTTAATCAGCACAGCCACTTGATGAGCTGACAAGGCATCGCTGCCGCGAATCTGCGGTTCTGGAATTCGCAGCCCGTAATCAACAAAAAACTGGCTGCGAAAGCGTGCCGCCAAGCGAGCGGTGTTCAGTTCCTGTTGGCGTGACATCGGTACCAGCAACATCAACGGGACGGTTTCCGTGGCGATGCTGTCGATGTCCTCCAGCAGGCCCAGCTCGGTCGACGCCTCGCCGGGCGCAGCGGCAGAGGCGCTGGATTCAACCGGTGGCCCGGCAAGTCTTGAAGCCTTGCGGTGCCGGAAAAACACCACCAGCCCCAATACCACCGCAATCGGTAGAAAGGTCATCAACGGAAAGCCCGGCAATAACCCCACGCCCACCGCCAGCACCGCCGTCACCCCCAGTACGAAGGGGTTACCGAGCATCTGCGCGAGCATGTTGCGCCCCAGATTGCTGTCATCACCATTGACCCGGGTGACGATGAAACCGGCGCCGATGGCGATCAGCAATGCAGGAATCTGCGCCACCAGACCATCGCCAATGGTCAGCAAGGTGTAGGTCGACAGGGCCGTGGACATGTCCATGCCCATCTGCCCGACACCAATGGCCATGCCGCCAATGAAGTTGACGAATATGATGATGATCCCGGCGATCGCATCGCCCTTGATGAACTTCATCGCACCGTCGAAAGAGCCGTACAACTGACTTTCGCGTTCCAGTACGCTGCGTTTTTCCTTGGCCTCCTCAGCGGTCATGGCGCCGGCCTTGAGGTCGCCATCGATGCTCATCTGCTTGCCGGGCATGCCGTCCAGGGAAAAACGCGCGGCAACTTCGGCGACCCGTTCCGAGCCCTTGGTGATGACGATGAACTGGACGATGGTGACGATAGAGAAGATGACGAAACCGACCACCAGGCTTTCGCCGATCACGAACTCACCGAAGGAGGCGATGATGTCGCCGGCGTCCGCCTGGCTCAGGATCAGCCGGCTGGTACTGATCGACAGCGCCAGGCGAAACAGTGTGGTCAGCAGCAATAAGGCCGGAAATGTGGAGAAGCTGAGGATGCGCTCGATGTAGAACGAACCCATGAACACCAGCAGCGAAATAACGATGTTGAGGCCGATCAGAAAATCCACCAGCGCGGTCGGCAGCGGGATGATCAGCATGGCGATGATCATCACCATCAACGTCAGGATCAGCAGTTCGGGTCGCGCGCTGACGCTGCGCAGAAATTGATTGAGCATGGAAAATCAGAGTCCTTCAAAACCAGCGGCGAGGCGACGTCGTTCAACGCATTCGTGGGCGAAGGCGATGTCCGCCAATTGACTGAACAACTGCGCCAGACGCTGCGGTGCTTCTTCATCGCAAAACAGCTCGGGCGGCAGCTGCAGGCTGAGCCGGCGTATCACCTGCAGCAGCGCCGAGCGCTCACGGTGCAGGCTTAGCAGAACGCTTTCACCCAAGGCACCGAGCAACAGTTGGTCGAGCTCATCGGGGTACGTCAGCAGGCCGAGGAGAAATACCAGCCAGTCACATTCCTCAGCGTTGTGCTGGCAGATCAGCCGATCACTGAGCGCGCTTGTGATAAACCCGGCTTCCGCAGAACGCAGGCGCTTGAGAGCCGTTAGCCGGGTCAGCAACTCGCCAAATTCTCTGCGCGAGCAACTGGGGTCCTGAGCACTGATGTCGGTCAGCAAGGCCGCCTCGATAAACGCCAGGACGGTCATGCGCCGGGCCTCGCCATACGTCGCGATCCAGTCCTGATAGCAACTGACCGGACCGTCGTCGGACTCCAGAAAATCCCGGTAGGTTTCGCGCAGGAACCCCGCCCGCACGGCAATCGCCTTGCCGAACAATCGGGCTTTCAAGGCTGCGTTGATGCCAGCTTTCATGGGTTTTGGCGAGCCCTGTTCGAGCACCGTTTGCAACAGGGTTTCGAGCCGCTGACGCGTGCCCGCGTCGAGTTTTTTACGACGTAGCAGCTCACGCAGCACCAACGCCAGATCGCTGTCATCGGGAAACAGTCCGCGTGCCATTTGCAGCAGCCATGCAACTGGTTTGTCGCCCAGACGCACCAGACTGAACAGTTGCCGAGCCTTGCCGACGGTGTCGTCTTCCAGCACCCGTTCAAAGCTTTCGGTCATCGACTCGGACTTGAGCTCAAAATGTCGCCGGCCTCGAAACTGCGCCAATGCTGCCGACATTTCATCGCTCATCTGCACGAAACGTTGGGTCGCAGCGGCCGTGCCGGTCTCGTCCGTTTCCACGTCGGCATTGGGCTGCGGTTGAGGGTGTTCAGCGGCTTTTTCGCTGTTCAGGCGGGCCTGCGCGGCCCGCCCGCCGGAGGATCCAATCGGCAGCATCAGTTCTGCCCTGCGCGCAGATAGGAACGCCGCAGGCGCTCATGCTGCTCGGGTGTCATCAAGCGCGTGGCGGGATCGAGGCTGTCAGGCTGCAGTTCGCTGGTTATTTCCTTGGGCTGAATCAGGAACACCCGCACGGTATTCGCCGAGCGGTTCTGGCGGTAACTGAACAGCCTGCCGATCCAGGGGATCGAGCCCAACACGGGGATGCGTCCGATCTGCTCGCTGTGATCGTCGCGGGTAAACCCGCCGACCAGCAGACTCTTGCCATGAGGGACTCGCGCCACGGTACTGATACGCGTGCGACCAACCGTCGGCAACGCATTCGGGCGCTCGCCGTCGCCCGCGCTCTCGACTTCGTTGCCGTCTTCGATGTTAAGCGACATTTCGATCTCGTCAGCCTTGGCAAAACGCGGCAACACGTTAATCAATGTGCCGTAGGTGACGTGTTGCAAATCGACCGTGCGTTCGCCAACCAAGGGCGCATAGAAGGTGCGGTTGTTGTCGAAAATCGCCGGGACGTTTTCCTGGGTGAGGATCACGGGCCGTGCGACTACGTTGGCGCGACTGGTACGCTCCAGCGCCATGATCTGCGCGACGAACGACACGCCGTCGAGTGTGGTCGCCGAGCCGGCATTGAGCGACGCGGAAAACTGGCTGCCGACCTTCACCGCGCCTTGCCATTCGATGCCCAGCTGATTGAGTTCGTCCTTGTGCAAATCGATGATCCACAGTGACAACTCCACATGCCGTTTCGGCGTGTCCAGCGCGGTCACCAGGTTTTCGATAAAGCGCACCTGTTCCGGCAGGCCCTTGACCAGCAGGCTGTTGGTGTCGGGATAGGCCACCACCCGGATATTCCCCGCCGCCATCTCCCGCGCAAGAATGCGCGGTGCAGCAGGGTCATCGGCCGAAGATGACGTGGCGAGGCCTTCCAGGGGAAACACAGGCATAAGGCCTGGTGAAGTTTGCCCGGCGTTTTGCGCCACCAGGGGTTCGACTTCACTCTGCTCGCCACGCAGCAGCAGCTCGATCACGGTCGCGAGGCCCGGGATGACTACTTTGTCATCGCGCAGTTCGTATTTACGGTCACCCACAAAGGTGTTCTGCACCTGAATAACGCCGATTTGCTGTTTGCCCAGCAGCAAATCCGAACGCTGGTTGTCCAGCAGCTGTGCGGCTTGCATCACCAGGTCAACGTAGATCGGTGGCCCGGAAATATGGAACGTGCGCTGGCCGTCATGACGCATCGGGTAGCGGGCATCGTGCAACCCGGACTGTTTCAGGAAGCCCTGGAGTCGGCTGACGGTCAGGGTTTGCAAAGACGCCATCGAGCTTTTGACTTCCGAGCCGTCATACACGTAGATCGATTGGCCATCGCTGTACCAGATCAGGCCCATTTGAGCGGTGATTCTTTCGAAGGTCTTCTGCGCCGAGCCTAGTTCGAATTCCCCGGAAATCCGCTTCGCGGCGGCGGCCTTGCTCACCACGACCGTTTTGCCCAAAGGGCCTGACAACTCGGTAAAGAAGGTCCGAACGCTTTGCTCACGAGCCACGTAGGCATCGTCCCGGGCTCCCGCAGTCACTGGTGCGAGGGTCAGCGCAGCGCTTAACAGCGCTGGTAAAAAAAGCACGGGAAAGAAGCGAGAAATCATCGGTTCACTTGCTTGAAAGGTCGGTGATGTCCGCCAGACTGCTGGGTGAGAAACCCACCAGCTCGCGGATTTCCTTGGAGAAATGCGAAGACGAGGCATAGCCGAATTCCAGCGCCACATCTGTCAGCGAACCGTCTTCAAGACTCATGTTCAATAGCGCCTGAGCCGCTCGCCAGCCGCGTAATGCAGGTTTCGCCGCACTCCCCAGCGCGTGTTGGCACAACCGGCGAAAGTGCGATACCGAGACGCCATAACGCTGCGCCAGTGCAGACAGTTTTTCGCTGTGGGTGCCCTGCTCGACCAGGAATCGAACCAGCCCGTAGCTCTCGTTGTTTCGTAGCTGGCGGGCAAACGCCTGGTAAGCGCAACTCCCGGCCAGCGCCTGTTCGATGTACCAGCGCTCAAGCGCCTTGTCGCATCGGGCGGTTTCATCGGCCACCGCCAGCACGGCCCAGGGAAACGGGCGCGAGACCTTGGCGATCAGCGTATCTCCCAGGTCGATAAAGACCTGCAGCTTTACCAGGGTGGCCTCTGCCATCGCGCGCACCTGTACGTCGCCGCCGCTCAGCTCTGCCGCGCCGTCCATCACGATCAATCCCTGCCAGCCCGCAGGCAGCGAACAGGACAATGGGCTGTTGTTTGATGTGAGGCACACAGGTTCATCGGCGACACGCAGGTGCAGCACCCGATCATTGAGGCGAACATCGGGCAATGTCGTGGGGCAATCGCTCTGGATCTGCACACCGGCCTCCTTTGCAACGCGGCGTTGGAATGGGCGGCAGGATGCGAGACGCGGCGGGTTGAATCCTGATGGAAAGCTGATGGAACGCTCGCTGGCATATGCCTTGCACCAACACCTTTATCAGCGCTCATGCCAACGTCGGAATGAGTGGAAGGACAATGGCGTCGTCACCCGGCTTTGCTTTCGCAGGAAGCCTGGACGACGCCATTTTTTTGGAAGGTGCACACTCGATGAACGAACCATCAGCCGGCCCGCTGGCCTGGGTCAATGGCAGCGACGCCCCGGAAAAGACCGACATCAACCTCGGTTTCATGGCGCTGAGCGACTGCGCTTCAGTGGTGGTCGCCGCGACACAGGGCTTCGCCCAGCCGTTCGGGCTCACCCTGAATCTCAAGCGCCAGTCGTCCTGGGCCAACCTTCGGGACAAACTGGTCAGTGGTGAACTGGATGCCGCGCACAGCCTGTACGGTTTGATTTATGCGGTTCACCTGGGAATTGGTGGCGTGGCGTCGACCGACATGGCGGTGCTGATGGGCCTGAATCAGAATGGTCAGAGCATCAATCTTTCCCATGGCTTGCAGGCTTTGGGCGTGACCAGTCCTGAAGCACTGGATCGCCACGTGCACCAAAGTCGCCCAAAACTCACGTTTGCCCAGACATTTCCAACCGGCACCCACGCGATGTGGCTGTATTACTGGCTCGCGAGTCAGGGCATTCATCCCTTGCGGGACGTCGACAGTGTGGTGGTACCGCCACCGCAAATGGTTGCGCATCTGCAAGCGGGACGCATCGACGGGTTCTGCGTGGGCGAGCCGTGGTCCGCCAGTGCGGTCAAACAGAACCTGGGGTTCACCCTGGCGACGACCCAGACCATCTGGCCCGATCACCCGGAGAAAGTCCTCGGCTGCACCCGCGCGTTCGTTGAGCAATATCCCAATACTGCCCGGGCCTTGGTGAAGGCGATTCTGGCGGCCAGCCGCTTCATTGAGGCCAGCACCGAAAACCGCCGCAGTACCGCGCAATTGCTCAGCGCCCCGCAGTATCTGGATGCACCGCTGGATTGCATCGAGCCGCGTTTGCTTGGCGACTACGACGACGGGCTCGGTCATCGCTGGCAAGACCCGCATGCCATGCGTTTCCATGCCGGGGGCGAGGTGAACCTGCCGTATCTGTCCGATGGCATGTGGTTCATGACCCAGTTCCGGCGCTGGGGCTTGTTGCACGACGATCCGGACTACCTGGCGGTGGCGCGTCAGGTGCAGCAATTGGACGTGTATCGCGAGGCGGCCATGGGGATTGGCGTCGCGGTCGGGGACAACGACATGCGCAGCAGCCAGTTGATCGACGGCAAGCACTGGGACGGCTCGGACCCGGCGGGTTATGCCCGCAGCTTCAAACTGCACGCCCTGAGCGACAGCTCGCACCGATTTGCCAGCCGCTGACAGGAGATTGCGAACATGTTGCGTATCCTGCTGATCAACGACACCGCGAAAAAAGTCGGCCGCCTGAAAGCCGCCCTGACCGAAGCCGGGTTCGAGGTGATCGACGAGTCGGGCCTGACCATTGACCTGCCTTCACGCGTCGAAACGGTGCGCCCGGATGTGATTCTGATCGATACCGAGTCACCGAGCCGCGATGTCATGGAGCAAGTGGTGCTGGTGAGCCGTGACCAGCCGCGGCCGATCGTGATGTTTACCGACGAGCACGATCCCGGCGTAATGCGTCAGGCGATCAAGTCCGGTGTGAGCGCCTACATCGTCGAGGGCATTCACGCACAACGTCTGCAACCCATCCTGGACGTGGCCATGGCGCGTTTTGAGAGCGATCAGGCGCTGCGTGCGCAACTGCATGCACGCGACCAGCAACTGGCCGAGCGCAAGCGTATAGAGCTGGCCAAAGGGCTGTTGATGAAGATGAAAGACTGTAACGAGGAGGACGCCTACACCCTGATGCGCCGTCAGGCCATGAGCCGGCAACAGAAGCTGATTCAGGTGGCGGAGCAGATTATCGCGATGAGTGAGTTGTTGGGTTGAGGTCTTGTGGAGACTGTGAGGGCCTCATCGCGGGCAAGCCTTGCTCCCACAGGGATCGGTTTGATCACAAGACAGGTGGGAGCAAAGCTTGATCCCACAGGGATTGGTGTGATCACAAGACAGGTGGGAGCAAAGCTTGATCCCACAGGGATTGGTGTGATCACAAGACAGGTGGGAGCAAAGCTTGCTCGCGATGGCAACCACACCGTCTGCGCCTATTGGCACAAATCTCGCTAAGTAATTCCCACAGGTAACCAACGGCGGTTGCCCCACCTACGACAAAGACGTCGCTCACCTTGTTTGCCCATGGCAAATCCGGTGGCGGCGTTTTTTTGTTTTGGCCCCTTGAAAAACGGGCCGGTGGTGCGGCCGTTTTGCGGCGTGCCATCTGTTAGCTCATGACTCCTTTTAACAGCTGAGGTGCGCGATGAATTCAAGCTTCTGGAAATCTGGCCATACCCCGACACTGTTCGCGGCCTTCCTCTATTTCGATCTGAGCTTCATGGTCTGGTACTTGCTCGGGCCGTTGGCCGTGCAGATCGCCGCAGACCTGCACCTGACCACTCAACAGCGCGGGCTGGTGGTTGCAACACCGATTCTGGCCGGGGCGGTTTTACGCTTTGTGATGGGGCTGCTGGCTGATCGACTGTCACCCAAAACCGCAGGGCTGATCGGTCAGGTGATCGTCATTTGCGCGTTATTCGGCGCCTGGAAACTCGGCATTCACAGCTACGAGCAAGCGCTGATCCTGGGCCTGTTTCTCGGCATGGCCGGCGCGTCTTTCGCGGTGGCCCTGCCGCTAGCCTCGCAGTGGTACCCACCACAACATCAAGGCAAGGCCATGGGCATTGCCGGTGCGGGCAACTCCGGCACGGTGCTCGCGGCACTGATCGCCCCGGTGCTGGCGGCGGCGTTTGGCTGGAGCAACGTATTCGGCTTCGCACTGATCCCGCTGATCCTGACGCTCATCGTCTTTGCGTGGCTGGCGAAGAACGCGCCAGAGCGGCCGAAAGCCAAGTCGGTGTCGGACTATTTCAAAGCGCTGGGTGATCGGGACAGCTGGTGGTTCATGTTTTTCTACAGCGTGACGTTCGGCGGCTTCATCGGCCTGGCCAGCGCCCTGCCCGGCTACTTCAACGACCAATACGGCCTCAGCCCGGTCACGGCCGGGTACTACACCGCCGCCTGCGTATTCGGCGGCAGTTTGATGCGTCCGTTGGGCGGGGCTTTGGCGGATCGTTTCGGCGGTATTCGCACCCTGCTGGGGATGTACACGGTGGCCGCAATTTGCATTGCAGCAGTGGGTTTCAACTTGCCCAGTTCCTACGCGGCGCTGGCCTTGTTCGTCTGCACCATGCTCGGTTTGGGTGCGGGGAACGGCGCGGTGTTCCAATTGGTGCCACAGCGTTTTCGCCGGGAAATCGGTGTGATGACTGGCTTGATCGGCATGGCCGGCGGTATTGGCGGATTTGCATTGGCAGCCGGCATGGGCGCGATCAAGCAGAGCACCGGCAGCTATCAGTTGGCGTTGTGGTTGTTCGCCAGCCTGGGCGTGCTGGCCTGGTTTGGTCTGCACGGGGTGAAACGTCGCTGGAGAACCACCTGGGGTTCTGCCGCAGTGACGGCTGCGCGGGTCTGACGTCTTCATGAGCCTGCAATTGAGTTTCGCCGAAGCCAGCGCCGTCGGCCCTCGCGAGGAGAATCAGGACGCCGTGCGCCTGGTCACGCCGGACCCGACGCTGGCGGCGAGCAAGGGGTATCTGTTCGCGATTGCTGACGGGGTCAGCCAGTGCCTCGATGGCGGTCTCGCGGCGCGCTCTACCTTGCAGGCCCTGGCGCTGGATTACTACGCCACCCCCGAAACCTGGGGCGTCGCCGAGTCTTTGGATCGACTATTGCTGGCGCAGAACCGGTGGCTACAGGCAAATGGTGGGGGCCAGCCGCTTCTGACCACTGTCAGTGCGCTGGTGCTGCGCGGCAGGCGCTTTACCCTGGCCCACGTCGGCGACTGCCGGGTTTACCGCTGGCACGCCGGGCAGCTACAGCGGATCAGCGAGGATCATGTCTGGGATCAACCGGGCATGCAGCATGTGCTCAAGCGTGCCATGGGGCTTGATCAGCATCTGGTTGTTGATTTTCTTGACGGCGAACTGCGCCTTGATGAGTGCTTCGTGTTGCTCAGCGATGGTGTCTGGGCCGTGCTCGGTGACACCGTGATCGCTGCGATTCTGCGCGATCAACCGGAGGTGCACAGCGCTGCGCAAACCCTGGTCAACGCCGCCCACCTGGCCGGCAGCCAGGACAATGCCAGCGCCCTGCTGGTACGGGTCGATGCCCTGGGTGAAACCAG
>Ga0247817_10000608_pt1 | contig 19237 bp, 18 predicted proteins | sample UWRJL212509R1_FD_178010 | JGI IMG/M metagenome (GOLD analysis project Ga0247817, IMG submission 178010) | Plant litter microbial communities from Arlington Agricultural Research Station in Wisconsin, United States - UWRJ-L212-509R-1 | ecosystem: Environmental > Terrestrial > Plant litter >...
TAGCCAGGCGTGTTAATACTACATCTTTCTGCGCTACTAGTGTAAAGCCTTCGCCTTTACCCGGACATTGTTTCTCATGACCTATACAAACAGAATTGACAGAAATAGTATCTGTGGCATAAGCAGCCAGGATCATGCTGTCTGCTTTTACGACCATCTGATTTTGATAACCGGGATTTTTGCTTAGAAACGTTTCGCCGGGCGGGATAAGGATTTTTATTTTTTCATTCTGAAGATTGGTTACTGTCATCAACAGTCTACGGCCATACACATGATTGCCTTCACTATTCCACGTTGCTGAAACGGAAATCGCTTTTGCCTGATGTGCGTTCCAAAGTGTTTGCGCTTTTTGTCCGTATGCGAAAACACTAACAAGATAAAATCCTACAATGAATAAGAGTGATTTCTTCATAGACTAAAAAGTTATATGAATTGAGAACGCAGGAAAAGCGGAATTAGTATTAGGGGATTTTTAACCGTCTTTGGTGTTCTGTGTGTGCAACAGAATACGGTGAGGGCTTTTTCAAACTAAGGGTTTCAATGGTAGACTGTAGGAGTCGAATATCGGACTTTTTATTGAAAATTTGATGTTATTAAAGTGCTTATAATTGAATCACATTATCGCATAAAAGAAAGATGCTTTTTTATCCTACATACTTGTATATCCCTACAAAATCAAATTTTATAGATAGAGAACAGCATTTATTGCTCTCTATCCCTTTCATAATTCAACATAGTTTACTTTCAAATAAAATGACGGCGTTAAACGACGCCATTTTAATATTGTATAAACCAATTAGTTTAAAGAGGATTCTAATCTATGAGTTGAATACCATATTCCCGGTGTCAGTAAAATGGTACGATATTATAAACAAATCGTCATGTCACTATCAAACAACATATGCTCCCCATACTTCACATAACCCAATTGATTCGTTAACATTGTCGTTTTTCCGATAGTGAAATCAATTACATTGCTGTGGTGATGCCCATAGATCCAGTAATCCGGACCATTAGATTCAATGAAATCAAAAAGTTCTGTTGCAAACGCTTCACTTAATGCGCTGCCTTTGTACTGTTGTGGATAATTGTAAAACGTTGGAATGTGATGGCTGACGACGATACGCTTTTGTGCATTTTTCTGTGCCAGTGCTTTCTGTATAAACAAAATACTTTCATCATGCAGCAGGTTAAACTGTTCGACTGAAAACGGCTTGCCCTTATATTTTATCATATGAAAGTCACTCATGCCCTGCATTATCTGCCATGCATAACCCGGACTGATCTTTGACCAGAGCGTTGAAAAAATAAACTGTATATCTTCATGCGTTATTGCGATATTATTTACAAGAAAAACATTGTCCCTTATTTTTTCATTCAGTGTTCCGCATCTGTCTGCCAGATCCGAATTATAGTATTCGTGATTGCCCGGCACCCAATACACCTGTTGAAAATTATCCGATACATAACTGAAAAAGTCCGCATGCTTATGCATGACCGAGAAAGGCACAATATCTCCTGCAAGCAACAGTATATCACCTTTCGTCTCTATGGGATTCGCTTTAACAAAGTCTCTGTTTTGAGAGAATTCAAGATGCAGGTCGGATGCGTATTGGATGGTCATAATCCTAAAATAATATTCTTTATAATTCTGTCACGTAGTTCTTTGTAGATATGATACTCAGATTACTATTTTATTAACTTTTCTAAGTCTCAATCTGCATATAAATCCTTTTTTAATAAATCAGGAAACAATAATAAACCTGCCTGGTTTATTATTCAAATTCACGTTTATCATATTGATTTCCATAGCTAATTAATTGCCCTAGTCTTTAGCTATCCGCTGCCTGCGTATTGACTATATTATATCACTTGTGTACACATTAATCCTTGTATGTCCTAAGTTGTACATACATCTCCCACACCGCCTCCTTCCACTCTACTACATCAGCAGGAGATGCTTTCTCACAATACGTATCCAGCAAATCTGTATACAATTCATACAAACTATCGGGCCGCGACTCAAAGCCTGCCAGTGAGAGGATGAGCATGCTCAGATCGCAGGTATATGTAGCGTCAAACCCGGCTTCTACCAAACGGTTAATGTGGCGACGGTTCTTCATTTCTTCGGAAATAAGGAAGAGCATTACCTCTGCTGATGGAGGCATTTTAAAAAGTTTAAGGTTGGTGGGAAGTTCCATATGCATAGCTGTAAAAAGATTAAAATAGTGTCGTAAAATTATTTTAAAATTTATTCATATGCAATATTAATGCTATTTAAATATTTTAAAATGTATTCAAATAGCACTTTTAGTTAAATTTGAGTTTTTAAGATTGGTGTATATTGTCATTATAATTAAGAATAACACCACTATATGGCAGAAAAGAGAATTTTTAACAGAATAAAATCTGTTCTTGCTGAAAAAGGAAAAACGAATCTTTGGCTCGCAGAAGCATTAGAAATGAATAAAACAACCGTTTCAAAATGGTGCACAAATGATGTCCAACCTTCAATGGAAACGCTATTCGAAATTGCTGAGGCATTGAATGTTGATGTGCGCGAATTGATTGTTTCGACGAAAAAGTAGCTTTGCTAATCTATAGAATCAATAAATATTATCATACTTATTGTGGCCTATTAATTCTTTATTTGTCATTTTAATCTTGATCTCTTATTCTTAAAGAATAAAACATATAATACATTTCAACTGCCTGCCTTTTATAAAGTTTCATATACGTCCAGCACATAACAGGAATAACGGCTATGTATAAAGTCAGAATTGTACATACATAAATATCAATCTTACTTTTAAATATATAATGCAAAAAGATTCTTATTATGATATAAAATATAAAAGTACCTGTGATATTTCTTGCAAAGCCTGATAAATTCACAAAATGCTTTACTAGTCTAAAACAATGAGGATAATTAACATTTATATAAGACGAAATTAACCAATAATAATCTCGATATTTTACTTCGTATTTAAATGTTCTATCAGTTATCTTTTTAAATACAATTCTAAAACTTTCATCAAATGGCCTCCTGTAGCTTAAGCTTAATGCACTTCTGAAATTATTATTTATTATAGAATATATACTATGCACATAATATTTAATATAATACCAGCATCGCTCAAAACCTGATTTAGAAATCGCTTTTTCTTTGTACCTCCTTACAGGATGAGGATTTAATAAATTCTCTGAAGGATTTCTAAACATTTTTTGAATAGTATGTTTTGCAAGAAAACTGGAAAAAGCACTCATTATATGACCTACCAAATAACAGAAAACAATAAATATTAAAAATGTTATTAAACCTAAACCTCCTTTTGAATCATAATATATAAAATCTAAAAAATAATTAAGTTTAAAATTAAGAGTAGAACTTTCAATTCCTTTGATTGTTTTATGCTCATCAAAGTATCTTAAAATTTTAGAGCCATCATAGTCAATTATAAAAATTGCGAAGAAAAAAAATCCTGGTAATATGTATCCAAACAAATCATATAAACCAATTGATTGTTTAATTTCTGTTGTTTTATCTTCAATACTCATTAATTTTTTTATTTATAAAAGTTCACTTTTTTAATTGACTAAATCATTCGAAAAATTTCCAAGCCTAGAGTAAGATTTACTACAAGTACACTAAGCTAAATACTATGCCAACAATCCCTCTAATTTATTCTTCCATTTCTGCCAATCCTTCATTTCATTTGATTGCAAGTCAAAAAACCTTTGTGTATGGTCATGATGAATAAGATGGCACAATTCATGTACAATTACATATTCAATACAACCTTTAGGAGCTTTAATCAATTCAGGATTTAAAATAACTTTTCCCTTAGGTGTGCAACTTCCCCAACGGGTTGGCATAGATCGAAGAACAATGGACTCAGGTGTTACATCGTATTTTTTAAATTTTTCAATGATTGGCTGAGCAATTTTTTCAAATTTAAGCCGTGCATTTTCAACATACCATTCATTCAATAATTTTTCGGCATTTTCCTTTTTCAAGACAAACACTTCAATAAAGCCTCCTCTTAACTTTACAGATTCAACTTTATCTAAAATAATTTTTAGTCGATATTGTTTACCTAAATACAAATGTGTTTCGCCAGAAACGAATTTCCGTAATGGGGTTTTAGGATGGAATGTTAAAAAAAAGCTTTGTTGTTTAATAATCCATGGAGCTCTTTTTATAATCTTTTCTTTAATTTTTTCAATTGAAGCATCAACCGGTGATTTTACCTTAACATCCATGTCTGGAGTAATAGTAATGCCCAACGATTTTCTATTACTATACTCAATAGAAAAGGAAATTTTCTTTGAGCCATACATCACAGATACTTTCATTACTTATATCTAATTTTAGCAACGTCTGTACATTTTTCTGCCAAATCTTCGGCCTCCTGAATCGGAAAATCAAAGGTGTCAATTAGATATTCACTTATATAAAATAGCATCTTTCTTATTACATCTGGTTTTGATTGCCAATCTACAATTGCAAATTTTGATATAATGGAATCCGTTTCTAATGTGAATTGTTTGCACTGTTCATCGGTTAACGTTGAACTGGATTTTATCAAACGGAAAAATGGTATTGCCTTTTCATTATTTAATAAATCAGAAGGTATATCATCTCCCTTTTTGCTTACGGCTTGCTCTCTATACTCCTTCAGTTTTTTTATGGCTTCTACCTCTGAAATACGTAATGCTCTTAAATCTGCAATCGTCTGTTGAATAAGCTCAGATAACTTCTTATAAAAGACTGGATCCTCATCCATACGTTCAGAAATATGTTTGGACGTTCTGCTGGCAATTGTTTCAGCCTTTGCACGAGAACCTACAACACGCTCCAACTCTTTTTCAAAAGCTTCTGCATCCATAATACTAACCTGTTCAGTCAGCCTTATTACTTCTTCTGTAGTAACATGTTGATCTAGTAATTTTTGAAGTTGTTTTTCATATTTTTTAAAATCAACTTTATCACTGTAGGTATTAATGCTAGCATTCCTCAAATCAGCAAAAAACTTAACGTGTTTTTTATACAAGTTTTTCATCTTCTCTGGAGTAGTATTTTCATAATCAATACTTGATAAAGCTACTTTTAAACATTTGGCAAATGCCGAGTATTTTTGATAGAAAAGAGCACGAATAAACTCATCTGACAATAAATTAGTATAACTAATTATATCCAATTTATTAGGGAGCGCTTTAAATACATCTATTAATTCGGCATGCAATTGAGGTAGCCTTGAAATCTCTTCACCAATATCTGTAATCGTTCCAAGCATTTCTTCTTGTTCGAATTCAGATAAACTTGTATAGGTATTCATTGCTTCATCTAATTCACCAATAATACCTTCGTAATCAATAATAAACCCAAAGTCTTTTCCTTGAGCAACTCGGTTTACACGTGCTATGGCTTGTAATAATGTATGCTCCCGAAGTTTTCGACAAACGTACATCACAACTACTCTAGGTTCGTCAAAACCAGTTAGTAGCTTATCTATTACAATTAATAATTCTGGACTATCTGTTTTTTTAAATTGATTGATTAAACTTTTTTCAAAATCTTTCCCATGTTTAGCTTCCATTTTTTTCCAAAAATTCACTACTTCGTCACTAGGATCATCGTGAATATCCTCGTTTCCTTCTCTCGTATCCGGAGCAGACATAATGACTTCACTAGTAACTTTGCCAATCAAATCAAAAGCTTTTTTATATTTTACTGCAGTGGCTTTATCGGGTGTTACAACCATCCCTTTAAATCCACTACGTTCTCCTGTTTGATCCAAACCCCAATTCTGAGTATAATGATTTGAAATATCACGTGCTATTTCATCAATACGTTGTTCTGTTTTACCAATTAAATTGGCTCTACTGAATTTCTTTTTTAAATCTGCCTTGCCATAACTATCCAATGGTTCTGACACGCCTTCAAATCCGCGATCTAAAGCCTTTTGATTTACATCCTGAACAGCATGTCTACCCTCGTATAATATTGGTACAATAGCGCCGTCTTCAACTGCCTGAAGAATCGTATAAGCATCTATTATTCCACCGAATTTTTGAGCGGTACTTTTTTCAGACTTCATTAATGGAGTTCCTGTAAATGCTAAAAAGCAGGCATTAGGTAATACCTTTTGCATTTTAACATTAAAGGTTCCGTATTGCGTTCGATGACCTTCATCAATCAAAACAAAAATATTAGGTGAATCTAAAGGAGAACCTCCTAAACGTTCTACAGCAGCTTCAAATTTATTTATAACAGTTGTAATAACTGCATCACTTTTACTTTTCAGTAAATCTACTAGCCTTGCACCAGTTTTAGCATTTTCAACTGTGACACGTACCTTTTCAAACGTAGTGGTAATTTGTGTATCTAAATCAATACGATCTGTTACTAAAACAATTTTCGAATTTTTTACTGTTTGATGGATTTTCTTCGCAAGCAATGCCATAGTCAAAGACTTACCACTACCTTGTGTATGCCATACAACACCACCTTCTCGTTTTCCCTGATCAATATTCTGTATTCTATGAATGATTTTTTTGATAGCAAAAAATTGCTGATAGCGAGCTATCTTTTTATATAGCCCTCCTTCAAATAAAATGTAATCTTGAATTAATTCTAATAAACGTTCAGGTCGACATAAGTTATACAAGTATTCATCCTGTAGGCTTACATCGACAACCTCTTTCTCTCTTTCTTCTATAAAGTTAATTTCCCAGGCTTCACGTTCTGAATAGAAGTATTCTTTCTGTTTTTTTTGCAATGGGATATTTACAAGTGCGAGTAAAGATTCATTTATAGTTTCCTTCCATGTGGCCCAAAATTCTTCTTTGGTGTCAGTCGTTGCATATTTGGCCATTGTTGTAGCAACACTTAGTAGCAATTGACTATACACATATAAATTACGAATACCGTCTTCCTGTTGGTTGCGAATATGCTGAGAAATACCTTCGTGGATGGGATCTTTTGAATCTGGACGTTTACATTCAATAATACTTAATGGAATACCATTTACAAAAAGTACGATGTCAGGTCGATAATGATCTTTACTCATACTTCTCATGACACTGTATTCTTCCGTTACATGAAATACATTATTAGCAGGATTTTCCCAATCAATATATTTGAGTGTAAAACTCTTTTTATCACCTTCAATTGTTTGTTCAAACGCCTTACCTAATCGTAATATGTGATAAACGGTTTCACTGGCAGAAATATACCCTTCATTCATGGGTAATTCTTTCAAAGCCCGGATACCATTTTCAATATTCGCATCACTAAAAATAGTTTCTTTCGTAGCACTTATTCGTATACTATTGATTTCTTTTAATTGTTTGCGCAGCACATCTTCTAAAAGCACATTGGTACTTTTACCTCCTCGCAATTGATCTGCATCAGATGGACTTAAGTAGATATATCCTAGTTTTTGCAATAATTGCAAAGCTGGGATTTGTGAACTCTGATCTTCTTTAAAACTAGGAATATACATGCTTCTATTATTGTAAAACCATTACATTCAAGCAGTTAATGGTTTTTTATGGAGGAAATAGGAATTATCTATTTTCGTAAATATTAAATATTTTTAATTAATTAAAACAACGGTTAAATGTAACCAAGGCTGTTTTTGAATTTAAGAACAACACTTTAATCAAAATATTCGTATCACGTATTGTATAAGCTTATGTATGTTTATATATTTGTAATGTTCTTTACCTTCGGTTTGGAATCTACAAAGGTCTCGAACGCTGAACCCACATATAATCAGCGTTCTTTTTTATACTTTTATTAAAGTTTTTTTCCAATAAATTCATCTACTGGAATCCAATCAGGACTATTTATTACTTTATCGGCATTCTCTTGCATCTCATATGCAGTAACAAAATTTGCTTTTAATAACCCTGTAAAACGTATTACAACAATATAATTACATTTGACCAAAGCAACCCTTCTGTCATTTACGTAAAGTTTTTTATCCCTATCCCATCCCTGTTTCAACATCGCTTCAGGATCTTCTAATGTATCTTTGATCCAATATATTTTTTCAAGTCTGTTTAATGAAAGAATAGATTTATCTCTTATTTTACGATCAGCACTTTCATAAAACGTGTGATCAAACATGCTTTCAGTAAATTTAACTTCTACTTCATCAAATGTTTTAATTACACACGGTTTACAATAGTTGTCTTTCCACAATGCCCTAAATTGAGCTTCTATCATATTTTGAGGTTTGATTTTTTGATATGCCATTACCAACCTCCTTTTAAATTGATCTTAAATATATTTAGCTTCTCTTCCCACTTAGGAGTAGCAGCTATCGAACGTCCAAGATATTTCTCTTCTATATATTCAATCAATGCCAGCTTAGCTTCACTTTTTATTTCGTTATTAAATTTAGCTGCAACCAAACCTGTTAACACATCTGCTAATTGAATGCCTAGCGATTGTTCTGAAGGTAATCCCTGAACTTGTTTGATATCAGATGTTAAATTTGAATTATCTAATACTTTTTCTAAGTCCTTCAATCGACCTTTGTTTCTATTAACCTTTAGATCCAAAAAAATATCATAATTATTAAAATCGAAAATCCAATGATTCAATAATTGATAGTAAAATTTATAAAATCCCAATTCGGCATCTTCCTGATTAAATTTCATATGATCAACTTTACTGGATTCAATTAAAATGACTCTGAACCGGATATAACCAGATACAAAGAAAAAATCAATGATGTCTTTATAAAGTTCATAGTATGCTGGTGAAAGTTTCTGCCATTTCAATTCTCCTTTAATAGAATGCTTGACTTTAATATCTGTAATACCTTTTTTCAAAGTATTACGATGCTCTGAAGGAATCCATATTCCGCCAATAGCAGTGAAAAGATGGGCATCCTTTTTAGTCAAAGCTTCTAAACCGCTTTCATCACAATATATTTCAAAATCCATATAAAATTATTTAAGCGTTGTTAATTACTTCAGATATTTCTCCAGCAATTTCTTCGACAGTAAACGCAGAAGTATTTCTTGCTAATTTGTCAGCTAAAGATGGAGAAAAATCAATGACCTCTTTTTTAGTAATATTATGCCAAATAGGCAAAATTATCTGCTCACCAGAAACTACTTTTGTTATGATTCCATCAAGTTCATAATTTGTCCAGCCCTTTTTAATAAAATCTTTAGACAAAACTACAATTCCAAAACGGCTATTTGCCAAACCTTTATCAATTTTCCTCCTTAAACTATCTCCAATTTTCATTTCAAATTCATCATACCAAACAGTCAAGCCTTCTGCTTGTAGCGCATGAACCAACGGTCTTACAACATCTTCTTTATCTTCTGAGGCATGTGAAATAAAAACATCATATTTCTTTGTAGGTTCATCCACATCAAACGGATCATCATCTTTCCGCACTAAAGAAGGAACCGAAGCCAAAGATGCTTCGTTATAAGAAGGTAACGCTGTTGGCAGTACACGAACAGAAGAATTTACACTACCTCTTAACCCTTGTAGATCTACCGTTACATACCAATGACCAGAACTAGTTACACCAAGCACAACTGGAGAGCGTTGAATTAAACCACCAATATACCTATGTGATCTACCAGATTTATAATTTTGATAATTGGAACTATCCATTAGCCGAACATTTGCTGCATTACCTGAAAGTGTAACTTGAACCCTCTGTCCAGACTTTAAATTCCCCAAATCATAAACCTGATATTTCATAATATATATCTTTTTATTATTTTTCCATTTCAATTAATAATACCAATAATTTTCTTTATTTAAATATTACGGCTTTACTTTCAATCTCTTTTTACCTGTTAACAACAACTGCATTATCCCTCTTTTCTGCTCTTTTATATTATCCAATTTTGTTTTAAGTAACTGTATTTCATTATCAGCAGATTGCAATACTCGAGCAATAGCGATCTGTTCTTTCACATTTGGAGGAACTAAAATTTTAACAAGCGAGAAATCTTTGAATTTACAATTCAATGTATCATCAACTAATCCTTGAGAATTTCTCCAAAAGAGGTTTGTTAACTTTGGCGTTTTAAACAAATAAGAAAAGTAAAGAGAATCAGTGTTTTTATTAGGTATTACCACTGTGTATGCCGGACTAATAATACCTTCCATACTTGACAATGCACTTCTACCCTGCCACATTCGCATTGTATTATATCCTATATCTCCTGGACAAATTCTCCTATACTTTGACTTATCTTCGTTCGACGTATCTTTCTTTATTGAATCAGATTGAGGATAAATCCCACTTGCACCAACTGAAAGAAGAGGCAAATCAAAATACTTAGTTTCATTTCTTTCTTTAAACAACTCGCCTAAATACGTTTCCTTCCACTCATTATTATATCCTTTCAGCCTTTTCTTGCCTGTAAGTAAAAGCTGCATTAAGCCTTTTTTCTGTTGTTCTTTAGCAGAGATTAATTGTTGTGTTTTATTAATGGAATTGTCCCAAGTGCTGAGGCAGGTTGTAATTACATGCTGCTCCTCAAGCGATGGTAGTAAAATAGGAATTTTTGAAAGAGACTCTTTAGTTAACTTGTATCTTCCAGCGCCTTGTCTCGTTAGATAAGGTGTTAACTCTTTGTGATTAAAATAATAAAAAAACCATTCTGTTAAATTTTCATCTCCTTGAATGATATGTGCATGATTATTTACATTAAATCTACCTTTTATAAGTAATGTCATTGGTAAGTCTTTCCATTTTAAGAAATGATCCCCATCTTCTCCAATTAAAACGTATTGGCCTTCTAACTTATATTGATTAATATAGTCTTGCACCTTTGTTGGGCCATAATAAGGGTATATCCCTCTGATTTTTTTTCTTTCTTCTTCACTTATAGGCAATCTCAAATTATTGCAAATATTAAAAGCCTTACTTACAGACTTTACTTTCCAATCAATTGGAAAGTGAGTGTTAATTGAAGATTTGCTATTAGTTTTTTTCATTTCTTAGTTAGTGAGTCTACCTTCATTTCAATGCGGGTAAGAACAATATTTATAAATCGAGAAGAAATTTCTTCCATTTGAGCAGAAGAAATTATTTGATGATATAGATAATCTAGCTTATCATCATCTTGTAAAACAATCCGATACTTATGTTTTTCAAACTCTATTTGTAAATTTGCATATTCATCAAAAGCCTTGAGTCCGAGTTTTTTTAGTTTTTCTAATCTCAACTGTAGTTGAATATATCTCATTTCTCCTCGTTTCTCTAACCATGCAATTTCAATATCATCTATTAAATCATCAATATTCCCATGAATACTACCGCTACCATCAATAAAATAAGCAAGCTCAGATGATGTAAACAAAGATGAAATCTTCAAACACTTTTCAAACACTTTTCTAAAAAGAGGTTCTACTAAGTCAGTAAACATTTGTTGCATCACTTCTTCATTCTTTGTTTTTTGAATAGACTCATTAACACCTTCCATTAATCGGTCAAGCAAAGCAACACGCTTATCAATATCATCTGGTTCATCAATTTCTTTACCATCAATTGCATTTAATAAAATTGACTGCGTATCAATAATTCGTTCACCTAAAAATGTATATAACAAATCTGGCGAACCATTATATACCTGAATATCGGCAAGCAATCTATAATAATTCGTTTTGTGTTCTTCTTTTATAATAACAATCGGATATTTACATGCCATTAATAGAACGTTTGTAAGCACACGCGCTGTTCTTCCATTACCATCGTAAAAAGGGTGAATTGTTAAGAAATCAATATGAAATTGAGCAATTTTAGCTATTGGATGTTCTTTTGCTTTACCGCTAAAGTATGCGTCTAAATATGCATTTATATCATTCAATAACGAATGAATTTTATCTGGTACTTGGCTTGGTAAAATAAAATCAATTTTCTCATTCTGATAATTAATAATCTCATTCGGTACCGATTTCCAATTCCCAATTTCTCTACGTTTCGAATCATCTTCCTCATACATAATAGCTGCATGAATTTCCTTGATTCTTTTTTCAGAGATGCGTAATGTGCCAGCACTCATTTTCAATACCTCAAGTACCATCTTGTTATGGCCATTCATTTCCATAACATCTTTTAATGGCTTTCCGCTAACATCTATATTACCAACCATCACACTTCTCGTCTCTTCGCGAGTAAGTGTACCACCCTCCATACGGTTAGAGTAATAATTCCAATCCAACCGTAATTTATAATTCACCTTATTTAACAGATCTTGATTAAAAGCACCATGTGCAGCAATCTTTTGCTGATTTTCATCAATGCGTTTCAATATTTCTTCTAACTTCATAGTAGTTATGTTTGAATAAAATTACTCCATTAATTCTTTTAAATACTTTGCCATTTGCTTCTGCACATCTTTCAACTCGCCTTCAAGTGAATCGATTTGTTTTTGTACAGCTGCTATATCAATTTCATCTTCTTCTTCAAATGTATCTACGTAACGAGGTATATTGAGATTGAAATCATTTTCTGCCATTTCTTGAAATGTGGCTACATAACTGTATTTATCTTCTACAACACCAGCATTAAGCTTTCCTTTGTTAAACTTTTCATAGGTAGCAACAATATGTTTGATATGGCTTTCGCTTAACTTGTTTTGATTCTTAGCACTATCGTACTCACGGCTAGCATCAATAAATAAAACGTTTTTATTTTTAGCTTTCCCTTTATTGAAAATTAAAATTGCAGCTGGGATACCTGTGCCAAAAAATAAGTTTGCAGGCAAACCAATAACAGCTTCTAATATATTTTCTTCAATGGTCTTTTGACGAATTTTACCTTCGCTACTACCTCTGAATAATACACCATGAGGAACTACAACGCCAACCTTCCCTTTGCCTTCGTACGTAGTTTCTATCATGTGCGTAATAAATGCCCAGTCTCCTTTACTCTTTGGTGGAGTACCTCTCCAAAAACGATTATAGCGGTCTGTTTCAGGATCAAAACTATCGGCCTTATTTTCTTCTTTGTCATCACTCTTTCCCCATTTATCAAGTGAAAATGGAGGATTGGCCACTACTGTATCAAATTTCATCAACGTATCGCCTTCCTTTAATTTCGGATTTCGAATGGTATCGCCCCAGCGTATGGTAGCATTATCAAAACCATGTAAAAACATATTCATTACGGCTAAAGCCCAAGTACTGCCATTGGCTTCTTGTCCATATAAAGAAAAGTTTTCACTCCCTACTTCAATTCCCGCTTTTATCAATAATGACCCTGAACCACATGTAGGATCACATATACGAGAACCGGGCAATGATTTAGTTAATCTTGCAAGTAACGTTGATACTTCACTTGGCGTGAAAAATTCACCCGCCTTTTTACCAGCGTCACTAGCAAAGTTTGCTATTAAATATTCATACGCTCCTCCAATAATATCTTCTCCTACTAAATGCGATGGACGCAAATTCAATGCATCTTTATTGAAGTCAAGCAATAAATTTCTCAGCCGAACATTTTTATCCTTCGGTTCACCAAGCTTACTATTATTAAAATCTATGTTCTGGAAAATACCTGCACCATCTTCGCTATATAATTTTTCTCTGTTTGCTTCTTCCAAGTCAGTTAAGGCAATATTAATAAGTTCACCAATATTAGCTTCATTTCGATGATCTAATAAATACTTATAATGTGATTGCTCAGGCACAACAAAACGTTCATGCTTCATAGCACGCTCTGCACGCTCTTTATCCCCTTTATACTTTTGAAGATGTGTTTCGTATTTATCATCGTAAACATCACTTAAATACTTTATAAAAAGCATGGTAAGTACATAGTCCTTATATACACTCGGATCTATAGTACCACGAAATGTATCACATGCCTTCCAAACCGCGTCATTAATATCTTTTTGTGTAATTTTCGTTGCCATATTTATACTTCTAATGCTTTAATAATTTGATATTGAATCTGTTTTTCTTTTAATGTTTCAATCTTTACTCGAAGCAGTTTTTCTTTGTCGAGTAACTCTGCTATTTCTAGAATAATTTTTTGCTTCTCGGCACTTGGTATTAGAATTTCTAAATCATTCAATACCGCTTTAGAAATCGAAACGATGTTTGTACCAATAGCATTCCCTTTTAAAAACTTTTGCGTATTAGGCTGATTTAAAAACCATGCTAGATATTCTGGTAAGATTGAATTTCTTTCTTCTATTCTAATAACAAAAAACGATGTTGATGCTACCGAAGACAAATACTCTGATTTAAATACAGCTGCAAAATTCTTACTTCCTTTAGCTGCAAATACAATATCACCTGGCATAAGTAAATGCTTTTCGATACTATTTTCATATATTAGATCCGGATGAAGATCACTTGTAAGGTTTCCATTTTCATCAAAATGCTTGGCCTGCAAGTAAACAACTTCCCCTTTTAAAACAGGCTTAGCAAAAAGTCCTGTTTGTATTGTTGCGATATGTTCTAATGTAGTTTTCAATTTTTATTTCTAAGTACTGATACTACAAAATAAGTCAAAAGTTTACACAAAGCCTAAATAAATTATTAAGTAATGTATCTACAAAAAAATTATATGCCTAATTAATTTACATATTATATTGAAAAACAGATAATTAATATAAAATTGAATTACAAAAATTTACAATCTTTAGGAAAATAGTACTCAGGATGTTTGCCAATTTTGTCAAACTCCTTCTGATTTTTTTCAGAAAAAACCTTACTAATTGCCCAATACCTTCCCGGCCCACCTCCTAATGAAGGAATAGCCTTTTTAAAATATTCTGCTAAACTGATTAAACCACTGTGCTCTTTGCTCAATTTATGTAACAAATTCTTCAATGCAGTTCCAATCGGTTTAACTTGATTATTTCTATTAGCTTGTTCACAACCATAAAATACACTTATAGATTTTTCGTATGGTTGAGAATCAAAATCCATTTGAGGAGCAAGAAGTTTAGAAGTTATCCAGCAGCCTGTATCAGCAATACATATCATATCCGGCATTTGAATTGGATGTTTAACGTACTTAATATCATTTTCAAATATCTTCTTACTGATTTTTTCAACAGTATTTGCTGATTTGACCCAATTATGCGAATGAGCTAGCAAGCCATAATAAATGTGTGATTGTGCTTCATTGTAAATAGTTGGAGCGGGTGGTACTGATTGCATTGTTTTAACACTAATGGAGTTTTCAAAAAACTTATTTAGATCAGCTGCTTTTAAAGTTAATTTGCATTCAAAAATCGCTAATACTCCACCTTCGAGATAAAGCTTCCTATCAAGCAATCCTTTCGGATATTCAGGCTTTAAAACAATAATATCTATTTGTGGACTCGCAATACCTTTACTGTTAATCATGCGTCCTTTAGTTACAACTTGAAAAATTGGAGGCAACCAATTTCTCAATAATGTTGCCCAATTCTCTTCGCCCTGATCACCTGCGGTCCCAGGATCTTCTTTCGTTCTTTTCTGGATTCGATCGTATTCCTCAGCCATTGATTCGATGCAGCATTGATAAAATCTAATAAATCGTTGTTAGCCATTGTATTAGTAAATAAAGTTCTTATAAAGCTAAATTAAGTGTTTTAATCAATTATTTCTCATCAAGATCTAAAGCCAGTCTATTTCTACCTAAAACAAAACACTCTTAAGAATAAACTCCAAAGTTTTTAGCCTCTCCTCTGGCGAAGGGGTATCGGACTATATGATTCGGCAATCTCTAGCATCGGATTATCTCTATCCCCTCACCCCACCTTCACCACCCGCATCCCGCAAACATCTTTAGCCATCCGTACCTTGCCCTTATAAAAAGCAATCCCTACGACACAAAGCAAAGCCGTACCTTCAGCAGATGTAGATGCAGGCAGCTTTACCGGCAAAGTAAGTTTCACAGGCAAGGCAAGTGTTGTGTACAGATAAGCAGAAGACACCTGCGCGCTAACCAGCTGCTCACCGTTCAACGGTTCGTAGCACCTTGTAGTGGCATTGCTTCCATACGCAGGTACACGCATAAAGGTATACACCAGCTCAAAAGAAGTCGCGCCTTCGGGAGCGGCGATGTCTGTTGCCGGACAGAAAGACGTATGCAGCACCGCGGTGTTGTGGTCTTCAGCAAACGTAATGGTTATCTCTTTTTTAAAGCGGCTCTCAAAACTGCAATCCTTGTTAAATTCAAAGCCTTCCAGCAATGCCGCATGCGCGCCAATATCCAGCACGCGTTGCCCCGGCGCACCGCTGCCCAGGCCTATAATGATCCGCAGCACACCCACCAGGTTGCCGATCATATTCATATCAGAAAAAAACCTCAGCTTCGGGCCTATGGCTCTTCTCAGCAGAGCACCGATGTGTGAAGCAGCACCAAACTCCACATTGCTTTGAACAACCGCAGCACAGGACGGAGACGTTGAAATCTTCTTGCCCGACCCGCCGCCTTTCGTGCGCACGAGTCCCTGTCCGTTTCGTTCGTAAAAACTAAAGTCCCCGATAGAACCATGATAAGAATTGCTTGTTGTTCTGGCCATAAAAAGTATTGATTGAAAGATGCACAAAATTATTTTCAACGCATGAAAACTTCAAACAATTCAACGGTTTGTTACCAACCAAAACCTGTTTATAAACCACTCTATTTACCAACAATTAAATGGTACATATATCAAAAGTGTACAGGTAACTTGTACAGCAGATAGTCTACTAAGTGTACAGCTACTAGCACAGCAAATGGTCTGCTAAGTGTACAGCTACTATATATAAACATATATAAACAAAACAAAGGTAGTAAACAGGAAAAACGACACACCTATTTTCTTAAAATAAAGCAGAAAAATAAAATTCGTATCATTCGGCCTCATTTCAAATTGCGTGAAGAAAATTTGGTTCATGAAGCTTTTTGAACGCTACAACGAGTCCTTTTGCCGGGACGATTTTGTAGCGTTCGCGGAATGAACCAAAATTTTATCGTATTTGAAATCAGCCTTGATCTTTTGGTTCTTTTGCATCAATGCCTGTCCCGCTTTTTAGCGGGAGCAAAAGAACATAAAAATCATAAGTAAGATATACATGATTAAAAAAGGAAAATTATTCTTCAAAATGATTTGAGAACAGAAAATAAAAATCAGAACCTTATTCCTCTTTGTCCTTAAATCCTATAATTCGCTGCGGCGAACAGACAAAAAAGCCTCTGCGAGGCTGCGCGTAAAATTGTTGTAAACATGAATTGCTATAAATATTTGACCCCGCTGGGGTCATCGTTTCAATTAGTGATAGTTGTTTGTAAACAATCGGTCCTGTTGAACAATCTTGTTTAAACAAAAGGCACAAGGAAAACCTTGCGCCAGCGAAATCATACCCAATCCCCAGTCATAAGCATATATAAACCGTATATATTCCGCCTACATCCCGCCTATAACCCGCCTATATTGCGCCTCAGAGATTGGTAACCCTTTTGGCCTTTACTTTCAAAATATCTCTAAAAAAAACCCTTAGCTTTTTCAAACTAAGGGTTTCAATGGTAGCGGGAACAGGACTCGAACCTGTGACCTTCGGGTTATGAGCCCGACGAGCTACCAACTGCTCCATCCCGCGATATATCTTTGGTAATTATGTCTTTTTCAGAATAATCAGAACAACTTTCTGATTGATTGGTTTGCAAATATAGGGAAATTGATTGAAAACGCCAAATTATTTCAGCATTTAGGCTAATCTTCCTGTACAATTCCAATTTTAAACCTCTAATCCCGATCTAGTTCCCTGATCGTAAAACGCTTATAAAACACTATTTTATTAAAAAAGTATCTTTCACAACATAGGTATTTGCCCATTTGTCGTGCAAGGTCTGGTTTTTAGATTCAGCAGACATCATAAAGCAATCAATAAGCCACCCCAAACTAATGGCATACGTTATGTAATTAACGCTATCGCCATAACCTGAAAAGGGTATGTTTGAATTGTTCCCAGCCAATGCATAATCTCCGATAATTGACAGCACCATCGTGATCACATAATAATAATTCCGGATAAGGGATTGGGATAATGATATCTTCTGCAGATCTTCATTCACAACTGCAATACCAACAATTTTTTTGCCTAGCGTTTGCCCGAATTCTTTTTCTAAAACAACTTTATACAATAAAGAAATAACAGGAGGAACAAGCAACCAATAGCTCAACTGCTGCACACCTGCAAAGTAGGTCATCGCAAAGGTAATCGGTCCTATGACTATAGAGTCCAGGATCGATGCTCCCGCACGGCGCATAAAACTTACGTATACAACATTCTTCGGTAATTCCTTAAACTCATCAATGATCTCGTCTTCCATACTTATTCAATTCGTCAGCCTACTAAATTTTATTCATTTGCAAAACAACTGTATTTCCCACGCGGTCGTGCAGGGTTTGATTCCTGCTGCTTTTTAACATCAGTAAATTATCAATATAAAAAAATCCAACAAACGTATACTTTACTATTTTTTCCAGGGTTGGTGTTTCAGACCTGAGTGCCCATACTTCACTTAATGTTTTTGCTGCCTGGAACTCCGGCATTGTATAAAGAAAATAATACGCTAACAAAGACATTATAAGCGATAAAGAATAATAGTAATTTCGACTGAATACATCTTTATAAGTGAGCCTTTGCAAGTCTGCTGAAACAACATTGATATTCATAATTTTTTTACCGAATGTGGCTCCATATTGTTTCTCCATGAAACACTTATATACAGGCAGTGCCAATGCAATGCATACAGAAAGAAAAAAGGATTTTATATATATCAATATATAATAAGACAAACCATACGTTACAGGTGCCAAAATTAGTGTATCAAGAAAGGAGGCTTTTACACGTGTCCAAAATGTAGCATATGCTATTTCCTGCGGTTCAGCTTCTTCCTGCAGCTCATCAATGATGTCGTGTTCCATAACCACTCATTTAATTTTTATCCAATACAACGGTATTCGAAATAACATCATGCAGGGCTTGTCTTTTAGGTGTGAAAAATACAAAACCCATATCAACTGCTACAAGCAGCAAGCCTATTTTAAATACATCCCCAAGATTGATAAAAGAAAACAGTACCGGATAATCGAGATACTCCATATCAAACCAGGGAACAAATACATAAAAGTATGCGATGTATGCACTTGGCAAGACGATCCAGAAGATATTGCGTTTCACAATGTGTGCCCAGTTGGGTCTTTCCATTTCTTCCGTGCGCACCTCCAGCTTATACATCTTTTTACCAAA
>Ga0247817_10000609_pt1 | contig 19209 bp, 16 predicted proteins | sample UWRJL212509R1_FD_178010 | JGI IMG/M metagenome (GOLD analysis project Ga0247817, IMG submission 178010) | Plant litter microbial communities from Arlington Agricultural Research Station in Wisconsin, United States - UWRJ-L212-509R-1 | ecosystem: Environmental > Terrestrial > Plant litter >...
CATCCACCCCCAGCGGTTCTGCGGTTTCGACGCGCCAGTCGGTGCCGATCGCCTCGAACTCGAGAACCTCCACGTTTTAGGCGGCTGCCTGAGTCTTGATGTCGGCGACGGCTGCCTTGAAGCCGGTGCTCGAGAGCGAGGAGCCGGCAACGCGGTCGACGGTGAGTTCGTCGATGTCTTTGCCGACGACAACATCGGCGATGCCGCCAATGAACTCGGCCTGGTAGCGCTTCGAGTCGGGGTTGTCGCCGTTGCCCACAACCTCGACGTCAGTGACGACGTCGCCCTCGAGGGTGAGGGTCACGTCGAGTGATTCTGTGCCGTTGGGGGAGTCATACGATCCGGTGGCCGAATACGTTCCGTCGGTGTAGGGAGCGTCGCTCGCGGTGTCTTCCGCACCCGCCGCCGTGTCATCCGTGGTGCCGGTCGGGCTCGAGCAGGCGGCGAGCGATCCGGCGAGGGTCAGGGCTGCTGCCGCCGAGAGGGCGATCTTCATGGGGAGCTGGGGCACGAGGGTCTCATTCCGTGGTGGTGGGGAAGGTCATAACAATCATGTCCGAGTTTGCCTAAGAGAACCGTTAGCTGATGCTGAGAAAGCTCTCATACTCCGCACAGCCGCCTCGCGACATTGCCCGCTCGTTTCGCCGTGTAACGAGTATGTAAACCGTACAAACAAACCTTGCGCAGAATTAGTTCGTAAGGTTTACTAACAAACATGACTGCATCGGAAGTGCAGCGAAGCTCTTCCGTTGGATCTTCGGTGAACCCACCGAACGCTCCGACCGGAACCTTCGCTCAGGGAGCAACAGCCGCGTTCGCGACAGGTCGCGGTCGCGCCCTCCGCCCGAGCACCAAGGTGTTGCCGGAGCACGCTCGCGGGCACAACCGCTCGCTCGTGATGCAGACGCTCTACCGTTCCGGCCGCCAGAGCCGCGCCGACATCGCCCGCGAGACCGGTCTCACGCGCGTCACAATCTCTGACCTCGTCGCAGAGCTGATGACCGAGGGGCTCGTTGTCGAAACCGGCCAGCGCGAAGACGCCCGGCCAGGCAAGCCCGCGACTCTACTCGACCTCAACCGCGAGGCGTTTCAGATCATTGGCATCGACCTGAGCGCCGCCGAGACCTTTCGCGGTGCGGTTCTCGACCTCGACGGACTGATTCTCGCCCGCGCCGAATTGCCGCTCGACGGAGCAATCGGGGTGGATGCGACGGCAACCGTCGTCGCTCTCGCTCAGTCGCTCGTGGCGAAGGCAACCCTCCCGGTGCTCGGCATCGGGGTCGGCTCGCCCGGTGTCGTCGACCTCGCCGGCGTTGTGCTCAGCGCCCCCAACCTCGGCTGGATCGGCGAGACGCTGCAAGACACTCTCGCGGCTCGCTTCGGGGTTCCCGTGCTCGTGAGCAACGACGCGAACGCCGCAGCGCTCGCCGAACACTCCTTCGGCGACGCCGACAGCGACATGATGCTCGTCAAGGTCGGGCACGGTGTGGGAGCCGGACTGCTGCTCGATGGCACTCCGCTCTTCGGCAGCCGCTTCGCCGCCGGTGAGATCGGCCACGTCGTTGTCGGAACCGACGGGGGAGCGGCATGCGCGTGTGGAAAGCGCGGCTGCCTCGAGACCTGGCTCGCGACACCGCGGTTGCGCGCGGCATTGGCCGCGACATCCACTCAAAAAGAAAAAGACACGATTCTTCGGGAAGCGGGGCAACGCCTCGGCATTGCCCTCGCTCCCGTGGTCGGCGCCCTCAACCTCGCAGAGGTTGTGCTCAGCGGCCCGACCGAACTACTTGATGGGGTGCTTGCAGAGGCCACCATCGAGACACTCCGCGCGCGCACGATGGCCGAGTTCCACGGCGATCTGACTGTACGGATGACGACTCTCGGCGAGGACATAGTGATGCGCGGCGCAGCCGTGATGGTTCTCTCGGGACAACTCGGGGTCTCCTGACCCCAGCCCTGCACAGCGGTGCGCTCGCTCGAACGCATCGTCGAAACGAACAAGAGGAAGACACAATGAAGCGAAAGATCGGAGTGCTTGCAGCCGCGACTGCTGCAGCTCTCATTCTCGCCGGGTGCTCCACCGCAACACCCGAAGAAGCCGGTGGAAAAGACATCACCCTGTGGCTTATGGGTGGTGACACCCCGGAAGCGCTGCGCGACTACCTTAAGACAGAGTACGCAGACGCCACCGGGGGCACCCTCACTATCGAGGAGCAGGCCTGGGGCGATGCCCTTGCGAAGCTCACCACGGCACTGCCTGATGCCGAGAATACCCCGGATGTTGTGGAGATCGGCAACACCTGGTCGCCAACGTTCACAAACGCCGGCGCATTCACCGACCTGAGCGACGAGTACGAAGCGCTCGGCGGCGACAAGCTGCTTCCTTCGTTCGTCGAGGTCGGCGAGGTCGACGGTGCGAACTTCGCTCTGCCGTACTACTTCGGCTCTCGCTACGTCTTCTTCCGTAAGGATGTCTGGGCTGCTGCAGGCAAGGAAGTTCCGACGACACTCGCCGAGTTCAACGAGGCCGCCGCTGACCTCAAGACCAGCGGCCAGTCGGGCTTCTACATCGGTGGAGAAGACTGGCGCAACGGCGTCTCGTGGGTATTCGCCAACGGTGGAGACCTCGCGAAGAAAGATGGCGACACCTGGAAGTCGTCGCTCTCTGACCCGAAGACGATCGAGGGGCTCACGCAGCTGCAGGCTCTGTTCGCCGACTCGTCGCTCGCGCCGGTCACCGAGGCCGACAGCACGCCGTGGGTCAACATCAACAACAACGAGGGAACCGGCAAGCCGGAAGCCGCAACGATCATCGCTCCCGGCTGGGCGCACTGGTCGATCGGTGACCTCGCTCCCGACCCTGCCGACGACACCAAGACGATCGCTACCTGGAACGACGACGTGTTCGGCACGTTCGTTCTGCCCGGTGCAGACGGTGGCGTTGCTCCCGTGTTCGCCGGTGGCTCGAACATTGCCATCTCGGCAGCGAGCAAGAACCAGTCGGCGTCGAAGGATCTGCTGAAGATCATCTTCTCTGAGGAGTACCAGACGCTTCTTGGTGAGAACGGCCTCGGCCCGGCAAACCTCGACTACGCGTCGGCTCTCGGTGACGACCAGTTCGCTCAGGCGCTCATCGCCTCCGCGGCCGAGTCGAAGCTCACGCCCGCCGCTCAGGGGTGGGCTGCCGTAGAAGGCGCTGGCCTGCTCGAGGAGTTCTTCGGCAAGGTAAACGCCGGCGGCGACATCCCCGCGCTCGCGGAAGAGTATGACGCCAAGATCGACGAACTGATCAACGGCTAACAACACCACTCGTTGGTTGAGTAGCACGAGCGCGAAGCGGTCGTGAACAAGGCCTACCGCAGGTTCCGCCAGTATGCGGCCGTATCGAAACCCCCAGAGGGATGGTTTCGATACGGCCCTGGCGGGCCTACTCAACCACCAGGCATTTCAATCACCACATCACTGAAAGGGGGAGACCTATGTCTGTCACACTCGCCAGGCGCCGCAAGAATCGCGCACCGTACGTCTTGCTCATCCCCGCCGTAGCTATCCTCGCCATCGGAATGGGCTACCCGCTCATCTGGCAGGTCGTCACCTCGATGCAGGAGTTCGGCCTGCAGCAGCAGTTCGGCAAACCCGCTCTGTTCGTCTGGTTCGACAACTACATCGAGCTGGCCTCGCGCCCGTCGCTGTGGCTCGTCGTCGGCAAGTCCATACTTTTCTGCCTCGCAACAGCGGTTGTCACGCTCGCGATTGGCACGCTTTTCGCGCTGCTGATGAACGCCGTAAACAAGGGCGCGCGCATCACTCTGCAGATCGCACTTCTTCTCGCCTGGTCGATGCCCGTCGTCGCGGCAATGACCGTCTGGATCTGGCTCTTCGACCGCCGCCGCGGCGCCATCAACTACCTTCTCGACCTCATTCCGGGCGTCGAGATGAACCGCTTCAACTGGCTCGAGACCCCGCTCACCTTCTTTATCGTGGCGAGCATCATCGTCATTTGGATGTCGGTTCCCTTTGTTGCGTTCTCCACCTACGCCGGGCTCACCCAGGTCTCAGAAGAGGTTATGGAGGCCGCCCAGCTCGACGGTGCAAACGGCTGGCAGCGGTTCTGGGGAATTATCCTTCCGATGATCCGCCCGGTCATCGCGATCGTCTTTCTCCTGCAGATCATCTGGGATCTCCGGGTTTTCACCCAGATCACGATGCTGCAAGACGCCGGCTCGAAGTCGAGCGACTTCGACCTGCTCGGCACCTACATCTACAAGCTCGGCACAAAGTCGCAGGATTTCGGTATGGCCTCGGCCGTCTCGATACTCGTTCTCGCGATAACGATTTTGCTGAGCTGGTTCTACATTCGCAGCCTGCTCAAGGAGGACGAGCAATGAGGGCTCGCGCAATCAAAACCATCCTGAGTGTCGTCGCGATTCTCATCGCGATCGTCTGGGTGTTCCCCGTCTACTGGATGGTCAACTCGTCCCTTCTGCCCAACGTGCAGCTGCAGTCGTTTATCCCGACGTTTGTTCCGTTCGGTGGCTCGTTCGACAACTTCACAAACGCGTTGTCTGATGGGTCGTTCTACGCGGCGCTCGGAATGAGCGTTGGCATCACCCTGACGGTTGTCGTCTTCTGTCTGCTGTTCGCCTTTCTCGCCGCGGTCGCGATCAGTCGCTTCCGGTTTCGGGGTCGCAAGTCGTTCATCATTGCGGTGCTCATCGTGCAGATGCTTCCCGCAGAGGGACTCTTCATTGCCCAGTACAAGATGGTCGCGAGCGTTGGCCTTCTCGATTCGGTGATTGGCCCGAGCGTGATCTATATCGCTGCCGTCGTGCCATTTACGGTGTGGATGCTGCGGGGCTTTGTTGCGGGAATTCCGGCCGACCTCGAAGAAGCCGCAATGGTTGATGGGCTCTCGCGGTTCGGCGCGTTTATGCGCATCACCTTCCCGTTGCTCGCACCCGGTCTCGTGGCTTCTGGTGTTTACGCGTTTCTGCAGGCCTGGAACGAATTCACGGTCGCCCTTGTACTGCTGCCGAGCGAGGCCAACCAGACGCTGCCACTGTGGCTGCGAGGATTCGTTCAGGCCAGCGCCACAAGAGCTACCGACTGGGGGCAGGTGATGGCGGCATCCACTCTTGTTGCTGTTCCTGTCATCATCTTCTTCCTGATCGTGCAGGGCCGGCTCACGTCGGGTCTCGTGAGTGGGGCGGTGAAGGGATGACCGCGTTGCGCGTGGGCGTCGACATCGGCGGCACAAAAACCGAGGCGGTTGTGCTCGGGCCCGATGGCGACATCGTCGCCCAGGTGCGGGTCCCGACCGGATTCGGCGCGGAGTCGGTCGTTGCGACAGCGGTGCAGGCGGTGACCTCGGTTGCTGGCGACTCTCTTGATCAGGTCGAGTCGATCGGTGTGGGAATTCCCGGCGCCGTCGACACGGCGCGCGGTCGGGTTTCGCACGCTCTCAACCTCGGGGTCGAGTCGCTCGACCTCGGCGCCGAGTTGACGCGTGCTCTCGCTGTGACCGTTCCGGTGCGGGTCGAGAACGACGTCAACGCGGCGGCGCTCGGGGCGTTTCACCTGCTTGAGCTGCCCGCGACGGCGTCGATGGGCTACCTCAACCTCGGCACCGGACTCGCGGCAGGCCTTGTGCTCGGCGGCTCGCTGTGGCGCGGTTCGCGCGGAGCTGCCGGCGAGATCGGGCACATCCTCGTCGACCCGAACGGCCCCCTCGATCTCGACGGGCAACCCGGGGGACTCGAGGTTATGGCCTCCGGCTCTGGCATTGCTCGGCAGTGGGGAACCGGTGAGAGCAACTCTGTGACTGCGGTGTTGGATGCTGCGGACTCTGGTGACACGCGAGCGCTCGACATCAGGCGGCGCCTGTTCGAGAGTGTCGCGACATCCATTCGGATTCTTGTTTTGACCGTCGACGTCGACCTCGTTGTGATCGGCGGTGGGATCAGCCGCCTCGGCCCGCGGCTGCTCGGTGGCGTCGATGAGATCTTTGACGGGTGGGCGGCTAACTCGCCGTTTATCGCCTCGCTCGACCTGCCGTCGCGTGTTCGGCTTCTGCCCGAGGGCTCGCCGGTTGCCGCGCTCGGTGCCGCATATTTGGGAGGTCGCTGATGGCCGAAGTTGTTATTGTTCCCTCGGCGCTCGAGGCCGGCGAGATCGCGGCTTCTGCGATCGCCGCGCTGGTCGCCGATCGGCCCGATGCCGTGCTCGGTCTCGCGACCGGGTCGACACCGCTCACGACCTGGACAGCGCTCGCCGCTCACGGGCTCGACCTATCGCGCGTGCGCGGCTTCGCGCTCGACGAGTATGTGGGGCTGCCGGTCGGGCACCCCGAGAGCTATCGAGCGGTCATCGACCGCGAGGTTGTCGAGCCGCTCGGGCTGACCCCGTCACTCGTGCGCGTGCCCGGCGACGACGGACCGGCGCGCGGTGCCGGCGAACGGTATGAACAGGCTCTGGTTGCGGCCGGCGGCATCGATCTGCAGATTCTCGGCATCGGCCGCACGGGTCACATCGGATTCAACGAGCCAGGCTCGTCGCTCGCATCGCTCACGCGCGTCAAGACCCTCACGCAGCAGACTCGTCTCGACAACGCGCGGTTCTTCCCCTCGGTTAACGACGTGCCGCGCCACTGCATCACTCAGGGCCTCGGAACGATTCTGCGGGCGCGGCACCTCGTGCTTCTCGCGTTCGGTGCCGCGAAGGCTCCCGCTGTCGCGGCGGCGCTCGAGGGTGCGGTGTCTGCGGCTACTCCCGGATCCGTTGTGCAGCTGCACCCGCGGGTCACGGTCATCGTCGACGAGGAGGCCGCCGCCGAACTCGCGCACGCCGACTACTACCGCTACGCCTGGGAGAACCGTTTCGATTGGGAGCGCTTCTAATTCCCCTCGCGGCCGTATATGTCGTTGGTTGAGTAGGCCGACCGCGGCCGTATCGAAACCCGGTGGTCGAGCTTGTCGAGACCAGATCGAGCGAAGTCGAGATTTGCGGGATGCCGCCGGCGAAGCCTCGGCTGCGCTCGGCCTGATCTCGACTTCGCTCGATCAGCGACTCTGTCGTTGGTTGAGTAGGCCGCTCGCGGCCGTATCGAAACCCGGCTAGGGGTTTCGATACGCTCGCTGGCGCTCGCTACTCAACCAACGACTGCTACTCAACCAACGACTGCTACTCAACCAACGACTGATACTCAACCGGCGAGAACGGGCGTGACGCGCGCACCGGCCGCCCAGACCTGCTGCACCTGCCACGCGGCGTCGAGCACAACCGCGTCGGCCGCGAAGCCAGCAGCCAGCATGCCGAACCGGTCGTGCATGCCGATCGCGCGCGCGGGGGTACGCGTGAGCGCTTCGACGGCGATCCGAGGGTCGATGCGTGAACGGTTGATCGCCACGCGCAGCGCTGCATCCTGAGTGAGGGTCGAGCCGGCGATGGTTGTCGTTCCGCGCAGCATGGCAATGCCGTCGCGCACCGAGACCGTGAGTGAGCCGAGGGAGTAGTCGCCGTCGTGTGAGCCAGCGGCAGCCATCGCGTCGGTCACAAGCGCGATGCGACCAGGGGCCGACGTGAAGGCGAGTGCCGCGACATCCGGGTGCACGTGGTGTCCGTCGAGAATGAGTTCGATGGTGATGCGCTCGTCTTCGAAGGCGGCGATGACCGGACCGGGAGCGCGGTGGTGGATGCCTGGCATGGCGTTGAAGGCGTGCGTGAGAATCGTGGCTCCCGCATCGAACGCCTCGCGGGCAAGCTCGAAGGTTGCCTCGGTGTGGCCGACAGCGACCCTGACCCCAGACCCGACGAACGATGCGATGGCGTCAAGCGCTCCGGGCAGTTCGGGGGCGAGCGTCACCTGGCGCAGGGTTCCGCGCGCGGCATCCACGAGTTCATCGATGTCTGTGAGCTGCGGCTCGCGCAGAAACTGCGCGTTGTGAGCGCCGCGTCGGGGCTGGGAGAGAAAGGGGCCCTCGAGGTGCGAACCGAGAATGAGCGGGTCAACTGCTGCGAGCTCGGCGATCTCGGCGATGCTCGTGCGCAGCGAGGCGAGCGGGTTGGCGACGAGGCTGACGACCGAGCGAGTCGTTCCGTGCGCGCGGTGAACGGCGATGCCCGCGAGCATCTCGTCTGTGCCGTTGTCGTAGCTGTGCCCGCCACCGCCGTGCGCGTGCAGGTCGATAAAGCCGGGAACGAGCCACGCGCCGTCCAGGTCGACGCGAGTCGTGGCATCCGGTGCATCGCCCGTTCCGGTTGCCGCGATGGTGTCACCGTCGACGAGCATCCAGAAGCCCTCGACAATCCCATCGGCGTCGAGTTTGCGGGCGTTACTGAAAAGCGTGGTCACAGGCTCAGCGTAGCGACGAGCGGGCTACTTGAAGATGATTGTGCGCGCGCTGTCGAGAAGTACGCGATCTTCAGAGAACCACTTGACCGCCTGGGTCAGCGTGCGGCTCTCTTCGTCCTGGCCGATCGCGACGAGCTCGCCGGGCGTGCGTGAGTGGTCGACCCGCACAACGTTCTGCTCGATGATCGGGCCCTCGTCGAGGTCGCTCGTAACGAAGTGGGCGGTCGCACCGATGAGCTTGACGCCGCGAGCGTGTGCCTGCTTATAGGGATTCGCGCCCTTGAAACCGGGCAAGAACGAGTGGTGAATGTTGATGATCTTGCCCGCGAGAGCCGCGCACAGCTCGGGCGACAGAATCTGCATGTAGCGCGCGAGAACAACGAGCTCGATGTCGTGTTCTTCGACGACCTCGAGCACACGCTCTTCGAAGGCGAGCTTCTGGCCGGGAAACGTGACGGGGTGGTGCTCGAACGGCACATCGTAGAAGTCGGCGAGCGAGCCGAGGTCACCGTGGTTGCTGAGCACGAGGGGAACGTCGACGGTGAGCTGACCCGCGCGCTGGCGGTAGAGAAGGTCGTTGAGGCAGTGGCCCGCTTTTGACACGAGCACAAGCGTGCGCAGCGGGCGGCCGACGACGTCGAGCGTCCACTCCATGCCGTAGGTCGCGATCACGGGCGCGAGCGCTGCTTCGAAGGTCTCGCGGTCGGCCGACGACTCGACCTGAAGGCGCATAAAGAAGTGCCCGGTGTCGTCACTCGAGAACTGCTGCGACTCGGTGATGTTTCCGCCAGCCTGCACGATCGCCCCGCTCGTCGCGTGAACGATTCCGGGGCGGTCTTCGCAGACGAGGGTAATGATCCAGTGGGTTGAGGTCTCCGACACGATTCCAGAGTAGTGGGCGGCAGCTACGCTGGATCGATGTCGAACACGGATACCCCACCACCGTTCCCCTGGGTGGGACTCCTTACTCTCGCCGGCGCAATCTTCGTCTCGGTTACTAGTGAATTTCTCCCGACCGGACTGCTGCCCGAAATGGCGGCAGAACTCGACGTGAGCCTTTCGACAGTCGGCTACCTCGTGACGATCTTCGCCGCGACCGTTGTCGTTGCCACGACACCGCTCGCCGCCCTCACCCGCAAGTACTCGCGCAAGTCGCTCGTCGTGGTTGTTCTCCTTGTCATCGCGCTCGCGAACACGCTTGCCGCTGCGGCGCCCACGTACGAGATTCTCGTCGGCGCGCGCATTCTCGGTGGTCTGGCGCACGGTCTGTTCTGGGCAGTCGTTGCCGCTTATTCCGCTCACCTTGTGCCGAAGCATCAGCTCGGTCGCGCTGTCGCGATCACTGCGGGCGGTGGCTCGGCGGCGTTTGTGCTCGGTGTTCCCGTTGGCACGGCCCTCGGTCACGCCCTCACTTGGCGGGCCGCTTTTCTTATCATCGCCGTCGTCGTGGTGATTCTTGCCGTTGTCGTCATCCGCTTCCTGCCCGCGGTCGACCACCACGTGCCGCTCAAGACCGGCGAGATTCCTCTTCCGCTCTACAAAGACAAGAGCCTCGGCGCGGTCATCGTGCTGTGCGTCGTCATCCTGCTGATGCTCACCGGCCAGAACCTCTACTCGACGTACATAGCGCCGTGGCTCATCCAGGTCGGCGGATTCGACCCCGACGTTGTGCCGTTTATGCTCTTCCTCTTCGGCGGCGCCGGCGCAATCGGCCTCGTTCTTGCCGGGCTCGTGACCGACCGCTACCCGCGACGCGGACTCATCGGCGCGACGATTCTTGTGATGACTTCGGTGTTTGCCCTCGCCGTCATCTCGAACAACACGATCGCGATCGTTGTCGCGTTCATCGTCTGGGGCGTGAGCTTCGGCGGCCTGCCCGCGATGCTGCAGACGCGCATGCTACACACGGCGTCGTTCAGAATGCGTGACCTTGCAGCCGCGCTGCAGACCACCGCTTTCAACATCGGTATCGGTGCCGGCGCGCTTATCGGCGGCCTGCTGCTCGAGGGCATCGGAATCGGTTCGCTCCCGCTCGTGCAGATCGCGTTCCTCTTCGCGGGTGTTGTCGTCTTCCTGGTTTTCGACGCGCTCCGCGTCGCTCGCGCCCGACGACTCGCCTGAGCGTGGCGCCGCTCTATCCCCTGAAGCGGTTCACGCCCCAGGCGTCGAGGCGCTCACCGAACGTCTCGAGCGCAGCCGGGTCGTGAGCAGTGCCCTGCTGCGACCAGGCGATCTGTGCGATAGCCGCGAGCCTCGGAAAAGCCATGACCTCGAGGTCGTCAATCGTCGCGAGGGTCTCTGTCCAGAGCGGAGCCTCGACCCCGAGAATCTGCGCCTCGCCAATGCCCGGCACAATCTCGGTCGGCTCCCACGTCGCTGCATCGACGATGCTCGTCGGACCCTTCGCCCAAACAAGCCCAAGCGGGGTGGATGTCGCGTACTTCATGTCGAGATACGCGACATCGGCGGGCGACATGATCACCTGCCCGCCGCGTGCGACAAACGTTGCGGCCTCGGCGGCGGAGTCGCCCTCCGGCACTGTGAAGCCCCAGTACTGGCCGACCGTTCCCACCGGAAGCTCGGCGCTCTTGCCGAGTTCGTGCCAGCCGATGAGGGTCTTGCCGGTCGCGGCACCGATCTCGCCGAGTCGCCTGGCGAAGGTCAGAAAGTCATCGGCGGTCGTCGAGAGCGACTCGTCGCCGCCGACGTGCAGAAACGGCCCGGGCGTGAGATCGGCGACCTCGGTAAGCACGTCGCGCACGAAGTCGTAGGTGCGCTCGCTGCCGATCGTCAGGGTCGAGAATCCGACCTCGATGCCCTCGTAGAGTTCGAGCGCGACGCCGTCGGGCGTGAGCTCCGGGTACGACGCGAGAGCGGCGTTCGTGTGACCGGGTAGGTCGATCTCGGGCACGATCGTTATAAAGCGCGAGGCCGCGTACTCGACGATATCGCTGTAGTCGGCCTGCGTGTAGAACCCGCCCCCGTCGCCGTTGACAGACGTTGTGCCGCCGTGCGCGGTGAGGTTCGGCCACGACAGAATCTCGATGCGCCAGCCCTGGTCGTCGGTGAGGTGAAGGTGCAGGTGGTTGATCTTGAGCGCCGCGATGTCGTCGATGTAGCGCTTGACGTCGGCGACGCCGAAGAAGTGCCGCGCGACATCCAACATCGCTCCTCGGTAGGCGAAGCGCGGCTCGTCGCCGATCCGAACGTGGGGGTACTCACCGTTGTTCTCGAGCTGCCGCAGGGTTTGCACCGCGTAGAAGAGGCCGGCGGCTGACCCAGCAGTTGCTTGGATGCCTTCTGCCGAAATCTCGAGCGTGTAGCCCTCGCCGGGTGCCCCCGCGAGCGTCAGCGTGACATCCGCCTCGCCGCTGACGGTCAGCCCGAGTGTCTCACCCGCATAGCCCGCGAGTGGTCCGCGAACGGAGGTAGGCCGAAACGTGCCCGAACCGCGCTCGAGAAATACCGGGGCGGGGATGATCGTCGTCACAACAACTCGCTTTTGTAAAGAGGGTTAACTAACTGTGCGTCAATTCTGCCAGCCCCGGCGTCGTGCCGATAGAGGCAGATTGTGCTCCGACTGACCAGCCGCTCGAATGGGGGGTCGCGGTGGGGCACCGGGGGGATTAGTTTGTTCGAATTGTGGGAATTCGTCAGTTCCCCTGATTCTCTGGAGACTCATGTCGCGTCATGCGCTATCCCGTGCCCTCGGAGCCTTCACGGCTCTCGCTCTTGTCGTCGGCGGCTTTGCCGTAACCGCGGCGCCGGCAAGCGCCGCAGCGAAGAAGGGCTCGATTTCGGGGGTCATCTCCAGCGAGGGCGACACCGAGGGATCGTCTATCGGTACTGACGGCATAGCCGTGCTCGGCAAGTGGGTGGCCGACGGCAAGTACTACAACTATTCGATCGATTCCGAGGCCGACGAGACCGGAGCCTACGAATTCACCGGGCTCGCAGCTGGCCGCTACTCGGTGCGATTTGTGACTCACTCCGGACGCTGGATTTCAGAGGACTGGGACAACGTCGAGGTCGACGGCCCCGTGACGCCGACGGCAATCAGCCTCGCTGCCGGGCAAAACGTCATCGCAAGCCCCGAGCTCGCCCAGGCCGCCACCATCAGCGGTGTCGTGACTGGCTCGGACTCTGAGGGCGTCGAGCTCGACTGGGCAAGCGTCTCGGCGTTCGACGCGGAGACCGGTCTGGGCGTCGGTTGGCTCGGCCACCAAGATCCCGACGACGAACTCTCGGGCTACACGGTGAGCTATCTCACTCCCGGAACGTACCACCTGCACGTCGAAGCCGAGTGGGGAGACCACTACGTCAGCCAGTGGTACGGCGGATCGACTCTCGAGTCGGCGACCGAGGTCACGGTCGAGGCCGGCGACCAGCTTGCCGACCTTGATGTCGAGCTCTCGCTGGGTGGTGCGATCTCGGGCACAGTCTCGACGTCGACGCCGGGCGAGTACGAGATTGAAGCAACCGCATATGACTCCGACGGCGATGCAGTAGCGCGCGCCGACTTTTGGAACGATGGCGAATACGACATCACCAACCTGCCCGTCGGAACCTACCGCGTAGGCTTCACGAGCCCGCGCTACGCGAGCGAGAAGATCGTTCCAGAGTTCTACGAGAACGCTGAATCGCTCGAGACAGCGCAGACGATCACCGTAACTGCGGGCAACACGACCGCCGACATCGACCCGGAGCTCGAGGTCGCTCCGACCTTTACCGCAGCACCTCGCCCAACGATCACCGGCACCGCGAGCGTTGGCTCGACCCTCACCGCGAAGCTCGCTGCCTGGACGCCGACCGGTGCGACGTTCGCCTACGAGTGGCTCGCTGATGGCGAATCGGTGGGCACGTCGGCAACCTACACGGTCGCACCTTCAGACGTGGGCAAGCGCATCTCCGTCGAGGTCGAGGGATCTCTCGAGGGCTACGGCTCGGTCGTCAAGAGCTCGAAGCTGACAGCCGCCGTTGCGAAGGGCACAATCACTGCTGTCACCCCGAAGCTCACCGGCACCGCGAAGGTCGGCTCCACCCTCACGGCAGTCACCGGCGAGTGGAAGCCTGCCGAAGCGACGCTCGGCTACACCTGGCTGCGCGACGGCAAGGCCATCACGGGAGAAACGGCGTCGAGCTACACGCTCACCGCGGGCGACAAGGGCAAAAAGATCTCGGTGAAGGTCAAGGGAACGGGTGACGGGCTCACGTCGAAGTCCGCGACATCCAAATCGAAGCTTGTTGCTGCGGGCGTTCTCATAGCACCCGCCGCACCGGTCGTCACGGGAACCGCACGCGTGGGCGAAACACTCACCGGCACCTCGGGCGCCTGGGCTCCGGACGACACCGTTGTCAGCTACCAGTGGAAGTCCGACAAAAAAGCAATCAAGGGCGCGACCTCGCCGACCCTCGTTGTTCCGGGAACCGTGGCGGGCACAAAGATCACCCTCACGGTCACGGGCAAAAAGGCCGGCTACACAACCGTGTCGAAGACGTCGGTCGCGACCACGGCCGTTGCGAAGGCCGATCTTGTTGTCGGTGAGGCTCCCGCTTTTATCGGCGACCCGACGGTTGGCGCAACGCTCACCGCTTCAGCGGCCGGGTGGGAAGACACAACGAAGCTCAGCTACCAGTGGCTGCGCAGCGGCTCAAAGATCGCCGGGGCGACCAAGGCGAGCTACGTGGTCTCTCGTTCTGACCGCGGGCACTCGATCACTGTAAGACTCGTCGCCTCGCGCACCGGGTACAACTCGGTGACACTCGCGGGAACAAGCACCGTGGCGGTTGCCGCCGTCGTCGCGACTGTCAACTCCGAGCCTGTTGACTGGGCCGAGAGCGACGACTTCGCTGTGTTTATCTATGAGACGACACCGAGGGTAGTGAAGATTGCCGGCGGCGAGTACTTCGAGTTCCATGCGGAGCCAGGGTTCTTCGCGTCGAACGACCTGCAGGCAGCTGTCGCATGGTCGAAGGGCAAAAAGAGCGATGGCAAAGTTCTCAGCAGCACCGTGTCTGACGACGCCTCAACCCTGCGCGTGAAGGTTCCCACCGGCTCGACTCTCGCAACGCTCAAGGCCAAGAAGAAGGCGGGATTCGCCCTCGAACTGCAGGTGCTCGCATGGTCGACCGACTACGCCGAGCTCAACGGGGTCTTCACCGTACTCAAGTTCTAATCGCAGTGCCACTCCCCGGCTGGTAGTCTTGCCTCGTCGCAACTGGCGTTGAGGTGGGCAACCACCGGGGAGCGATTACGGTGCTTTCGCACCACACGATTTGGCCGTACGCCTGGGCCAACCGGATACCTTTGTTCTATCCGTCTGAGTGTCTAGGAGCTGCCAGTGTCTTCCACCTTCAATTCCCCCTTGTCAGAGGTCGATCCCGAGATCGCCGCTGTACTCGAGCAGGAACTCGGTCGCCAGCGCGGCACCCTCGAGATGATCGCGAGCGAGAACTTCGTTCCTCGCGCCGTTCTCGAGTCGCAGGGTTCCGTTCTGACAAACAAGTACGCCGAGGGATACCCGGGTCGTCGTTACTACGGCGGTTGTGAATTTGTGGATGTCGCGGAGTCGCTCGCCATCTCGCGCGCCAAGAGCCTCTTCGGTGCGGCCTACGCAAACGTTCAGCCGCACTCCGGCGCATCTGCCAACGCCGCGGTGCTCTCGGCAATCGCGCAGCCCGGCGACAAGATCCTCGGCCTCGAGCTCGCTCATGGCGGTCACCTCACACACGGCATGAAGCTCAACTTCTCGGGCAAGCTCTACGAGGCGCACGCCTACGGTGTTGACCCCTCGAGCTACCTCGTCGACATGGACGTCGTTCGCGAGAAGGCCCTCGAGGTGCGCCCCGACGTGCTCATCGCCGGTTGGAGCGCCTACCCGCGGCAGCTCGACTTCGCCGCCTTCCGCGCGATCGCCGACGAGGTCGGCGCCAAGCTCTGGGTCGACATGGCACACTTCGCCGGACTCGTCGCGGCCGGCCTGCACCCGAACCCCGTTCCTCACGCTCACGTCACGTCGTCGACCGTGCACAAGACCATCGGCGGACCCCGCTCTGGCTTCATTCTCACCAACGACCTCGAGCTTCAGAAGAAGATCAACTCGAACGTGTTCCCCGGCCAGCAGGGTGGACCCCTGATGCACGTCATCGCCGCAAAGGCGACGGCGTTCAAGCTCGCGGCCGAGCCAGAGTTCAAGGACCGCCAGGAGCGCACGATCCGCGGCGCACAGATTCTCGCCGACCGCCTGACGCAGCCCGACGCGGTTGAGGCGGGCATCGACGTTCTCACCGGCGGCACCGACGTGCACCTCGTGCTCGTCGACCTGCGCAACGCGGCGATCCACGGCCAGGACGCTGAAGACATCCTTCACTCGGTCGGCATCACGGTGAACCGCAACGCTGTTCCGTTCGACCCCCGCCCGCCAATGACCCCGAGCGGTGTTCGCATCGGAACCCCCGCGCTCGCCACCCGTGGCTTCGGCGACGAGGAGTTCACCGAGGTTGCCGACATCATCGCAACTGCTCTCAAGCCCACTCCGGATGTCGCGGCTCTCCGTGCGCGTGTGCTCAAGCTCACCGACGGCTTCCCGCTGTACCCGGGGCTCGAAAGCCCGGGTAGCTGGAACTAATTTTTCCCCTACAAGACTCGCTGGTTGAGTAGGCCGCCCGCGGCCGTATCGAAACCCTCGTGAGGTTTCGATACGGCGCTGGCGCGCCCACTCAACCACCAAGGAAGTGTTGAAAATGACCGCAGTAAAACTCGATGGCGTCGCAACTGCCACGGCCGTCAAAGACGAGCTTCGCGAGCGCATCACCGCGCTCAAGGCACGGGGCATCACCCCCGGGCTCGGAACCCTGCTCGTGGGCTCAGACCCCGGCTCGATCTCGTACGTCGCGGGCAAGCACCGCGACTGCGCCGAGGTGGGCATCGAGTCGATCCGCGTCGACCTGCCCGCTGACGCGACAGAGGGCGAGGTTCGCGCCGCGATCGAAGAGCTCAACGACAACCCCGCGGTCACGGGCTACATCATCCAGTTGCCGCTGCCGGCGGGCCTCGACGAGAACGCGATGCTCGAGCTGATGCACCCGGCGAAAGATGCCGACGGCCTGCACCCGATGAACCTCGGCAAGCTTGTCTTGGGCGTCAACACCCCGATGCACTCGCCGCTTCCGTGCACACCCGCGGGCATCGTTGAGATGCTCGAGCGCTACGGTGTCGAGATCTTTGGTGCACACGTCGTTGTCGTCGGCCGCGGACTCACCGTCGGTCGCCCCCTTGGCCTGCTGCTCACGCGCAAGGGCCTCGACGCGACTGTCACCCTCACGCACTCCCGCACCCGTGACCTCGAGGCCGAGGTCAAGCGTGCCGACATTGTCATCGCGGCCGTGGGCGTCGCCGGGCTCATCAAGCCCGACTGGATCAAGCCCGGTGCAGCCGTTCTCGACGTCGGCATCACGCGTGTTGTGAACTCCGAGACCGGCAAGGCGCGCCTCGTCGGCGACGTCGACCCCGGTGTCGCCGAGGTCGCCGGCCACCTCTCGCCGGTTCCCGGTGGAGTCGGACCAATGACGCGCGCAATGCTTCTCCACAACGTCGTCGAGGCCGCAGAAAAGCTGTGACCTCGGTACTCGGAGCCGTCGTCGACGACCAGACCCGTTGCATCCATTGGTTGGGTGAACTGGATGTCGTCGCCATGCGTTTCGCGTGCTGCAACGAGTACTACCCGTGTTTTGACTGTCACGCCGCGGCGGGGCACGAGCCAGCGGTGTGGCCGCTTGCCCGGTTCGACGAACCGGCAGTTCTCTGCGGAGTCTGCGACACCGAGATGACGGTCACGCGCTACCTTGCGGTCGACGCGTGCCCGACCTGTGGCGCGGGCTTCAATCCCGGCTGCTCGCTGCACCATCACCTCTACTTCGAGACGGCCCGCTGATCGAGCCCAACCGCTGATCGAGCCTGTCGAGATCAGATCGAAACGCCACCGGTGATCGAGCTTGTCGAGATCAGATCGAGCGCAGCCGAGATCCCACTAATCTGATTCCCATGCCCGAACACCCCGCCGTCACCCGCGTCACCGATGCCCTGCGTGCCGCGGGCGCGACCGGCGAGGTGCGCTGGCTCGACGATTCCGCGCCAACCGCTGCTGCCGCCGCCGAGGCGCTCGGCATCGACGTCGGGGCGATCGCCAACTCCCTGATCTTTGTGCTCGACGGCGAGCCCGTGCTCGTTATGACGAGCGGCGCGCACCGCGTTGACACGACCTGGCTCGGCGAGCAGATCGGCGGCACGCTCGGCCGCGCCGACGCCGCCCTCGTCAAGAACGCAACCGGTCAAGTAATCGGGGGAGTGGCTCCCGTCGGTCACCCCGCTCCGCTGCGCACCTGGATCGACACGGCGCTCGCCGACTACCCGCAGATCTGGGCCGCCGCCGGTCACGCGCACACGGTTTTTCCGACGACCTTTGACGAACTTGTTCATCTCACCGGTGGCGTTGCGACAGCGGTGGTACCGGAGCAGTAATCTGTTTCGCATGCCCGTCGATCTTCCCTCACGTTTTGCGGCTGCGATCGCCGCCCTCCAGGGTGCTGTACCCGCGCTTCGTTTCGAGCTCGCGCCGCCGGCCACCGATTCCGAGTTGGATGTCGCGGAGGCTGCTCTCGGCTACGCCCTGCCGCCTGAGCTCCGCGCGCTGTACCGGTTGCACAACGGCCAGTCGGGCGACGCGCACGGTCTGTTCGGCGGCCTGCCATTCCTGTCACTCGACCAAGCGCTCGCCGAGTGGCGCACGTGGCGCCAGTTCGAGACTTCGGCGTACGACAGCAATTACTCGTCGGTGCCGCTGGGAGCGGTCGCCGAGACCTACACACACGTCGGCTGGTTTCCGTTCACGCGCGATGGCGGCGGCAACAACCTCGCGGTCGACACCGCCCCCGGCCCGAACGGAATCGCGGGGCAGGTCATCAACTTCGGTCGCGATGAGACCGACCTTTTCGCCTATGCCCCGAGCCTCATCGACTTTCTCGAACGCATCGTTGAGCTCGCCGTCGCTGGTCGCGCGCGAGTCTCAGACGATGACGACGAGCCGTACTGGGGCATCGATGATGCGCAGAGCGGGTGGCCCGACTACTCGAACTTTGTGAGCGAGGCGGCAGGCGACATCCAACTGAGTGATGAGGAGTGGTTTGCAACACTCGACGCCGACTGGCAGACGTACCTCGTCAACGCGAAGGGCGTTGCCGACTTCACGCGCAAGACGAAGTTCTACGCATTCGCGAACTCCAGAAGCCTGGTGCCGGTTGCCAATCTTGCTCCGCTCGCGCGATGCACGAACCTGCGCGAGGTCATCATCCACACGCGGGTGCTCGACTCGCTGCACGACCTTCCGCTGCTGCCTGACGTTCGCCAGCTCTACGTGTCGACGCTGTCGAACGAGGGCATCGAGCGGTTTCCGAACCTGCGCGACTACAACGGGGCACTACCCTCGGGCGCTGTGCCGACTCCGGGGCACCTCGAGCCACTGACCCGAGTTGCCGGTCTCGCGACGCTGCGACTCGGCTCGGTTGCCTACGACCTCGGGCCGCTCGCGCGGTGCCTCAAGCTGCGCGAGCTCAGCATCGACCTTCACAGCTCTGAACAGTTTGCGCAGCTCGTCGGCAACCGGTCGCTCGTCAAACTGCACCTGTCGGCGGGCAACATCAACGGGCTCGTCGACGACCTCGCCTGGTCTGCGGTCGCCAGGCTCAAGCACCTCACAATCGACCAGGGAGCGATCTCGAGCTTCGACTTTGTGTCGGCGCTTCCGAAACTCACGGCGCTTGTCGTCAATCGCTACGAACAGGCGACCGAGGTGGTGTGCGTC
>Ga0247817_10000610_pt1 | contig 19196 bp, 18 predicted proteins | sample UWRJL212509R1_FD_178010 | JGI IMG/M metagenome (GOLD analysis project Ga0247817, IMG submission 178010) | Plant litter microbial communities from Arlington Agricultural Research Station in Wisconsin, United States - UWRJ-L212-509R-1 | ecosystem: Environmental > Terrestrial > Plant litter >...
CATGCGCTTGGTCGCGACATCCGCCGGCAGTTCGCGAATCTCGGCGAGTAGTGGCTCCGGGTCTTCGTAACGCGTCCAGACACCCTCGAGGTCGAGCACGCCCAGCCCACCGAGCTTGCCGATGGCGATGGCGGTAGCCGGGCTCACGACGGAGTCCATCGGCGCCGCGATGACGGGCATCGTGAACGTGTAGGCGTCGATGGTCCAGCTGACCGAGACATCCTGTGGGTCACGCGTGCGGCGACTCGGCACGATCGCAATGTCGTCAAAGGCATAGGCACGGCGAGCGCGCTTGGCGCGGCCGATCTCGAAATCACTCACCGGGTAAGCCTACCGGCGGGCGGGCGTTGTGCCCTCTTCTACCGAGAAGCTAGGGGAACAATGGCGAAATCGTGCCGATGATCAGCTCGACGATCGTCGGAGGAGACGGCGCCGAGCCCGGCTCCGACTGGGTGACCTCGATTAGATTCTGCCCCTCGAGCAGGCCACTCGACGGCCACGACCAAGTGCCCGACGATGACACCGTCACGGTAGCGACGACGACACCGGCCACCGAAATGGTGACGGTGGCTCCTGGCGTTCCCGTCCCAGAGAGCACGGGTTCGGGGTTGGTGGTCTCTTTCGGGGTCTCTGCGACGTCGGGGGCCGGAAGCGTGACCACCGGGTCGGGACTTGGCTGGGTCTCTGGTGCGGTGCTGCCCGGAGGTGTGGTCGAGGGTTGTGAGGGAGACGGATTCCGCGAGGGCTCATCCACGGCCGGATCGCCGGTGGCCGGGTCGTCGGTGGCCGGGTCGCCGGTGGCTGGGTCGCCGGTGGCTGGTGCAGACGGGATCGGGTTGGGGTCGGCCTCCGGCTCCGCCTCGTCATCCGTCCCGACGATCCCCGGTTCGACCGTGCCGACCGGCTCGGTGTCCGCCGACTCGGAAGACTCGGAAGTGGCCGACTCCGCTCGTGTCGGCGTCGCGAGATCGAGCGTCACCACCGCCACCCCGATGGCGACGACGGTAGCTACCGCGGCCACGCCGATGGCGATGGCGGCGAGGGGAAAACCAGCGGCGAACCCGCCGGCGACCGTCTGCCCGGCACCCGCGAGCGCTCCAAACCCCGGGTCGGGCATCGGCAGCTGGGCGATGCCGGATTGAGCGGATGCCACAGCCGGCTCGATCCCTGCATCGAGCCACTGCCCGAACAGGGCAGCAGCACTCCCGCCGAGGAGCAGCGGAAGCATGACGACGGCGATCCGGCCGGCCACGTGCTCGACTTCGTCCGCGACGATGGAGCACCGCGCGCAGGTGCGCAGGTGCGCGCGCACAGCTCGCTCCTGCCGGTCGGTGAGCGTGCCCTGCGCGTATTCGCCGATGCGCAGCAGCGTTTCGCTGCAGGCCTCGTCCACCGCGGTGTCGGCGACGTGCCCCTGCAGCCAGGCGGCCCGAAGCGCGGTGCGGGCCCGATAGGCGAGAGCGGCCACCGCGTTGGGGCTGAGGGCGAGCAGAGGGGCGGCCTGAGCCGGCGACATCCGCTCGACCTCGGTGTACCAGAGCACAGCCTGCCAGCGTTCGGGGAGGCTGCGGAACGCTGTGGCGGTCAGCGAGTGGTCGATCGCGCGCTCGACGGCCTCGGTACTCGTGCCGTCGCTCGGAACGGAGTCGGGGTCGGTGCCTACCGCGGTCGAAATCGCGCCGCGCCTTGCACGCATCGCGAGGTTGCGGATCGTGCCGTACAGGTAGGGGCGGAACGCGCCGGATGGCCCCTTGCCGTCCTGCAGCGAACCGAAGATCTGGGTATACGCCTCTGTGACAAGGTCTTCCGGGTCGGAGAGGTCGGAGAATGCCTGCGCGGCGCGAAGTCCCGCGCGCCAGTGACGTGCCCATAACTCGGCGAACGCCTGGCGGTCTCCGGAGCGCACGCCGTCGAGGAGCGCCTCATCGGTGCGGGGCGCGTTCGGGGAATTGACCGCTGTTCTTCGCATTCCGGCTCTCGAATCCGTAGCAAAAACATCATTCTATGGGGGATGTGGGATGGCCCTCTCTTCGGGCGAAAGGGCCATCCGCGAAGGGTCCGTCGTGTGGGCTCGGGACACCTTCATCCCTAACTGCCCAGAATCGCGAAATCATGACGCGGTTTTTCATGATTCTTTCGAGAGGCACTTTGCTGCAGGGACACATTTCTTGAGAGGCACTGCCAAGCTGAAGGCATGACCGCAGTGAACGCCGAACCGCTCTCCGTACTCCGCACCCGAACGAGCGAGAAGTGGACGGCCTACCCGCCCCACGTTCTGCCACTCTTCGTCGCCGAGATGGACTACCCGCTCGCCGAGCCGGTCGCTACGGCCATGGTCGATCGCATCCGGGCCTCTGACACCGGGTATGTGGCCGGAACGGGCGACCTTCCGGCAGCGCTCGCCCGCTTTGCGGAGCAGACCTGGGGCTGGGCCATCGACGAGGATGGCGTGCGCACGACGACCGATGTCAGCGTGGCGATCGTCGAGTCGCTCCGGCTGGCCATCCGTCCGGGTGATCGCGTGATCATCACTCCCCCGGTCTACCCGCCGTTCTTCGATCTTGTGCCGGAGGCCGGCGGCGTGGTTGCCGAGGTTCCGCTACTGACCGAGGGTGGGTACGCGCTCGATCTCGCCGGCATCGAGGCTGCGTTCGCCGCCGGAGCAACCGCGATGCTGCTCTGCAACCCGCACAATCCGCTCGGCCTCGTCCACCCCCGCGCGACGCTCGAAGCGCTGGCCGAGCTGGCGGCCCGCTACGGCGCGACGATCGTCAGTGATGAGATCCACGGCCCGCTGGTCTACGAGACCGCCGCGTTCACACCGTTTCTGACGGTGTCGGATGCCGCCCGCGAGCACACAATCACGGTCACCTCCGCGAGCAAAGCGTTCAACCTCGCTGGCGTGAAGTGCGCGATCTTTGTCGCTGCCTCGGCGCGGACAAAAGCGATGCTCGACCGGTTGCCGGAGGAGGTCGGTTTCAGAACGAGCCTGCTCGGCCTTCACGCGAGCGTCGCGGCGTTCACCGACGGCGGCCCGTGGCTCGCGGGCGTGCTCGAGAGCCTCGACGCCAACCGTCGATTGCTTGCCGGACTGCTGGCCGAGCACCTGCCTGGCGTGCGGTACTCGCCGCCCGCGGCGAGCTACCTGGCCTGGCTCGACTTTCGTGACGTCGGCTGGGGAGACGACCCCGGCATCCGGGCCCTCGAAGCGGGTGTCGCCCTCAACTCCGGCCCGACGTTCGGAACCGAGGGGCGCGGCTTTGCGCGGCTGAATTTCGCCTGCTCGCCCGAGGTGCTCACCGAGGCGATCGAACGGCTCGCGCGCTCCTCGTAGCCGCGAAACGACGAATGCCCCGCACCTTTCGGTGCGGGGCATTCGTGCGAGTGGTTCTCGTTACGCGGCGTCCTCACCGAGGGTGCCGAGGTAGAGCGAGATGACCTTCGGGTCGTTGAGCAGGTCACGACCGGGGCCTTCGTAGGCGTCCCTACCCTGGTCGAGAACGTATCCACGGTCACAGATCTGCAGGCAGCGACGTGCGTTCTGCTCGACCATGATCGTCGTGACGCCGGCCTGGTTGATCTCCGAGACGCGGATGAACGCTTCGTCCTGGCGAACCGGCGACAGTCCGGCCGACGGCTCGTCGAGCAGCAGCACGGCCGGGTCCATCATGAGCGCACGCGACATGGCGACCATCTGGCGCTCTCCACCGGAGAGCGAGCCAGCGCGCTGCTTGAGGCGCTTGCCGAGCTCCGCGAAGATGCCCGTGACGAACTCGAGACGCTCTGCGTAGATCTTGGGGTTCTGGTAGAGCCCCATCTGCAGGTTCTCTTCGATCGACAGGCTCGGGAACACGTTGTTGTTCTGCGGAACGAACCCGACGCCCTTTGCGACGAGCTTGTTGGCCGCGAGGCCAGTGATCTCGTCCCCGTTGAGCATGATGTGCCCGCCGCGGATCTTGACCTGTCCGAAGATCGCCTTGAGCAGCGTCGACTTGCCGGCACCGTTCGGACCGATAATGCCGATGAGCTCGCCCTTGGCCGCCGTCAGTGAACAGCTGTTGAGGATGTTGACTCCGGGCAGGTAGCCGGCCGTGAGGTCTTTGACCTCGACGACGAGTGGAGCTGCCGTTGTCGTGGTGTCGCTCACTTGTTGGCCTCTTTCTTGCCCTTGTTCTCTTCGAGAGCTTCTTCTTCTGCGATGCCCTCTGCCGTGATCTCCTCGGCGGTGATGCCTGGGTCGGTCTCACCCTTGACGCGACCGGTGACAACACCGAGGTCGACGTCGATGTGCGCACCGAGGTACGCGTCGATGACGGCCGGGTCTTTCATGACCGTGCTCGGCGGACCCTCGGCGACAACACGACCCTCGGCCATGACGATCACCCAGTCGGCGATGTGCATGACCATCTGCATGTCGTGCTCAACAAAGAGAACGGTCATGCCCTGGGTCTTGAGGTCGAGGATGTGCTCGAGCAGCGACTGCGTGAGTGCGGGGTTGACTCCTGCCATCGGCTCATCGAGCATGACCAGTGTCGGTTCGCTCATGAGTGCGCGGGCCATTTCGAGCAGCTTGCGCTGTCCGCCGGAGAGGCTTGCCGCGTAGTCCTCGCTCTTGGCGTCGAGCTTGAAGCGCGCGAGGAGGTCGAGCGCACGAGCTTCGAACGCTTCTTCCTGTCCACGCCAGAGCCCGGGGATCAGGCTGAGGAAGAAGTTCTCACCCTTCTGGCCCGAGGCGCCGAGCTTCATGTTCTCGAGCACCGTGAGCAGGCCGAGAGCCTTGGTGAGCTGGAACGTACGGACGAGTCCGAGGCGGGCGACCTTGTAGGCCGGTACGCCGGAGAGGGATCGACCGTTGAAGCTCCAGGTGCCCGTGTTCGGCTTGTCGAAGCCGGTCAGCAGGTTGAAGAACGTGGTCTTTCCCGCGCCGTTCGGGCCGATGAGGGCCGTGATGGCGTTGCGGGGAATCTCGACGTGATCGACGTCGACGGCCTTGAGGCCACCGAACGTGCGGGTCACACCGTGGGCGACGATGATCGGGTCGACCTTGGCTACACCGGGAGCGATTTCGCCCTTGTGCAGACCGGTCGACTTGACCGGAGCGCCCGTGCGGGGAATGGCGTTACTTGACAAAGGTCAGCTCCTTCTTGTTTCCGAAGATGCCCTGCGGCCGGAAGATCACGATGAGCATGAGCGCGGCACCAACGAGGATGAAGCGCAACGTCGACGCCTGGATCGTGTTCATGAACGGAAGCGCTCCGACATTCACGAGTGCCGGTAGCACGTTCGAGAGGAACGCCATGATCACCCAGAAGACGATCGAACCGACGATCGGCCCGAACACGGTCGCCGCTCCACCGAGCAGCAGGATCGTGTAGAGGAAGAACGTGAGGCTCGTAACGTACACGCTCGGTACGACGGCAGACGGCAGGGCTAGCACCACACCACCAAGAGCACCGAAGGCACCACCGATGACGAGCGACTGCATCTTGTAGGAGAAGACGTTCTTGCCGAGGGCGCGAACCGCGTCCTCGTCTTCACGGATTCCCTTGAGAACGCGACCCCACGGGCTGCGCATGATGAGCCAGACGATGAGGGCAGCGATCACGAGGAGCGCGATGCCGAAGATACGCACCCACCACCCGTTCTCGTTGAACGTGAACGGACCGAAGCCGTACGTGCCCTCCGGGATCGGGTTAGCGTCGCGGAAACCCTGGTGGTAGTTGCCGAGACCGTCAGCCGAGTTGGTGAACTCGTCGAAGACCTGCGTTGTGAAGAGCAGTCGAACGATTTCCGCAGCAGCGATCGTCACGATGGCCAGGTAGTCGGCCCGTAGTCGCAGCGTCGGGATACCCAGAATGAAGGCGAACACCGTCGAGGCCACGATTCCGATAAGAATTCCGACCCACCACGGCAGACCGAAGCTCAGGATCGAGATGGCGTAGCTGTAGGCACCGATGGCCATGAAGCCGGCCTGGCCGAAGTTGAGCAGTCCGGTGTAACCGAAGTGAACAGCGAGTCCGAGGGCGGCCAGTCCGTAAGCAATGCTTTCCGGGCTGATTAACCACACAACGGTATTTGAAAGGATCTGTCCCCAGTCCATGGCGGGCCCTAACCTATTCTCTCTTTACGACCCAGGATGCCCTGTGGTCGCACCAGCAGTACGAGGATCAGCACTACGAGTGCGCCGACGTACTTGAGGTCGGACGGGATCCAGAGGGTCGAGACCTCTACGAGAAGTCCGATGATGATCGAGCCGACGAGGGCCCCGAAAGCGGTACCGAGACCACCGAGCGTCACAGCGGCGAAGATGAGGAGCAGGATGCCTGTTCCCATGTCCCACTTGATGCCCGGACGGAAGTAGGCCCACAGGATGCCCGAGAGGCCGGCGAGTGCCGATCCGAGGATCCAGACGATGCGGATGACCCGGTCGACGTCGATTCCGCTTGCCGCGGCGAGCGAGGCGTTGTCGGAGATTGCGCGGGTGGCCTTACCGATGCGGGTGCGGAGCAGCCAGAAGGCGACCGCCGCGAGCACAACGATGCTGATGCCCATCGACACGAGGTCGATGACCGAGAGCTTGACCGAACCGAACAGTTCGATGTTGTCGCCGCCCGAACCGGGCAGCTGGTAGGTGCCGCCGCCGAAGAAGAACGAGTAGATGTAGCGCAGCGCGAGCGAGAGACCGATGCTCACGATCATGAGCTGAACGAGACCGACACCCTTCTTACGCAGCGGTCGCCACAACCCGAGGTCGAGCACGTAGCCGAGACCACCGCTCAGCACCACCGCGATCGGGATGGCGACGTAGATCGGCCAGCCGAGGAACGCGGTACCGCTGAAGATGAGCGCCATGAGGGCACCGAAGGTCACCAGTTCGGAATGCGCGAAGTTGGAGAGACCGGTCGTACCGAAGACGAGAGAGACACCGATGGCCGCGAGCGCGAGCATGAGGCCGAAGTTCAGTCCGTTGACGATGCGCTCGACCAGCTGGTCGGCGAAGCTCACGGTGACACGAACTCCCTCACCGAGGAAGAAGTTGACCGACTTGTTCTTCGTCAGGCCGAACTCGACTTCCTTCTCCGGTCCTTCCTCCGCCACGATCACACCCGCGGGAAGGGTCGATTCGTCGAGAGTCACGGTGTAGGTCGCTTTTTCAGGCACACCGATCTTCCACTGGCCTTCGGCGTCGGTCACGACCTCTGCCGTGTATCCACCGCCTTCGACAGTGATCTTGACGTCTTCGAGGGGCACATTGTCGTTTTTGACGTTGCCACTAAAGATGTAGTCGTATTCATCTGTTCCGACTTCATCGGCGTGGACGGCCGAAGCCGTCGACATCGAAGTCAGAGCCAGTGCGGCAAAAGCCGCAGCGAATAACGCTGTCATTAAGCGCGATCTGCGCTTGTGAGCCGTACGAGCGACTTTCACGGAACCTCCAAGACGCAGTCAGCCGAGATCTTGCTATCTCGCGGGTTCTGACACGACGTCGACATTGACGATACTGATGGTTTGTGTCCCCCATGTTTCCGGAGAGGGACAAATCTGGTCTCGCTATTATGCGCGTGGAATAACACCGCGTCGAACCGGTTAATATTGGTTACCGGTATTCAGTGCAGCATCCGGGTGTTTTTTACTATGTGCGCGTAAGGAAAATCATGGATCAGCCTGACCCGTTTGGCTTTATTGGACTCACCTACGACGACGTCATGCTGCTCCCGGGGCATACCGACGTCATCCCGAGCGAGGCCGACACGTCGTCCCGACTCACCCGCAACATCACCGTTGCCTCCCCCCTGCTCTCCGCGGCGATGGACAGCGTCACCGAATCCCGCATGGCGATTGCCATGGCGCGCAACGGTGGCCTCGGCATCCTGCACCGTAATCTCTCGATCGAAGACCAGGCCGCGCACGTCGACAAGGTCAAGCGCAGCGAGTCCGGCATGATCACCAACCCGGTGACGACGACTCCGGATGCCACGGTCGCCGAAGTAGACGCCCTCTGCGGCCAGTTCCGCGTTTCGGGCCTTCCCGTGGTCGAGGGCGACGGTCGACTCGTCGGCATCATCACCAACCGCGACATGCGTTTCGTCTCGGACTTCGAAAAGTCCACGACGCTCGTCCGCGATGTCATGACGACAAAAGGCCTGATCACGGCTCCCGTCGGCATCGACCCCGACGGTGCGATCGCGATCTTCGCGCAGCACAAGATCGAGAAGCTTCCCCTCATCGACGACGCCGGCCGCCTCGCCGGACTCATCACCGTCAAGGACTTCGACAAGAGCGAGAAGTATCCCAACGCGACCAAGGACAACGAGGGTCGCCTGCGAGTGGGGGCAGCCATCGGCTTCTTCGGAGACGCCTGGGACCGCGCCGTCGCCCTCAACGAAGCCGGTGTCGACGTCATCGTCGTCGACACGGCCAACGGCGACTCCGCTGGTGTTCTTGACATCATCAAGCGCCTCAAGAAGGACTCCGCGTTCGCCGGTGTCGACATCATCGGCGGCAACGTCGCGACCCGCTCGGGAGCCAAGTCGCTCGCCGAAGCCGGCGCGGACGCCGTCAAGGTCGGCGTCGGCCCCGGATCGATCTGCACCACGCGCGTTGTCGCCGGTGTGGGCGTTCCACAGGTCACCGCGGTCTACGAGGCATCCCTCGGGGCACGCGAGTTCGGCATCCCGGTAATCGCCGATGGCGGACTCCAGTACTCGGGTGACATCGCGAAGGCACTCGTCGCCGGCGCCGAGACCGTCATGCTCGGCTCGCTTCTCGCCGGAACCGACGAGAGCCCCGGAGACCTGATCTTCATCAACGGCAAGCAGTTCAAGGGCTACCGCGGAATGGGATCGCTCGGCGCACTGCAGACGCGTGGCAAGAAGACCTCATACTCGCGTGACCGTTACTTCCAGGCGGATGTCGCGGCCGATGACCAGCTCATCGCCGAGGGCATCGAGGGCCAGGTTCCCTACCGTGGCCCGGTTTCCTCCGTCGTCTACCAACTGCTCGGTGGCCTCCGCCAGTCGATGTTCTACACCGGCGCCCGCACGATCGAGGAGCTGCGCAACAAGGGCAAGTTCGTTCGCATCACCGCGGCCGGCCTCAAGGAATCGCACCCGCACGACATTCAGATGGTCGTCGAGGCGCCTAACTACCGCGGCTAGCCCCTCGCCTTATAAACTCCCGTCCTCCTCCCGGAGGGCGGGAGTTTTTTCGTGCGCGGCCGCCGTGTCCGCCGCGCCCCAGACGCACAAGAACCCCCGGCCCGAAGGCCGAGGGTTCTTGTTCAGCAAATCGCTGAGCAGTCGAAAAGACTACTCGGGGAGACGCGTGTAGGTGTTGTCTTCGTTGTACTGGAAGATACCGATGGTCGCCTCGGTCGGGTCACCGTTCTCGTCGAACGTGATCGGACCGGACTTGCCGTCGTAGTTGACCTTGCCGCCATCGAGGATCGCCTGTGCGGCAACCGCGAAGTCGTCAGTCGTTTCGCCGTCTTCACCCTCGACGCCACCGGAAACCGACTGCAGCTGGGCTGCAATGTCTGCACCCTCAACCGAGTTGGCCTGGAGCGCAGCGAGTGCGAGCAGGATGACTGCGTCGTAGGACTCTGCAGCGTAGCTGTAGTCCTTCAGCTCCTCTTCGCCGGTGCCGGTCCAGTAGGCCTGGAGGTCATCGGTGAAGGATCCGAGCGTCGCGGTGTCGAGACCCGGAAGGGTTCCCTTTGAACCGGTCAGCGTTCCGGGCTCGAAGTCCTCGCTGTAGTCGGCAAGGTTGCCGTCAACAAAGTAGAGCTTGTCAGCCGGGAAGTCGGAGAGGCCGGGAACGATCGTCTTGGTCTCTTCGAACGCAACGAGTGCGATCGCGTCGGGGTTGGCCGCGGTGACCTCAGAGATCTGAGCGTCGAACGAGGTGTCACCCGTGTTGTACGAAGCCGAAGCCACGACCTCGCCACCGGCTGCCTCGAAGGCCTCCGTGGTGAACTGCGTCAGGCCGGTGCCGTACGAGTCGTTGAGGTAGATGATTCCGAGCGTCGAGTTTCCGTCGGCTGCGATGAGGTTACCGAGAACCTCACCCTGCAGAACGTCGGAGGGGGCGGTGCGCCAGTAGAGTCCGTCGTCGTCCCACGTGGTGAAGTCAGCCGAGGTGTTGGCCGGGGAGAACTGGATTACGCCAGCGCCGGTCACGTCGTCGATGAAGAGCTTGGAGGTACCCGAAGAAGCTGCACCGATGATTGCCGAAACGCCGGCGCTCAGGAGGCGGGGAACTTCAGTCGCGTATGCCTTGTTGTCCGCGTCGCCCGAGTCACCGTACGTGACATCGACAGTGATGCCCAGGTCTGCGTCGTTGATGGTCTTGGCAGCGAGGCCAACGCCCGCGATCTCGGGCGGGCCGAGGAATGCGAGGTTACCGGTGACGGGGAGAGCCGTACCGATCTTCAGAGTCAGGTCTTCACGGGGGCCGGTGGTGGACCCTTCCTCTTCGGCCGGGGTGGAGGCGCAGCCACTCAGAACGAGTGCGCTGACGCCGACAACGGCGATGCCGCCGATTACCGACTTGAGGGTCCGTGAGCGGGAGGCAGATGCCTTCGCGAATACGCTCATGATGCTCCTTGCTTGATGAATGTGTTGGGACACAGCAGTGCTTGGTGCACAAACCGTATGTTGAAGCTACGGGTCAAAATGCTCCGACACAATACGCCCGTGTTACAGGCCTGTAACACGGCCCAATCGTTACATTTCGTGACCTACGCTGTGCCCCGCAAAGGGGGGTCGCATTCGTCAGCCCAGTCGAATGATGCGGTCGTTCGCGAAACGATTGCGCTCATCGAAGACGATTTGACTATAAGTTCCGCCGCTCACATCACCGCTTTCATCGAGATCGACCGGCCCAGAGATGCCCTGGTAGTCGATGTCCTCACCGTCGCCGAGCACGTCGAGGCACTCCCCGAACGATGAGCAGCGGATGCCGCCAGCCGACACCCCGGACAGCCCGCGAGCGATCGCGGCCCCGCCGTCGTCGTCAGCCACCACCGCCGCGAGCGCGGCAAGAACGGTCGCGTCATAGGCCTCGGCGGCGAAGCGGTAGGAGGAGAGGTAGGGGTCGGCCAGCCTCAGGCGCGCGCGGAACTCCTTGCTTGGCACGGCGCCGGGAAGCAGACCGTGCGCCCCCTCGAGCGAACCGGGCGGCAGGGCAGACGAATAGCTGACGACGGTGTCGCTCCCGAGCCACAACCGGTCGGGCTGCACACCGGCGGCGAGGAGTTCGCTGATGATGGCCGCGTTCTCGTCGGTCGAAGCCGCGTCGGTCACGACGACAACGGCATCCGGATCCCCGTCGGTCACCGCAGCGATCGCGCCGGGTTCGCCAACGACGGCCGAGGCGAGAATGGCCGTGCCGCTTCCATCGAGAGCTGCGGCGATGGTTTCGGCCACCGCGACTCCCCCGGCGTCATCGGTGGCGAGAACCGCGACCGAGGTGACCGGCACCGCCCGCAGCGCCTTCGCGAACGCCGTTCCCTGGCTGGCGTAGGAGGGGATCGTGCGCGCGACGAATCCACCGTCGTCGAGTCCGGCGAGCGCGACCTGGTCGGCCGACGGTGAGATGAGGGGAACGCCGGCTGCAGCTACGGCCGGGGCGAGGCGCTCGGCGAGTGACGCGGATGCCGGGCCGATGATGACATCGGTTGCGGCATCCGTCAGCTCGGCGAGCGACGCGTCGGCCCGACTGCCCGACGGCGGTCCGGAGTTACGGTGCCGCACCTCGACCGGCGCACGAAGCACACCACCGGCGTCGTTGATGTCGCGCACGGCGAGCTCGACGCCCGCGACCTGCGCTTCGGCGAGAGCGTGGGACGAGTCGAAAAGCGTTCCGACCCTCAGGATGCCGTCGCCGGTGACCGAGTACGTCGGCTCGGTCGTGGGCAGGGCCGGTGGGGTGAACGACGACGTACAGCCCGCGAGGGCGAGCAGCACGAGGGGAAACGCGAGGCAGCTCGTGAGCACGGGACGAGTGCGTGGCATCCGGTGGTCTCCTCGGCTCGCGCGGTCGGTTACCGGAACACTATCGCCCGGTCAGGCCGGTTGGACGACGACTCGGCGACCGGCGCGGCCAGCACGTCCGGCGAGGAACATGTCGACCGTCAGCACGATGAGGGCGACCCAGACGATCGCGAAGCCCATCCAGCGGGCGAACGGCATGTCTTCCTGCAGCACAAACACGCCAATGAGGAACTGGATGATCGGCGCGAGGTATTGCGTGAGTCCCATGTAGGCCAGCGGAAGACGACGCGCGCCCGCCGCGAAGAGAAGCAGGGGAACGGCGGTGACGACACCGACCGACAGCAGAAGGATGGTGTGGGTGACGCTGACCGTTCCGAAGGTCATGACGCCGCTCGCGCCGATGACGATGAGGGCGATCGTGGCCGCGGGGGCAAGCCAGGCCGTCTCGAGGGTGAGGCCGCTGATCGCGTCCACCCGGCCGCCGACCTGCTTCTTGATGAGTCCGTAGGTGCCGAACGAGAACGCGAGAATAAGCGCGATCCAGGGAAAGCTGCCGTAGTTGATCGCGAGAACAAGCACGGCGATCGCGCTGATGCCGATCGAGGCCCACTGCAGCGGGCGCAGTTTCTCGCGTAACACGAGAACCGCGAGCAGAACCGTGACGATCGGGTTGGTGAAGTAACCGAGGGATGCCTCGACGACATGGTCGGACAGCGTCGCGAAGACGTAGGTGAGCCAGTTCACCAGGATGAGAGCGCCCGCAGCACCCATGATGAGCGTCGTGCGGCGATCGCGCATGACCGCGATGAGGCGGGGCCAGCCGCGCGTGACGGTGATCAGCAGCGCGCAGAAAACGAGCGAGAGCACGATCCGCCAGGCGACGATCTCGACCGCGCCCGTCGGCTGCAACAGAATGAAGAAGAGGGGGAGGATTCCCCAGATGCCGTACGCGGAGATGGCGAAGGCGAGGCCTGCCCCCGTCGTCCGGTCGGCGGCGGGAGGAGGTGTTGACACTCGTCAAGCCTAGAGCCGCGCGAAACCACAGAAGGCCCGGGGATCACTCCCCGGGCCTTCTGGCGGTAAAAACTGGTGCTGTTGGCGCTATCTAGACGAAGTTAGCGAACAACAACCGCGAGCACGTCGCGAGCCGAGAGTACGAGCAGGTCGTCTCCGCCGTACTTCACCTCGGTTCCGCCGTACTTGGAGTAGATGACCTTGTCGCCAACGGCGATGTCGAGCGGCACACGGTTGCCGTTGTCGTCGATGCGGCCGGGGCCTACAGCGACAACCTCGCCCTCCTGGGGCTTTTCCTTGGCGGTGTCAGGGATGACAAGTCCGGAAGCAGTCGTGGTCTCAGCCTCGACCTGCTTGATGACAATGCGATCCTCGAGCGGCTTGATGGAAACCGACACGGTTGACCTCTTCTTTCACTTCGAAACTTGGGTTGGCACACTCACTACGAGAGTGCCAACGACAACTATACGTGCTGACTGGCACTCGATCAATGCGAGTGCCAGTGAACCGACGGCCGCACCCGGTTGTTACGGTTGAGCAATGGACGCTACCGAGATGCGCGAGCTGTTCACCGCCGAAGCTCTCGCACTGCTTGATTCGCTTCCGCCGTGGCAGTCGACCGCCGACGTCGTGAAGACGGTCGCCGAATTGCGTAAGGCCGGCCACGAAGCTGGCGTTGTTGCCGCCGTGCTGAGTCAGGCGCGACTGCGGGCGAAAGCGGCTGACAAGTTCGGGCCATTCGCCGCACGCATGCTCTTCACCGAAGACGGACTCGAGCAGGCGACCCGCCTGCGGGTGGCCGCGCTGCACGCCGGCCGGTTCCGTGACGCCGGGCTCACCAGGATTGCCGACCTCGGCTCCGGCATCGGAGCCGACGCCCTCGCGCTCGCCGCCATCGACCTCGAGGTGACCGCCGTCGAGCGCGACGAGGTCACGGCCGCGATCGCCGCCTACAACCTCGCACCGTGGCCGAACGCCACCGTCGAACACGCGGATGCCACGACCTTCGACCTCGCCGGCCACGACGCCGTCTACCTCGACCCCGCCCGCCGCGCCGGCGGCCGTCGCCTCACCAACCCGGCCGACTGGTCGCCGTCTCTCGACTTCGCCTTCGGGCTCGGTCTTCCGACCGGGGTGAAACTGGGTCCCGGCGTCGATCGCGACCTGATCCCCGACGACGCAGAGGCCCAGTGGGTGTCGGTCGACCGCGACGTCGTCGAACTCGGAGTCTGGACGGGCGTGCTCGCGCGGGACGGCATCCGTCGATCGGCGCTCGTACTCGGCGCGCACGGAACGGCCGAGCTCAGCGCGCCTGCCGACAGCGAGGACGCCGCAACCGGCAGCCTCGGAGAGTTTCTCTACGAACCCGACGGTGCCGTCATCCGGGCTCGCCTCATCGGCGATCTCGCAAGAAAACTTGATGCCCGGATGCTGCACCCCCAGATCGCGTACCTCACGGCCGACTCGGCCAAGGTCACGCCGTTCGCCAGCTGTTTCCGTGTCGCGGAGACCCTCTCGCTCGACGAGAAGGCGATCAAGCGCGAGCTCAAGGCGCGGGACATCGGGACGCTCGAGATCAAGAAACGAGGCGTGGACATCGACCCGGCGCAGTTCCGCAAGAAGCTTGCGCTGAAGGGCAGCCGCAGTGCGACGCTCATTCTCACGCGCCTCGGCGAGCGCCGCGTCGCGATCCTCGCGGACCGCGTCGCGTAGCTCGCCCGGCGTGAGCGGGCAGCGCCCGGGTTAGTAGTCGTACGGCGACTGCGCGCTCGACACCACGATGACAACGACGTAGATGACGAAGATCGCGATGAGGAGTCCGAGCGTCACGAATCCGCCGATCAGACCGGTCAGCCAGAAGCCGCGAGCGTAGGGCTGCTGCTTGCGCGCCATGAAGCCGGTGATGATCGCGCCGATCGCGGCGAAGAACCCGAGGCCGAAGAGCATCGTGACGAAGGCGCCGATTCCGAGCGCCATCGACGTGATCGCCAGACCCTTGGGCGGCGCTGCCGGATAGGCGGAGTAGGCCGAGTAACCGGCGGGCTGGCCGTAAACGGGTGGCTGCTCACCATAGCCGGGCTGCCCGTAGCCGGGCTGCTGGGGCACATAGCCTGGCGCTACATAGCCCGGCGCCGGCTGCTCCGGCTGCCCGTAGACGGGAGTCGGCGGAGTGGGTTGTGCGTAAGCGTTCTGCTCTGGTTCGGTCGGAACAGCCGCGGTCGGAACCGGCGGCGTCGGCTCGGGCGGAGCTGGCGGTGCGGGCGGTGCCGGTGGCACCGAGGCATCCGGTGCGGGCGGGATGGGCGGAACGGGTGGGACGGTGTTGTCTGACACGAGTGCTCCTGAGAACGATGAGTGATGGATGGATGACGCCGGGCTTAACCGCGAGTGAGCCCTCGCCGTAGCGCGGGCTCACTCGTGAGTGTGCTGCTAGTAACCGTAGGGAGAATACGCGTCTCCGGCGGCGAAGACGACGATCCACAGCACCAGGCCGATGAGGGCTGTTGCGAGACCGACGAAACCGAGGATGATGCCGGTGAGCCAGAAGCCCTTCGACGCGTTCGGTTCCTTCTTCTTGCCGAGGAATCCGAGGATGATCGCCGCAATCGGGAACGGCAGGCCGAGGATCGACCCGACAAACGGGATGAAGACGATGAATCCACCGACGAACGCGATGATTCCGGCGACGAGCGACAGGATGCTCAGCAGCGGAGTCTTCGCCGGGGCCTGCGCGGGGTACGCGCCGTAACCCGCGGGCTGGCCCGCGACACCGGCCGGCGGAACGTAACCGGGACCGGCTGCGTTCGGCGTGCCCGCCGCGTACGGGTTGGATTGCGCGTAGGGGTTCGCGGGCGCGACAGGCTCGGGGCCAGCGACAGGCGCGACAGGCTCTGCGGCGGGAGCCGCGACATCCGGCTCCACCGGGGTAGGCGCGACGTCGGGCGCGTTAGACGGTGCTGCGCCGGCTGATTCTGCGCCAGTTGATTCTGGGTCGGGCGTACCCGGCGTGTTCGGATCAGTCATGAGAATGCTCCTCTACGGGTGATGGTGGTGGTTTCTTAGTAGTCGTACGAGCTGCTCGTGCCCGCTGCGACGCTCGCCGCGATGATGACGATGTAGAAAATCACCACGACGATGCCGAGCGCGAGGCCCGCGTAGCCGACGATCGTGCCGGCGAGCGCGAGGCCCTTACCGTTGTCGCCGGTGCGCTTGATCTGGTTCTGGGCGATGTGACCCATGATGATTCCGGGAATCGAGAATCCGAGAATGGATGCAACGAGGGAGATGATCGCGAGGATGTTCGTCGGGCGCGGGGCGGCGTAGCCGGCTCCGTAGGGCTGCGGCTGGCCGTACTGCGGCTGCTGGGGTGCCGTGTAGCCGGGGGCTGCGCCGTACTGAGCGGGGTCGGTGGCTCCGTACTGTCCGGTGTTGGGGTCGTACTGCCCGGCCGGAGGAGTGGGCGGGGGCGTCTGGCCGTTGGAAGCTGGGTCGTAAGTCATGTCGTTCTCCCTCAATGAACGTAAGTATTCCCCCTCACTCTATTGAGTGAAGTGCACCCACTCGTACTGGTACAGGCGATTGGGGCGCGGATTGCGTGACGAATAGTCAGCACCACATCGTCCCACTGCCCCCGTTCGGGTGTCAAACCGAACGACCACTTCGGCCTCAGGCCTGGATAGTCGTGACGGGAAGCGTCGAGTCCGCGCCGAAATCGAGCGTCGACGGTGCGTGCCCAGCGGAGATCAGCTGGCTGCCGATGGCAGCGATCATCGCGCCGTTGTCGGTGCAGAGCGAGAGCGGCGGAATGCGCAGCTCGACGCCGGCCGCGGCACAGCGCTCGGCGGCGAGCTCACGGATGCGCGCGTTCGCGACGACTCCCCCACCGAGCAGCAGGCGCGGGATGCCGTGGTCGGCACACGCGGCGAGAGCCTTCGTCAGGAGCGTGTCGGCGACCGATTCACGGAAACTGGCCGCGACATCCGCCATCGGCAACTCGGCACCGGTGTCGCGGTACTGCTCGACCCACCGGGCGACCGACGTCTTGAGCCCGGAGAACGAGAAGTCGTAGCGGTGCTTCTCCTGGTCTTTGTGGTGGCTGAGTCCGCGGGGGAAGCGGATCGCCTTCGGGTTGCCGCCGATGGCCGCACGGTCGATCTCCGGCCCGCCGGGGTAAGGGAGGCCGAGCAAGCGCGCGACCTTGTCGAAGGCCTCGCCAGCAGCGTCGTCGATCGTCTCACCAAGCAGTTCGACATCGGAGATGAGGTCGCGAACGACGAGCAGCGAGGTGTGACCGCCGCTGACCAGCAGGGCGATCGTCGGGTACTCGAGCGGGTCGTGGGGTTCGCCGGGCTTGTGCAGGACGTCCGCACCGACGTGGCCGACGAGGTGGTTGACGGCGTAGAGCGGAAGGTCGCGCGAGATCGCGAGCGCCTTCGCAGCACCGACGCCGACCATGAGGGCACCGCCGAGTCCGGGGCCGCTCGTGACCGCGATTGCGTCGAGGTCGTCGAGCGTCACGTCGGCTTCGGCGAGCGCCGCCTCGAGCGCGGGGACGAGCGCCTCGAGGTGGGCGCGTGCGGCGATCTCGGGCACGACTCCGCCGTAGCGGGCGTGTTCGTCCATCGACGAGGCGATGACGTTCGCGAGCACGGTCGTGCCACGCACGATGCCGATGCCGGTTTCGTCGCAACTGGTCTCAATGCCGAGAACGAGGGGTTCGGTGGTGTTCATGATCCGATCGGTCCGATCGTCGTTGGTGCGCCCGAAAGGGTGAGCCTCATGATGAGCGCGTCGATGCCGTCGGGCTGGTAGTAGCGCGGACGCACGGCGATCTGCTCGAAGCCGAGCGAGCGGTAGAGCTCCTGCGCCCCGGGGTTGTCGGCGCGAACCTCGAGAAAAATCTCGGTCGCTCCTCGTTCGGTCGCCGCGTCGATGAGGGTGGTCATGAGTTCGCGTCCGAGTCCCCGGCGGCGGGCCTCGTCGGCAACGGCGATGGTCTGGATGTCGGCCTGGCCCCCGCCGCGCGGGGCGAGAAGACCGGCGTAGCCACTCGTCACGCCCGGAGTGCCCTCGTCGGTCGCGACGAGGTACACGGTGTGCGGGCTGAGCAACTCTGAGCGCATGTTCTGCTTCGACCACGCGTCGGTCGTGAAGGTCGGAGTTTCGATCGCCATGATGGCGTCGAGGTCGGCGACGGTTGCAGTACGCACGAGCCACGCCATTAGCTGACTCGTTTCGGGCCGGAGGAGACCGTGACATCCGGCTGCCGGAGATACAGCGCGACGTCGTCGGCAAACGGGCGCTTGTTGACAAACAGCGACTCCGCGAGCAGGCCGACGGATGCCGCGGACACCAGTTCGGCGTCGAGCCGACGGTAGCGCCCGATCGCCGGAACGACCTCGTCGAGCTCGGCCGGGCGCGCGAGGTTCGGGCCGTGCTCGACGATCGGGAGCCCGAGTTCGTCGAGGCCGGCGTAGGCGGTCCAGTAGACCTCACGGCGGCGGGCGTCGGTGACGACGAGCAGCGGCTCGTTGGGATGGGCGCCGAAGTGGCCGAACGCGATGGCGTCGTGACTCACGATCGGAACGACGGGCTTGCCTGCGCCGAACGCGAGAGTGCGCGCCGCGGCGATGCCGACCCGCAGGCCGGTAAAGGGGCCGGGGCCCATCCCGACGGCGACACCGGATAAGGCGGTTACCGCGACTCCCGCCTCGTCGAGGCTCGCGCGGATGAGGGAACCGACAACTTCCGCGTGCTTGCGGGTGTCTTCGGAGACCTGTTCACTCAGGATGCCGCGGTCCCGGTCGACGACGGCCACGCTGGTACCGGCGGAAGTATCGATGGCGAGAAGCACCCACCCAGCCTAAGACTTCCCGTACCTACTCGTGGATCGGCGCTTCACCCGGCGCGGGGCAGAACTACCGAGGTTACGGCGCGGTGAGGGCGAAACCCGACCAGCGCGGGCCGTGAGTGGTCACCGTCACGCGGCGGGGTTCGTCGCCGGCGAGAAGCTCGGCCTCCAGGTCGGTGCTTCCACCGACCGGGCGCTCGAGGTCGAGCTCGAGCCAGGAGTCGGTGATGCCGTCGAGCTTTCCCGCTCCCCACTCGACCACGACGATCGAGCCGGCGAAGTCGATGTCGAGGTCGTCGAGGTCGGCTGCGCCCGCGAGGCGATACGCGTCGACGTGC
>Ga0247817_10000612_pt1 | contig 19170 bp, 19 predicted proteins | sample UWRJL212509R1_FD_178010 | JGI IMG/M metagenome (GOLD analysis project Ga0247817, IMG submission 178010) | Plant litter microbial communities from Arlington Agricultural Research Station in Wisconsin, United States - UWRJ-L212-509R-1 | ecosystem: Environmental > Terrestrial > Plant litter >...
ATCCGTGTAAGCGTTCGAAGTCTGATTTTAAAATTAAAAAAGATGCTCCTGAACAATAATCTACCTCCCGGATATAATTGTATTTTTTACTCGTGATAGAATCTCTTCGTCCATAGTGGTATGTTAGACCATCTTGCCAAACAATTCCTCCGGCCTCTTGTAGATCACCATCACCAAAAACCAATTTAGAACCAACAATACCAATTTGACTATCTTTTTCAATAAGCTTTAACATGGGAGACAACCAACCTGGCTGAACAATAGTATCGTTATTTAAAAAGCATAGGTATTTCCCCTTAGATAGAGCTGCTCCCTTATTACATGACAATACAAAACCTGAATTTTTTTCATTGGTATGGATATAAAGATTTGGTATTTCACTTAGCAGCTGCAATGTTTGATCTGTTGAACAATCATTGATCAGAATTACCTCAAAAGATATAGAAGTATCCGTGTGTTCTGTGATAGCTCTTAAGCAATTGCATGTAAATGAAAGATTATTGTACACGGCAATTACAATGGATACAGTAGGTTTTTCGACTTTTGGAAATGATATTTTAGAAATTTCTGATTCGCAATTCTCATTATGAGGAAAAATTTTAATATTTAACTTTTCAAGTTTTGGGTTAACAAGTTTTTTTAAGAAAGAAAAATTGCTGTTGAATAAAATAGAAATTGAGTGAATGGTGTATTTGAAAAAAAGTCGAAATCCTATATTTGAAAAACAAAATCTTAAAAAGAACCAAAAAGAAAATTCTCCTTTTTTATTTCTACCATGAGCAGTAAAAATAGAAGTAGTTTTAAAATAGATGACCCGAAGGTTGTTTTTAATATTTCGAAACATTGTAAATAAACCAGAAATTACAATTTACTAGTGTTACGTGCAGTAAAATACTATTTCTATATTGGTTGCTTGTTTTAACGTTAGCTAAAAAATTCTAATTTGAGTGAATTCAATAGAATTTGTATGTTAAACTAATATTACATTTTTGAAATGCTACTATTAATTTAAACTCTATAAATATATGATAAATTTGAAATAAAATGCCTTATTTAAGAGCAATTGTATGTATTTGCTTTTAAAAAGAACAATAATACAGTCAATTTTTATTATTTTCTTGTTCTGGCAATAGACAACGGATAAGTATAAAAGTCGCTATTTGACACAATCGTATTCTGTATTAACCATCTATTGTGTATTCTACATCATAAAATCCTTTATCATTTTTTTCAATCGAAAAGTAGGATCCGGGACCTTCTAAAATAGGTGCATAATTACTTGAATCGCTATCCCAACTATTCAGTGATCTGTAAAAAAGGACATCGATTAATTGTATTAATGCTCTTTTGTCTGTGCATTCAGTATGGATCTCATATGTGGCAGATCCTTCCTTACAGCTGTTTGTGCTATACGAAAATCCCGATTTAAATTTTTGTTTCCATGAACAAGGTGTGCCAGCACTTTTTTCTTTCTCCGTAGATACTTTACTGGTTAATGAGTCAAAGTTGCTTACTAAATAATCGTAGCCAGGCTCACCTTGATAATTTCGCAACAAAAATTTGCCTATGGGCATGGGCAAACAAGCACTATTCCATGATGCAGAATATGTTCTAAGTTTATCGACTTTGAATGAATCAGCAAGTGTATAATCAATATTCTTATGCCATGCCTCAGTGCTGGAATCGCTGGAAACTATTTGAGTACCATCTTCAATAGATGCATCTTTTTCATTTTGCCAAAAGCTGCAATTGATAAACAGAAGACTCAAAAGTAAAGGTGAATATTTTAGCATATATAAGTAATATGGTATACTACCAATATACTATTTTCAGTTTTACTGTGCTATTCAAAATGTAAAAAAATATCGTTGAAACAATCTATAATACGCTTATTCATGCTTTAATATCAGTGATTGTTGCCATTGGTAATTATTTCCATGGATGCGAATGCAATAGACACCATCCGTATAGTCGAAGTGATTGAGTTGAAGTTCGTAGTCGTTTGTTGATACAGATTCTTTATAAATGATCCGCCCCATGGTATCAAATATTTCAATTTCTGTTATTGGCTCAGAGTTGGTTATTCGAATGTGTTCTGTTGCAGGATTTGGAAATATGTTGTGAGAAGAAATAGTATATGCTGGCTGAATGGCTGTGGCTAAGGATTCTGTATGGTCCAAAACAAATAAAGATGCATGGAGAAAAATGGTAGTCTCGGATGAAATAAAAATTTTATTATTTATTGTATCATATGCAATCCCCTCTGTTTGCCAATAATGAAAATTGCTTGCTGTAAATTTACGTTTGTTGCCAGTAAAAAAATCATCTTGTTCAAAGTCTGACAGGATCCATATAAAAGAAGAATATTTGTCTAATTCGTAACCAATGAGTGCTACTTCATTTGTTGCAGCATTGTAGGCCGCGCCTGTAATCAATCCATTGATAGCATATTCGGTATAATAGGAGAGTATATAGGTAGAAGGCGTTGTTGATATTTTATATACCCGCGTTTTTCCATCGCCACTGTCTTTTGTAAAAAGATACAGGTAATTGCCCATTGAAAAAAAAGCCTCGCAATCAAAGTTGGTTGTATTGCTGGATATATAAGATGTCTGATCTGCATACGAAAAATGGATAGCTTTAGCATCTACATGTATGGTTGACTCAGAACCAATATCAGAACGCTTTATTTTTAAAATTTTCAAATCCTGACGACTGCCTTCATTATTTCCGAAATCACCAACATAGATATAGTCTGCATCTGTACAAATGTCTTCCCAATCTGTATTTGAATAGTTATCAATGATAATTGTTTGTTTTAAATTTCCATTCGAAGAGTCAATAATAAAAAGTTCAGCATTATTTCCACTGTCGTTATGCGTCAGGATATCTCCATTAAAATAAGCAATGCCCGATGATTCACTTATTGAAGAAGGAAGATCGCCCTTCAATAAAAAATTAGCTGTGCTTGGCGTATAGATACATGAGCCGTCATTTTGAATAGCGTTCGAAGAGAAATTTGTTGCTTGAATATCTGTACAGCCCGACTGTGCAAACAGAACCTGCAAGCATAAAAAAGAAAGGCATGTTAAAATCAGTTTCATGATAAAGTTATTCTCAATATGATGTAATAGAAAATATTATACTAACAGAAGGAAAACGAAAGTTTCTTAATAGGTGAATGTACATAAAGATACGTATAACGATATAAGTATTTAATAAAAAAATGTAACAGGTTTTTTTTTCGGAGCAGCTATCTTGTAATTCATAAACAAAACCATTAAGGCTATGAGCATATTTGAAAACATTTCGCAAGAGGAAAAAGAATCTTTATTAAACTATCCTGCATATATATCACTTTTGGCGGCAAATAAAGATGGAGTATTAGATGAAGAGGAGAAAAAAGCAGCAGTTGAACTGTATAAATCAAAAACAGTTTCCTCTGAGGCGTTGTTGAAGGATTTTTATACGTTGCAAGATGAAATTTTTGAAACGAATTTGATACAGATTGATAAAAAATTGCCAAAAGAAAAGGAGGAGCGGGAATCAATAATACAAGCAGAACTGATTCAGCTTTCTAAAGTGTTGTCTAAACTTGATGAAAAGTATAGAATCGCCATGCACAAAAACATGGAATCATTTAAAGAACATGTTTCTAAAGCACATAGGAGTGTATTTGTTAATTTGATTTTCCCTCTACCACTATCAGGATTGACGGACTAATACTAGAATGGTTTTAGTTGAAATATAAAGCACCAAGAACTTATTAAAAAGAGTCTTGGTGCTTTATATGTTTAAATAGGAAAGCTTATACGTTATTTTGCAGAAGGTTGATTTAACGACCATCCACCAATTACTAATTCTTGAATGAAAGGCTCTCTTTCTGCTCCCTCTCTTTCAGTTAATATTCCATTTTTATGGATCAGCATTTTTTCAATAAACATTGGGGCAATCATTGCAGCTACAAAAAATCCTATCATGGAGAATATACCATAGAGTCCCCACATTAAAAAACCTGATACGATAAGGACAATACCTGCGCCAATACTAATCAGCCAACTATTCATGCCGGATTTTTTATGTATAACAAAGCATTGAGTACACCTTGGAATTCCGATTGAAATCCGATTGAATTTTACTGAATTATAAACAATAATATTTGTTCTGTCCTGGACTTTAAACACGGGAGCAAAATAATTTCGATTCATTTTATCTGAATGTCTTTTATTACAAAAGACACACAATGTATCTATTGGTTCAAATCTTTTTTGTTCTTCGTTAAGAATATGTCTTGATTCCATATATGTTAGAAAAAGTAATTTATTTTGTTTGGTATAAAATTTTTGATACGACAAATCCAATTAGAAAGGATGGCAGTAATGCTAAAATAACAGGGATTAAAAGTTCAATTTTAATTACACTGCTTCTTTCAGCAAGATACCAATTGAAAGTGATCGGCAATAGAATTGCTGCCGAAATGCAACCAACCGCACCGGCAATAGGTTGTTCTCTATAGGCCCAATAACCGATACCTCCTGAAAGGAGAATAGAAGCTACAATCCATGCAATAGATGTGATGTGAAAGATTGGGCTTACAATGCCAATCAAAACAACAAAAAATATGGCTAGTTTGCTATAGTCCTCATTCTCTTCAGCCTTAATTTTTTCGTCGAAAAGCTTTTGTCTGAATCTGTTGACTTCATTTTTTATTTGCTCAACAGCTTCATCCTGGTTAAATCCCTGGTTTACTAAGTTCTCAACTTCTATATTCATATTTAAGTTGCCGCTTCTGAAGGCTTGTTGGATTCTTTTTCTTTGTACTTCGTTTAAGGTCATTGATTCGCTTCTTGATTGTAATAAAAGTGTAGTTTAAATTTTTTATAAATAATCCAAGGCAGATTTGAAATATTAAAATTTGAATTTGTATTCAAGTGTGATAATATATTCACGCGTTAAACCATCAGGGCGCACTTTACGGGTTATAAATGGTTTTCCCATATTCAGATTAATGCTGTTTGATTTACTGATCGTATAATCGAAGTAAATAGTGCCATTAAATGTTAATCCTTCTGAGCCTTTAATCGATTGACCGATGCCATTTATATCTGTAAACCGATCTTCTCTCAAATGGTAAATAGATAAGGCACTTGGTGAGATGATGAAGCGTTTGGTGATTTTAATTGGGTATGTTAAGCGTAGTAAAGCGTCACCACTTCGAATGTAATTATTGGTTGATTGGAAGTTTTTAAAAGGTGAATCAGTTGGATATTTCTCTGATAAATAGTGATTGTTGTTTTGTACGAGCGGTTGTTGTAAACCGATCGTGATCGCTAATTTTTTTATTTCATACTTCAATCCAACAATCAAGTCAAATGTGCCCAAGCTGGCTTGGTAATCCATAGGTAAAGACAGACCTTCAGTACTTTGTTTATTTCCGTCGTGCAATGGGATTTTAACACCGAGCAATGCTGTTGTATTTTTTAGGAAGATATAACTCGTGTTTAAGTACAGATCAGAAAATCCTGTTGTAGATAAATGCGAGTCTGTTTGATTGATGCCTGTTAGCTTTGCATCGACACCCACTTTTTCAGACACGTGTCTGTGGTATTCTAAATATGCACTAAGTATAGAAATCTCGTGATCTGCCAGCCCTTTGGAAAGACCTGCTGAAATATAATTTTTATATTTTGTGTCTGTAGAATCTTCGACATTCGGTTTGAAGCCATTTAAGGTGCAAAAACCTGCATCGCTGCAGCCTTGTCCTTGTGCAACTAAAACAAAAAACAATTGGGTTATTAAAAGATAAAAATGTCTCATAATAAAAGGGATACATATGTGCAAAATGAAAACGCAAACATTTGAATGATTGCGTTTGTATAACGAAAAGAATGCCAGATCCTTTATGCTGTTTGCCATGCTAATTTAGAACATTTAAGCCGGGATTCCCATAGATCTGTTGGAGTTGTATATTGAATTTTTATTTGAACAAAAGCTTATATTAAGTAAATTGACTGAATATATGAATGTAGTGAGAAAGACAATTCTATTATTTGTTACCGTTGTTTACTGGCTTGGAGGTGATGCTGTTTTTGCGCAGCAACTTACATTATTCAATATTGATACAACAAAATATCCGACAGTAAAAGCCGATTTTTTTGCTATTGATGGACTTGAAAATCAGATAACGACATTAACCAAGGAAGATGTTTTTATCAGAGAGAATTCAACAGCAGAGCAGGTAGTAAAAGTCGTTAATCCGATTCCTATAAAGCCAAAGCAGATTTCACTTGTACTGACAATTGATATTTCAGGATCCATGGAAGGTCCATATATGCAGCTGGCTAAAAGTGCAGCTACAGCAATTGTAAATAAATTGCCTTTAGATGTATCAGAATGTGCAATCACAAGTTTTGATGATGCTAGTTTTATAAACACTGATTTTACACGAGACCGATTTAAATTGTTGCAATCAATACGGGCACTGACTCCCAACGGCGGTACTGATTACAATAAGGGTTTCTTAAAGTCGCATGCCGGTGGTTTGGATATATTAAAAAACGGGCTTCATGAAAAGGTGCTGATCTTTTTAACAGATGGTTATGGTGATGTAAATCCTCCGGCAATTGTTCAAAAGGCAAAATCAATGGGCGCCAAAGTATATGTAATTACCTTGGGCATGAGTGCTCCCGATGAGTTGAAAAATATTGTACGTGCTACCAATGGAAGTTTTTATGAGAATGTTATTTCAGAACAAGAGATCAATGCTGTTTATTTGAGCATCTTATACCGCTCTCAGGGATTGACACCATCGGCCATTGAATGGGTCAGTACGCCTGCATGTGGTTACTCAAAGGATGTAGTATTCGGAGAAAAAAAATATAATTTAAAACAAGCAGCTGCGGAGTATAAAGCTCCGGGTAAGAATATCATACGACTAAGTACCAGTTCAAACACCATTACATTTAACCCGGCAACAACGGAAATACCTGTTCCTTTAAAGGCTGTTAATGGTGATTTTTCAATAGCATCTTTTAATTCATCCAACCCGGAATTTTCATTGGTAAATCCTTCGTTACCGCGAACAATAAAGAAAGATGGTACAGAAAATTTTACTATAAAGCATACCGGTACTTCTTCTGAATTTGTTTCCGGAAGGATAGAGCTTACTTCTGCTGGCTGTCAGTCGACATTTATTTATTTTCAATATCAGCCGCCTTCAGATAAAGCAGTCATTAATCTGGTTATGCCGAATGGTAAGGAAAAATTTTATGTCGGACAAGACACATTAATTCGTTGGAGTCTTCAGAATAGCAGTGCTCCTGTAAAAATTTCTTTCAGCACCAATGCCGGAAAAGATTGGGCAACAATAGCGGATAGCTGCACCACGGATCAGTTCAACTGGAAAATCCCGAACAAACCTGGAACAACTAATTTAATAAAAGTTGAAACAATTGGAGGAGAGAAAAAAACAAAAGCAGAATCAAAAAATGTTTATGATGGCTTTACAGACATCATGAATGCATACAATTTAAGTCCGGACGGATCAAGGTATATATCGCAAACAGCAACAGAACTATATTTATATGATACGTATACAAACACAGTCATTAATAAAATTAAGAACACAATAAAAAATGGTTATTTTATTTTTTCACCAGATGGCAAATACATATTTGTTTACGATGAAGGCAAGCCAATAAAAGTATACAACGGACAAACATTTGAATTTATAGAAGACTGGGGTGTTTTTAAGAAAACGTTAAGCAGTTATATTGAACCGTATATAAACAATGATCTGAGTGCGTATGTGGCTAAAGACGTCGATGGGAGCCTTGGTATTTTTAATTTTAAAACAGGTGCTAAGATCAAATCTGTAGCATTTGTTAAAGGTAAAGAAGTAACAGATTTTACAAAAAAATATATTGTCTCATTAGATGAGGAGGATCATCGTGTTTGGATATGGGATTATCAAAAGGGGATAAGGATATTGGAAATTCCTATTCCTCTTGAACGTATTGTAAATGCAGAGTTTAACCACGATGAAACTGTTATTTTGGTTTATACCTGGGGAAATGATGGAAAGCAGCAGAATGTTACCGCATATGATCTGAGTGGAAAGCAATTGTATAGATACAAAAATACGGAACAAGCATTTATGTCGCTGGATACATACAAAAATTATGCAATATGTTCTGTAAATGATAAGCCCACGTTGATTGATATAAATACAGGTAAGGTGTTGCTCACCTATACATTACCCGAACCAGTAAAATTCGGATGGTTTGTTCCCTTCAGTAAGGGCAAGTATGTTTTATATACAAGTGCCGTGTCGAGCAAAGTATATATGCTGACATCAGGCATTGACGATTCCGGTGCTGAGCAAGCATCTGATCAATCGGTTGAGGTATTTACTATTCTTTCTACAAAACCAGAAGTAAAGAAGATCGTTTATCCGGCAGTATATATAGGTTCGATCAAAGATAGTGTTATAACAGCATGTATTAAAAATAACACTGCTGTTGGTATAGCTATTCAAAAGATTTTGATCGAAGGTGCAGATGCTGCTTCTTTTAAAATATTAAATCCAATCAACTCTTTTACTATAAATCCATCTTCTAAACAAGATCTGGAAATTCGCTTTGCACCAATCAAATCAGGTTTGCAGCAGGCAGAAATAAAAGTGATAACCATATATGATACCATGCGTGTTTCTATTTCAGGTATAGGTATTGTTAAGCCGTATAGCTTACAATCAAGTGAACTGAATATGGGTTTGGTAGAAGTTGGTAAAACAAAGGATTCTGTCCTTGCAAAAGTATTTACCAATTCAAGTGCAGCAACAATGCATATCACTTCCATACGCTTGATGGGTCCTGATAAAACACAGTTTAAAATTCTTTCTCCAGCAACACTTACTTTAATGAGTGGAGCATCTGCAGAAATCAAATTGAATTTTTCGCCTACACTGCGTGGAAGAACATCTACACAATTAGCTATTACTATCAGTGGTGCTGCAGATGCACTAACGATCCCTGTATATGCAGAAGGTTATTTGCCGCGACAATACAGTGTTCAGCTTAATTTTATCGATGCTGCAACGAAAGCATCTCTATCTGCAACTGTTACAACAGTAGATCGTCAATCCAATAAATCCATCGAGACTAAGATTATTGATAATGGTAAAGGTGCTGTAATAAATGGCTATGCAGACCGAATCTATGTATTTACAATAACGAAACAGGGATATAAAAAAGTTATTGATAGCATTAATTTGTTGAAGGCTATAACAAATTCTGAGGTCACCAAAGTAATAGAATTGATTCCGGATGGCAGTGCAGCACCCGTTGTAAGAACCCTTTCAGGAAATGTATTTATTAAATCTACTCAGTCGCCGCTTTGGGCATATATTTCATTTACCAACACTGCCGATAAAACGATCATTAAAAAAATCGAAAGCGACCCGGATGGTAGTTATACTATTTCGTTACCCGTAGGTACATATACTATTCAAGTTGAAAAGGAAGGGTATGTAAATGAAAATACTACACTGGAGATAGTGACAGGAAGTCAAAGTCAGAAAATGAATTTTGAATTACAGCCGATCAAAGTCGGAGAAACGATCAGTCTGCCTAATGTGTATTTTGCCCGCGGCGGTGTTGAATTACTTGAGAGCAGCAATGAATCGTTGGATCAGCTGTATACCTTGTTGATTGACAATCCTTCCATGCGCATAGAGCTTTTGGGGCATACCGATAATCAAGGTGATCCCAAATTGAATATACAGCTGTCTGAACAGCGTGTTGCTGCTATTAAGGATTATCTGGTTGCAAAAGGAATATCAGAAACTCGTATTATCGGAAAAGGTTACGGTGGATCAAAACCTATTGCGAGCAATGGAAGCGAAGAGACACGGAAATTAAACAGACGTGTTGAATTTAAAATTATAAGTAAGTAGTTTATTATAGAATAAAAAATATGAACGAGTCTGCGCGTATTATCGATACTGAAGTTTTATCGAATAAACGATATTTGTTGAAAGAAGTTACAGTAGAATATGTTGGAACAAACGGAGAAAAGCACACAACCAATCGTGAAATATATGAACGGGGTGATGCAGCTTCGGCAGTCTTGTATAATCAAGCGGCAGGAACTGTTATACTGCTTAATCAGTTTCGTCTGGCAACATTTTTGAATGGAAATCCGTCTGGAATGTTAAAAGAAGTGTGTGCAGGAATGCTTGATGGAGAGACGCCTGAAATATGTGTACGTCGTGAAATTACTGAAGAGACTGGTTATAAAGTAGCCGAAGTAATTCCCGTAGGAGATATTTATGTTTCTCCTGCAGGTTTTACCGAACGTATTTATTTATTCATTGCACCTTATACACCAGCTATGAAAACAACAACCGGCGGTGGATTGCAGGAAGAGCAGGAGTTTATTGATATAGAAGAAGTATCATTTGAAGAAACACTTCAAATGATTGCTCGTGGAGAAATTAGAGATGCGAAAACGATGGTATTGTTGTATCATCTGCGTGTTCATGGATTGATGTAATTCATGAACACGTATTATTTTAATTGATTTTGAATTTTTATGCAAGAAAATGAAGCTTGCTGTTTTGTTTAGAGTGAACTCTAAATATTATTAGGGTAAGTATTTTTTAACCATATGTCAAGCATTTCAATAGCGTCGAATAGATGCTCTGTTTCTTCACCTGTGAAATGTTTTCCGTCAAACTCTTCAATGTAGATTTCAACTTCGCAATTGCGTTCTTTAAGATGTTCTCTCATACTTGTTACAAGACTATTAAACAACGGGTGATTGAACGTAGACGCTTCAGTTAAGATCAAATGATTGATCTTTAAAATTTTTGCATGAGTTGTTAATGTATTCATAGCTGCTCGATTTTTTTAAATGGTACATGGTATATATAAGTTACGTTTATTTTATAAAAAATGCAATTACATCATTTTGGATACTTGTTACATGTTCGCAATATAACATTGACTATAGGTTGAGTAAAAGCTAAATTCAGTAAGCTATTTTAAAAATTCAACTAACCAGATAAATCCATGGAAAAGAAATCAAATATTAATGTGTCTAATACAGAGCGTATCGCTTCTGTGTTGGCAGGTTCATACGTTATGTATCGTGCATTAAAACGCACACCTAAAAATTATGCAGGAATCGCATCTGCCGGACTTCTTTTGTATAGAGGTGTAACAGGGTATTGTCCTGGCTATGCAGCTATTGGAAAAAAAAGGCTGCCTGATCCAGCTCATAATATAAATATTGAAACTACTGTTATTGTCAACAGGCCTGTAGATACTGTTTATTCGTTTTGGAGAAGGTTGGAAAATTTACCTTTATTCATGACACATTTGAAAAGTGTAAAACAAAAGGAACATGATACTTCTGATTGGGAAGCTTATATCCCAGGGGGGATAGGAAGTATTCATTGGGAAGCAAAAATTGTGAATGAAATACCAGGAGAAGTAATTGCGTGGAATTCGCTTGAAAATTCAACGATCAATAATGCGGGAAAAGTTCGTTTTGAAGATATTGGTGAATTAGGTACAGCAGTACATGTTGTGATCAGTTATCAAGCACCTCTTGGTGTTGCAGGAGAAAAGGTATTGTCTTTACTGACTCCGACATTTGAAAAAATGATCCGCAGAGATATTTCAAATTTTAAAGCCTACGTTGAAACAGGGAAATTACCGCAAGACAAAGAATTGATTTATTCAAGAGATAAGTCTGAACATTTGAATTGATTTATATTTATTAAACAAATAGTATACAGTTATGAAAAAAAATACTATCATAAAATCTGCATTGGTCGCATCTGGGTTGCTACTATTGTTTTCTTCGTTTAAGTCAGATAAACCAGAACAAAAACCGATCGATGTTGTTAAACCATTCGACCAAAAAAAATATTTAGGTAAATGGTATGAAATTGCACGTCTGGATTATTATTGGGAAAAAGATCTTGATAATGTAACCGCTACATATTCCTTAAATGTAGACAGTACGATTAAAGTCGACAATAAAGGATTTGATTTACAGCAAGGAGAGTGGGAAGAAAGTGTAGGTAAAGCAAAAGCTGTGGGCGATCCCCATGAAGGAAGGCTTAAAGTTTCTTTCTTCGGTCCATTTTATTCAGATTATAATGTTGTAGAACTTGATAAGGATTACAAGTATGCACTTGTTGCAGGAGAGAGTACAAAATACCTATGGATTCTATCCCGCGAAAAAACAATTCCAAATGCTGTTAAAGAAAAGTATTTGAAAAAGGCTCAGGAGTTGGGGTATAATACAAATGAACTTGTTTGGGTAAAACATGATAAAGATTAATAAATATAATACAGGTTCGTTTAATGAACGAACCTGTATTATATTACTTTTTCAAGGCTATCAAGGCGGATAGCAGGGTAATTTAATCTCTCAATAGTATATTTATGCACTACTTCAATAGCCTTTACATATTCGATCTTAGGCTTTGAACCAGTAGCAAGTATTTCATTTTCCTCCAATGTATTAAAGGTATCTTTCACATAATTAAAATGAGGATGCTCCATTTTGGTATTAGTATCATAATGATGCAGGCCAATTTTAATAGGTGTGCTTTTTATTATATACTGGTATCCATATCTATTTATTTTATCCTCTGCTCCACATTTATCCAAATGTGAAGGACTTAAATATTCCAGTGTGTATTCAACAAAATCATATTCTTTGCTTATAGCAATAATGAGCTTGGAATTACATTTATGAATATTGCCATTTTCAGTATATAGTAAAAGTCTTAAGTGTATAACTCTGCCATCGTCCTTCGTTTTAAAGTGATAGCTTATGCAATAATAAGATTTCAACATGGGACTGGGGAAGTTATTAATGTCAAATCAGTTTTATATCCCTTTTGAGTAAGGGTGTTGTACGGAACATGCTTGCATGCCAAAGATGTTCAGGATGCAATAAACGATATTTTTAATAATTGCGCAATGGGTATCTTATCTGTATGTATGTTTTAAGCTATTTTACTCATTTTCTGATTTTTTGGAGGTTTTAAGTATTGTTTTGGTATTAATTATTTCAAGAAAATATTGGGTATTCTACCAGATTTTGATGTATGGGGAAATTTTTTAGTTCGAATCAGTAAACAACGATAAAAAAGAAATATAAGAGTCGATATTCAATAATTCTTGCCAATAGCATCAGGTAAAACGTATACGTGCAATTTTTCTTACACGTACAGGTTGTCCGTTGTTTAATCCAGGCTCCCATTTGGGGGATTTTTTAATTGCATCAATTGCCGCCTGGTCAAGTACCGGAGAAAGCCCTCTTCTCGGTACAACTTTTACATTTGTGACACTTCCATCTTTTTCTATAATGTACTCAACAAATACAGTTCCTGTAGTATCTCTCATACTTTTGGTGTAAACAATATTTTTTTGCACGTATGCAGAAAATACATCATCTCCTCCACCTTGAAATTTAGGCATCACTTGCACAAAAGTAGATACTTGCTCTTCCTCAGGTACCGGAGGCAGCTCTACTCCCATATTTTCCTTATCTACAGAACCTGATTGTTGCTGTGCTTGTATTTGAAAACAGGTACATATAAAAAACAGTATAAAAAGATTTTTGCGCATATATTGATTTGTTAAAATATAAAGAAATATAGATCAATAAAAGATCTCTGATAGGAGATGGTTTTTTTAATTAAAACGTATCCGGGCTATCTTTTTTACCCGCACAGGCTGACCATTTTGAATCCCAGGTTCCCATTTTGGGGATTTTTTAATTGCGTCAACTGCAGCCTGATCATATGAAGGAGAGATACCTCTTCCTGGAACAATCTGTACATTTGTAACACTGCCATCTTTTTCTATAATGTATTGAACGAATACCGTTCCTTGAGCACATGGACCAACTGTTGGCCGGACAACATTGCTTTGAACATATGTTATAAAAAGTTCATCTCCTCCACCTTGAAACTTAGGCATCACTTCTACAAAATTGAATACTTTATTTTCCCACGAATCTTGGGGTGGAGCTACGCCTATATTTTCCTCTAAAGTTGAATCTTTCTGAGCGTATGTTTGAAAACAGATGCATAAGAAAAAAAGCATAAAAAGGCTATTCCGCATATTGATTTGTTAAAATACAGATCAATATAATAATTATTTTCTTGAGGATAAAAAATGATACAGGTCTCGGTAGTATGTTTTTTGGATTCTTTGCCTAAAATAGATCTTGTTCGAATTATAGTTGAACTTTTATTTATAAATGAACGTTCATTCTTTTATATTTGTATTCATATGAGAATACGAGACGAACATAAGGAAGCCCTTGTTAGGGAAAAAGCCATTGAAATGATCGTGAACGAAGGCTTTGATGGTATGAGCATGCAAAAATTGGCGAAAGCAGCAGATGTATCTCCAGCTACTATTTATCTGTATTTCAAAAACAGAGAAGATATGCTGAATCAATTATATCTGGAAACAGAAACGCGTTTTTACGAATCATCTTTGAAAGGTTTTGATCCGGAAAAGATGTCTTTTGAAGAAGGTTTGTGGCATCAATGGAAGACACGTTTTAAGAACATTACAGATGATCCCAAGGGGTTTCGTTTCATGGAACAATTCAAACATTCTCCTTTGATCAACCGATCTTCTATGTACGGAAGTCAGTTTAAAGAAGCGATGTCGAAGTTTGTGCACAATGCCATCAAACGGAAAGAGCTTATAGAAATTCCACGCGAGACCTATTGGGCATTAGCGTACGGACCGTTCTACACCTTAGTAAAATTTCATCTTGATCAAAAGGCATTTGCCGGTACCGATTTTAAATTAACTGATCACAAATTGAAACAGGCATTTCAACAGGTATTGAAATCGCTAAAACCTTAAAATAACTATTCTAAAAAAGTCCTAACTTAATTAATACTTCTATAACTATGGAGACAATTGCTCCCCCAAAACCTGCAGCATTCAATAAATATCAAATCTTTATAATCGTTATCCTTGCCATTTTACAGTTCAGCGTTATTCTGGACTTCATGGTATTATCACCTCTTGGCGCAATTCTTATGCCTGAGCTCAATATCACTACAGCTCAATTTGGCTTCGTAGTGTCGGCGTATGCATTTAGTGCAGGTGCTTCCGGCTTATTAGCTGCAGGATTTGCAGACCGCTTTGATCGTAAGAAATTGCTCTTGTTCTTTTACATCGGCTTTATAGTTGGTACGGTATTGTGTGCACTTGCACCAACGTATCACTTGCTTCTCATTGCACGAATTGTGACAGGTATATTTGGCGGCGTAATTTCAGCAATTGGCTTTGCTATTATTACCGATTTATTTAAAATGGAAGTGCGCGGACAAGTAATGGGTTTTATACAAACAGCATTTGCTGCCAGTCAAATATTGGGTATTCCGGTTGGGTTGCAGTTAGCCAATGAATTCAACTGGCATGCACCATTCTGGCTGATCGCAGGATTCTCTGTTATTACAGCTATTGTTATTGCTGTATATATGCAACCCATTACAGATCATCTGGCATTTCCTTCTACACGAAATCCATTCGAACATTTATTGAAAACACTTACCAATTCCGATTATTTTAAAGGATTTGTAACTACAATTTTTCTGGCCACGGGCGGTTATATGTTAATGCCTTTTGGCAGTGCCTTCAGTACAAATAATTTAGGTTTGTCAATCGAATCGTTGCCACTGTTATATGGCATTACCGGTATATTTACCATTGCCTTCAGTCCGTTGCTGGGTAAGTTGAGCGATAAGATCGGAAAATTTAAAGTATTCATGTTAGGAACAATACTAGGCGTAATTATGGTTGCGATATACACCAATCTGGGAACGACGCCATTCTGGCTTGTAACAACATTAAACGTTATTCTGTTTATTGGCATCACATCCCGTATCACAGCATCTTCTGCATTAATGACTGCCGTACCTGATTCGCAGGACAGGGGCGCATTTATGAGTATCAACTCTTCTATACAGCAAATTTCAGGCGGCATTGCGGCATCTATTGCAGGGATGATTGTTATTCAGAAACCATCGGGATTATTAGAGAACTATAATATTCTTGGATATACAGTAATCTCATCAATGATCTGCGCGGTAGGATTCATGTATATATTGAATAAACATGTACAGAAAAAATTAGCATCAAAAAAAGTGTAGAGATTATCCGTATCAATGGTCGGATAGTTTGACTTAATAACGTGTAAAAGTAGTGCGAACAAACTTGAGAATCGGTGCATTATTTTTACACGTTTTATTTTGTGATTTTTTATATTAAGTCAGTTGGTATGCCTTATATGTGACAGGTACGCGTGAAATAGTATAACACAAAAATGAAATCCTGTAATGAAAGAAAAAATGTTCTTAAGAAATTAGTAACATCAAAACTAATTTCAACCAGCTAACCAATACACGTATGAAAATCATTGCTCTTGCATTATTCTTGTCTGCCGGCATCGTTGGCGGATATGCACAAACAAACAATACACAGCCGGGAACAATTACACCAAATCCAAACCCAGCCATTACACCAGACAATAACGGCACACCCAATAACAACGGTGTTCCCAATAACAACGGTGTTCCCAACAACAATGGTGTTCCCAACAACGGTGTGCCTAATAGCGGTATGCCCAATAATAATGCTGTTCCTAATACCAATACACCAATCAAACCATTGCCTAATGATAATTCAACAATGCCTACTTACACACCAGATCCAAATTCTGATCTGAATAAAACTCCCGACAATAAAAAAACACCAACCAACACAAATCCCACACAACCAATAAATCCAACACCAACGGATCCGAATAAAGAAGACCAATTAATGATTAAATAAATAATTGTTTGAGCCGAAGGATAATCATCGGCTCAAACAATTTATGTGATGTTGGGCGAATAAACGAATAAACGAGAACCAACATTATTATTGTGAATGAATGTATTTTGCTGATTAAAAAATCATTAAGCTGGTTCCCAGAGCTCAATTTTGGTGCCTTCTGTGTCCATAATATGTACAAATTTTCCATAGTCATACGTTGCAATGTCGTCTAGTATGGTTACTCCATTTTCTTTGAGTTTATGTACAAGTGCTTCAATATTCTGAACGCGGTAATTGATCATAAAATCTTTTTTAGATGGAGAAAAATAATCATCTCCTTTTTTGAAAGGAGTCCATTGAAGAGATTCTACTTCGTCAGGGTTGTTTATGTTTCTTGATTCAAAACTCGACGACCCCCAGTCATTGATTTCAATTCCTAAATTTTTCGCATACCAGTCTTTCGTTTCCTGCAGATTATCTGAAATGAAGAAAATGCCGCCAATCCCTGTTACCTTTGGTGTTGTATCAATTGCCTGCTTTTTTTGATCTTCCATAGTGCATGTTTTTTTAATTGTTGAATCATAGTGGTCAGAGATTCGTGTTTAACTGAATTTCTTACTAGTAATTATAGAATGGTTTACATCAAAGATAATTGCATTACATGATTTTGTGAAATTGTTACATGTTCCTCACAATGATTTGATTGTAACTTTTATTGAAGGTAAATTAAGTAAAATAGTTTAACAAATTTTCCAATTACCAGAAACCTTTGATATAGGTTTTCATATATGTATTCAATATTAAATCGACTTAGCTCTATGGAACAGTTTATAATGCATTGGTCGGCTCAGCTATTCGGAAAGTTTCAAAGCATTTCCATTATGATTGTATTTGGCTTAGTTGGTTATGTAATAAGTGTTTTCTTTTACAAAACGATCGCTTTTTTATTGATCCGCCTGTCTAATCACAATTATAAAGCCGTTAGCCGGAACTTTAGTTTCTCCCTTCGGTTTTTTATTACAATTGTATCCCTGAATATTGGACTTGCATTTACAAATTTTGAAGATAGAACCGAGAATACGATCAGTAAAATATTATTTATATTGATGGTATTTTCTCTTGCGTATATAATCATTCGTATCATACAATTCGTTAAAGATGTTCTTTATTTTAAATTCAACGTAGACGTTGTTGGCAATCTCAATGAACGGAGGGCTAGAACGCAGGTTGATTTTTTACAAAAGACAAGTTCTGCATTTGTTATTTTTATTTCAATCGCTATTGTATTAATGAGCTTTGAGCGTGTGCGCGAATTGGGTACAAGCTTATTGGCCTCAGCGGGCATTGCAGGCGTGATATTAGGTTTTGCTGCACAGAAATCATTGGCAAATCTTCTGGCTGGTTTTCAGATTGCATTTACACAACCTATACGATATGATGATGTTGTGATTGTACAGGGACAATACGGCAGGGTAGAGGAAATAACGCTTACCTACGTAGTAATGAAATTATGGGATGAGCGGCGATTGATTTTGCCAATCTCTTATTTTATAGATAATTCATTTGAAAACTGGACACGTACATCTTCTGAAATGCTTGGTTCAGTGATTCTATATACTGATTTTGCCATGCCTGTTGAACCGATGCGGGAAGAACTAAAACGCATGCTTACAAATGAAGGACAATCCCTTTGGGATGGTAAGGTCGCTGTTGTACAGATCACGGATGTAACAGAGCAATCAATGCAGATACGTGTACTTGTGAGCGCATTAAATTCAGCATTGCTTTTCGATTTACGTTGCATGGTGCGTGAAAAAATGATGCATTTTATTATTAAAAACTATCCGGAACATTTACCGGTCAAAAGAATTGTTTCTGAATCGATCTTGCATCCGGCATCCGGTATGTTGAATGCAGAAGGTTGAAACTATTACTTATATGTAACAGTAAATGCAGGGGCTGTTACTGTATTGTATGAAAAAATTATTTCTTATAAGTACTTTTTGAAGGAGCCGGAGTTTCAATATAGATCAAAATAGAATCAATATCAGCTTCCGTAAATTCGGGAAATGATGGCATACTGGTTCTGTGATATTTATGATACAAGTTAACGGCCATTGTATCGCCATTTTTAATTAAGGCTTTGGAATTATGAACAAAGTCATAGATCCATTTTTTGGGTCGTCTTTGTGTTATTCCATATAATGCCGGACCTATAACTTCCTCATGAATTCTATGGCAGGCTTTACAATTTTGCTTAAATAATTGTTCTCCAACCGGGTGTTCATAACCACCATCA
>Ga0247817_10000614_pt1 | contig 19135 bp, 24 predicted proteins | sample UWRJL212509R1_FD_178010 | JGI IMG/M metagenome (GOLD analysis project Ga0247817, IMG submission 178010) | Plant litter microbial communities from Arlington Agricultural Research Station in Wisconsin, United States - UWRJ-L212-509R-1 | ecosystem: Environmental > Terrestrial > Plant litter >...
CAGAAGACGAAGAGCCTCCCAATATCCACCCGCCGTCAGCCGTCGCAAACGCGGCGCTCAGCTGTTCCTGCCCGCTGCCGCCTATCGTGCGCTGCCACTGCTCCCCGCCGCGCGCGTCGAGCTTGATGACCCAGAAGTCGTCGTGACCGCGGCAGCTGTCCTTTTTCTGGAGGCCCGCCTGCGAATCCGAAGTCCCGGCAAGCAGAAAACCGCCGTCTTTGGCCAGGCGCACGGCCTGCAGGAGGTCTGTGCCTTCACCCCCGAAGCCCTTCTGCCAGTCGAGCTCGCCGTGCTCGTCCATCTTCCAGACCCAGTAGTCCAGCCCGCCCTGCGCCTCGGCCGTCTTGTTGCCTGTCTTCTTGGAAAGCGAGCTTCCCGCAAGGATAAAGCCGTAGTCGGGCGTGGCGATGGCGTCAAAAAGATAGTCGGCGTGCTTGCCTCCGTAGGATTTCTCCCAAAGGATGTCCTGTGAATGCAGGTTCGGGGAAAGGCAGAGTATCGCAGTGGCGAAAAGGTACTGGGATAGGGATCGGATTTTCATGATTATAGGATTTTGATAATAGAATAAATAATGCGCAATGATAGCCATTGCGCCAGAAACCATTTTACAGAAAAAGTGTAAAAAATGTTAAAGTTTGCAGTAATCAGACTACAAATATTTTCTTGTTAAAAGTATTAATTATTTCTTAATAATAACACTTTATGACAAAAATAATAATAACATAACAAATAGTAAATATATATGCTAAATAGATTTAAAATAGTCACATATTGAGAAGTAGGAATTATAGAGTGATAAGTAATTCAGTCAAGAAAACTGATTTAATAATATAATATATCAAATAACAATAAATTAAAATATTTTAAGTTTTGTTAAATATTGATCTATAAGGTGTCAAAAAACATTCTTTTGAATGCTTTTAAATATTTGTCCAATCCATTAGACCCGTACTTTATGAAGATCAGAAAAGAATCGAATTCAAAAAAGGGAACAGAGGCTTTAAATCTAGAAACCATGTTTCTTGACAATTCCCAAATGAAAATTATGTTTAAGATCAGTGACAGCACGCTGTTTCGCTGGCGGAAAACAAGAATTGTAAATTATAAGAAGATCGGCAGGAAATATTATTATCCTTTTGACCTGATTGTAAATTTTATGAAAATCAGAAACGAACAGTAGCCAATCTTGCGCATCACACTCAAGCCCATTCTGCCCAGAATGGGCTTTTTTTCGTGCTTTTAAATTTTGAGAGATTGCTTTGCAGGCATTCGGTTCGAGGTTGGCTCGAACCTTGTTCGTCTCAAGCTCCATTTTGACAATATCGAGACGAAGCAACCTCGAACAAACCTCGAACAAAGTGGGGTCAAAAATCGGCCTGCCGTTCAATAGCGGTCATAACCGGTCATCTGTTTCACAGGCCTTAATTTCTTTCAAGATAGGGCAATGGTTTCAAGACCTGTCAAGCAAGGTCACGATGTAAAACCTTTTAAAAAGCGCCCTACATTCGCTCTATCCAATGCCAAGAAATGGCTTTGGGAAAAGAAATATAAACTTTAAATTTTTAGTTATGGGAACGTATGAGCAAGGAATTTTAGGGGCTTTTTCAGGGTTGGTAGGGCCAGTTGTCGGGGCGAATTTCAGAGGTAAAAACGTGATGCGCGGCAAGCCAAAAAAATCAAAAAAAGCACCCACGCTCAGCCAGCTGGCGCAAAGAAGCAAGTTTTCGGCGGTGACGCAATTTTTAACGCCGGCCAACAGCATTTTATCAGAATATTTTGCCATGCCAACAGGGGTCAGATCGCGTTACAACTTGGCCATGTCTTATCATTTGCAGGAAGCAGTGGAATGGGATGGGACGGAAGCGAACATTCTTTTTGACAAGGCACTTTTTTCAAAAGGTACCTTATTGGCACCGCAAAACTTGGTGGCCACCGCTGTTGCAGGTACGCAGTTGCAGTTGGACTGGACGAACAATTCACATGGGAATGCTTTGGACACAGATCAATTGATGGTGGTGGTGTATGAACCCATCGGGCGCTTTTATGAATTTTTCCTGAATGTTGCCACCAGGGCTGATGGAAGCGCCACTATTGCGCTGCCTCCTTATCTGGCAGGTTCAAAAGTGCAGTGCTGGGGCTTTATGGCGGCGGCCCAGTCTGAATTGAAAAGCACGAGCCAGTATCTTGGCGCGATTGCGGTAGTTTAACAGCAACGTTTTGATAAGTAAAGCCTTGGAGAGCAATTCTCTGAGGCTTTTTTTGATTTATTTTGCCAGATTAAGAGGAGCTACACTCTTTAAGAGAAAATTAATCGTAGTATTGTGGTTATTAATATTTTTGTACACACGCAGTGATTCTCCATTTTCAGATCTGTCGTTTGTTAAAAAAACAATAAAGATGACTACAATCAAAACCTATTGGAAAGATTTCCAAAAGCACAATCCAGAGTATTTGTCAGTAAGCGAACCTCAGTCTTTTTATTTTTGCGCGACAAAAGAGGAGGCGGATGCTTGTGCTTTGCTAGTTGTTCAAAAGGTAAAGCAGGCGACTTCTCCTTCGCTTTGGTGGTTTGAAAAATATGACGAAAGGTTTCCGGAAATCGGTGATCTGTCGATTGTAACGGATTGGGATAATGAGCCTAAAGCTGTTATTAAAACTACGGCTGTGACTATTGTCAAGTTTAAGGATGTGACCGATGCTTACGCCTTCATTGAAGGGGAAGGTGATAAAAGTCTGGCGTATTGGAAAAAAGTGCATTGGGATTATTATGCAAACGAGATGAAAGCGTTTGGCGATTATCCTGATGAGGAGATGGATGTTGTCTGTGAATATTTTGAGACTATTTGGACTTAAGTGGGTTTCGGTTTGGTACTTTGTTTTGGATTATGTGATTGCTTCCTTCGTCGCAATGACTTTTGCATTAAATTTATCAGTTGTTTTGGAGGTATTCTTTTTTTCGATAACTTCGTTTTGCTCGGCTTTTTCCTTTATTTTTTAAATTCTGGCATGTTCAAGATTTCACGGGCGATAAATTGATTTAATGAAATACTATATTCTGTTTGCCTTTCTCTTTTGCTGTTTGACTTATCTGCTGTTTTTTGGGTGGACGGTGCTTTGCTTGCATCCGCTTCAATCGTCTGCAGTTTTCGACGCCTGTGTTTATGGTTTTATAATCCATACGCCACTTTGGATGGTTATGGTATTGGTGAGTGGCTTGTTTAAGCAACGTGTACTGGGAATGGAAAAATTGGACCAGATTATAAAGACGGCTTTATTTGCAATTGTTGCGTTTTTTGTCGTGACAATTTTTTATGAGGATTTAAACAGCTATTTTAACCGCTTCTTTTTGGCTTTCTATACGTTTGATTTTATTTTTTGCTATTTGCTTTTTTTAAAATTGGTGCAGAAACGAAAAGGGAAGAAAAATACACACAAGACATGAATCACGAAATGGCTTCTTATATTATTAATTTCTTTTCAAATCTACTCAACACTAATGAAAAGCTGGCGTTGAAGCACGCTCGATCAACTTATAAACTAGAAGATTCGAAAGAGTCGGATCCAAAGCTAGTTGAAATTTATAGAAAATTTGGCTGGCTTTCATCGGAAGAAAGTGTCTTGGAGCTTTTGAAAAATGGCTATGTGGAATTTGAGATGCTTGTAGCGAAAAGAATTTTAGAAACATACCCTGAGAAAGTTTTTCTGAATAACTGTGAGCAGTGTGGCAAATTAGCACGAACGCCCTTTGCGAAACAGTGTAGGCATTGCGGTTATGACTGGCATTGAGAGTTTATAGCTTTGCAGATTATGTGATGCTTCCTTCGTCGCAATGACTTTTGCGTTGATTTTTTTTAAAAGCATTGAGAATTCATTATTAAAATATAAATTGCAAGTGTGCTGATGAATTGGTATATTTATTTTAATTGGCTGTATTGGCACTGTTGCGGTAAAGGACTATTAGATTTCGCTATAAAAGGATGAAAAAAATCATATTTAAGTTTTGGATAATCAATGTTCTGGTCAGCGTTTTGCTGTTTTTCAGTTATCGGATTTATATAAATGAAACGACTTCTGACGGTCCAAATTTGTTTGAGAAGTTCGCTGCTATTTTAGAGATACTTTTGAATGTCTGGTTTTCATTTGCCTATCTTCTTTTGATGGCTGTTTGTTCGCTGGCCTTTTTTCTGAACCTGATTGACGCTGTCAGAAATAATTTCTATTTGTCGCTAGTTACATTTATAGGAATGCCTTCAGTTTTTGTCATCTGTTTGACAGTTCGCGTTTTGCTTGATATTTATTCATATGATGGAAGTGTGTTGACAGCTTTTGCGGTATTCGCTGCAGTATATTTATTTTTTAGCGCAATGCAGTTTTTGATGTTTAGGCGGAAGATTCGGGTTGCGGAGATTAAGGTTGGTGTGTGAGTTTGGAAAATTATAATTTAACTGCTTAAATTTAAATAAAGCCGATGCGATTTCTAAAAATTTTAGTCGTTTTATCAGGATTGTTTTTAACCGGATGCGTTGGGAACATGAATCCTACGGGAGGAAATTCTGTACCTGACTATCCTTATTTTATTACTAAGAAGCCAATGGTCATAAAGAAAGTTGCGGTTCCTGCGGGTACGAGATTGGTGTATGAGGAGCAATTTTTTAAAGAAGGCGAGCAAGACCAAATGCTGCGCGAAGCGAAATTGGCCTCGATCAAACTTCCGGAAGGTAAAACGATAGACTGGGCTGGCGTTCCGGTGACTTCGATTGACAAATTTTTCAATTCAGAACTGCATGGCTTTAGTGTGGTGGCCGACTTTGAGAAATTAAGCGAGGACAAGAAGACTAAATTTTCTGAATTGTGGGAAAGCTGCAGTGATGATTTGGGAATTACCGTAAGAAACACCGATGACTGGTCTTTTAATCCTGAAAATATTCAAGATGTTGAGAGTTGCAGTGTGCTTTACCAGCGCTATTTCAAGGATGACTTAGAACAGAAAAAGTTCTTGGATGCTATTTATATGGCGTTGATGGAAATTGGGAAATAAGATTTTAAAGATCGATTTATGGGTAGGAAGATTGTTGCCATTTTAAGTGTTTTAGTTGTAATTTTGGTAGTTCGCTTGTTTTTCGGTGTCTATGCTGATGATGAATTTGGTGGAAGCAATCTGTTTGTAAAGCACCGTCCAGTTTGGAAATGGAAATTCTACTCGCCAATAGGAATGTCGGATAGGAAACTTGAAGAACTATCCGAAGAACAAAAAGAAGAACAGGTTTATTTTGATGAATTTGTTGCCAAAAAAAGATTAAGTGGTCAAAATGTTTTAAGTCGCTCTAATTTAAAAATGACGGCGTCTTACATGGAAATGACCTTTCAAGTGGAAGAAGATTTCAAGACGGTTACCGCATCTAAAAACGGAAAGATAATCTGGAGGAAAAACATAGTGACGGCTTGCGGAAAGGCAACTTCCGATACCAATATCGAATCCATTAAAATTCACAAAGGTTATTTGCATGTTTTTTATCCGAAAGTTGAGGCTTGGGTAGCACCAGAAGATGGAGAAATTTTCATCTGCGGCGTTAACTAATTTACTTATTTTATAACTTCGGAGCTTGTAAATCAAGGAATATATATGAATAAAATTATCACAATACTTTTTATTTTAGGTTTTTCCCTAAACTTAAACGCACAGAAAGCGACGACTTCTCAAGACAGCATCCGCATATTTTATGACAAGTTATTTTCGGTAATGAAAAAAGGCTATCTGTACAAAGGCAGTGTAAATTGGAAAGAAATAGAGCCAAAAGTTCAAGAAAATCTAAAGCAGTATTCTGATTTCAGAAGTTCTTTAAAGGAAGTGGCGACCGTATTTGAATTTGCAAAAGCAGACCACGGAAAAGTGTACTACAATAATGCCACATTTTCTGGAAATTTTCCTGGCGTTACAAAAGATGATTTCAGCAAACAATGGTTGAAAAAATATACGGCAAAGCCGAAATTTGAAGTCCGAGTTTTAGATAATTCGGTTGGATATATTTTGATTCCGGGGATGCTGTTTGAAGATTTTAGTGCAAAAAATATCCATAATCTGGCCCAGCCGATGTATGATGAAATTAATAAGATCAAAGAATCAAAAGATATTAAAGGCTGGATTATTGACTTGAGAATGAATACCGGCGGGAACTGCCAGCCCATGATTTTGGCCTTGTATGATTTTTTAGGCAATGCTGAAGTTTGGGGCGTGCTCGATGGTACTAAAAAGAAAAGCAGCACCGTGAAATTATCGGATGGAAATTATATCGAGAATTCTAAAAAAGGGGCTTATATAAATCCAAAAGGCGCGTTGCTTGACAAAGCAAAAGTTGGAGTCATCATCAATCAGGCTACAGGAAGTTCAGGTGAGGTAGTTGCTTTGGCCTTTAAAGGCAGAGAAAATACTATTTTTATTGGAGAGAAAACAAACGGAAAAACGACTGCTAACATTGTGGTTGATTTGCCATTTAAAGCTTATATGACTTTGACAATTGGCTTGGATTGCGACAGAAACGGTAAGTATTACGAACAGATAATTCCGGATATTGTGATTGCAAAAGAAGACAATTTTGACGATTTGCTTTTGGATAAAAATATTCAGGAAGCGGTGAAATTTATAGAAGGGAAATGATTAACTTTTCCCAATAAATAAGGTGTTGCGCAATCAAGACATCGGTTGGTTCAAACAATTGAGTCGCTAAAAGTTAAAATATGAAGGAGTTACAGACAGGCGAGTTTTTTGGGCAGACCAATCAAACAATCCATTTAGATGGAATTACCTTGACGGATACCGAATATACGCATGATCGTGTTGACTGGCATTATCACGAAAATGCTTATTTTACTTTTATACTGCAAGGAAATGTCATTGAAGGCAATAAAAAGGAAGTGTATAACTGCGACACAGGAAGCCTTTTGTTTCATAATTGGCAAGATCCACATTATAATATAAAGCCAGAAGGCTATACTAGAGGCTTTCAGATTGAATTAAAAAATGCTTGGTTTGATACTTTGGATTTCAACATTGACCAATTGCAGGGAAGCATGAAAATTGCAAATGTGGACATCAAATTTTTACTTTATAAGATATTTAAGGAAACAAAAATCGAAGACAATACCACCGCTTTGTCAATTCAGTCTTTGCTTTTACAGTCGCTTTCAGAAATGTTTCGCAAATCACAGCTTGCTATTGACAAGAATCCGGCGTGGGTTCAAAGTATCAAGGAAATCTTGTTTTATGGGTTTTCTGAAAACCTGACACTTGACTACCTTTCAAAAACATTAGACATCCATCCGGTTCATCTTTCTAGAGATTTCTCTAAATATTTCAACTGTAATTTGGGCGATTATGTAAGGAAATTAAAAATAGAAAAGTCGTATTCACTCTTGTCAGATAAACAGCTTTCATTGACTGAAATTGCACACGGTTGCGGATTTTCTGATCAAAGCCACTTTAACCGATGCTTTAAATCGGTGAGCGGCATGAGTCCGAGTAATTTTAGAAAAATCATTGCAGGATAATTGCCGCGATGTTAATTCTGTTCTATTTTAGGTGTTGCCACTTTCCTATTTTTGCATGCTAACTAATTTATAAACTATGAAAAAAGTTTTAGTTCTCGTATATGCAGTGCTTACATCTGCAACCTTTTTTGCACAGCAAACCGACTTTGTGAAAAGCGACGGCATTGTTTTTCCAATCCATAAATCAAACATTGGCAAGATTGCTTTCATGGCAAAAAACATTGCAATTGAGAATTTCAAGCAAGCTGATTTTCTGACGGAATTTGAGCTTAAGGAAAAGACAGATTTAAATATCAGAGTTTTTTTAGGAAACTCACTGACCAATTACCTTCACCTGCTTTCGCCAGAAATATCGGCGGAAGAATTGGCCAAAAGCGGAAATTATCAGTTCACATTTTTAGTAGATGGCAAGAAGATATATGTTGAGAATCTCAATGCAAGTGCCGGAAATATTGAAAGTAAAAATCAAAGAACCGTTTTCAGAGTTCCGTTGCTGAGTACTGCCAATGAAGATTCTTGGGGAAGATTTCTTTGGAATAGGTTCATGGCAAATGGCGGACAGGACGCATTTTCGACCGGCGAGCATCTTCTGAAAATCGAAATCAGGCCTTATGTAAAAGCAAAAGAGGTATTGACAGGCGCTGTTATTGCCGAAGGAAATCTAAAAATCATCGTTCCGGAAATAAAGGTTGATGAGAAATTGGTTAAAGTTCAAGCGATAAAGCCATTAAAGGATTGGAAAATTTCTACGGATAAAATAGATGCCGTTAAAATTGAAGCACTCAATACTAAAATTGCTGCACATGTATTTAAGGACATAACAAGTATTGTCGTCATCAAAAACGATCAATTATTGCTCGAAGAATATTTCAACGGAGCCAATAGAAAATCACTTCACGACACGCGCTCTGTGGGGAAATCTTTTGCTTCCACACTTTTGGGAATTGCCATCAAAGACAAATATATTCAAAGCGAAACCCAGACTTTAAGCCAGTTTTACAATCTTAAAGACTTTCAAAATTATGCGCCAGAAAAAGAAACTATTACTTTAAAAAGTCTGCTTACGATGAGTTCGCCTTTTGACGGTTCTGACATTAATTCTGAATCTCCAGGAAACGAGGAAAATATGTATCCCACGAATAATTGGGTTGACTTTGCTTTAAATCTGCCTGTTGATAAAACCAAAATACCTGAAAACAGATGGGATTATTTTACAGCAGGCGTTGTGGTTTTGGGTGATATTGTTCATAAATCTGTTCCGAATGGTTTAGAAAAATATGCTGGTGAAAAATTATTTAAACCGCTAGGAATTACCGATTACAAATGGCAATTTACGCCCCAGAAAGTTGCCAATACAGCAGGCAGCTTGCGATTGCGTTCTTTAGATTTGGCAAAATACGGACAGTTGTATAAAAATCAAGGAAACTGGAACGGAAAACAGATTCTGACAAAAGAATGGGTCGAAAAAAGTTTATCAAGGCAAATGCCAATTTCAGAAGGAGAATATTATGGCTATTTATTTTGGAACAAAACTTATACCGTTGCTTCTAAGGATTATGAAGTTTATTATTCGAGTGGCAATGGCGGCAATAAAATATTCATTTTTAAAGACCAGCCTTTTGTCATCGTTATAACTTCTACTGCGTTTAACATGGCTTATGGCCATAAACAGGTGGATAAAATCATGCAAGAGTTTCTGATACCGGCGATAACTGAGTAAAAAAAACAGACAAAGAAAAATGCAGTGCTGTCAATATTTATGTTTAACCAAAAAATAAGTATAAATTTGGAATCAAATAGTCAATCAAAAGCTTGAGGATAATTAGCAATCACATTACAAAAGAAAAGCGGAATGGATAAGAGTAATTTATTAATTATTGTAACAATAATCTCTTTGTTCATTTCCTTATTACTTGCTTTTTTTCTGGTCACAGTCAAGACAAAACACAAGTTGAGCAACGCTCTTTTTGCTGTTTTTTTGCTTCTAACCGCGATTGACGCCAGCCACCCATTATTTAATTTATTTGCTGACGGTCCTTCAAATTTTGGCGTGTTTCGGAATTCACTGGCGTTTTTACAGATTCCTGTTTTTTATCTCTATGTTTTATCGGTCTGCTATTCTGATTTTAAGCTTAAGCCTAAACATTTACTGCATCTGATTCCGTTTATTCTTGTAAATATAATTTTACTGCCTCGTTTTTATTCGGTGGATTTCGCTTCAAAGAATGATTTTATTGCAAATGGTCAAAGCCGGATAGAACTTCAGTTTAATTATGTACTATTTCATATTCAGGTAGTTGTGTGTTTTATTGCTGTTTTAATGCTATTGAGAAAAGCAAAAAAACTATATCTTGAAAATTATGCAGGCACAAGCATTAATTCGTATAATTGGCTGTTTCAGTTCACGACCGTACTGACTATTTTGTATTCGTTTGCCATTATAAAAAATATTTTTAAGTTTACCGACTATCAGTATATTTCTGAATGGATCAAAATTGGGGGCCTTGTATTTCAGATGTTTATTGTCTGCTGGTATTTATTTAAAGCATTAAATAATCCGAACTTATTTAGAAATATCGATTCAAGACTGAAACTCGTTTCTGATATTATATCGGAAGAAAAAGACAAAGGACAATTTGCTGAAAATAAAACAGAATACAATGAAGAGCTGTCGAAATTAAGGAAATATATGACTTCCGAAAAGCCATTTCTAAATCCTTTCTTAACGATTCAAGACGTTTCTCAAGCGATTGGAATTCCGGTTCGCGAGCTGTCTGTTTTGATCAACCATAATTTAGGACAGCATTTTTATGACTTCGTAAATACGTATCGAATAGAAAATGCCATGAAAATTCTGAAAGACGGTTCTAAAAGTAAGGTCACTATTTTAGAAATTTTATACGATGTAGGTTTTAATTCGAAATCTTCGTTTAATACGGCTTTTAAAAAACACACCGGAAATACGCCGACTGCTTACCGCAAAACTTTGTAATTCAGTATTTTGTAATTACTCGTACGTTTGCTTTAACTTATTCCTACCTATTTTTTTAAGCAAATGCGTACGACTACTTTCATTCGGTCGCACAGCTTTTGGCTGTGCCGCATCTTTGTATCGAAATAAATTTTTAACCAAAATTAGATACAATGAAAACATCATTAAAATTTTTAGCAGCATTATTAGTAGCAAGCACATTTTCGTTTGGGCAAGACACTACCAAAAAGATGGATGCCATAATAAAGGAGAGCCATCAAAAAAATCCAGACGTTGGCATCAGCGTTGGTTATATTGCTAACAATCAAGAATATTATACGGCTTATGGAAAATTAGGCAAGGAAAGCAAAATGGATATCAACAAAAATTCGTTGTTCGAAATTGCATCCATCACCAAGATTCTGACTTCAAATTTAATCGCGCAGGCGGTGATTGAAAATAAGATAAAGTTGGAGGATTATATAGACTACTACCTTCCTAAACAATATGTTTTACAACAAAATCTTAAGAACAAGATAAAAGTTTCCGATTTGGCTTCTCACCAGTCTGGCCTTCCTGATATTGATTTTGGAAAGTTAATCGAGGCCAATCCGCAACAGCCTTTGAAAGACGTGACTTCGGCAACATTCGTCGCGATAATCAATAATTGCAGTGAGCTGAAAGATTATGGGAAATACCGTTATTCCACGATTGGATACACTTTACTCGGACAAATTTTAGAGAAAGCTTACGGCAAGCCGTATGATGAAATCATCAGCAGCAAAATCATAAGGCCCTTGAAAATGAAAAGAACTTTTACTAAGGATTTTGATGTGAAAAACAGAACAGAAGGCCACAACCCAGAAGGTGGCATTCAGGAATATTTTGATTGGAATGTCACAGCACCAGCCGGACTGGTAAAATCTACTGCTTCTGATATGGTTGCGTACATGAAATCGGTTTTAAATAAAGAAACGGCAGTAGGTAAAGCTTCACTAATTACCGAAAAAACCGTTTATAAAGTTGAAAATAGAGAATTGGGCTTGGGCTTAAATATCATGACTGATGACAAAAATACCATTTATTTAAAGTCGGGAGATTCTATGGGACAATCTTCGATTATCTGCTATAACAGAGAAAAAAATTGGGGAATCATTATTCTTCTTACCCAACGCAACTCAAAAATGAGGCAAGACTTATTGAATGGGATTTATGAGACTATCTTAAAATAAAGCACAGCAAGAAAATTGTATTTGATGCGAGATGGTTTAAAAAGCCTTAAAGGATTTCTTTAAGGCTTTTTCGCATAATTATCGTCCGTTTACGGAAAACCGTAAAATTCTTCAAAACCATAGCAGTATCATTGTCCAACTTATCTTTTTAAGATCAGATAATTACAGCAATCAAATACAGTATATATGGAAGCATTAGATTTAAAACTAAAATTAGAACAACTCCATCAGCGCGTTGATTCTCTCAAGGATCAGATTGGTACAGAGGAAGCTACGAAAAATGCTTTTGTGATGCCGTTTATCCAGATTTTGGGTTATGATATATTTAATCCGACGGAAGTTATTCCAGAATTCATCTGCGATATCGGCACTAAAAAGGGGGAGAAGGTAGATTATGTCATCAAGCGTGACAATGAGCCGATATTAATTATCGAGTGCAAACATTGGAAACAAGATGCAAACGCCCATAATTCACAACTTCACAGGTATTTTCACGTTTCTAAAGCTCGCTTTGGCGTGCTGACCAACGGACATATTTATAATTTTTATGCAGATTTAGAGAAGCCAAATATTATGGATGAGAAGCCATTTTTTACTTTAGACTTGTCAAATTTGAAAGATTCGAGCTTGAAAATCCTAGAGAATTTTACGAAAAACGGCTATAGTTTAGAAAATATTCTGGATTCGGCAGAAGCAATGAAATACATCAAGGCGATTCGGGCGGAGTTTGAAAAAGAACTGCAAGAACCTACGGATGAAATGATTAAATTATTGGTAAGCCGTTTTTTTGACAAGCCGTTGATTGCATCAAGATTGGCCACTTTCAGAGAATATACAAAAAAGGCGCTCTCCAATTCAATCAATGAATCCATAAATTTCAGGCTTAAAAACGCTTTGAATATCAGTGAAACTGTTCCTTCAAAGAACGAGGAAAATATAGCGCCAGTGGATGAAAACATATCAGAAGCGCCAAAGTTCATCACGACAGAAGAAGAGATCGAAGGTTCACAAATCGTAAAAGCAATCTTGCGCGAATTATTGGCGGCTTCAAGAATTGCATTTAGAGATACGCAGTCTTATTTCGGAGTGCTGCTGGATGACAATAATCGAAAACCGATTTGCCGATTGCATTTTAATTCGTCCAATAAATACCTTGAACTATTTCATAACGGCAAGGACAATGGCGAGAAAAAACTGCTGACTTCTATCGATGATATTTACAATTTTAAAGCCGAGTTGCATGCGACTGTAGAAAATTATAAATAATTATTTAATTTGTATTGCTTTGGTAGCTGGGGAGTTGCTTAAAATGTAATAGCTCAAATTGAGTAAAAATAGCCTCGGAAGAATTTTTCTGAGGCTTTTTAGCAACTGATTATTTTTGTAAGGAAATTTTGAGTATTATTGCCTTTGATTGACCTAATTATTTTAGATATGAAAAGCAGCATGAAATTTTTTATAGTTCTCTTTGCGTTTTTAATAGCAAACAATTTATTCGCTCAAAATATAAAGCAAATAGATTCGCTGTCTATAGAAATGTGCAAGTCATTCGCTGCTCTAAATAATATGGATACCGAAAAAAAGTTTGAGCATGTGCTTGAAAATCATCTGTATGCCTATTTAGAAAAGAAAAAACTTTCTTCTCAGGCAGAAGCTGACTCCATAAGTTCTAGGATTTATTACAGGTTGCAAAAAAACTGTACCATATTTAGAGAAATGTTGGCAGAATTAGAAGAAAATAAGAGTGATTGGAAAAAATTAGAGGGAAAGCCTTCGACTAAAATTCAGGCAAAAGATTTCAAATCTTTTACAAAAGGAGGGAATTTCTTTTACAAGGAATATGACGGAGAAATAGTCAATGTGCTGGTTTCTGGTAATTTTTGGACCGAAACATTTGAAGACGGCACGACATCAAAATTGTCATTTATCCCTAAAAAGGATGGCGAATTTGATTTGAAATTCATAGAAAGCAATAATGAAAAGCGTAAAAATTTTAGCGTAAAAGAGGAGATGTATTATTACGGAATTTACGCCAAAGAAACCGACGGATTCCTCATTTGGGTTAAGACAAAAGAGAACCAGTTTTTAAGTTTCAAGCTTTATTCAAAATAGGATAAAGCCAAATCAACGGCACATTATCTTCTTAATTTCCTCAGATAATTTTGCACTCAGCAACTTATAATGTCTTGACGACGAACTGAATTCGCACTTTTTGCAAGCCGTCGCTGTGTTGTCTTTAAGATATCTCACGGTTTTGTTTTCCGCCACATAGGTTCGGTATTCATTCTTTTTGATGCAGCCTTCGCAAGCCGGACCGCCTTCTACAAATTCATAAATGAAGAGCAGTTTTCCTTGGTCATAGTAATAATCTTCCTTGGCATATACATCGCCTACGGTTCCAAAATCGATGGAAATTTTTACGATTTCGTCATTTCGGTAGAAATAATCTACGGTCATTTTTTCATCACACATAAATTCATAATGCTTTTTCTGAAGGTCCGCGGTATTTATCGCTTCCACTTTTGAACGGATGCTTGAAATGGGATCATCCGTGGAAGTTGCTTCCTGGTCGGTTGAGACAGAATCGGCAGTTTTTGTAGCGGTTTCCGGAGCAATAATCGTATCTGAACTTGTAGTTTTATCGGCAGTTTTCTTTTCTTGGCACGAAAAAAGAACAATTAAAAGCAGTGGCAATAGGTGTTTTCTCATAACTGGATTTTTTAGCGGTATTCTAAATTTAAGAATTTTTCCAATAAAAAGCAAGTTGGAGAATCCGGAAATTGGCAAAGTAAAAGGGAAAAATTGTAACCATCTGGTAATTTCTTTGTAAAAATGATTCGCTATCTTGTACCTAATTTAATAGCAGGAAAAATGGGAATAAATTGGATCGTCTTAGTGTTTTTGGCCGTAATAATAATTGCGCTCGTCCTATTTCTCATCCGTAGGAATCTGAAAGATAAGAAAACGCTGGAAACTTTCTTAAATCATGATTTTAATAAGGATAAAAAGGAAGAGGGTATGCTCTGATTTTTATACGGTTGAAAATTAATTCCTAAATTTATTAGAAACTAAAAATCATGAATAATAAGGAAATACTTGAAAAAGCAAATCTGGCAGTTGCAAATGGCGATAATGAAGGATTTTTGTCATTTTGTACAGAAGACGTAAAATGGAATTTCGTCGGCGACCAAACGCTTGAAGGAAAAGAAGCAGTCAGAAAATATATGGAGAAGACCTACATCGAACCTCCAAAATTTGATATTGAAAACCTGATTGCAGAAGGAAATTATGTCACCGCAATTGGAAAAATAAGCATGAAAAATGAAAACGGCGAAACCGAAAACTTCGAATATTGCGACGTCTGGCGTTTTCAAGAAGGAAAGATGGCCGAATTAAAAGCATTTGTAATTAAAACAGCATAATCATGAACAACCAAAATACCGAGGTGATCAAAAATGCCTACGCCGCTTTTAACGAGAGAAATATTGACAACGCGTTGGCCACGATGCAGGAAGATGTGCAATGGTCAAAAGCTTGGGAAGGTGGCTATATCAGTGGTCACCAAGAAATCAGAAGCTATTGGACGAGACAATGGTCAGAAATAAATCCGAAGGTAGAGCCTGTTGGTTTTGAAGAAAGAGCCAACGGAAGCCTGGAAGTGAAAGTGCATCAGAATGTAAAAGATTTAGGTGGCGGAATAATTTTTGACGGCTTTGTAAAACATGTCTATACTTTTCAAAACGGACGCATTAAAACGATGGATATCGAGCTGGTAGAAACTGCAGTGTAACTTTTCTAAATTTTATTATTCATAAGGAAATTAAGGCTTAAAACATTATGTTTGCGGCTTTAAAAATTTTCTCATGAACAAATTGTATTCCTATTTAGTTGCCTCTTTATTTTCTGTTTCTTTTTATAATTCGCTCCAAGCCCAATCTGAAAAAGAGCAATTTTTCAATGCTTCAGTGGGTATCGGACTTGCGGCGCCTTATGACGAATCGACTGTCGATGCTGATGGTTTTTATGCACAAGGAGAATATGTTTACAAGGTACTCAGCTGGTTTGACGTGAGGCCTTATGCCGGAGTTATTTTTGCTTCTGGAGGTTCTGATGAGCCAGAATTGCAACAATATAAAATGAAAGCGAATGCATTTATGCTAGGTACGAAGGTTCGCGTTTTGGCGCCTATTCCTTATGTTGCGCCTTTCATTGAATCAGGAGTCGGCCTGTCAGCGGGAAATTTCCAAACTTATACAGAATATACCGATGTGAAAAAATCAGGAGTGCTTTTGCACATTCCCTTCGCCTTCGGATTGGCACTTGGCCGGCATCATAATTTTGAAGTGAAATTCACCTACTATTACCACAACGCCGCCGAACAATTCTCTGGCGCAGTTGCAGCAGGATATAGTTTTCCTTTAAATTAAGATTAAATAAGCAACACTTCGGTTAAAAATCAACAGCTTTTTTTAATAAATTATCGTTATATTGTAGTAGGTTTAAACAAATTAGGCCTGCTAAACATATAACGATGAAAAAAATCCTGCTCCTTTTCTTCATTCTGATTGGCCTGACGGCAAGTGTATCGGCACAAAAGCAACCTGCAAAAAAAAATACTCAAAAGAGACACCTGCCACCGCCTATAAAGCCACCTTCAAGTGCAGCTAATAACATTCCGCCACCGCTAAGTCCAGGGAATTCAGGTATTGGCGTTCCGATGATCAGCGAACCGCCGAGCAAGAAAAAATTTGACAGCGAGAAGATTTGCACCACTTGCGACACCTTGGTCTTGCAAGCTGGAAAGCCTCACGTCGTAATTTATGACGTGAAATGGCTGGCCGACATTGAAGGACAGACTTATCTTAAACAGCCCACAGAAAGTGACCTGAGCGCTTCGTATTATGAAATGAAAGGCGATGTCAAAAGAGAGTGGGAGGAGTTGAAGAAAAACTTTCCGGAAAACAAATTTTCCTATCATCATGTGTATCGAAGCACTTTTATCAAAACGCAAAATCGCGCCAGTGAAAATGTAAGTCTTTTAAACCGACAAGACCGCCACGAGGGTTTTGTGTATTGGAGCGGCGATGCCAAAGACAAGATCGTAGCGACAAACCAAATGGTAAGGCTGACCGAAAAAGTAGCCAAAGAAAGGGGCGAAAATAAGAATTCTTCTTATTATCCTGAATTCAAAAAAGACAGCATTGCCGTGCAAAAGCTGCAGAAAACCAGCAATCCAGATAAAAATATACAGCCAAATATGAATGCGCTCTTGCAGGAAGTTGTAATGCACGAATTTCTTTTGCCCTTTGCTTTCCTAAACCTGAAAAATGTCAGCGAAATTACGGTGGCATCGGCGACAGAACCTGAAAAAACTTTTGTTTACAAATTCAATAAAAACGGACAGCTTTTAGAGATTAATTCAAAATATGAGAACGGCGTCATCGCTTACAAAGATAATCTGCCGTTATCGGTTTCAAAAAGTGGTGAAGTCCGAGAACAATTTTATTACCAAGGCGCTATTGTGGCAATAAAAGATCCGCAACGAATTATTGCCAAAAAGCTTATTGGCGATGTGTTTTTTGATGAATTGCTATTTGAAATTCAGCCCAAAAATTACGAAGCAGTGAACCTCAAATCGCATTTAAAAAGAGAAATCATTACTGTCAACGGAGAAACTTGCGAGCAGACAACCACAATTTCAGATGGAAGAATGAGAACCGAATGCTACAGCAATACAGCATGGAAACTTCCTTTAAAAATTACCCATGTCTACAACGGCGAAAGTACTCTAGAAACCTATTCAAATGTAGAAACGGGAACGTTGCTGATTGAAACTGCCAATGCTTCAAAATCGCGAAAATTAGAATATAAAATGAAAGACGGCGTCGTTTCCCAAATCATACACACTGAAAAAAGAGGCGATGTAATGAAGGGCGCGCCTTATATTTTAAATGTAAAAACAGCTTATTTTAAATAAGAAATTCTGACAAAGCAATGGAAAAGCACAGAATATTTACTACAGCTTTTGTAAGCGTTTATCCGCATTATGTTCAAAAAGCGACAAAGAAAGGCCGAACCAAAGACGAAGTTGATTTGATTATCTGCTGGCTGACAGGCTATAGCGAAGAAGCGCTCGAAAAGCAAATCGAAAAGCGCACCGACTTTGAAACATTCTTTGCAGATGCGCCAAAGATGAATCCAAATGTTTCAAAAATCACCGGCGTTATCTGCGGCTACCGCGTGGAAGAAATCGAAGACAAACTGATGCAGAAAGTCCGTTATTTAGACAAGCTGATTGATGAATTGGCAAAGGGAAAAGCGATGGAAAAGATTTTGAGGTCTTAGTAAAACACAACTAATAATAAAATATTTTCATGAAAAATAGCTTCTTTTTTCTCCTCCTAATTTTTCTTTCTTGTGAACACAAAACGGCATCTTTAGAAAAAGAGGAATCTACTGTAACTGCTCCAACCTTTGCAGAAAAATCTTATGAAGAAAATTATTTTGAATTCAAGCCTGACACGATTTCCAACGTGAAAATTGACGGTTTTGATGTTAGGAGTTCTTATAAAATCAATGGAAAAAAGATTGTCATAGGAAGTTATTTGCCAGCAAACGGAAATTTTTCTCCACATGATTCTGAAGCCGACAACGGTTTGCGGTTGCTATTTTTAAACGAGAAAAATGAGTTGCTTTTCAAGTCGGTCGGACAAATGGATGCTTTTATGTTTGAGCCCCATTTTTATAAGAATAAAACTGATCAAAAAATCATAATCGTCTGCCAGCTTGCTTTTGAATATTTCTATGGAGGCGAAGCATTTGTCTTTGAGAATGGGAATATAAAACATATCGGAACGCTTGATGTCGCCAGCACTTCCGAAGAAATCAGCCTTATCGATATGTTGCAAATCCATGAAATTGGCAAGAAGCTGATTTTTAGTTTCAAAGCTGATTCGCTGTTGCTCGAACCTGGAAGTAAAGATTTACCGATAAAAAACGACAATACAAGTTATATCTTTCAAAACGGAAGCCTGAAATTTTACAAGAAGTTGTAACCTATTATTTATTTTTATTTAAGTCTAAATAAAATATTTCTGCAATTTCAGAAAAATAATTTGCTAATTTTAAAAATAAAAAGCAATCAGAAAATATGGAACTAGAAAATTACAACTTCAGCCTGCCGATTCAAATGCGTTGGAATGATTTAGATGCGTTGGGCCACGTAAACAATGCGTTGTTTGTCACTTATTTCGAAATTGCGAGAGGCTATTTCATGACAAAAGCCTGTCCGAGATGGAATTGGCTGAAAGATATGTTTCTTATCGCCAATGTAAATGTAGATTTCAAAAAAGAGTTGTTGCTTACGGCAAATGAACCGAAAGTTCAT
>Ga0247817_10000615_pt1 | contig 19132 bp, 13 predicted proteins | sample UWRJL212509R1_FD_178010 | JGI IMG/M metagenome (GOLD analysis project Ga0247817, IMG submission 178010) | Plant litter microbial communities from Arlington Agricultural Research Station in Wisconsin, United States - UWRJ-L212-509R-1 | ecosystem: Environmental > Terrestrial > Plant litter >...
AACGCGGAGATGCCGGGCACGGTGAGGAGGGGGCCGGTGATGAAGACGAGCTCCTGGGCTCCGGCGTCGAGGCTGAACGCCGCCTTGAGCGGCGCGCCCTCGCGCACCAGGCGCGGCCAGAGCGACCGGAGGGCCGGCTCGAGCGGCGGGGTGAGGAGTCCGCCAAGCGCCGAGCAGACGACGGCGATCGCAGGAAGCGCCGCGGCCGAGTACGCCATGCCGACGAACGCCGCTGCCCCGCCGATGCCCGTGACGAGCAGCACAACGCTCTGTCCGATCTTGTCGATCCAGCGACCGAGCGCGGGAGCACCCGCCGCTTGCGCAACGATGTAGGCGGCGGTCATGAGCCCGGCGAGTTCGAAACTGCCGCCCTGCAGACGCACGAGCTGCACGATGGCAATGGTTGCCATCGCGGTCGGCAGGCGACCGATGAGGGCGGTGCCGAGCAGGTACAGGGCGTTCGGTGTGGCGACGACCTCGCGGAGCGGACTACGAGTGGTGTTACCTGCCGTCACAGTCGCGCACGAAGCCGCTCGAGGCGGGCGAGCGACGACTCCTTGCCGAGCAGCTCCATCGACTCGAAGAGCGGCGGGCTGATGCGCTTGCCCGAGATCGCGCTGCGCAGTGGCCCGAAAGCGTTGCGCGGCTTGAGCCCGGCTCCCTCGATGAGCTCGACACGCAGCACGCGCTCGATCTCCGCGGTCGACCAGTCGTTGAGCTGCGAGAGCGCGCCGATGGATGCATCGAGCACCAGCTGGGCGCCCTCCCCCGGCAACGCATCGGCGTCGTACTCGAGGGCATCGTCGGCCGTGAACAAGAAGCCGAGCAGACCGGGTGCTTCACCCAGCAGCTGCATGCGCTCCTGCACGAGGGGTGCGGCCTCCCGCAGGATCGCCTCCTGGTCAGGGGTCGGCGGAGTCGCGACGAAGTCGCCGAGGTACGGCACGAGGCGGGCCGCGAGATCGTCGGTCGTCAGCAGGCGGATGTGGTCGCCGTTGATGGACTCGGCCTTCTTCAGGTCGAAGCGCGCCGGGTTCGGGTTGACGTTGACGACGTCGAACGCGGCGATCATCTCGTCGATGGAGAAGACGTCGCGGTCGTGCGTGAGCGACCAGCCGAGCAGCGCGAGGTAGTTGACGAGCCCCTCGGGGATGAAGCCGCGGTCGCGGTGGTGGAACAGGTTCGACTCCGGGTCGCGCTTCGAGAGCTTCTTGTTTCCCTCACCCGTGACGTACGGCAGGTGGCCGAATCGTGGGATGGCCGTGGCCACGCCGATCTCGATGAGCGCGGTGTAGAGCGCGATCTGCCTCGGCGTCGACGAGAGGAGGTCTTCACCGCGCAGCACGTGCGTGATGCCCATGAGCGCGTCATCCACCGGGTTGACGAAGGTGTACAGCGGTGCACCGTTGGGGCGCACGACGACGAAGTCGCTGAACGAGCCGGCCGGGAACGTGATCTCGCCACGCACGAGGTCGTCGAAGCTGAGGTCGGTGTCGGGCACACGCAGGCGCAGTGCGGGCGAGCGGCCCTCGGCCTCGAACGCCGCGATCTCGTCAGCGGTCAGGTCGCGCTCGAAGTTGTCGTAGCCCTGCTTGGGGTCGCGACCGTTGGCGATGTTGCGCGCCTCGATCTCCTCGCCCGTCGCGAAGCTCTCATAGAGGTGGCCGGATGCCTTGAGCTTCTCGATCACGCCCTGGTAGATGTCACCGCGCTGCGACTGGCGGTACGGGCCGTGGGGTCCGCCGACGTCGATGCCCTCGTCCCAGTCGAGCTTGAGCCAGCGGAGCGCGTCGAGCAGTTGCTCGTAGCTCTCCTCGCTGTCGCGCGCGGCATCCGTGTCCTCGATGCGAAAGACCAGCTTGCCGCCGGTGTGGCGCGCGTAGGCCCAGTTGAACAGGGCCGTGCGGATGAGCCCGACGTGGGGCGTTCCGGTGGGTGACGGGCAGAAGCGAACGCGCACGTCGGCGCAGGTCGCAGCAGAGAATGTGGGAGTCGACATAGCCTCCCGAGTCTACCGAAGGGCTCAGGGCTGGCGAGTGCGAGACCGCAGCAGGATGCTCGCCACGACGACGATCGCGACGAGCACTCCCCCGGCGAGCGACAACCCGGCATACCCCGACAGCGCGAGCACGGGACCCGCGAGTGCGCCGCCACCGGCACCGGCGAGGCTCATGACGAGGTCGTTGCGCCCCTGGTTGCGTGTGCGCACCGCGAGCGGTGTGGACTCGGTCACGAGCGCGGAGCCCGCGATCGTCGCCGCGCTCCACCCGAGCCCGACGAGGGCCAGCCCGACGGTGACCCAGAAGTGGTCGTCGGCGCCCAGGGCCGTCGCGACCAGTCCGAGGGCGAGCAGCACCTGCCCGATCAGCACCGTCTGCACGCGACCGAGACGGTCGGCGACGATGCCGAACACGGGCGACAGGGCGAACATCCCGGCGACGTGCAGGCTGATCGTGATCCCGACAAGGGTGAGGGATGCCCCGTGCTCGGTCAGGTGCACGGGAGTCATCGCCATGATCGCGACCATCGTGGCGTGGCTTGCAGAGACGGCGATGACCGCGAAGACGTAGAACCGTCGCGGAAGCTCGACGGCCGCGACCGCACCCTTCGCCACCGCGGCGAGCTGCAACCGCGTGGCCAGCACGAGCGGATCGGGGCGGAGAAAGACGAGGTAGACCACGACGGCGATCAGCTGCGTCGCGAGCGTGAGCACGAAAGGACCCGACAGGTGCGGGAGCCCGATCGCCACCCCGAGGCGCTCCCCGGACTCGAGCAGGTTCGGGCCCACAACGGCACCGATCGTGGTGGACCAGACCACGACGCTCAGGTCGCGGCCCCGGTGTGCGGGGAGTGCGAGATCCGTGGCGGCGAACCGCGCCTGCAGGTTGGCGGCGTTGCCCATGCCGATGAGGGCGATACCGACGAAGAGTAGAGGAAGCGACGGCAGACCGGCGGCGACAACCGTGAGGGCAGCGCCGATGGCTGCGAGAGTCGCGCCGGTGCTGAGCGACAACCGGCGGCCCGAACGATGCGCGATCCGGGCCAGCGGAATGGCGGCAGCCGCGGCTCCCAGCGTGCTCATGGTCGAGGCCATCCCCGAGAGCGCGGGAGTTCCTGAGAGCTCCGCGAACAGGAGCGACCCCATCGAGACCGTCGCACCGAAGCCCAGGCCGCCGAGGATCTGGCCCGCGACGAGAGCGGCTACCGTGCGGCGGTGAACCCGCGAGCGCTCAGAGTCAGGCTCGGTCACGCGCGGGGTTGCTCAGGGTTCCGATGCCCTCGATCGTGATATCCACGGTCTGGCCATCGGTGAACCCGCCCAGGCCCGCCGGGGTGCCGGTCATGATGATGTCGCCGGGCAGGAGGGTCCAGACATCCGAAACGAATTCTATGATCTCGGGGATCTTGTGAATCATGTCGCTCGTGTTGCCCTGGCGACGCGGCTCGCCGTCGACGAAGGTCGTGATCTCGAGGTTCTGGGCGTTGGGGAGGTCGGTCTCGATCCACGGGCCGATCGGGGCGAAGGTGTCGTAGCCCTTCGCGCGCGCCCACTGTCCGTCGGAGACCATGAGGTCGCGAGCTGAGACGTCGTTGCCGATCGTGTAGCCGAAGATGACGTCGGCGTAGTCCTCCGCGCGCACGCGCTTGGCGACACTGCCGATGACGATGACGAGTTCGCCCTCGTGCACGATCTTGCCGACACCCGTGGGCAACTGGATCGCGTCGCCGGGGCCGACGACCGCCGTGTTCGGCTTGAGAAAGATGAGCGGGGTCGCCGGACCCTGGTCACCCATGTCATGCAGGTGGGCGCCATAGTTGAGGCCGACGCAGACCACCTTGGAGCGCGGGATGACCGGGGCGAGGAGTCTCGCGTCGGCGAGCGGAACGCGCTCCTCGAGGGTGTCGAACCCGGAAAACATCGGGTCGCCCTTGAGTACGACGAGTTCGTCACCATCGACGATGCCGTAGCGGGGGTCGGAGCCGTCAACGCTGAAACGTGCAACCTTCATGGTTCAACCCTAACCGCACCCGGTTTCGATACGGCTGCTCCTTCGTCGCGGCCTACTCAACCAGCGCCGTATCGAAACCCGTGACGAGCGCTACGCGTCGAGCCGCACCATCCAGCCGTGACGGTCTTCGACCTTGCCGTACTGGATGCCGGTGAGCTCTTCACGGAGGGAGAGCGAGACCTCGGTGCTCTCGTGGCGGATCTCGAAGTCCTTCGCCTTGAGGAGTCCGATCGGGGCGACGACGGCGGCGGTGCCACACGCGAACGCCTCGACGATGTCTCCGGATGCCGCACCCTCGCGCCACTCGTCGATCGTCACCTGGCGACGCTCGATGGCGTGTCCGCGGTCCGCAGCGAGCTGCAGGATCGAGTCACGCGTGATGCCGGCGAGGATCGACTCGGACTGCGGGGTGACGAGCGTGCCATCCTTCTTCACGAGGATCACGTTCATGCCACCGAGCTCCTCGAGGTACTTGTTCTCCTCGGAGTCGAGGAACAGCACCTGGTCGCAGCCCTGCTCGTAGGCCTCAGCCTGCGCGACGAGGGACGCCGCGTAGTTGCCGCCGGTCTTGGCCGCACCCGTTCCGCCCTTGCCCGCACGAGAGTAGTGGTCGCTGAGCCAGATGCTCACGGGGCTCAGTCCGCCGGAGAAGTAGGCCGCAGCCGGGCTCGCGATGACGTAGTAGTTGACCTTCTTCGCCGGGCGCACCCCGAGAAAAGCTTCTTTCGCGAACATGAAGGGACGGATGTACAGGCTCGTGTCGGGCGCCGACGGCACCCAGTCGCCGTCCACGGCAACGAGCTGCTTGAGCGAGTCGAGGAAGTACTCGGTGGGGAGCTCTGGCAGCGCCATGCGCGCGGCGGAACGCTTGAGGCGCGCGGCGTTCTCCTCCGGGCGGAACGTGCGGATCGAGCCATCCTGCCAGCGGTAGGCCTTCATGCCCTCGAAGATCTCCTGGCCGTAGTGCAGCACGGCGGCGGCGGGGTCGAGCGAGATCGGACCGTAGGGCTGCACGCGCGGGCGGTGCCATCCGCCGTGCTCCGACCAGCAGATGTCGACCATGTGGTCGGTGAAGTGCTTGCCGAAACCGGGGTCGGCGAGAATGACGTCGCGCTCCTCGGGAGTCTTCGCGTTCTCGCTGCGGGTCACCGAGAAGGTGAGGTCGCGCTGGGCCATCTGGAGCAGGTTCGTCGTCATGGTGCGGCTTTCTATAAAGGCTGCGGTCCCTGAGGACCTCGTACTGAGGCTCTCGAAGTATCGAAGGGATCGATTCAAGTTTAGGCGTGCGTCATTTCGAGAGCCCCAATGACCGGACAATCGCATCCCCGATCTCGGAGGTGCTGCGGGCTGAACCCTCACGTGCGGCAAGGTCGGCGGTCACGGCTGCGGTCACTCGGGCCGAGGCATCCGCGAGACCGAGGTGGTCAAGAAGGAGTGCGACGGAGAGGACCGCGGCAGTGGGGTCGGCCAGTTGCTTTCCTGCGATGTCGGGCGCGGATCCGTGGACCGGCTCGAACATGCTGGGGAAGGCTCCGTCGGGGTTGATGTTGCCCGAGGCTGCCAGTCCGATTCCGCCGCTGATTGCGGCAGCAAGATCGGTGAGGATGTCGCCGAAGAGGTTGTCCGTGACGATGGTGTCAAATCTACCCGGATTTGTGACGAGGAAGATAGTCGCTGCATCCACGTGCAGGTAGTCGACGGCGATCTCGGGGAACTCGAGGGCGACACGGTCGACCGTGCGCTGCCAGAGTCCGCCGGCGTGGGTGAGCACGTTGGTCTTGTGCACGAGGGTCAGCTTCTTCGCCGGGCGCTTGGCGGCCGTCGCGAAACCGAAGCGCACGAGGCGTTCGACACCGAAGGCCGTGTTGATCGATACCTCGTTGGCGATCTCGTGCGGTGTACCGACGCGGATGCCACCGCCGTTGCCCACGTACGGGCCCTCGGTGCCTTCGCGCACGACGACGAAGTCGACGTCGCCGGGAGTGCTCAGCGGCGACTCGACGGAGGGGAACAACGTCGTCGGGCGCAGGTTGACGTAGTGGTCGAGTGCGAAGCGCAGCTTGAGCAGCAGGCCACGCTCGATGATTCCGCCCTTGAGTCGCGGATCGCGCGGGTCTCCCCCGACAGCGCCGAGCAGAATCGCGTCGTGCGTCGTCAGCGACTGGATGTCCGCGTCCGACAGGATCTCGCCGGTTTCGAGATAGTGGCCGGCGCCGAATGGGTAGGGGGTGGTCTCGATGGTGACGTCCGCGGGGGCGACCGCGTGGAGCACCTTGACCGCTTCCGTGATGACTTCGGGACCGATTCCATCGCCGGCGATCACGGCGAGCGAGATGACTCTGGGCATGGCACAAGATTAGTGGTCGCATCCATTCGTCGCTGTCTGGAGGTTTCCTGAGAGCGGCCTGCAAAGCTCCCCGTTCGGGGGTCACCCGTGCCAGCATGTTCCCCATGAGTATTGGAACCGGAATTGCATTGTTCGTCATCGGCGCGATCCTGACGTTCGCGCTGGAAGTTCAGCTCGACTGGGTCAACCTCGACCTGATCGGTTACCTCCTGATGGGCGCCGGATTCGTGGTCTTCCTGGTGGGGATCATCCTCGCCGCACGCAAGCGCCAGTCCGTCACCACGGTTCGCTCGGGCGTCGCCTCCGCAACGGGCGAGCGCATCGACCAGCGTTCCACGTCGACCACGAACGACAACCCGCTCGCCTAGACACCCCAGACTCGCGGGGAGATCGGGCAGACATCCCCGCGTATAGAGAAGGCCGAACCTCACGGGGTTCGGCCTTTTCGGTGTTAACCGCCGGACCGGCCGGTGGTCGAGCCTGTCGAGACCATGTCGAGCGAAGCCGAGACCTCGACCAACTCGGTGTGGTCTCGACAAGCTCGACCGCCGCGAAGCCTTACTCCGTGATGTCGATCTCGCGCAGCAGGTCGGCGTCGATCGCGAGACGAACCTTCTCGAGGAGTCCCTCGGGCGCGGGCGAGTCGATCGTGAGCACGCTGAGCGCCTGGCCGCCCGCGTTCTGGCGGGCGATCTGCATGCCGGCGATGTTGATCGACGCGTCGCCGAACTCCTTGCCGTAGACCGCGACGATGCCGGGGCGGTCGGTGTAGATCATGACGATGAGGTGCTTCGCGACCGGAACCTCGACGTCGTAACCGTTGATCTCGACGATCTTCTCGATCTGCTTGGTGCCGGTGAGGGTTCCGGAGACCGAGATCTGCGAACCGTCGCTCAGGGCGCCCGAGATCGTGAGGAGGTTGCGGTACTCCTCGCTCTCGGCCTCCTTGATGAGGCGAACCGTGACCCCGCGCTGCTCGGCGAGGAGCGGTGCGTTGACGTACGACACCGACTCGCTCACGGTGTTGGTGAAGAGGCCCTTGAGGGCGGCGAGCTTGAGCACACTGACATCCAGCTCGGCGATCTCGCCGCGCACCTCGACGTCGACACTGGTCACGGGGCTGTCGGCGAGGCCCGCGAAGACCTGGCCGAGCTTCTCCATGAGCGGGATGCCAGGGCGCACGAGCGGGTCGATGACGCCGCCCGCGACGTTGACGGCGTCGGGCACGAGCTCGCCGTCGAGGGCGAGACGCACCGACTTGGCGACGGCGACTCCGGCCTTCTCCTGGGCTTCATCCGTGGATGCCCCGAGGTGCGGCGTGAGCACGACGTTCTCGAGCGAGAGCAGCGGGGAGTCGGTGGGCGGCTCGCTCACGAAGACGTCGAGTCCGGCTCCCGCGATGCGACCGGACTTGAGTGCCGCGTAGAGGGCATCCTCGTCGATGAGTCCGCCGCGTGCGACGTTGACAATGAACGCCGTCGGCTTCATGAGCGCGAACTGCTCCGACGAGATCATTCCCGTCGTCTCGGGCGTCTTCGGCATGTGGATGGAGATGAAGTCCGACTGGGCGAGGAGCTCGTCGAGGGTCAGCAGCGTGACACCCAACTGCTGCGCGCGTGCACTCGTGATGTAGGGGTCGTAGGCGACGACATCCACACCGAAAGCCTGCAGGCGCGCCGTGATGAGCGCGCCGATGCGGCCGAGGCCGATGATGCCGACGGTCTTCTCGTAGAGCTCGACGCCGGTGTACTTGGAGCGCTTCCAGGTGCCCGCGGCAAGCGAGGCGTGCGCGGCCGGAATGTGGCGCGCGAGGCTCAGGATGTGACCGACCGTGAGCTCTGCGGCCGAGATGATGTTGGAGGTCGGCGCGTTGACGACCATGACGCCGGCGGTCGTGGCTGCCTTGATGTCGACGTTGTCGAGTCCGACGCCCGCACGAGCGACGACCTTGAGGTTCTTCGAGACGGCAATGGCCTCCTCGTCGACCTGCGTCGCGGAGCGGATGAGAATGGCGCTCGCCTCGGGCAGCGCCGCGAGAAGGGCTGCGCGGTCGGTGCCGTCCACGGAGCGGACGTCGAAGTCGGGCCCCAGGGCTTCGACGGTAGCGGGTGAGAGTTCTTCTGCGATGAGCACGATCGGCTTGGCCACGAATCGAGGTCCTTCTGTGTGTTGCAGCGGGGGCTGGTGTCGCTTCGCGCGACCCTGCGAGTTTAGTGCAGTGTTTCGCCGGGAGTCGCCGGGTTACGACGCTCGTGCAGACTAGACGAATGGATGCGGTTCAGCTGGTCGTCGTCATCGCTCTCGCCGGGGCGTTCCTCTTCATGGGTGTCGCGCACTTTCTGCCCGGTCCGGGGCGCGCCATGGGAGCGATGATCCCGCCGTTCTTCCGTCGCCCCGGGTGGCCGTCGGCGAAGGCCCTCGTGCGGTTCACCGGCGTGTGCGAGATTGCTGGGGCGATCGGCTTGCTCGTTCCCCAGACGCGGCTCGCTGCATCCATCGCCCTGATCGTGTTTCTCGTTGCCGTCTTTCCGGCGAATGCCTACGCGGCCGCGAACCCGGAGCGTTTCGGTAAGGCGGCCTTTCCGTTCTGGCCGCGGCTTGCCGCGCAAGTGCTGCTCGTCGCGCTGCTCGTGTTCGTGAACCTGCCGCTGTAGAGCATTGGCTACGCCGTGGCCCACTCAAGAGCCCGCCGCCAGAGCTGTGTGAGTGCCAAATGCAGGATGAATCGAGCGGCCCGCGGGCACGACCCCAGCACATCGCTGCGCTCGTTTCTCGACGAGGGTCGCCTCGTCCTGCATTTGGGACAGAAACGCACGCGAGATGGGGTCGCCGCGCAGGTGTGACCTCTAGGCGTACGGCAGCAGAGCCACGGCGTCGAGGCTCAGCACGGCCACGGCGCACAACGCCACGACGAAGAGCACGGTCTTGACGAGCACACTGCGCTTGCGACCGAGCAGGAGCGCGATCAGGTAGGCGATCGCGGGCACAACGAGGTTCACGATGAGCAGGGCCCACGGGGTCTTCGCCGCGAGTCCGGCGGCCGAGTAGTAGGCGGAGAGCCCGAGCAGATTGCCGAGCGCCTCCCACAGGTCGTAGGCGAACAGGATGCCGAAGATGATCGCAACGGCGATGCTCACCCAGGCGAAACGGGAACGCGCGGGGGTGGCTTCGACTGTCTCACTCATCAGGCACCTCCGACGATGAAGGGCAGGGGTGCGAGCACGAGGAGTCCGATGACGAGCCAGAGCAGGCGCACAACCGGCTTGCGGTGGCGGGTGAGGAACAGCACCGCGCCGAACCAGACGACGGGGCTCGCGATCGCGAGGAACTCGCCGAACTGAGCCATGATCTCGCCGAGGATGGTCGTGGCTCCGGTCGAGAGACGCCCGACGGCGATCGCCCAGCCGACGGTGTAGAGCAGGTAGGCGCCGGCGATGATGCCGTAGGTGATGAGGAGCGCGGAGCTCGTCGCGGGTGCTGCCTCCGGGGCGACAGTGGTGACGGGGGCTACCGGCTCAGCGAGGTCGGCGTCGCCGTCCCAGCGCAGACCCTCCTCGAGGTCATCGTCGGGGTCGGGCCGGGAGTCAGCCATTCGCGAGCCTGAGCTGGATGACCTCCACGACGTGCGGGAACAGCGGGTGGTTTGGCTCGAGCCCGGTGATGGTCACGGCGAGGTCCTCCGCGGGGGTGCCGCTCGCGAGGAGCGCCTGCAGTTCGACGCTCTCGGTGTCGTCCGGCACATCGAAGCGCAGGGCCGCACCGACGGCGTTGAGGAGATCCCACGCGGGAAGCCCGAGTTCGGCGAGCTGCGCGGCCGGGCCGATGAAGCGCTCGTTGCGGCTGAGCTTGCGGAGCGGGTTGCGTCCGACGCGCTCGCAGGTGTCAGGCAGGTGCGGGTTCGAGATGCGCACGAGGGTCTTCTCGATGTACTTCTGCTGCTCTTCTGCGGTGAAGCCGTGCTTATTGACGAGGAGCGTCTTGGTCTCCTCGAGCACCGCACGCACCTCGGCCTGCAGTTCGGGCGTTGCGAGGGCCTCGCGGATCGATACCCAACCGCGGTCGATGCCGTGGTACGCGGCGGCCGCGTGAGCGGTGTTGACGGTGAAGAGCTTGCGCTCAATGAACGGCTCGAGGTCGTCCACCCAGGTGACTCCGAAGATGTCGGGCGTGCCATCGCCCGCTGAGGCGCTCGAAGCGAACGGCGTGCGATCGACGACCCACTCGAAGAATGACTCGATCGTGACATCCAGACCGCCGTGCTGTTCTGGCACGATGCGGTCGATCGCGCAGTTCGCGAAGATCGCGTTGAGTACGGGGCCGTGCTTGCGCACCTCCGCGGCGAGGATGTCGGTGCCATTGATCGCGTTCTCGCAGGCGATGATGACGAGCGGGGCAGCGTCGGCCGGTCGCGCGGCGAGGCCTGCGGCGATGACGGGGGCGATGAACTGGAGGATGCGGGCACCCACGGCGGTCGTGACGACGTCGGCCGCGGCGATCTCGGCGATGACGTCGGCCTCGTGCGACTTCGAGTTGATCGCCCGGTAACCGTCGACGATGTGCGTCTTAGTGTTCTCGCCGACCTCGATGACCTGGTAGCTCGGCTGCGCCTGAAGGGCTCCGATGAGCTCTTCGCTCACGTCTGCGAAGACGACTTCGTAGCCGCTCGCGTGCAAGAACTGTGCGACGAAGCCGCGCCCGATGTTTCCGGCACCGAAGTGCACTGCCGTCTTACTCATGCCTGAATCCTAATCGGGGTGAGGGCAGCGCTAGCCGTGAATCACTCAGATCAGTGTTCGTCCCGACCAGCCGGATATGAGTTTGATGGCGGCGAGAAACGGTCGGTCGGTGTTGCCTCGGCGCAGAAAGACATCTCCGGTCGAGGTTCCGGCAATGACAGCGCGGTTGGCGTGCGGCAGATGGGCCCCCGCGCCCACGATCTGCGTGACGTTCTTCCACCCAGAATCGATCCGCACCCGCTCATCCAGCTTTCGCCCCGTCGAGCTGGAGATGAGGAATGCCTCGCCCTGTGGATTGACAGCGATCAGGTCGGATCTGCCGTCAGCCGTCATATCGCCCACACCAGCAATCAGCGGATATGCCGCAAAGTTGAACGATGAACTCATCAGTTTCTTCGTGGCGAACGTGCCGAATCCGGTGCCCTTGAAGAGGTAGAGCTTGTTCGTGAGAGTGGACTGGGCAATCAGATCCTGATTGCCATCGCCGTCAATATCGCCGGGCGCGCTCAGGTTCTTGAACGCGTTCCACCCGCTGGACGCGACGATGGGCTCCTCGAAACCCGACGTTGCCTTGCCCGCGAAGAGCAGCAGGTCTCCGGAAGTCGACTTCGCGAAGAGATCACGGTTTCCGTCACCGGTGATGTCACCAACGTCAAGGATCACTTTGTGCGCGGGAAACGCCGTGGCAATGGTTGTCGCGCTGCCGATCTTGCCTTTGGTTGTGAGTGCGTACCGAACGATCGACCCGCTCTTGTCGCGCGCTAGGAAGTTCTGTCGGATCAGGGACATCCATCCGAGATCGACGCTCTCGCCCTCTGCGAGAGTGATGACACGGGAGTCGTTGGACGCGACCCCCTGTCCAGCATCGATGGAAACACGATAATCGCCAGGCAGCAACTGGGTGAACCGAACGCTGTTGGTCCCCGCGCCAGCGTAGTGCCACGAACCGTCTGACGGATTGCGACGCTCGATTTTCGCGTACTTGTCGGCGTCGATAGCGGCACAGAAGTCACAGTCGAAGTTTCCGTAGACAGCCGCACCCCTGAGAAGCTGGATGTCCCGGTTTGTGAAGGTTGCTCCAGGCGCAGCCGGGAATGTATCGCCCCGCGACCAAGTGGGATCCGCCGCCCACCCTCGCTCGAAGTAACACGGTTCTGGTGGGATACCGCACGATCCGCCGGACTTGACTTCAAGCTGACCGGCCGGAATCTTCGAGAAACCGTAGGTTCCGTCAGCCGCGGTCACTGTCGTCGCCACGGTCTTCGGGAACTGCGATGAATCATCTGAGTCGCGCACGACTCGCACGCTGTACCCGGAGAGCGCTGCACCAGCGGAGTTGGTAACAGTACCACTCACTGCCACACCGGCTGCGAGCGTCACGTTGTGCGTGACATCCCACAATGAATCTGAAACCTGCACCGATGCCGAGACGTTGACGTAGTTCGATGAACTCGGCGTACTGACGTTGATCGTGGCTGCCCCGCTGGACACCCCGGAGAGCGAATAGTTGCCATCGGCGTCAGTGACCGTAGAGCGGGTGCCACTGGAGACCGTGACCTCACCCGCAGTAGCGCTCCGTACGCCTCCCATTACGATGTGCCCGGACACCCTTCCAGCACGCGGCATCACTACATCGTGCGTGAATGTTTGAGTCGAGTCATTGATCAGTACATGGGCACTGCTGGGGTACTTGACGGACCGATAGTCCACGCCGCCGATGTACTCGAAGCTGAGAACCCAGTACGCGCTGTAAAGGTCGCGGATCTCGTAGTAGCCGTCCGCGTCTGTGAGAACGCTTCTCACGTCGTAAGGTGTGCAAGCGATGCGGTCATAGCAGCGGCCGTAGTTGACCCGCACTTCACCGGCTCCAGCAAACCCTTCGGTGCCGAGGGACACCCTGCCGGTGACAACACCGGCAACAGGCATGAGCTGTTCGATCCCGTCAATATCGGCTGAGACAATGATCTTCGCTGCCGGGGGTCCAAATTCCTCTTGGTGGCCGTTCCACCAGATGCTCATGTGGTCAGCCCGGTAGGAACTGAACCTGAGGTGGTACGTCCCTGCCCGCACGCCGGTGATCGTGAACTTGCCGCTCGAGTCCGTCAGGTCGTACACGATGCGCGAACTGCTCTGATACAACTCCGCGAGTACCTCGCTCGCCCCCGCAACACCGCCCGATGTCCCAGCAAGGCTCACGGTGCCGCTCACACTGTAGGTAGGTGTTGGTTCCGCAGCGTGGGCAGTGGCCGTGCCCGTGACGATGACGAGCGCGGTGACGGTCAGGGCGATCCACCGAGCGATTCGTGATGCAGGCACGGCGGCTATCCAGTCTGAGTGTCTTCGGGCACTCTTTCGCGAGAGATTATCAGCCCTGAGGCACGCCGGAACAGAACCGCGTCCGGGGGTCAGAGTTGCCCCGCGCGCTCAGCTAATCGCGAGGCCGAAGAACTGCCAGGCCGCGCCCGCCTCGTGCTCCGGAGCATCCGCCACCGGCCTATCGATCGTGACCGCGGAGGTGGCGACCCGCTTCGCGTACTGAAAGCTCACGCTCGCCGTGAACTCGTCGTCTGCGGCGGTATAGCGGCCCTGGAGTCCGGCGGAGACGAGGTTCCACGGGCGCACGTTGGACTGCGACGTGGCCAGACCCGTGTCGGGCACGAACTGCGGGTAGTCGTAATCGAAGCTCGCCGCGGCATCCAGCCGGACTGAGAAGGTATCGACGGCGACGGTCGAGCTCGCGAGGTCGATCTGCAGGAGCCGCTGAAAGCCTGTCGCGCGCTCCCCCGTGTGCGTGCGGAACTCCTGGTAGTCGGCGAGCAGTTCGACGACGTCGTGGCCCTCGATGCCGCCCGCGTTCTCGGTGCGGATCTGGCCGATGCCGTGGAAGTGACCCGACAGCACGATGCCGACATTGCGGTTGGGCGCGATGACGCGGTCCCAGAGCTGTTGGCCGCGCGACAGCCAACGCGAGTTGGCCGAGCGGTGCGCGCCCTCGATGTCGGTCTTCGGCGTCACGTGCTCGTGGGTGGAGATGATGACGTTGTAGCTCTTGTGGCTGGTCACGACCCGCGACGCCCAGGCGATCTCGCGCTCACCGTAGGCGTACGGTAGCGACAGCATCAGAAAGCGAGCACCGGCCTTCTCGAACGTCGAGAAGTTGGCGGTGTTGTCGTCGGGCGCGATCGATCCACCGTAGGTCGGGCTCGACGCGTAGCGCGACGGCGGAAAGTACTCGTTGAACAGGGTGTCGTCGACGCCACGCTTGTTGTCATGGTTGCCGGGCAGCACGCTGTTGGGCACGCCCGCGTCATCCAGAATCGCCTGGATCTTCGACGCGCGCTCGAACTCGACTGTCGCGCGCGCGGCGTTCTGCGCCGGGTCGACCCAGTTCTGCACGAGGTCGCCGGTGTGGGTGGCGAAGGCGATCTTGCGCGGCTCGGCGTTGTCGGCGATCCAGCTCACGAGCTCCGCGTAGACCTCGGGGTAGCTCTCGGAGAGGTACTGCGTGTCGGTGATGTGTGACACGGCGAGGTCGTAGTCGGCGGGATGCTGCAGCACGCCGTCGGGGTCGGTCGCGAGCCGTGGCGTGGTGCGGGGTCCGTCCTGCGCGAGCAGGGTCACCCGGCCGTCAATGATCTCGCCGCCCTCGAGCACACCCGCGAGCTGGAACGTGTCGCCGCTGCCCGCGTCGAGCAGTCGCCACGCGCTGCCGGTCCAGACGGAGAGCTGCACCTCGTTGCCGCCGGTGGACGAGCCGGTCCAGCGCACGGTCGAGCCTGCCTCGAGGTCCGCAGCGTCGAGCACGAGGCGCTGGTACGGGTAGTCGTAGCCGTCCGCGGTGGCGGGGCGGCTGGACCGGGTCTCGCGATCCCCGCGGAGAGTCGTGAGTGGGCCCGCGCTCACACCCGACCAGGTGCCGAGCACCCGGACGGTGTCGCCGTCGACGAGGGCGGGTGCATCCACCTCGCGCTTCGGGATGCTCACGGAACCCTCGACCCGGAGCGTCGGGTCGACCCAGTCGCGCTCGTCGATCGCACCGGGAGTGGCTTCAGCCGTGACGAAGTCGTCGGCGTCGACTCCGGTGAAACGGGTGCGCTGAAAGGTCTCGGCGAGCATGCGGTCGGGCTGGTAGGTCGTGAGCGCCGCGCCCTTGGTGCACGGGCTCGAGACCACATTGGGCGCATCCATCTCGTTGGCCGCGTAGATGCCGACGCTGTCGACGCGGCCGCCGCGCGCGTCGGCGAGCCAGACACCAGCGCCGAGCATGTTGAGGGCGTGCGGGTAGGTGGCGTTGGAGGCACTCGCGAGCGGCGTGCCGGCGCGGGCGGCAATCCAGGCGGCGCCCGGTTCGAGCACTGTGCCGTCGGCGACGACGACCTGCGGCGTGCGACCGCGGATGCCACTGGCCTCGCAGCGGCGCAGGGTCCAGCCACTGATGTCGACGCTGGCGGTGCCGTAGTTCGCGATCTCGATGTAGTTGCGCTGGTCGACACCCGCGGGCAGTTGCGCGAGCGCTGGGTCGGTCGCGACCTCGCTGATCGCGACTCCCCTCGCCCCGTAGGCGAAGGGCTGGTCGGCGAGCGCGTACGAGCGGGTGCGGTTGGATGCAGCGGGCGTGCGCGGGGCGACGATCCAGCCGGTGGCGGTGCGCTGGTACGACTCGGCCGCAACGAAGTCCACCGCGGCCTCGAGCTTCTCGTCGCCCTGGCAGGCGCTGTCGGAGTAGGAGGTCACTGCGACCCGGTCGGCGAGCGCCCCGTCGGCGGTGCGGATCAGCACCCCGCTCTCCACGTCGCCGAACTCCCCGTCGTAGCGTGCGTCGGCTCGGCGCGGGTAGCCGTGGCCCGCGAGCAGGTACCGCTCTCCCGGTGCGAGCACGGTTCCCGCGGCGATGGTCGTTAGGCGGTCGGAGGGGTTGAGCCGCCCGCGGGCGTCGCAGCGGTAGAGCTCCCATCCGCTCATGTCGACCGTGGCCGCTGACGAGTTCACGACCTCGACGAACTCGTCGTCTGTCGCGGCCGGGCCGGACGACGCGAACTCGTCGATGAGCACGCCGGCCTGTGCCGGGTTAGTGCCGCGCGCGTTCGCGGCTCGCAGTGTCATCGGAGCTATCACGAAGTCGCGGGCCGGATCTCCCGTCGCCGCAACACGCTGCCAGCTCTCGTCAAAGGCGAAGGCGAGGCGGTTGGGCAGGTTGCCGGTGGTGCTGCACTCGCTCTGGGTCGGCCACGGCTCGTTCGGGTAGACGGCGACGGAGTCGGCACGGTCGCCCTTCGGGGTGGCGAGGTAGAGACCGAATCCCAGCGGCGAGAAGGGCTGGGTGATGGAGGCGTCGCCATCCATCCCGACCTTGCTGACCGTGTAGATCTCGCCGGGCTCGAGCACGACGCCGCTCAACTCGCCCTCGGTGCGACCCAGGTTGCTGCGGAGCCCCTGCTCACTGCAGCGGTAGACGCTCCAGCCGGTGAGGTCGACTGCAGCGTCGCCCCAGTTGCGCAGCTCGAAGAACGAGTCGGATTCCGAGCGGCTGCCGCCGTTCGCGAACTCGTTGATGAGAACCGTGCCGGTCGAGGAGGCAGCTGCGGGGGCGGCGTGCGCTGGAGTCACCCCCGCGGTCACGAGAACAAGAACGAACAGGATGGCAATCCAGGGCCGCATCACCCCTCAAGGCTCGACGACCCCGGTGTCGAGCCGGTGGCCGCTCGGTGCCGGGGTCGTGAACTCCGGGTGCGCTACGGGATCGTGTACTCCGGTGTCGCGAAGGTCGTCGTCAGGTATCCGGGTCGACGCGCTGTGAAGACCGCGTAGACAATTCCGGGGCCGTCCGCCGTGTAGGTGTAGGTACGGCCCGTCTCACCCCAGACCGCTACCCCGTTGTGGAACCACTGCACCGTCACGGTGAAGCCCGGTGTCACAGTGCCCAGGTTGGCCGTGAGGGTGTCGGGGGTGGTCAGCACGATGGCGGTGGATGCCGCGCTCGACGCCGTCGCCGCAGCACCCGGGTCGACCTGCACCGTCGCGCTGTCGATGACGCGCGGCAGGTAGTTCGCCTTGGTCGCCGTGACGCGTACGAACAGCATGCGTCCCGCGAGCTCGGGAGTCGGCGTCAGGCTCGCGGCATTCGCTCCGGGAATCCTCACCTGCGCGCCCGCGTCGAGGTAGTACCACGCGTAGGAGTAGCTGAGCCCGGGTGTTGTCCAGGTGCCGGGGGTCGCCGTGATCTTCGTGCCGACGCTCGCGATATCGCCGACGCTCGGAAGCACGCTCGGTACCGAGATCGCTCGCGCGACCTTGCCCGTCATCGTGAAGGTCTTCTCGCCCGGCGCATAGCCTGCGGCGATCTTCGTCACGGTGACCGAGATGACGGATCCCGCATCCGCGTCGGTGAACGAGTAGGTGTGGTAGCTCGTGTCGGCGTCGGCGATGGTCTTGCCATTGCGCTTCCAGATGTACCGCGTGGTCGTGGCCACGAGGTCCCAGTTGCTGTTCTGCCCCAGTATGGCTCCGCCGAAGGATTCCGCGGTCGTCACGGGTGTGCCCGAGCCGATCCAGGTGGCGGCACGACCGGACTTCGCCGTCACCTCCTTCTCCGCCGAGTAGTAGCCGATCGCACTCGCCCTGACCGTCACGGTGATCTTCTGGCCCGGGTAGGGGGTCGTGGTGAACCACTGCCCCGCAGTGCCGGGTACGTCCGTGGCGAGCCCCGTCGCGCGGTCGATGATGTGCCAGGTGACCTGCGTCGAGACGGCGGTCGTGCTCCAAGTGCCGGTACTGACCTTGACCTTGGCCCCGGAGGTCGACACGACCGGCGAAGAGCGCAGCACGAGGTCGGTCTGCGAGATGGCGAAGGTCGTCGCCGTCGCGAATGCCGGTGCATAGCCGGGCTTGTTCGCTGTGACGCGCAGGGTCAGAGTCTGCCCGGCATCGAGGCCGACCGGCGTGTAGGTGGTCGTCGTGGCGATGGGCGTGGTTCCCGCGCCCCGCAACCAGGCGTAGCTGTAGGTGTAGCCGGTGCCAGCCCACGATCCGACGTGGCCGACGAGGGTGTTTCCGACGACCGGGGTTCCGGTGATGCCCGGGCTCGACACGAGCGCGGGCGCGGCACCGCGCTCGACGACCGTTGCCGTCGATGCGGTGAAGCTCACCGGCTTGAGTCCGACCCGGTGACCGGTGACAGTCACGCGCACAGTTTTTCCGAGCTGCGCGGCGGTCGGGGTGAAGCTCGGCGCTGTGGCACCAGGGATCGCCGTGAACTTCGATCCCGAACCCGCCGACCACTGGTAGCTGCGGCTCGTCGCTGGCAGGGCGAAGATGCCCGGTGTCGCGTTGAGAGCGTGCCCGACGCGCACGTCGCCCTCGGGGAGCTGGATGCTGCCCGCACTCGCCACACTGAGGGAGGCAAGGTAGGGGCCCCAGGTCGAGGTGTACTCGTCGATATAGCCGAGGCGGGAATGGTTGATCTCCACCTGCGGCGTGTGCCCGCCGGTCTCGCTCACCGGGATCGAGGTGAGCGTCGGGCCGGAGCCGAGGTTCCACAGGATGTCGGTGGTCTCGTCGTAGTACGACCACTGGTAGTTCTTGGTGGTGGCTCCCTGCGCCATGACCGGCGCGGTTACCACCCACTTCGATCCCGACTTCTTGATCGAGCCCGCGGTCTTCACCGTGAGATTGCCTTCTGCAACCGCTCCGAGGCTCACCTCGTTGGTGGAGGTCTGGTAGCCCGGCTTGGTCCCGGTCACGATCGCGGCGATCGTGAGCCCGTAGTACGCCTCGGCAACCGTGTAGGTCTTCTTGGTCGCGCCCGGGATCTTCTTCCACCCGCCGGAGTAGTACTCCCACGAATAGGTAGTCGTGACGCCCGGTACGTTCCAGGTAGTGGGGGTCACATTGGTGAGGGTCCTGCCCACCGAGACGAGACCGTCGACGATGACAGAGCTCTCGAGCGAGGGCTCGCTGTGCGGCAGGACGAGTGCCGGGGGTGTCGTGAACGAGGTGTCGGTGAATCCAGCCGACCGCGCTTTCACGACGACCCGGATGTT
>Ga0247817_10000616_pt1 | contig 19119 bp, 16 predicted proteins | sample UWRJL212509R1_FD_178010 | JGI IMG/M metagenome (GOLD analysis project Ga0247817, IMG submission 178010) | Plant litter microbial communities from Arlington Agricultural Research Station in Wisconsin, United States - UWRJ-L212-509R-1 | ecosystem: Environmental > Terrestrial > Plant litter >...
CGCCGTGTCGAGCCCGTCATTGATATGGTCGAAGTTATTGGTCTCGAGCAGGACCGGTCGGGGATCTCCTCTCCCCATCTGATCCACTGAGTTCTTCCACCCGCCATCTGTCATCTATCGACGCGGGGTTCTTTACGTTATCCATCGTGGGGGTTCGCTGGAGGCATATTGGACAGAACGTACCGATTTCCTGAAAATCCTGCGCCGTCGATCACCGGAGGTTGGATTTGTCCGTAGTGGTTCTCATTGATCAATGGTGTTCCCGTTCCTGACCTGACCTCGGAAAACCACAAGACCCCTCATAGGCGGACATCATGCTGGAGTGACGTAATAATTGGCGGCAGCACCAAAAAGGCGGGATTCCTCTCAGCGCGCACCCTGAGTGAGCTTCAATCCAAATCTTGCGTAGCGATCAAACGGGGTCGACGGTATCGCTCGGCCTGTTGAAATGGGACGCACGGATTAGCAAAGATTGCTTTAAGATAAGAGGTAAGGTCTCGGGGAAACGCGGGGCAGGGAATGGGAGCCGATCCCACAGCAAGTCGCATCGTTCGCCTCGGTGGGTAACTCACACGATCTCGCATGCATGCCATAGGTCGAAACTACCAATATCTACGCCTTCGGGGGAAAAAAGGTGCCCAAATTGGCTCTGCAACGGTTCTCCCGTGTTATTACCCCTCGCCAGAGTCACGGTTGGTCTGATCCAAGCAAGGCACAGGTCCGGTGCGTAGATCGAACTGGGACTCCCTAGTGCGAGATCCATCCAAATACCAACGAGCGCCCGGATCTAATCTGCCTCTCCTTCAGTCCAATACTCGATCCAACAACGGAGGACGGCGGTTCTAGCCATCGGCCGCGTCACGGCATCATTGCGTCATACATATGCCGCTAAATGACCTTGACTCAATACGCCTGGAGGTAGATATGCCGCGATGCCATATGCCGGGCGGATATCATTATCTGTCAAGGTGCTCATCTCCAAGCAAGACCTCAATAATCCCGCTAGATGCCCTCGAGATTTGCACTTAAGCGCGTTGTCGCAGGAGTGAACGGATCAAGCCGTGTGGCTGTAAGGGCCGCATCGACTACAACGCCCCCATTGCGTCCCTATTCCGGCGCTCAGCAGCCAAGACGCGCGGTATCCACGACCTCTTCATCGAAGGCAAAAGTCTCACCAACGGAGAAGATCAAGGTACGTCAACTGTAGTGAACCGATGTGAACCTGGAACAACTGTCGATGCCTAACCTTCCAGAACGCCGAGAACCTTGGCGGCGCCTTCTCAAAGCTAGGGACCAACCAGTTCAGACTCCACGAATGCCCAGACCTCTCCGGCAAAGGGGGCGTTGTCACGGGCGGGAGCCAAGGAATTGGCTTCGGCGTAGCCTACACGCTTCTTAAGCATGACATCGCCAAGCTTTACATCATCTCTGTCTCAAGGACGTCATCGATGGAGCCAAGGAGACTATCGCAAAAGAGCTCGGAAAAGATAAGGCGGACCGCATCATCTGGATGCAATGCGATCTCAGCGACTGGCGACGGACTAAGGAGGTGGCCGAGGCAATCGGGAACGGCACGGACCGGCTTGACATCCTGGTCAACAATAGCGGTCGCGGAATCATGACCGCCCAGCTGACCGACTATGGCGTCGATAGGCACATGGCCGTGAACCACATGGGCCACATGGTACTGACGAGCTATTTGCTGCCGCTGATGAAGAAGACCGCCGAGCAGGGGAACATTGTGCGAATCAGCAACCAATCCAGCAATGCGCACAAGGGCGCGCCCAGGGACACCAAGTTCGCAAGTGTCGACGAAATAAACCAAGACACTGGTCCAAATGGGCAGTATGGCCGGAGCAAACTGGCGGGCCTTCTCTACACGAGATACCTCGACCGCAACGTCATCAAGAAGGGACATCCCAACGTGCTCATGAACGCCACTCACCCTGGATTCGTGAGCACCAAGCAGAGCACCCATGACATTCACGAGCCGTAGGTTGCTATACCCCCGACCACCAGAGCGACTTGTGAAATTACGAGCTGACATGTTGCGCAGATATCCCATCCTGGGCTATGGCATGTCGTACGCGATGGAGCCGCTCAAGAAGAGTCAGTTCGAAGGGGCCGTGCCGACCGTGTACGCTGTAACGGTAACGAAGAACTCTGGCCAGTTCATCTGCGCCTCGGCCACCTCCAAGGAAGCGAGCGAAATGGCGCAGAGCGACGAGTTGATGGAGAATCTAATGGCGTTGACTAGGGATCTGGTGAGTGAGAAGACGAGGAGAGAGGCGGTTGTTTCTATCTAGGCAATGTCGCGTCGCCGGACCTTGGATGGGGGCTAGGTGAACAACAGGAGGGTTTGTGAGAGCGGCTGTTATCTGAGGCATGAAAATATCAAGAATCTGTAAGCTTGGTCATCCATCCATCGCGTGACTGTCGTGCAAATGCGGCAGCCAAGCGTCGGGAGGGAGAGAGACCCTCAGCAGCAAGGGATGGAAGCGGCGGCCATTTACCCCAGAATGGAAGAGACTACCTCAAGGTACGCAAGGCGCTGAAAACCGGGAAAACCACCGGGATGGAATTTTTGCATTTTTGGGGTGGGAGGAGGCGCTCTGTCACATTTTTGCTACGCAAGATTGGAAATTGGCTCGTCAATGGGACGGACAGAGAGGCAGAGATGGTGTTCGGTGCTGAGGGAAACCTCCTGGGAGGAAATAACGCATGCGCGAGCGATCGTGTATATTGTGGTTGGTAGCACCTAGACCTGAATCATCGGGAGGCAGTTGGGAAGACGTGTATCATTAGCTCAAGAGATCTTGTAACCGATTAGATGTGAAACAAGAAAAGGATGGCCACAAGGCCTAGCAATGGAATCACTAGTCTCCTTCCTCAATACCTGCTACAATTATGTGAACACGCAGCTGCGAATGTATTCGGTACAGTATCCCTTAAGCTGCGACGCTCAAGTGTTTAGATCTCTGATAACTGGACTGAACACGTGGCACCCACCGCAGTGTTTAAAGTGTCGTCATTGTCTGGCCCGTGCCTGGGATCCCCATTAATTAAGTGGCTCTGCACCGTGTGGGGATTACGGCCCATCATCTCCACAGTTGACATCGTTACGTCTCAACAGCAGGGCTCGCTCGTATCGAGTTTGACGCGTCATTGAACCCCACAACCGCTCGCAGCATCTCTAAGGTACCTGCCCCGATCGTAACCGAAACTAGGACCCATCTACTTTATTTACCATACATTATCTACCTCCGAGCCTCTCGGATAACCTTTTCAATCTGTTGTCGAGGTCGCCCTTGCGGCATGTGCAGAGCCCAGCAAGTTTCAGACTTGATGCCGTCGTCTCAGAGCTTCACAAAAAGTACGTCAATGACTACGATGGGCAGGTCTCTGGGAGGCGACGCTCCCGAAGATAAGCATGCCTCTGGCCCTCCTAGAGCGCGTCAGGGTTGGCCTCGAGGGGAATAAGATCATCTGGTGTCTTGACCCGGACCTAGCGCCCTCACTCCTATCCCCCATCCCAAACCCCGACCCCGGCACCACGCACACCCCCCGTAGCTTCTAACAACTTCTTACAATACCACATATCCAGCGCCTCCCTCTATAGCATACGTAGCACCCCTCGCTCGTCATCTCGGCGATTCTGATGTTACTCGATCTCTATATTCGTATCCTCTTCCCTCTTAGGCCTATACTGTTCCACATCATATCGTCCGCAGACATATGGCCACGACTCAACCGCCTAACCCAATTTCACATACAAAGGCTACGTCCGCCTATACAGTCTCCGCCGTAACGACCTTGTCCGGGAATACCGTCTTAAATCACACCAGCTGCATTAAATATGTGTTGTCTTGCCTCAGATCCCCTAAATATCCAGAGTTACTAAGTGCCGGACCAACGATTCTCCCCTTCGGGCCACCTAATCTTTCCTGATTGTCTGATACAGGTCTTGCAACGAGCAGAGTAACACACTCCCAAACTATAGACTTACAATTTGGACCGCCAAGCCAAACTGGAATCATAATATCGCCGACACGTGTATCTACAGGTCCGATGCCGTAACGAAGATAGCCCGGAATAGCTTCGCCCTCAAATGGTTCCAAAGCAAAAAGACAGAACCTCTGGAGAAGAAACTCAAGGCCTTTAAGGTTGTTGAGCTTAAAGACATGGTTTGGGTCTCTTGGGACTGGGAGGGCTTTGTGATACTCTTCTAGGCATTCATCCCAATCGCGGTGCTCTGGCGGGTTGTTGATATCGAAGTCAAAACATAAACAAATCCCTCGAATCAATTCGGAGAGTATTAGGAGAGATCGGGTCAACTCAATAGATGGCGGGAAAAGGTCGTTCAAGATTTGTCTCGCTCTCTTACGCGATTCTTCGTCGTCGTCGTCGTCGCGAAGTGGTCTATCGGCGCATGTTCTCGCAAAGACCACTCTCCGACCGCTCGAGCTCCCGGGCGAACCATCCCAGCTGATTCTCAGGGTCCCCCGTTGGTATGTCAGGTTTGTCAGGGGGGAATACGGGAAGTCGTCAAGAGACTGAAAGTTCGGGTAGGATTCTTAAATTAGAGTAAAAGCTTCGTCTAGACTTTGACCAATCGGGCACCCATAAGGGATAGGAGGGGTCTTCGACAGCGGTGACGGGGCCAAATTCGAAAAGGTAAAGCAGCAGTTGGAGGTTGGTATTGTCGTCACCTACCTCCAAACAAAACAAAGCAGCTTGTCGAAACTACTCAGTCCAGTGCCTCGTGTAGTCCATATCAAATCGGTTACCTGCGGGAAGGAGTCCGAATAGAGCGGCAATACGATCTCTTAGGTCAGCACATTCCGATTCATAAAATGTCCATAAAAGGCCCAACATGCTTAACTCGGCTTTCGTCTCGTATAAAACACGCAAGAAATTCGTCTGGTAGGTTGAGGCGTAGCAATCATTAAACGTCGACATGATCCATGAAGCTTCCCTTAGAGGAATTCTAAAGTCACCGCAGCGCAGGAAAGCCTGATGGGCAAGACATGCCTGACTGGTAGCCTATCGTGACGATCGCGAAAAGCCTGTTGAAAGAGTAGGAGAGTATTCTAAACTAGGCCGTCGCCGAGGCCCAACCATATCTGAACCGCTTCTGCTCGCTCGTAAACGCTGCCCATCATGGGAATCTGCTACGCTTTCTCTATGTCGTCGTCTTGGTTGAGACATAGAGCGTCAATCCATAAGAACTGTTTCGTATCGGGGGCTCGGAACTCCCGGAGAAGTGTGTCAACGTTGGGGTTGATCCTCAGGAATGAACTGTCCTGGCCGTCTTGCCATATTTCCAGTGTATGTGAGAATGAACGACAGTCACCCCAGACGTAGGAAATGGCGTAATAGGCCGGAGATTGTCCTTGGCGGGGACGTTGAATGATTTTGCAGCTGAGCGGGGCATCTTTGTACGCTACAGCATCGAGAACCACAAGTCTAATGGAGTTGGGATCTAAAAGAGCCTCATAATAGTAGAGGTTAGAGGGGCTGCTCGGTGTCGGCACGGTTATTGGGATGTACTGGTGGCACGGAAGTTTGGGACTCTCGCATGGTAAAGGAGCAATTGAGAATAAGCAGACTTTTCCGAACGTCCGTTAAAAAAAAGAGGACGTGGGGATTATAACAGGGTGTCAAATGTCGGCCACGATGGTTAGCTAGAAAAGTAGGGCTGTCACCATTCCTTTCATTGGTCAGGCCTGCAGGCCTGCAGGCGGCTGGTCACCTCTCCACGAACAGGAATTACCAAGTGAGAATTTGGTTTAACCGCCGGAACCGCAGCCGTTACCTCCATTCACAGCACTTATCACACGTCCAACTTCTCCAGTACTGATACACGAAATTGGCCCGAACAGTCGATTGAGCAGCGGATATCCACTCCGTCACATCTTAGCACTACACGGCGGAGAGATATCATTCAGACGAAGTCTTGCGCACAGAGGCATTGCCCGCTTGCTCTACAGCGGGGTAGGGTTTGTTCAGAGGATCCAGCGATCTACCGCCTCTGAAGAACACAGCAGCGCAGTTACTATGTGAGGTAGATCATCTGATACTGCGGAAACGCCAGTCTAGTACCGGTATATCACACTGAACAGTAGTGGGCCCTTTGATTCTAACCCCCTCTGTAGTGTGAACTCGCCGTTCGCTTGTATTCGCCGTTTGCTTATCACGCACGTTACATGAATTCCAAATTTCTCCGGGGCCGCTGCGTATGTCCTGCATGACTTGCAGCCGCCGACTACTTCCTCTTTCCTCCCACAGTTCCTCACCTGCAAGGCCGGACCAGCCGGGGCTGGATCAGTCTTGGCCAGCTCGGCAAGCTCCGCCACGTTCTTAGGGATGAAGAGTAAGCTGGCAAGTCATTGTCGCCACGACATTCGGGTTGATCGTGGTCCCAAACCCCCCGCCCCCTACAACCCACCCTGCTCCCCTTCTTGGCCATATTTTGGTTACCGCTGCCTGGTCCCTTTTTTTGGGCCTTTCTGTGGTCAGTACCAGGCGCTCCTAACCAGCGATATTACCTCCTGGGATACGTCGAAGGCCAACAGTAGACAGCTCGGGTGCTTGCTAACCTTAAGCACCGTAGGCCGCGAAGTTGTACTCGTCGGTACGGTGCTGACAGCGTGTAGCGGTAGTGTACTTTGTCAGAAGCACGGCACTCTTGGTTGCAATGGTGTGATTGTATTGCTTGTTCTCTGGCTCTCTGGCTCTGCCAGAGAGTCTCTATTATAGTTAAGAATAGTGGCAAATAGTGTGGCAACTGTGGTCCACACCAGATGAACCGACTTCGTTAGTTCAGCTCCCATGAGCTCCTTTCAGCTCTGCTAAGCTCTATTCAGCTCTGTTACCCATACCTCCATGGTGTTCTAGGCTCTGCCCAGAACCCCCTTCTCTCTGACATACTTCAGCGCCTTTTAGGCAGGTGTGTGCGCATAGCGGACCTGCATCATCGAGGATGAGAATGTGTGTTATCGCCGCCGGCGGTAGTAAGTAGGACCTGAGGAATATGACTGCTGATATTTAAGCAGGTTTTGGGGCTCTATCTGTCTGAATATGGTATTCTCCTGGATCTGAAGGTGTTGCCTTGGGGCTTGTTCCCTGATGAAAGATGAAGATCATGATGTGGGAGTTGTTAAGACTGCACGACAGGTAGTGTAAGTACGAAGCTATGAAACAATTTTTGCCTGACTTATAATGCTATGTGGGTGCTGTGATCGTGTATTGTGTCGAATAAAGAACCCTTAAGACTGTGAGGTAAAAAATGGATACTTCGCTTGCGGTGACAATTGAGTCATAATACGTGCCTTCAGAGTCTGACCTCAACCATTTCATATGGCCAGCTCTCCGGCGAACCTGACGGCAGAACGTCGAATCGAAGCCTCAGATCCATCAGTCCTTCTACATACGTTTCCTCCAGCCCGTTGCGATTCAGGTACAGCGCCGAGCCCCCAAGAAATGTGTAGATCCTTTTGCCTTCAAGACTTTCCACATTATGCCATTTATTACCACTAATCCCAATACGCCCCCCCTTAGTGACGAAGAGCCTCCGACCATTTGCGAGACTCCCGATATTCAACACTGTCGATGATTCGATGTATCCGGATTCCATTAGAAAAGCAGGCCTACCAGCAAAAATGACGCGCAACAGCACTTTCGGTAAGTCCTTGATGTCAAAGCTGGGATCCAAGTATGATCCAATTTTATACTCCACATATTTGGCGAAAGAGGTGAAGTCGACCGATCGTGCATCTTCGCTGTGTAAAATGACCAGGGGAAAGACCTTCTTCACTGTATCAAGGCAGCGCGCCATTAGACGGACCGTCTGTTGTGACATCTGCAGGAAAGTAAATCGTTCTCGGTTCATGAAGCTGGCCCTCGGTGGTGATGAGCTTGGAAAACTGAACTGCTCTTCTTGTGCCAACAGGCCGTCCCTCTGCTGTATCGCCGCGGCTTTCGGAAAAATAAACTCTTCACCGAGCATTTGAAATACTGAGCGGCCGGCACAGGGTAGCCAAGCTTCCCTCGGCTGGAAGTCCTCAATCGCTGGCGCGTATAGGGGCCATCGAAGGTCAAAAGCCATGGCTTTGTCGGTCTTTTGTGCCATGTAGTGGGGGTGCCGGTATCTGTGCCGCTGCAACCCGCGCGTACTGCACACTGGAACAAGCGCCGTGCTGCGGCGGCGGCAGCAGCAGCAGCCAGGCTAAGACAGGAACACCATGATATTGAACCCAAAATCGGCGAGCTGAGCGCATACGAAAAGCCGGTCGAGCTGACGGGGTGAAGCGTGGTCTCTCGTTCCTTAGCGTCGACGGGATGGGGGCAGAGCATATTATCATGATAAGCAGCTCAGCGCCAAGACGAGAGGCAGCGCCATGACGCGCCATTAGGCGCGGTCCATGTGTGGCGAGAAGGCGAGAAAGCGGCACACGTGTGGTGGAAGTGGCCTTGCTCAGCAGGAAGTGGAAACCGAAGGCGGCCAACTTGGTATAATCCTGTCGTTAGACAGCTATACGAGATCCCCACTGCGTTCCTGAGGGGTCTTTCAAAACTAGTACTTTTGCTCGCACTTGCGGGGCATGCTTGGGCTTGGAAAGAGGCGCTCCACCGATGAACGTCTAGCATTTCTATTAGTCGATCGTTTTCGCACACAGGAAGACTGCCGAGAGTTGTCAAATTACATAAGCCTCTGAATCGATGGCGATTGGGCTCAGCCCAGCCGACTGGGCAACGGCCTTGGCGCGCTAGAGGGCACTCTGAAGGTGCTGGGCGTCCTCATCGCTCTGCGAATGCAACACACTTTGCACTCCCTGAATTACGCCTTTGTGGTTGATACACATGATATTTGACAAGAGTAGCACGTCCATGAACACCTAATATCCCGTCCCGTCACGGGTAAGATGCGTCTCTGGTGGTTTGTGTGTTGGCGGGCGCACGGACTTTGACGTAATGCATGTTGGAGAGGGATAACTCTGCCCGAGTGCCCCCCTCCTTTCTAGGCAGCAGCGACAGCTTAATCCCCAATATTGGAGGGTGCTCGGTGGTTCCAGCTCTCCAAACCGTTCAAACTCCTCAACCATCGCAACATTCGACCCTTGTAGGGGGAACAGCATGGCAACCCAGAATTCTGCTCCATCGCTTCCGCCACCTCCAGGCCCCGGCCAGTTCTTCCTCAGAACGCAGAGCCTGCCTGGCGCGGCGGCTGGGCGCTTCGACGGCCTATACCTCCGCCAGTACAGCGTCGACGACATTGCGGTTGTGTTGACCCAAAGCCCTCCCAAGTTTCTCCGCGCGAATGTAGGCAACACTGAGACCAAAACCGGCATAAACTTCACGTCTTGGGCGCCGCAGCACGCGGGTCGCAAGTGGGGGCTCGTACTGCGCGACAATGATGGCGGCAAGGCAGGTGCGGCGCTTTGGAAGCGCGTTGAGATTTCTGAGGGAAGGAGCGATGAAAGCGTCAGGGTTATAGCTGTCGCTGGTGAGGGTAGTGATGAAGTAGCGGAAGCAAGAGAAGAGCTAAGGGGCGGAGAGAGGTGGGCGGGCTGGATGGTGTGTGAATGGTCGCTTGGCCATCCCCAGCTCTTTTGGGTTACCGATCAGTTGAGAGACCGCAAGCTACCGGATTTCAGTGAGAGAGTAAGAATCGTAAGGGAGGTAATCAGCAGTGTATAAAGACAGCAGATTTGTAAGAGATCACTACAATATTCCCACGGAACCCTTTTCTATCCACATATGACGGATACTAGTGGGTTCCCCAAGTGCCCCAAAACGAGGTAAAATACAAAGTTAAATAAAACCGGCGTCCTCTTTATCTTAAGTAGCCTAGTCAACTTTAAGGGGCTCACGCGGGAGGGCCAGCCCATATAACACTCTGCGTCTTAACTTGTGAAAGTCCAAGGGGTTGAATGCAAATGCATCATCCCGGTTCTGCTTGCTCACTTATGCTCCTTCGCTTCCGAGTGCGCACGCGAAGTTAGTACTTCCAGGGCTAAAGAAGACGTGGGGCCTGGGGAGTCTAGTGGCGCGAAATCCGACATTTTCTGCAGAAAGTACCTCTGTGTCATGACTGGAAGCCGGGATTGTAGCAGCCACGCCAAGGCTTCACAACTCTAGCCATTACGAAACTAACAGAGTCTACTGGGGCATTGCGCCGTCTAATTTACGGAGTAAGAAACGTAGAGACCTATACGGACATTATATGAACCAATTACCTAGTATAGACCCTGGTCTCGTGGACCCAACCCCGGATCCTTAAGGTTCGGGTTTAAATACCAACAAATAAGAATAGAACTGGTATTTACTGGAAAAGAATTTAAGCACGCACCATATCGGCTGTTGTGGCGCTGGCATGATGCCATTTACCCTCTCAATATGTAGTCTTGGATCGGCTAACAAATACAGCCTCCTATCCCGCCAGCCAAGGCTTCTATCAGCTGCAACGTCTTGTATTAACAGATACGCGATAAGCCCTGAGGAATCCCCAAACACAAATGCTACCAGATCTATTTCCCTCTGTACAAAAGTGCCCAGAGAAGCTGATCTACTTTACCGCTATCTTTTATACCCGCACCTGCTAGGCTTTCCAACCTCTCGATACAGTTCAATACTTTCTCGAGCCTGATTCGGTCGAGGTGGTCCTCACAAAAGCTTCCCAGAAACTCATCTGAAATAATGAAGGGGTTTGACTCGTAAGTACATTGAAGGTCCAACTTGAAACCAACGGTGCAGATAAATGTGATGCACGCCACCAAGAGAAATGTCTTGTTAACATTTTCCAGCGTTCCGGCTCCGGATTGAGAGATAGACTCGCTCTCTCTCTTGTCTCAAGAGGGTAGAATCGGAAGGCCCTCTAATCAGAGGGATAAAAAACAACGAATTCTCATATCGACACAAGGTCAAGAATCTTCGAAAGAAAGTGGTATATTGTTCAAGATCCATCTGAGGAACGAAACGCTCTGGAATAACTACATGCGCGAAAAAGAACAGGTCCCCATTTCTAACCAGAGCGGGCTTTACAGTACGACCATGCCGACAACCGGATCCAGGCCCAGTGGGCCCGTCCACGGAATCACTATATTGCAACCTTTTCCCAGGGTTAAATTGAGGCACCAGAAGCCCTACTATAGCCCAGCCCACCATGGTACTTTAGTCCGCTTTCGCCCCTCGTTCATCTTCCCCCTTTAGACACCACAGCCTATCCCGCACCTTGTAGTGCTCTTCCCTCACGCGGGCCGGCCCTTCCTCCTCCAACATATTTGGAATCCTTTCCATTACCCGAATCAAAGTCGGAGACACTCCAGACACCCAGAACTGGACCTTGTCCAGGAAGTACTGTCGTGCGATGAGGTAGACCTCTATCAGATAAGGCATCACATTATCGCGCCTGATGAGTTTGGACTCGAAGCGCATGAAATAGTCTTGGTTGTAGGGCAAGAATGGGCCCTCGCCGACGACGAAGTTGATATAGGCGTTTTTGGTTCCTGGGGTGCCAACGATCTCGATCAGGGGCTCACCAGTGTTGGGGTGGGCGGCCTGCTGGTATTTCTGGGTGATTTCCTCGAGGAATGCTTGCAGACGCCCTGGTTTTCGGGGCCGAGCGGGGGGTAGACGTCGAAGCCGCAGTCAACACCCATTGCTAGAGCAGATGAGCCGCAACTCGCGATGAACGAGATATTTGAAGAGAAGGATGGTTGATTGAGTAAACGCTAGGTAATATCACAGCCCCATAGACCCCCTCCGCCCCCTTTTCATGAAAAAGGAACCCCACCACCAACTCTGCCTACCCTCGTCATTCGCTAGCTGTAGGCCTCATGAGGGGGTCTTAGCGAATATCCACAGCAAGATGATTTATTGGTGCCAGCGCATCCCATCCCCGGGTCAGATTTGCATTTGGGAGTCACGCTTATCTATGGCTACTCATGTTAGTGTTTGTGTTACATAGCATGATGTAGTGCATTGATGAACTAAAAGAGCCACCAGAAGTTGGTACGTGCCCTGCTGGCACTAACAGCCTCCCTAAGAAGGCTTTATAGGACGTGATAATCCTAACTTTCCATCTTTGCCTACTGCCCATAACTTAATACAGTTGGAAGTCCCAATTGACCCGCAACAGTGAGTTCTCGAATGGAAAAGAGAAAACGGCAGGTACGTGGCGAGGAAAGCGGCCGTTACGTGCAGGGGGGCCTCTGTCCCAAAATTGGAACTTGTCCTTGCAACCATGCCGGCCCATTTATGGTCACGGCAAGTATAGCCGGGGCTCCCCTCGGCTCAAGCGGCCATCAGCGCGGCTCACCTCTTGCTCAGGATCTGCGACTAATATGGACTCCGCCAGAAAAAAAGTGTCGGGTGAGACTATACAGGTAGGTACCAATGTTGAAACTTGCTTACATATAGGATTTAATGGCTCCTGTTAAGCTTGCTTACCTTGATAGAGGGTTAATTGATAGTGAGCAATTGATGGGCAGAACAAAGGGTCCTTAAGGATGATCCTTAGCGGCAGCTGCATAGTCTCGGGTGGAATCGGGGTACAGTTAACTTGTTATCAACTTCTCCGCTAATTTGCGCGGGATTGAGATAGTGCCTCATCTGCCCATCTTATTCCCGTGCCCTACAACATATAAGGTGTGATTCACGCGAAACATAAGGCCCATCGGTCCAGCAGGTGGAACGCGAGTCGAGAGCGACAGCGACACGACAAAAAATGTTTGCCAGACATCTGTTTCTGTCGAAATATCTGACAGCTCAGAACCATTCAGTTTAGAACTTCGGTGGCTGCCTTCACCACGTGACGCCTCTCCTTAAAATCACGCATATATTATCGAAAGCCTGACGGCGATAGCCTTTGCACTCCCATAGCTCTATGAAATCGCTTCTCCACGTCCTCTCTCTGCCCCATCAGCTCGACGCGAGATGGAGACTAGCAGCGACGAAACAGTTCGCGATGCTAGCGGTATAATGTCGCAGCCCACCCGGAATCAACCGGGTGACCTCTGCGAATATTGCAAGGAGCTCGCAACCTACGACGGCTTGATGCAGATACAGAAGAAATGCATCTTCAAGCACGACACCGTACCGGCAGTCTTTCGCAAGGCCCAGGCTGACCGTCCCTGCCCTCTCTGCAAACTCATCGCCACCGGCATGACGAGTCCCAACTGCCGTGAGCAACACTCGGTCGTGCTTCGAGTACCAACTCTCGCGGGCCGCCGTCCGCCCGAGTATATTTGGAGAAACGTTGGAGTCGGCGCCGATTGCGGTGGCTCCGGGCAGAGCTGTGATGGCTGGGCCTCTAGACAACTGTTCCTTGTGACGAGTGATGGTAAGTACCTATTTATTGGTGCTTTCTGTTCTGTTTTTGGTTGGCGACTTGCTTGGTTAACCAAACCAACCACAGATGATCCTTCGCAGGGAGTGAGCGATTGTAAGAAACCTCTGAGCACCGCGAAGGGAGATCGACTCTTTTCTGAAATCCGCATACGGCTCGAAGCGTGTGAGAGAGACCATCCCCGTTGCGCCGAGCCCTTCCTTCCGTTCCTACCGGGCCGTGTAATTGACGTGAGCCCGGGTGTCCCTGGAGTTGATGCCCGGCTTGTCGTAACCGCAGAGGGCCAGCGTGCTAGATACATCTGTCTCAGTTACTGCTGGGGTGGGCCGCAAAAGATAACAACCACTCGCGCGTCATTGCCGTTCTTGAGCGGATCCATACCTGTCCATGAAACTGGAGTGACGATCCAAGACGCCATCGAGACCACCCGTAATCTCGGGATCCGATATCTGTGGATCGACGCATTGTGCATCGTCCAGGATGACGAGGAGAGCATCCAGGCCGATGTCAGCAATATGGCCTGCATCTATAGCAACGCTACGGTTGTCATCGCTGCGGTAAACACATCAAGCTCGAACCAGGGTTTCATGTACCACAACCGCAGTATGGACGCATCGTGGCACCAAGTCTTGACCGGGTACCGATTTCCCATCTCTCTTCCCTCAGGTCTCGTCGCCAACCTCGAGCTCAATTTCGAAACAAGGGTCGAACCTAACCAGGAGCCCCTCCACGCGCGAGCGTGGGCCGTGCAAGAGACCGTGCTGGCGCGCCGCAGGATCATCTTCACCACGTACGAGGTTTTTTTCGAGTGCCACTCCTCGTCGGTCGAGCTGCTGCGCAGCAGCTGTCTGTCGTACGGCTCCCTTCTCGCATCGTCTTCGCATCTTCGCTGGGCGAAGGCAGGCACGTCTTTTCCGCCGTTATCCAACTGGTCGGAAGAATTCAATCAGCTGCTTCGGCGGTACACAGAGTGCCGGCTGACGTACCCGGGTGACCGCTTGCGTGCGTTCCAGGGCATTAGTGACACGCTGGGAGCGCGTTGCGGGTCTAGGTTCAATTTTGGCATATTGACATCGTGGCCTGCGATGCTCACCTGGAGGGTGCAGCTCCTGACATTGTCACGGTCACCCAGGGCTCCGGGTTGGTCCTGGGGCTGTTTGGACGACGGTGTTATCTCCCACATCGTGATCCAGAGCGGTGGTGACACCGATTGTGGGGAAGGATATTCTGTTCCGCGTCACGGAGCCGATTGGGAGGAAGGATATTCTACTTCGCGTCTCGCCGACGATACAGATCCCTGGAAACTAATCGTTTCGGGAAGCATAATTCACGGCAAAGATTGGAAGGAGGACCATCCGCCCGTTTTCCCTGTTTTTGAGAAAAGCGTCGTTGAGTATGGGCGCGCCCGTCGGTTTCAGGATGTATATCATGGCTACATTGCGATAGATTCGTACTCCGTTTTCTCCAATCCTTGGAATAGGACTTATCTACGGCTATATGGCGGTAAGGAAACAGATGTGGCTCTCGTCCTGCAAAGGGTTGATTCTGGGAGCACGTACCGTAGGGCTGGCATATACTGGGGCCCAGTATTCAACAAAGCATGGGAAGCCAAGCAGTGGGAGGTCGCTTTGGTTTGAGGAGGGCTCTATATCACTTCGCGAGGCAGATATCAATAGTCTCGATAACTTCAACTCACCTGGTCGACGGCGAGTCAGCAGCGCTTCAAGCGTCCTCCGTAAAGCCGAGCATCGCTGCGTTGAACTTCCCATGCCCCTCCCAGAACATCCAGTGTCCTGACTCGAAATCCAAGAATTTTGCCTCTCCCGAAACACTCTCTGCGTTCTCTCGCAATCCTGCCGCCGTGAAGCAGCCGCTCCTTTTGCTGAGAACGACCAGGGCTGGGACCGTAACTGTATCCAACGCCTCGCGATGATTGTACCTCGTGTGGTCGGCGACTAACATAGCCAGTCATACACTATCACACTGCGTGCCAATGTCTACAAAGGACTTCTCGTCCTCAGCCGCCTGCTCCGCCGATATGTTGTCGATCGCAAGCGACTGGTTCCGATAGCCTACCGCTGTGAGGCTCGGGGGTGGGTGACAATGATTTTCAGCGGTGAGAAGCGCTGTAGATAACCGCCTGCAGCGTGATGGAATCCCTTTGTCCACCCACCTAGGTAGGCAAAAGTGTGTCATGACCCAGGTCACAACATTGGGCTACTTCTTGCCGGCCTCGAATTTCGGGCAAATGTCCTACCGGCACTAACCAGACCGCAGCGCGGCTCGGTCGCCGAATCAGGAACACCGAACAGCTTGGGTGTCACAGCAGTCAAAAGCCGTTTCAAAGCCCACCGGCGCGAGAGTGGAGGAATAGCCCGGGGAATCGCCAACAGATTTAAACCGACAATGGCGTCTGTGATGCTCTTTACCTTTGGGCCAGGAGACTCGTTTGTCTTCTTCTGCGATACCAAAATTGTCACCCACCGTGCCAACGCTGCCTTTACAGCCACCGTCAGCTCCAGACTCGGCACCCCATATTCCTTGACGCTTGGCCCAGGCGAGAACGAGTACGCGGCTGTATATCTCAACAAGAAAACCGGACGAGTATGGCGATCAATCAGTAAGTTTGGCCGACATGTCGCAGTGTAGCACCGCAACTGAGAAACGAGACTACCCCTCAACTTCGCATCTCTACGGCATCGCCGAGATTCTGTCCGCCGACGACGGTAGCGTTTCCCATCCCTCGGACGGACGCGTTTCCATTGGTGGCCCCGACAGAAACGACAACTACGCCTACGCCGTCGTGAAAGGGGGTGTTGTGTCTTGTTCGTCCGAGATTGCGCCGCCAACTGCCAGTCTCACCGCCCTGCTGGACAATACGGCAAAGGAGCCCGTCAAGGACGTCGTCCTAGGCCATGGCGGCTCTTGGTTTTTGCAGTATACGGACGGTACCTACAAGTTCGACCTTGCGGGGCGATACCAAGAGTTGTCGCAGATCTTGCAAAGCGGGGTCACTAATATTCAGGTGGGTGCTTGTCGCCTCGCCGCTGTATATGCAAAGTTTCTGCAGATGGAGCGATTGCTAAGGGCACATTGCTGATACTGAGTGAGACAGCACCTTGCACTGTCTCGATACCATCCAGAACATTTCTTCTTGGTTTATGGAGGAAACAAAAAGGTGCGCTACTCGATGCAGGCCGCGTTTGAGAGCATGATTTTGCCCCTGATTCAGCAGTACCATGCCTCGTGCAGGACGGTGAGCGGTGCTGTTAATGGGGACATGATGGAGTCAACGATAGACGACTTGCCGCCTCCGTATGAGACCGTGCCGAATCCTAAAGCTACGACCTTGTAGAGGTACATAACGGCAACCAAAATAAGGCAGGAGTGTTTGCCGTACCTCGGTAGTTAAAAACCCCTTGGACCACAACACTCTCACCTCTCTGCATCACTGCTCCTCCGCCTCCGCAAGCCCCATTATCCCATCTCTTCCCACCTTCAGCACAACCCAATCATCCATCCGCTTCGCGCCCAGACTCTCATAAAACCGCAATGCCCTTTCATTCCCCTCCAAACAAACCCACTCCATCTTTGAGCACCCAGCCTTGTACGCCTCCCTCGCCATAGCGCGGATCAACAATCTAGCATAGCCCATTCGCCTGTACTCTGGGAGTACGTACAGCTCCTCTAGGCAGACACCAGGGCTCGCCATCCACGTGGAAAAGGTATACAGGTAGACGGCGAGGCCGGCGGGGGTGTTGTCTGGGGACGTGATGAGCAGGGGGAAAGCGAGGCAACGGGCTGTAGTTTCGGTGTCGGAGAGGTGGAGCATGGAGCTGAGGGAGGCTTCGGTTGCTTCGACCACAGCATCGGGAGCTTGTTCCGCCGCGGCGGCTTTGATGAAGGCGAGGATGTTCGGCACGTCTTCAAGCCGGGCGGGACGGATTGTAGGGGGTGACGCTGACATTTTGACGAGGGATAAGTGGGCGGATATTATTATCACGTTTTGAGGGATTGAAATAAGTCCAGGTATCAAGTTGAGGATGAAGGGAGCTTGCAAGGCGGCACAATTGCAGAGCCCTTGTGGTGGAATTGCTTGGGTGACAGAGGTATGGAATGAGCGGTGAGGGGTAAAAGGGGTACGAGATTTGGAATATGACTTGTCGATTGTTGGGAGTCTGCAAACCATGCCCGAACCTCGGCTATGGAACCCTCTTATGGAGTCTGATGGAGATATCTTTTATCGCGCCGTATTACTTCAAGGCTCGAGAGCCCTCATTCTTGTCAATCCAACCCGGGAACTGCGTTCCTGGCCACTCTTGCTTTCCAAGGATAGAGTGTTCAATTGCGATTACCACTTGCACCTGTCGCCTGGCATTTGTGTTAGAGTAATAAGCAAAGGTCCTTCCAACCTCTTCCTTTACGCTTCTCCGGCTTCGAGGAGGCCGGTATTTCGTGTTGTCCTGGACCAGCGACGATAGACGGGCGCGTCGTAAAGTGTCTTCTATACAAATATCCGCCAGTAGGACTCGCAGATGGTGCTGAAGCATCGACCAACTCTTGACGTACTTGCTAATGTCGTTCTGGGCCGCGCCGACGTAAAGAATGCCGCTGAAATCTCAGTCATGGCGACCTGATGCCCGCCGCTCCTGCTGTAGGATTGACTAGCGACTGTTTTGAACTCTGAGGAGTGGAACCACGCCAAGTATTAGTCGCAGATTCTCGCTGAGGTGATCCAAACATGAGGTTGCATCGTGGTGCCAGATGTTGCCATTACCAGGTGTTGGGATGATTGAAACCGCTCCCGACACTTGGGCTCAACTCTAGGTCGTGCTCAACAAGGAATACAGCCGCAGAGGATGCACCGTTTACACGTGAGAAGCCGAGGTAAAGGAGAGCCGGTTTGGACTGGAAGAAATGGCCAACGCCCGGCTGGAGCCCGCCACCCGACCGACCGCGTTGGTTGTGAACGTGACGACTTCAAGTTTAGACGGAAACAGTTTGTCTTCGTCTGCTCAATGTAACGTTATTTTGAATGTTTGCTCCGTCGGTCATCTACGAAGATGGAAGGATCATGCGGGGTATCTGGTAAATGATTTCGATCATCTGCCACGGGTAAAGAGCCCTGATCGGGCCGGTGATGTGGATGCCCAGCTCACAGTGTCCATAAGAGACTGGCTTACGGCCATGCTCAACGTCGGAGGTTACCGCGCCTGGCTCTGACAATCGATAGAAACCATAGCGTTTATTCGACGTGACCAGGTATTTCAGACAATGATTTTGCAAGCCGCTCTTGCCTTGTTGAGCCTCACGGCGCCTTGTCTGGGAGGACCCACCCATCATGGCCCCGGACGGGCGCAACAGCTCGAAAAGCGCCAACTGCCCGGCATCCAACGTCTCACCATCAACCCCAACCCGTGCGATGACGATACCTTTGAGGCTCCCGCGTACGTCGTCAAGAATGTCACAGCGAGCAAGACATTTTACCCTCTTCCAGCTATGGGGCCAAGCCATGTCGACTTCACCGTGGTCGACGTCGCCAACAAATATGCCCTGAACTGCTACTGGGCAAGAGAGTACCTCCAAAGTTGGGGCCGGGAGGGCGAGGGACCTTACGAAAGCCTCCAGATCAAGTCCGACTGCGTTCCGACAAACGATCCCAACATCAATCGCTTCCAGCACACTCTCGGTGCCGAGTTTGAGAACAGCAGAACCATTCGCCTGACACAAACTTGGATCTGTAATGCTGAAAATGGCGAGTTTCCGTACGT
>Ga0247817_10000618_pt1 | contig 19110 bp, 18 predicted proteins | sample UWRJL212509R1_FD_178010 | JGI IMG/M metagenome (GOLD analysis project Ga0247817, IMG submission 178010) | Plant litter microbial communities from Arlington Agricultural Research Station in Wisconsin, United States - UWRJ-L212-509R-1 | ecosystem: Environmental > Terrestrial > Plant litter >...
CGGCGGTCTTGTGCGCGAGCCACTGCTTTCCGCGCCCGTGCACGGCTGGATCAACCTCCATTTCTCGCTCCTGCCGCGCTGGCGCGGAGCGGCCCCGGTGCAGCGTGCCCTCATCGCTGGAGACGAGACCACGGGTGCAGCGGTGTTCCAGCTTGTTCCCGAGCTCGACGCCGGCGACGTCTTCGGCGTCATCAGTCACCCGATCGGCGCACTCGAGACCGCGGGTCACCTGCTCGAGTCGCTGACCCACACGGGTGCCGAGCTGCTCGCCCGAGTCGTCGACGGCATCGCGGATGGCACGGCAACCGCCCATCCGCAGGTCGGCGACGTGACGCTCGCGCCCAAGCTGAGCCTTGCCGACGGAGTCGTGCCGTGGCACTCCGATGCGGCAACAGTGACCAACCTCATCCGTGGGGTCACGCCGGAGCCGGGTGCCTTCACGACCCTCGACGGCGCACGGCTCAAGATTCTCGAAGCACGCATCGCGCGTGACGCACCGCGACTGGCTCCCGGCCACCTCGCGCAGGAAGGCAAACTCATTCTCATCGGAACCTCAACCGATCCGGTCGAACTCGTGACAGTGCATCCCGCAGGACGCAAGGCAATGAACGCCGGGGACTGGTGGCGCGGACGCCCCGCCGATGCCGCGACGCAGGTCGACCAGTGAGCGCCGTGCAGCCCGCGCGGCGCATCGCGCTCGACGTGATCCTCGCGGTGCGTGAGTCCGACGCCTACGCGAACCTGCTCCTGCCAGTCAAGCTCCAGCGCGCCAAGCTCTCCACCGCGGATGCCGGCCTCGCCACCGAGCTCACCTACGGCACCCTGCGCCGCCAGGGCTACTACGACGCGGTCATCGCGATCGCCGCGGGCCGCAGCGTGGACAAGATCGACCCCGCGATTCTCGACGTCCTGCGCCTCGCGTGCCATCAGCTTCTGTCGATGCGCATCGCCCAGCATGCTGCTGTCGACGAGTCGGTGCAGCTCGCCCGCACCGTTGGCTCCAACTCGGCGACCGGCTTCGTCAACGGCGTGCTCCGCACGATCACACGCACGAGCGCCGACGAGTGGCGCGATCGCGTGCTCGGTGGCCTCGACGGCGACGCTCGACTCGCCGCGGAGCACTCGCATCCACTGTGGATCGTGCGCGCCTTCAAGTCAGCTCTTGCCGCGGAGGGCCGCGAGGGTGAGCTCGACGCTCTTCTCGAGTCCGACAACGTCGCCCCGCGCGTCTCTCTCGTCGCCCTTCCCGGCCACTCCACGGTCGATGAACTTGACGCCTACGCGAGCCCGTTCTCCCCGGTGGGGGCCACGCTCGACGGTGGCGATCCGCTCGGCATCGACGCAGTGCGCCAGGGTCGCGCACGGGTTCAGGACGAAGGCTCGCAGATCGCCGCACTCGCGCTCAGCAGGGTGCGCCCGGCGGTCGCCGGCGAGCGTTGGCTCGACCTGTGTGCGGGGCCGGGAGGCAAGTCCGCGCTGCTCGCGGCCGAGGCATCCATCGCGGGTGCGGTTCTGACTGCGAACGAACTGGTGCCGGCCCGCGCAGAACTCGTGCGCAAGGCTCTCGCCGTGTTCGACCCGGCGCCCGAGGTGCTCGAGCTCGACGGCACCGTCATCGGCGAGGAGTTTCCGGAGCACTTCGACCGCATCCTCATCGACGCGCCGTGCACCGGACTCGGCGCGCTCAGGCGGCGTCCCGAGGCGCGCTGGCGCAAGGTCCCGAAGGATGTCGCGCACCTCTCCGGCCTGCAGTCCAACCTGCTCAACGCCGCGATTGCCGCGCTCAAGCCGGGTGGAGTGCTTGCCTATGTCACCTGCTCGCCGCACCTCGCCGAGACCAAGGTCATCGTGGAGGGCGCGCTCAAGAAGTGGGGGAGCGCGATCGAGCGCATCGACACCCCCGCGATCGTCGCGAGCTTCACGAGCGAGCCGCTCGACCTGCCCGAGGGCCAGCACGTGCAGTTGTGGCCGCACCGTCACGGCACCGACGCGATGTTCATCCAGCTGATCGGTAAGGTCTAGATCATGTCCGTGCGCATCAACCCGAGCATCCTGGCCGCCGATTTCGTTAACTTCGAGAGCGAACTGGGCCGCATCGCCACAGCCGATCTCGTGCACGTCGACATCATGGATAACCACTTCGTCCCCAATCTCACCTTCGGCCTCGCGATGACCGAGCGCCTCCAGCAGGTGTCCCCGATTCCGCTCGACGTGCACCTCATGATCGATGACCCCGACCGCTGGGCTCCCGGTTATGCGGAGGTCGGCGCGTTCTCGGTGACCTTCCATGCAGAGGCGGCGACGGATGCAACGGCTCTCGCCCGACGCCTGCGCGACATCGGCGCCCGAGCCGGCATCGCCCTCAAGCCCGGCACGCCGGTGGAACCGTTTCTCGAGATCCTGCCCGAGTTCGACCAGGTGCTCGTCATGACGGTCGAGCCCGGCTTCGGTGGGCAATCGTTCATGCCCGAGACGATGCCCAAGCTGCGCTTGCTGCGGGAGGCCGTCGCGAAGTCCGGTCAGGACCTCTGGCTGCAGGTGGACGGCGGCATCACCGCCGACACCATCGTCATCGCGGCTGAAGCCGGCGCCGACACTTTCGTCGCGGGATCGAGCGTGTTCGGCGGAGTCCCTGCCGACCGAATCACCGAGCTGCGCGCGGCGGCATCGACCCACAGCCACTGAGCTGTGCGCCGAGGGTGCTGGGTTCGGCTCTCAACCACCGCGGGGCTCATGCAGAGTACCTACGGGGTATCCGTCGGGTCCTCAGCTTGCCCGGAGACGGCGAGCGAGTTGCCTGCCCCAGCGTGAAGGTGAGCCGTCAGAGCGCGCGCGGATGACGCGGCGTCGCGCACCCGCGCTGCAGCCACTTGCGTCGACACGATCGACCACGGCGCGAGGAGCGACGCTCCCGACTGCAACCCGAAGCTCGGCGGATTGATCGACGCGACAGCTGCACGCTGCACGGTGAGCGACACCTCCGACAACCGTTCGGCGTTCTCTTCGAGCGCGCGGGTGATCTCTGCGACGCGTTCGGGACTCATCCCCAGGCTCTCTGCCACGTGAACACCTTTCCGCGTCGTTGGTGTCGACCCTACGGTGAGCTCCACGAGGCTGCGATGGGCAGGACTACCCGTGTGCGCGGAGTTCCTACAGTGACTGCCATGAGCACGAGGCATCCGATCGTCTGCTGTGCGCGCGCGCTCATGCTCGAAAGTCTAGGAGGCCTGTGAAGTGCTGGAGCGCGCGACAACCATTGGCCGCAGTCTGGTTGACTAGGCGCATGACAGATTCACCGAGAACCAAGCCAGAAGTCGAGTTCTACGAGGGCCCCGAGCCCACCGAACTCGTGATCATCGACCTCATCGAGGGCGACGGCGACGAGGCCAAGCCCGGCGCCACAGTGGACGTGCACTATCTGGGCGTCGACTTCGAGTCCGGCGAGGAGTTCGACTCCAGCTGGAGCCGCGGCCAGAGCATTAACTTTCCCCTCGGAAGCCTCATTGCCGGATGGCAGCAGGGCATCCCGGGCATGAAGGTCGGCGGTCGCCGCCAGCTCATCTGCCCGCCCCACCTCGCGTACGGCCCCGTCGGCGGCGGACACCGCCTCTCCGGCCGCACCCTCACCTTCGTGATCGACCTGCTCGGCACGAAGTAGCACTGCGCACGCTGGCTGAGTGGGTTCGCCCGCTCAGCCAGCGTTGTGCGTTAACGCGGACAGGGCGCGGAGAGCTTCGAAGGGTTCGCCGGCGGGGATGAGCACGACCGAGTCCGCTCCCGCTGCGTACAACTCGTGGAGTCGCGCGCGTGCCGTGTCAGGCGTGCCGACGACAGCGAGCGCATCGACCCAATCGTCGGGCATCGCTGCCGCGAACCCGTCACGGTCGGTCGAGGCGCGCAAAGCCGTGAAGTCGGCCGCAAACGGCAACGGGTCGATGTGCGGCGCCCAGTCCGGCTCGCCGATCCAAGCGAGTGCGGGGCGGGCGAGTGCGCGTGCCTCCGACGGCGAAGCGCTCACGGCACCCACGTTGTACGCGACGATGCGATGCGGCTCCGTCGCCGCGATGTGCCCACGAGCCGCCGCGAGATACTCGGGTGTCACGGGCTCGGCGAGCACAGTGCCATCCGCGCGGCGACCCGACAGCGCGAGCGACTTCGGACCGCGCACTCCGGCGAGCACGAGCGGCGGGGTGGATGGCGCGCACTCGAGCCCGACGTCATCGAGTTGCACGTACCGTCCGTCGACTGTCACGCGGTGACCGTGCAGCAGCTCGCGCAGCGCGGAGAGCGTCTCGTCGAGCATGCCGAGCGGTGATGCCGGCCACGCGCTGGCCTGTCGCATCCAGTCGGGCATACCGTGTCCGACACCAACGTGCAGGCGCCCGGCAAACAGCTCGGCGAGTGTCGCGATCTCCATGGCCGCGAAGACGACGTTGCGCGAGGCTGCCGGGAGGATCCCGATGCCGACGGTGATCGTCGAGGTGGCGCTCAGCACCACCCCCGCCTGGGCTATGCCGCCTCGAAACGGAAAGTCCTCGACAACCCACAGCTCGTCAAAACCGTGCCGCTCTGCTTCGCGAGCGAACTCGATGATTCGATCTGCAGCAAGGTCGCGGGGGAGCATGATGCCGAGAGACGTCGAAGTTGCCATGCAACGAGGCTAGGACAAGAACAGATAGCCTTAGCGAGTGAAAACCTTCGACGAGCTGTTCGCTGAACTCAGCGAGAAAGCCGTGTCGCGCCCCGAGGGCAGTGGCACAGTCGCCGAACTGGATGCCGGTGTGCACCAGATCGGCAAGAAGATCGTCGAAGAGGCAGCCGAAGTGTGGATGGCCTCTGAGTACCAGTCGGACACCGAGACGGCCGAGGAGATCTCCCAGCTCGTCTACCACCTGCAGGTGCTCATGATCGCGAAGGGTCTCACGCCCGAAGACATCTGGCGACATCTCTAGAGATGACGCCCCCTGTTCCTTCTGACCTGAGAGATCCCTCATGCTTCGCATTGCAGTTCCCAACAAAGGCTCCCTGAGCGAAATCGCAGCAGACATGCTGCAGGAGGCCGGGTACGCCGGCCGCCGCGATCCCCGCGCCCTGAGCGCGAGCGACCCGCGCAACGACGTCGAGTTCTTCTACCTGCGTCCGCGCGACATCGCGACCTACGTGGGTTCGGGCGCGCTCGACGTCGGCATCACCGGCCGTGACCTCCTCCTCGACTCGCGCAGTGCGGCCGAAGAGATCTACAGCCTCGACTTCGGCGGCTCCACATTTCGGTTCGCCGGCCCTCCCGGAAAGTTCTCGGAGCTCAGCGACCTCGCGGGCCTGCGCATTGCGACGAGCTACACGGCTCTCGTCGGCGATTTTCTCGCCCGCAACGGCGTGCAGGTCACGATGGTGTCGCTCGACGGTGCCGTCGAGTCCGCGGTCAAGCTCGGCGTCGCGGATGCCGTAGCCGATGTCGTGAGCACCGGGTCCACGCTGCGCGCCCAGGGCCTCGAGATCTTCGGCCCGGTGATTCTCGAGTCGACAGCCGTTCTGGTGAGTGCGAAGAAGGACCACCCCGGAATCGCCGTGCTTCAGCGCCGACTGCAGGGCGTGCTCGTCGCGCGCCAGTTCGTGCTCGTCGACTACGACGTGCCCAAGACCCTGCTCGAAGCGGCGACGGCGATCACTCCGGGGCTCGAGTCGCCCACGGTGTCTCCGCTGCACGATCCCGAGTGGGTCGCCGTACGTGCCATGGTGCCCCGCGCCGACACCAACCACGTCATGGACGAGCTCTACGAGCTCGGCGCCAGGGCCATCCTCGTCAGTTCGATTCACGCCGCACGCATATGAGTGTCGCGATCCGGGTCATTCCGTGCCTCGATGTCGCTGCGGGCCGCGTGGTCAAGGGCGTCAACTTTCTCAACCTGCGTGACGCGGGCGACCCCGTCGAGCTCGCGCGCAAGTACTACGAGCAGGGCGCCGACGAGATCACTTTTCTCGACGTCAAGGCCACCGTCGACAACCGCGAGACGATGTTCGAGACTGTCAAGCAGACGGCTGAGCAGGTCTTCATCCCGCTGACTGTTGGCGGGGGAGTGCGCAGCACGGAGGATGTCGCCAGACTTCTCGGCCACGGCGCCGACAAGGTCGGCGTCAACTCGGCGGCTATCGCGCGCCCGGAGCTCATCGGTGAGATCGCTGACCGCTTCGGCGCACAAGTGCTCGTTCTGAGTCTCGACGTCAAGCGCTCGGGCGGCCGGTTCGTGGTGACTACGCACGGCGGTCGCGAAGAGACCGACCTCGACGCCCTCGACTGGGCGCGTGAGGCCATCGAACGCGGTGCCGGTGAACTGCTCGTCAACTCGATCGACGCGGATGGCACGAAGAACGGCTTCGACCTCGAACTCGTGACGCTCATGCGTGAGTTGAGCTCGGTGCCGGTGATCGCGAGTGGTGGCGCCGGGGCGCTCGACCACTTCGCGCCGGCCATTGCCGCGGGAGCCGATGCCGTGCTCGCCGCGAGCGTGTTCCACAACGGCGAACTCACGGTCGGCGACGTCAAGTCGGCGCTCAACGATGCAGGGATTGTGACGCGATGAACGTCGACGAAGTGCTCGAGCGCGTGACCTTCAAGGATGGCGGGTTGCTTCCCGCGATCATTCAGGAGGAGAGCACGCGCGACGTGCTCATGCTCGGTTACATGGACGAGGAGGCTGTGCGTCGCACCCTCACCGAGGGCCGCGTCACCTTCTGGTCACGCAGTCGGCAGGAGTACTGGCGCAAGGGTGACACGAGTGGTCACATCCAGCTCGTCAAGGGCGCAGCGCTCGATTGCGACGGCGATACCCTGTTGGTGACAGTCGAGCAGCACGGACCGGCGTGCCACACCGGGGCCCACGCGTGCTTCGACGTCGATCCTCTCGAACCCACGATCGGATTCGCACAGTGACATCTACGACTATTGACGACTTCGAGCAGCGCCTGGCAGAGGGCCACCGCGTGGTCCCGGTCATTCGCGAGCTGTTCGCCGACGGTGAGACTCCCGTCGGCATCTACCGCAAGCTCGCGCTGGGCAAGCCGGGCACCTTTCTGCTCGAGTCCGCGGAGCAGGGCGGCATCTGGTCGCGTTTCTCCTTCGTGGGTGTCTCGAGCTTCGGTGTGCTGACCGAGACGGATGGCACTGTCGAGTGGCTCGACTACGGACTTCCCGCCGCGCGCGCTCTCGGCGACGATTGCCCGACGACGCCCCTCAAGGCTCTCGGCCACCTCTACGACCGCTGGACCACTCCGCGCGTCGACGGACACCCGCCGCTCACCGGTGGCCTCGTCGGTTTCATCGGCTGGGAGGCAATTCGCCAGATCGAGAATCTGCCGCACATTCCGCCGGCCGACTTCAGCGTTCCGAGCCAGGCGCACACCTTCGTGTCCGAGCTGGCCGTGCTCGACCACCGGGACGGCACGGTGCTGCTCGTCGCGACGGCGCTCAACGATGGTGTGGAGACATCCAGCGATCTGTGGACCGACGCGCAAGCCCGACTCGACGCGATGCAGGCAGCCCTGAGCGCCCCCTCGGAGGCGTGGATCGCCGAAGTCGACCTGTCCACGCCGTCTGCGCCGATCCCGCGCGTGAGCCCGGCGGACTACCACGACGCGATCGAGCGCTCGAAGACGTTCATCCGCGACGGCGATGTGTTTCAGGTCGTCATCTCTCAGCGCTTCGACCACGAGATCACCGCGGAACCCATTGATGTCTACCGCGTGCTGCGCACGCTCAACCCGTCGCCGTACATGTACCTGCTGTCGCTCGTCGACACGAAGGGCGAGGCGTTCCACATCGTCGGTTCGAGCCCTGAGGCGCTCGTGAAGGTGCAGGAACGCCGCGTCTATATGCACCCGATCGCCGGATCGCGCCCCCGAGGGGGGACCCCGGAGCGCGACCTCGAGCTCGCCGAGGAGTTGCTCGCCGATGACAAGGAGAAGTCGGAGCACCTCATGCTCGTCGACCTCGCGCGCAACGACCTGCTCAAGGTGTGTGTTCCCGGCACCGTCGAGGTGACCGAGTTCATGCAGGTGGAGCGCTTCAGCCACATCATGCACCTCGTCTCGAGCGTCGAGGGCAACCTTCGCCCCGACGCCAACCCGATCGAGGTCTTCACCGCGACGTTCCCGGCCGGGACCCTGTCTGGTGCGCCCAAGCCGCGTGCGCTCGAGATCATCGACGAGCTCGAACCCGCCCAGCGCGGCGTCTACGGGGGAGTGGTCGGCTACTTCGACTTCGCGGGCGACGTCGACCTCGCCATCGCGATCCGCACGGCGACGATCGTCGGGGGGATGGCACGAGTGCAGGCCGGGGCCGGACTCGTCGCGGATTCCGACCCCGACGCAGAGTTCCACGAATCGCAGAACAAGGCCGCTGCCCCGCTGCGTGCTGTCGCGATCGCCAACGCCATGCGCAGGGTCTGATGACGCCCGCACGCCTCAAGCTGATCCTGCTCCTGGCCGGTGTGGCCTTCAGTGGGCTCGCGCTGCTGTCATGGACGCAGCCCTGGTTCACCCTGACTCTCGTGGACAGCCAGAGCCTCTCGGTCACGGGGGAGACCGCGGCTCCCGCGCTGACCGCGCTCGCCCTCACCGGACTCGTGCTCGTGGGTGCGCTCGCGATCGCGGGCCCGTTCTTCCGCGTCGTACTCGGCTCGCTGCAGGCGCTCCTCGGGTTCACCGTGGGCTTCTCCGCGGTTCTCGCCATTCTCGACCCCGTGGTTGCGTCCGGCGCTGATGTCACAGCTGCCACCGGAGTCTCGGGCGACCTGCTCGTCAACGAGGTCGCCTCCTACGACGGCACGGCCTGGTCGTGGTTCGCGATTGCCGCGGGAGCGCTCCTCATCCTCACCGGCTTCGCCGTCGTCGCCACTGCGAAGCGCTGGCCCGGCACCGGTCGCAAGTACCAGGCGGTGCGTGTCGCCCCGGCTGACGGCTCGCGCAGCTCCGTGGACGACTGGGACGCCCTGAGCGGCGGGAACGACCCCACGTCGTGAAGCGCTGGATCCTCGTCGCCGCCCTCGCGCTCAGCCTCACCGGTTGTGGCGCCTACGCCGCAGCCTTCACACCGTCGGAGTCACTGCCATCCAGCGAAGAGATCGCGGGAACCTGGGTTGCCGACGACGGCGGCTTCGTCGAACTCACCGCTGACGGCCGGTTCACAACCGAAGGTGCGGAGGCGCCGGCCGGATCGGGCACCTGGACAGAGCCTGAGCAGCCCGCGAGCCCATTTCCGTATTACCTGCTGACGTACAGCAACGGCGATTCGGTGCAACTGCACCACCGGAACGCCTTTATGGGCGACGAGAAGGTCTACTTCGTGCGTGGTGTCGTCGACGACGCTGACTGGTACCGCATGTACCGCGCTGAAGACTAACCAGCTCACGATAAGCTGGATTCATCTGTTGAACCGCAAGACACAGGAGCACCATGAGCCACGACGACTCTGACCCCGGCCACGGCAACTCACCCGCCGCCTGGACCGCCGTCATCATCATGCTTGTCGCATTCACGGTGGGCACTCTCGCCTTCGTGCTCGACCTGCCCGTCGTCGTCTGGGCGTCAGCAGGGCTCCTCGTGATCGGTGCCATCGTCGGCTGGGTGCTCAAGCGCCTCGGATACGGCGTCGGCGGCGAGAGGCTCACACCTCCACAGGCACACAACTAGAGTGCTCGACTCACTCGTATCCGGAGCTCTCGACGACGCTTCGGAGCGTCGTGCTGTGCGCAGCCTTACCGACGTAGAGGCGGCAGCACTCGCGCGCCCCGCAGCCATCAACGCGCTCGACTCACTAGCCCGCGGCGACCGCGTGAAGATCATCGCCGAGGTCAAGCGCGCGAGCCCGTCGCGCGGCCCGCTCGCCGACATTCCCGACCCCGCAGCCCTCGCCCGGCAGTACGAGACCGGGGGAGCGAGCGCCATCAGCGTGCTCACCGAGGGCCGCCGTTTCGGTGGTTCCCTCGCAGACCTCGAAGCGGTGCGGGATGCAGTGAGCCTGCCCGTTCTGCGCAAGGACTTCATCTCCGATCCCTACCAGGTGTTTGAAGCGCGCGCGGCGGGAGCCGACCTCGTGCTCCTCATCGCCGCAGCCCTCGACCAGCCGACGATGCTCCGCCTGTTCGACCTCGTGACCGATCTCGGCATGACGGCACTCGTCGAGGCCCACAGTGCCGACGAGGTGAGCCGCGCTGTCGACACCGGCACGGGCCTGATCGGTATCAACGCCCGCGACCTCTCGACCTTCGAGCTCGACGCCAACCTGTTCGGTCGGCTGTCGTCCGCGATTCCCGAGGGCATCCTCAAGGTCGCGGAATCCGCGGTCAAGACGCCCGCGGATGTCGCCCACTACCGGGCGGACGGCGCTGACGTCGTCCTCATCGGTGAAGCCCTCGTGACCGGCGACCCGGTTGCAACCCTCACAGAATTCCTTGGTGCCTGATGGCTCTGCGTGATGAGATCGGCCCGTACTTCGGGGAGTTCGGCGGACGATTCGTTCCCGAGTCCCTCATCGCCGCGCTCGACGAGCTGAGCGAGGCGTGGGACGCCCTCAAGGTGTCCCCGGAGTTCAAGTCGGAGCTCGCCGAACTCCACCGCACCTACACCGGTCGCCCCTCGATCATCACCGAGGTACCGCGCTTCGCTGAGCACGCGGGCGGCGCACGCATCATCCTCAAGCGTGAGGATCTCAACCACACCGGCTCGCACAAGATCAACAACGTGCTCGGCCAGGCGCTCCTCACCAAGAAGATCGGCAAGAACCGTGTCATCGCCGAGACCGGCGCCGGCCAGCACGGCGTCGCCACGGCAACGGCAGCCGCGCTCTTCGGCCTCGAGTGCACGATCTACATGGGCGAGGTCGACACCGAACGCCAGGCGCTCAACGTCGCTCGTATGCGCCTCCTCGGCGCAGAGGTGGTTCCGGTCACGACCGGCTCGCGCACGCTCAAAGACGCCATCAACGACGCCATGCGTGACTGGGTGACGAACGTCGAGACGACGACCTATATCTTCGGCACCGTCGCCGGCCCGCATCCCTTCCCCGCCATGGTGCGCGACCTGCAGAAGATCATCGGCGAAGAAGCCCGCCAGCAGGTGCTCGACCTCACCGGCAGGCTCCCCGACGCTGTCACGGCGTGTGTCGGCGGCGGCAGCAACGCCATGGGCATCTTCCACGCCTTTCTCGACGATCCGGATGTCGCGCTCTACGGCTACGAGGCGGCCGGCGACGGGCACCTCACCGAACGTCACGCTGCCACCATCACGCGCGGACGCCCCGGCGTGCTGCACGGCGCGCGGAGCTACCTCCTGCAGGACGAAGACGGCCAGACGATCGAGTCGCACTCCATCTCGGCAGGCCTCGACTACCCGGGTGTCGGGCCGGAGCACTCCTGGCTCAACGACATCGGGCGGGCCCAGTACCTGCCGATCACCGACGATGAGGCAATGCAGGCCCTTCGCCTGCTCAGCCGCACGGAGGGGATCATCCCCGCCATCGAGTCCGCGCACGCCCTCGCCGGAACCATCAAGCTCGGCAAGGAGCTCGGCCCCGACTCGACGATTCTCGTGAACCTCTCCGGTCGCGGCGACAAGGACATGGAGACCGCGGGCAAGTATTTCGACATCCTAGACACTGCGGCTCTTGCTGCTGAGGATCTCGCACCCGTGGAGGAGGGCAAGTGAGCGCGGTAGAACGCGTCATTGCCGAGCGCAAGGCAGCCGGGTCGGGCGCACTCGTCGGCTACCTCCCCGTCGGGTTTCCCGACCTGCAGGCGAGCATCGACGCAGCAGTTGCGATAGTCGAGAGCGGCGTCGACATCCTCGAACTCGGACTGCCCTACTCCGACCCGGTAATGGACGGCACGGTCATCCAGAAGGCGACGCAGGAGGCCCTCGCGAACGGCTTCAAGCTGCGCCACGGCTTCGAGGCCGTCGCTGCGATCACCGCCCAGGTGAAGGCGCCCGTGCTCGTCATGACCTATTGGAATCCCGTGGTGCAGTACGGCGTCGAGCGTTTCTCCGACGACCTGCTCGCCGCGGGCGGCGCCGGCCTCATCACGCCCGACCTGATTCCCGACGAGGCGGGCGATTGGCTCGCCGCATCCGATCGCACCGGTCTCGACCGTGTCTTTCTCGCCGCGCCGTCATCGACTGACGCGCGGCTGCGCCAGGCAGTCGAGTCGAGCCGCGGCTTCGTCTACGCGGTGAGCACCATGGGCATCACCGGTGCACGCAGCGACGTGGATGCAGCGGCACGCGGTCTCGTCGCGCGCTTGCGCACCGCCGGTGCCACGAGCGCGTGCGTCGGCGTGGGTATCTCCACCGGAGCGCAGGTGCGCGAGGTCCTCGACTACGCCGACGGTGCGATCGTCGGCTCTGCTCTCGTGAAATCCCTCGCGGATGGGGGAGTCGACGCCGTTGCGCGCACGGCTGCCGACCTCGCCGCGGGGACTAAGCTTGCCTAGTTCTCTCCCCGAAAGGTGACCACAGCCGTGTTCGTACCCCTGAGCATTCCCAGCCCCGACTACGCGTGGCAGGGACTCATCATTCCGCTCGGACAGTGGTTGCACGGGCTTCTCCCGTTCGTCTCCGAGTCGTACGAGATCAACATCCGCAGCTACGCGATCTGCATCCTCATCGGAATCATCGCCGCAGCGGTCATGACCCACTCGCGACTCACGAAGCGTGGCGCTGAGTCGGGCGTCGTGCTCGACATCATCATCTGGGCCATCCCCTTCGGAATCGTCGGCGCACGCCTGTTCCACGTCTTCACTCACCCCGCCGACTACTTCGCCGGCCAGGAACTGTGGCACATCTTCGCCGTCTGGGAGGGCGGCATCGCGATCTTCGGTTCGCTCATCGGTGGCGCCATCGGTGCCTACATCGGCTGCCGCGTCACCGGCGTGCGCTTCTGGACCTTCGCTGACGCGCTCGCACCCGGGCTCCTGCTCGCTCAGGCCTTCGGTCGCTTCGGCAACTGGTTCAACCACGAGCTCTTCGGTGTTCCGACGGATGTCCCGTGGGGCCTCGAGATCGAGAGCACCAACTCGGCCTACCCGACGGGTCTTCCTGAGGGCACGCTCTTCCACCCCACCTTCGCCTACGAGGTCATCTGGAACACTCTCGGAGTGCTGTTCCTGCTCTGGGCCGGCAAGAAGTTCTCGCTCCAGTGGGGCAAGCTCTTCGCGCTCTACCTCGTCTGGTACGGCGCCGGTCGTATCGTTTGGGAAACGATCCGCATCGACCCGAGCGAGATCTTCTTCGGCATTCGCACCAACGTGTGGGCCGCAATCTTCGCTGTTCTTCTGGGAATCATCATCTTCGCGGTCCAGAGCCGTCGCCACCCCGGCGCCGAGCCCTCGCCCTACCGCCCGGGCAAGGCGTGGGTCGCCGCTGGCTCTGATGTAGACTCCGAGGAGACCTATTCGGATAGCAGTGACGATTCTGGCAACGAGGCCGCAGACGTTTCCGAAGTCCCCGACACAGCCAAATAGGCTGTAGCAGGGTCCGCCACAAGCGGAGCAGGCAACCCCCGAGTCCTCAACGCCAGGGCCTATTTTCTCCACCCGATGGGCCATCGTCGTCCCACACGTACCAACGCATCGTGAGGACGGTACTTCATGGCTCTCACGCCACTTTTCCAGCAATTCGGCACAGTGCCCGACGCTGCGGGTCTCTACGACCCGAGCAACGAGCGCGACGCGTGCGGACTCGCTATGGTCGCCACCCTGCGGGGCACGGCCGGCCACGACATCATCGACGCCGCGCTGGGCGCGCTGCGCAACCTTGAGCACCGCGGTGCGATCGGTTCGGATGCGGGCACCGGCGACGGCGCAGGCATCATCACGCAGATCCCCGACGCGTTCCTGAGGGCCGTCGCGGGCTTCGAGCTGCCGCCGGTCGGACGCTACGCCGTCGGTATGGCGTTCCTCCCCGTGGACGCTGCCGCTCGCGAGACGCTCAAGGCGGGTGTCGCGACCATCGCAGCAGAAGAAGACCTCACGATCCTCGGCTGGCGCGACGTACCGGTCGAGCCCGACCAGGTCGGCGACCTGGCGCGCGGCGCGATGCCGGTGTTCGAGCAGCTGTTCGTGGAATCCATCCGCACGACGGAAGACGGCAAGCCCCTCTCTGGCATCGAGCTCGACCGCCAGGTCTTCCGTCTTCGCAAGCGCGCGGAGCGCGAGTACAACGCGTACTTCCCGTCGCTGTCGAGCCGCACGCTCGTCTACAAGGGCATGGTCACGACGCTCCAGCTCGAGCCGTTCTACCCCGACCTCTCCGACGAGCGCTTCACCTCGAAGCTCGCACTCGTGCACTCGCGGTACTCGACCAACACGTTCCCGTCGTGGCCCCTTGCCCAGCCGTTCCGCATGATCGCTCACAACGGTGAGATCAACACGGTGCAGGGCAACCGCAACTGGATGCGCGCGCGGCAGTCACAGCTCGAGAGCGAGCTCATCGGTGACATCCGCCCGATCCTGCCGATCAACACGCCCGGCGCGAGCGACTCGGCGTCGTTCGACGAGGTCGTGGAGCTCCTGAGCCTCACCGGTCGCTCGCTCCCGCACTCGATCATGATGATGGTCCCGGAGGCCTGGGAGAACCAGACCGACGTCGACCCCACCCGCAAGGCGTTCTACGAGTACCACGCGATGCTCATGGAGCCGTGGGACGGCCCCGCCGCCCTCGTCTTCACCGACGGATCCCTCGTCGGGGCAACCCTCGACCGCAACGGCCTGCGCCCCGGACGCTTCCTCGTGACCGACGACGGGCTCGTCGTGCTCGCGAGCGAGATCGGCGTGCTCGACATCGAGCCGAGCCGTGTCGTACGCAAGGGCCGCCTGCGCCCAGGAAAGATGTTCCTCGTCGACACCGTCGCCGGGCAGATCATCGAAGACGACGACATCAAGGCGGAACTCGCCAACGCCGCCCCCTACTCGGAGTGGCTCGACGAAGGCCGCATCCACCTCGCCGATCTGCCGGAGCGCGAGCACATCGTGCACACGCCTGCCTCGGTGAGCCGTCGCCAGCGCACTTTCGGATACACCGAAGAAGAAGTGCGCATCATGATCATGCCGATGGCACAGAACGGCGCAGAGCCGCTCGGAGCCATGGGGTCGGACACTCCCGTCGCCGTGCTCTCCGAGCGCCCGCGCACACTCTTCGACTACTTCACGCAGCAGTTCGCGCAGGTCACCAACCCGCCGCTCGACTCGATCCGCGAAGAAGTCGTCACGTCGATGAAGCTCGGCCTCGGCCCGGAGCGCAACCTCCTCGCCGCAACGCCGGAGCACGCCCGCCAGATCATCCTCGACTTCCCGGTGATCGACAACGATGAGCTCGCGAAGATCCAGCACTTCGAGACCAAGAGCGGCCGCCGCCCCACGGTCACGATCAAGGGCCTGTACCGCGTCGACAAGGGCAAGAAGGCCATGGAGAAGCGCATCGCTGAGATGTGCGTCGAAGTGGATGAAGCGATCGAGAACGGTGCGCAGTTCATCGTCCTGAGCGACCGCGACTCGAACCGCGACCTCGCGCCCGTGCCTTCGCTGCTCATGCTCGCCGGCGTACACCACCACCTCATTCGCAACGAGAACCGCATGAAGGTCGGCCTCATCGTCGAGACAGGCGACGTGCGCGAAGTGCACCACGTCGCACTCCTCATCGGCTACGGCGCTTCGGCGATCAACCCGTACCTCGCGATGGAGACGGCCGAGGAGCTCGTGCGCAGCGGCATGCTCACCGGCATCACGCCCGAGAAGGCCGTCAAGAACCTGATCAAGGCGCTCGGCAAGGGCGTTCTCAAGATCATGTCGAAGATGGGGATCTCCGTCGTCGGCTCCTACGCGGGCGCCCAGGCGTTCGAGGCTCTCGGTCTCTCGCAGGAGCTCGTCGACCAGTACTTCACCGGAACGAAGACACTGCTCGGCGGTATCGGCATCCAGCACGTCGCCAAGGAGAACGCCGCGCGTCATTCCGCCGCCTACCCTGAGGACGGCGCGATCACCGCGCACGAACGCCTCAACACGGGTGGCGAGTACCAGTGGCGCCGCGAAGGCCCGCCGCACCTCTTCAACCCCGACACGGTGTTCCGCCTGCAGCACGCGACGCGCGAACGCCGCTACGACATCTTCCGTGACTACACGAAGCTCGTCGACGACCAGGCTGAGTCACTCATGACGATGCGCGGACTCTTCAAGCTCAAGCACGGTGTGCGACCGCCCGTACCGATCGACGAGGTCGAGCCGGTGTCATCCATCGTCAAGCGCTTCTCGACCGGAGCCATGAGCTACGGATCGATCAGCGAAGAGGCGCACACCACCCTCGCGATCGCGATGAACCAGCTCGGCGCGAAGTCCAACACCGGAGAAGGCGGCGAAGACATCGAGCGACTGCTCGACCCGACGCGTCGCAGCGCCATCAAGCAGGTGGCATCCGGTCGATTCGGCGTGACGAGCATGTACCTCACGCACGCCGAGGACATCCAGATCAAGATGGCCCAGGGGGCAAAGCCCGGTGAGGGCGGCCAGCTGCCGCCCGGCAAGGTCTACCCGTGGATCGCGCGCACTCGTCACGCGACAGCGGGAGTCGGCCTCATCTCGCCGCCGCCGCACCACGACATCTACTCGATCGAAGACCTCAAGCAGCTCATCTTCGACCTCAAGCGCGCCAACCCGCTCGCGAGGGTCCATGTGAAGCTGGTCAGCCAGTCGGGCATCGGCGCTGTTGCCGCAGGTGTCACCAAGGCACTCGCGGATGTCGTACTCGTCTCCGGTCACGACGGTGGAACGGGTGCCAGCCCGCTCAACTCGCTCAAGCACGCGGGAACCCCGTGGGAGCTCGGCCTCGCTGAGACGCAGCAGACCCTCATGCTCAACGGCATGCGGGACCGCGTCGTCGTGCAGGTCGACGGACAGATGAAGACCGGCCGCGACGTCATCGTCGGCATGCTGCTGGGAGCCGAGGAGTTCGGTTTCGCCACGGCGCCGCTCGTCGTCTCCGGCTGCGTCATGATGCGTGTCTGCCACCTCGACACCTGCCCCGTGGGCGTAGCGACGCAGAACCCGGTTCTGCGCGAGCGCTTCACCGGCAAGCCCGAGTTCGTCGTGAACTTCTTCGAGTTCCTCGCACAGGAAGTGCGTGAGTACCTCGCGGAGCTCGGCTTCCGCACGATCGATGAGGCCGTCGGACACTCCGAGCTCCTCGACGTCAACGGCGCGATCGAGCACTGGAAGGCTGACGGTCTCGACCTCACGCCCGTGCTCGTCGGGCCGGAGTTCGACGACGACGAACCGCGCAACAACCGCGTCGGCCAGGACCACGAACTCGAGAAGCACTTCGACGTCGAGCTCATCCGTCAGTCGAAGGGCGCACTCGAACACGGCACGCCTGTCGTCATCGAGCGCACCATCCGCAACACGGAGCGCGCGGTCGGCACCATGCTCGGCAACGCCGTGACCCTCAAGCACGGAGAGAACGGCCTGCCCACCGGCACCATCGAGGTCAAGCTCAGTGGAACCGCCGGACAGTCCTTCGGGGCCTTCCTTCCCAGCGGAATCACGCTGCGCCTCGACGGCGACAGCAACGACTACGTCGGCAAGGGACTCTGCGGCGGACAGATCGTCATCCGTCCCGACGCCCACAGCGTCTTCGCGGCCGAACGCAACGTCATCGCCGGAAACGTCATCGGCTACGGCGCGACGCAGGGCAGCATGTTCCTGCGCGGCATCGTGGGGGAGCGCTTCCTGGTGCGCAACTCGGGAGCGACAGCGGTCGTCGAGGGTGTGGGAGACCACGCACTCGAGTACATGACCGGTGGCCTCGCCGTCATCCTCGGTACCACGGGACGCAACCTCGGTGCCGGAATGTCGGGCGGAACCGCGTACATCCACGACCTTCGCCCTGAGCGCGTCAACCCTGATTCGCTCTCCTCGGGCGAACTGCAGTTGTCGCCGCTCGGCAGCGCAGACGTGGAGATCGTCACCGACCTGCTCCAGCGTCACCTTGATGAGACCGGTTCGGCTCTCGCGAAGAAGATGCTCGACAACCTCGACGAGACGATCGCCAAGTTCACGAAGGTGCTCCCGCGCGACTACGCGGCAGTGCTGCAAACCCGACAGACAGCTGTCGATGAAGGACTCGACCCCGACGGCGACGTCGTCTGGGCACGCATCATGGAGGTAACCGGTGGCTGACCCGAAGGGATTCCTCAAGGTCCAGGAGCGCGAGCTCCCGGCCCGTCGTCCCGTAGCGCTGCGACTCATGGACTGGAAAGAGGTCTACGAGCAGGGTGACGCTGCAACCGTGCGCAAGCAGGCCGGCCGCTGCATGGACTGCGGCATTCCGTTCTGCCACCAGGGCTGCCCGCTCGGCAATCTCATCCCCGAGTGGAACGACCTCATGTGGCGCGGCGAAGGCCACCAGGCCATCGAGCGACTGCACGCGACCAACAACTTCCCGGAGTTCACCGGTCGCCTGTGCCCCGCACCGTGCGAGTCGTCGTGCGTGCTCGGCATCAACCAGCCCGCCGTCACCATCAAGAACGTCGAAGTGTCGATCATCGACCAGGCGTTCGCGAATGGATGGGTCACGCCGCACCCGCCCGAGCGCCTCACCGGTAAGCGTGTCGCTGTCGTCGGTTCGGGCCCCGCAGGTCTTGCGGCAGCCCAGCAGTTGACCCGCGCCGGACACACCGTTGCCGTCTACGAGCGCGACGACCGCATCGGCGGGCTCCTCCGCTACGGCATCCCCGACTTCAAGATGGAGAAGAAGCACATCGAGACCCGCATCGCCCAGATGCAGGCCGAGGGCACGCGCTTCCGTGCCGGAGTCAACATCGGTGTCGACATCTCGTGGAGCGACCTCCGTGGACGCTACGACGCAGTCATCGTCGCGACCGGTTCCACCGTTCCGCGCGACCTGCCTGTTCCCGGCCGTGACCTCCTCGGCGTGCACTACGCCATGGACTACCTCGTGCAGGCCAACCGCGTGGGCGCTGGCGACACCGTCGCAGAGCAGATCACCGCAGAGGGCAAGCACGTTGTCGTTCTCGGTGGAGGCGACACCGGAGCAGACTGCATCGGTACCGCT